>Ga0182030_10027868_pt1 | contig 10131 bp, 8 predicted proteins | sample 812S3MmetaG_FD_121299 | JGI IMG/M metagenome (GOLD analysis project Ga0182030, IMG submission 121299) | Permafrost microbial communities from Stordalen Mire, Sweden - 812S3M metaG (Illumina Assembly) | ecosystem: Environmental > Terrestrial > Soil > Wetlands > Permafrost | place: Sweden... | reverse complement strand
TGCCACCGGACGAACTGCTGCTGACTGGGTTAGCAAACGACGGATTGCAAGCCAATATGTTTGCAAACATGCCCATCGTTAGTACTGCTGTTGAGCGATTCTTTTTCATTATGAGTCGATTTATCACGGTAATTCTCTGCCTGACGGGTACTAACACAATTCGCTAGCGCTGAGAGGTCGAAGACTTGATTGCGGCTTATCCGCCCACATAGCTCGAGTAAGAGCGATATATGGTTCTACGCAGCAAAGCAAAATTTTAGGCAAAACAAATCTTGCGCCAGCAAACTGTCGCAGAATTAGGCCTCGCAGGCATAGCAATTGCCTACCGAGTGCGTGGGAAAGCGCTCGGACCATGCTAAGAATTGCGAACATTCTAATCTAGGTGCAAAGAAGCACGCCAGGTTCATCCGAGACCTTTGTGCTAAGCCACATTTTTACAATGACGCAGCAGCGAATGGCTTCGTGACCACTTTTGAAATTGTTTTGACTCTCAATCACTAAACTAAAAATGAATACAAGACCAGTTCAAAACCCAAGCGCTAATAAGCAGTCCTGATGTCGCCCCATCGGAGTTCTTGAATTTAAAATTGCTGCTCGCTGCTGTGACAACAAGCTTTGCTAGAACAACGATACCTGTAGCTTATGAGTAACCAAACTTATTAGTAACTTCAATAGCAACAAACGTGGCCCTAACATCAACATGTTGCCGTATGCAATTCCAACAAGACAATTGGAATATGCAAACTATCAGCAGCAATTTTTGAAATCAACGCAATAGCTGAAAAAGCACGAAATCACTCTGATCGCATAAACCTCGTCCCGGGCGTAATTGCAACGACTGCCGTTCCTGATCTTGCACATCGATTACGTATGTTTGCGATCCAGCATCAAACAGTGACCACTTGCCGCCAATGCCTGAAGTAGAAACCATTGTGCCATCAGCGTTGAACTTACAGGTGCCCAGTTCTTTGGTATATCCGCCCATTTGCTTGTATGCGCCGATAATCGGATCGGCTGTACTCTTAGCCGCGAAACTAACCGCACCGGTTGCCTCGACCTGATAATCACCCCCTGCTCTCACCAGACCATTAGGCGGCGGCGCGATCTTGAGAATCAGCTTCGTTGTTTTTTTCAAATCACCATCGAAGGTAATTTCGGCTTCCTTACCGTCTGACGTCACAGGCTTTGGCGTGTGCCAGGTATTGGCGGCATCGGAAAGAACAGCTGTTATGGTTGTGCGGGTGGCATTTCCGAGCAGTCCCATCGATGTAAACTTCACATGCACGAAAGTTTTGCCAGGACCACCGCTGAAAGACCAGTAGTGCGAACCAATTATGCTATCGACTGTTCCCTTGTTGATGCCAGCCTGCAAAGGAGCAGGAGCCTCAGGCTTGAGCGATTGTGCCGCAACGGCACCGCCCAATAACATCAATCCCAGCACACAGCAAAACGAAAATTTCATCAAAGCCTCCGCAACTTTTGCAGTCAATCTACGGCAATTCTACGCTCTTCAAATACATTTCCAAATAATCAGGAACTAAATTTCAATTATTGTCATCGCATAAGCGTGGATCACGTCAGCTATTACTACCTGCCAGAGCCGATTTAGGAAGAGTGTACGTTTTTAAATGAATAACATTCTGCGGTTTTGATGTACTTGAGAGTCTAAATGCGTACTTGATAAGTGGATAATGTTTGCATGACAAACTCAGGTTTTGCGAAACTGAAGGGGAACGACAAGCTTGAATAAAGATACTACGCGCAAAATGCAGACGTGGTTTCTCGAAGGAATGAAAAGTTCTCGCGAGAAAAATCCCGTGAAGGCAGCCTGGTATAACGTCATGTGCCTTACGGGTCTTGATTATTTCGGCAGCCTCGGTTATGCACCAGGTATCGCGGCTCTTGCCGCCGGGATACTGGCACCGTCAGCAACGCTAGTTCTCATTATTTTGACACTATTTGGCGCGCTACCTATGTACAAGCGTGTCGCCGAGCAGAGCCCACACGGTCAGGGCAGCATTTCGATGCTGAAGGACCTTGTGCCTGGCTGGGGCGGCAAGGCCATTGTTTTGATATTGCTTGGATTCGCCGCCACAGACTTTGTCATCACAATTACGCTTTCCGCAGCAGATGCAGCGCAACACATCATCAAAAATAATTATGTGCAAGACTGGTGTCACTTGCATCACAATTTTATGTTTATGCAAAATCAAGAAGGCATAACCTTCGTGCTTCTTTCGATCTTAGCCTGTCTGTTTTTACTCGGCTTTAAGGAAGCGATTCAACTTGCCGTAGTCGTGGTATGGTCGTACATTATTCTCAATGTGGGAGTCACCATAGCCGGTGCCTACCAGGTTTTCTCACATCCGGCCGTTATCGGCGACTGGCAGTCTCATTTGCTTCAGGCTTACAAAACGCCCTGGCATATTACGACGCAATCACTAATACTCTTTCCGCAACTAGCGCTCGGCATGTCAGGTTTTGAAACTGGCGTCGCGGTTATGCCTCTGGTACGCGGAGACGCCACGGATTCTGAAGAGCAGCCGCGCGGGCGTATTAGGAACACCTACAAGCTTCTAACAACTGCTGCCATTATTATGAGTATATTTCTACTAGCCAGCAGCATTATTACAACTTTGCTCATTCCTCAAGCGTATTTCGCTGAAGGTGGAGCAGCCAATGGACGTGCTCTTGCTTACCTCGCTCATACTTATTTAGGTCCGGTTTATGGATCATTTTACGATGTCTCCACAATATTCATACTCTGGTTTTCCGGCGCATCATCTCTTGCCGGACTGCTGAGCCTTGTACCGCAGTACTTGCCACGCTTCGGCATGGCACCAGCCTGGGCAAGAGCCACGCGTCCTCTTGTCGTATTTTTCGCGATAGTATCATTTGTGGTGACCTATCTCTTCAAAGCAAACGTTGACGCACAGGGCGGAGCCTACGCCACCGGGGTACTTGTGCTCATGAGTTCGGCAGCTTTTGCTGTCTTCATGATCATTCCCAAGCAACAAATGCGCACCAAGGTTTTTTATGCCTTCGTATCGTTAGTGTTTTTCTACACAACAATCATGAATATCATTCAGCGCCCTGAAGGTCTGCATATCGCGGCATTCTTCATTCTTACAATATTTGTGATCTCATTCATTTCGCGCGTTTTGCGAGCAACAGAGCTCCGCACGAAGAAAGTCTTCTTCGACGAAGGTGCGCTAATTACTATAAAGTCTATGAACGCATCAACCATGCACATCGTGGCACACAGACCCGGGCAGCATGATTATGCGCTGAAAGCAGAAGAGGCAAGACAACGCCATTTCATTAAAGACGGTCTCATTGTTTTTCTAGAAGTTACGGTAGCAAATGCCTCTGATTTTAGCGAAGACGAAATTCAAGTGCATTCATATGAAGAGGACGGCTACGATGTCTGGAGAACAACCAGCGTTTCGGCTCCCAACGCAATCGCTTCGATTTTACTATCTTTGAGACATCGTCTCGGCTGCAACCCTCATGCCTATATGTACTGGACTGAAGGTAATCCGCTATTTTACGTCCTGCAATATTTGTTTCTCGGCACAGGTGAAACCGCTTCAATTACACGCGAGATCTTGCGCGAGGTTGAGAAAGACCCCAAGCAGCGTCCGCTAATTCACGTGGTTTAGAGTACCTTTCGCATTGCCATATGAGGAATGCTGACTTCTTCAAATGGTTCGCCCTCTGTGGCGTAAGACAGTTTCAGGTAAAACGGCACTGCGCTTTCCCGGGCATGCAAATACATTTCGCGAAAACCTTTGCTTCGCGCGAATGCCTCAGCATAGAGCACCAGCGCTTTGCCAACGCCGCGCCCTTGAGCCGAAGCAGCAACCGCAACCTGCCGCATTTGCACGCAGCCGTCTTCCAGAGGTTTTAGCACAAGACAAGCGAAGAGAAGACCATCAGCATAACAAGCCAGATGAAAGGACTCATTCTCGCTTGCAAGATCTTCCGGCTTAAAACTCAAACCGAGGGGTCTGCGCAACACGATGTCGCGCAGTAGAACTGTTTTCTCGTAATCAGCAGAATTGTGCACGAGTTGTTTGCAGCTCAGTTTTAGCGGCAGACGGTAGCGTTCAATCACTCTGGTCTTATCTTTATGGCAAACAGCATTTGTCGTAATTAGAGCAAGCTCGTCGATGAGCATCTCACCAAGAACGAAGTTTTTCTGCAAGCTAATTAGCCAGTTCATTTTTTCATTCGGTTGCTGGGAAAAGCGAGAGAAGGTGCAGTTGCCGAACAAAGCTCCATCGGCATATTGCTTGTTATCTGGGAGTCCGGCTTCAGCCAGTCCGCCTCTTAAGCCTTGCACCAGCTCCGCCAAGTTATCGTTTGAGAAAGCGCAGATAGCCAGGCTTGTTGGCAATTCGAAAAGACGCTGAAGCTGTAGCGAAATTGCATTGTGTCGCGCTACGACTTCGCCAACGACACTGCGAGCAGTCTCAATATCATCTTCGGAGAAGGTCGGCGGATCGGCAATTGAGCGAACATTTTGCATAGTTATATGCATTGACTCGGAGGGATAAAAATACTGGTTCGGGTCAAGCATTTTCATCGGCGCGATCAGGTGATGCTGCAACCTCGTAGCTAAATGAGAGGGTAAGAACGCCACTATTGTCACACAAAGCCGCGGATCTTCAGTCGGATCGTTTACGAAAGGCACTATTGTTGATGGCGATTTGCCTTCGCGAAAATTGCGCTCCAACTCTTCTATAGTTGCGAGCTGCCGCTGCGGGTAATCTTCAGTCAAACCTGAACGCCTCCGTCAACAATTAAGGTGCAGAATAACCTATGCGGCAAAAGAGAGCAAGTTAGCTCCAGTACGTCCACGCCATCAATAGCGAAGCTTACAGCAACTTATTCGGACTAGAAAACAAATTCATTTATCGATACGTTGTCTCGATTTTCGCAATTTGGCATGATAGTATTCCGGCTAGTGGTTTTGTCGCGTTCAGCCGTCACAGAAACAGGTTGGCAACGATAGAGCTTTTGAGGCGAGACATTATGGGCACCTTCAACGCAAATAAACTCAGCTGGTGGTCCTGGCGAAATCCGGGCAAGCCGCTGTCGAGCTGGTGCATCTAGTCACAAACCAGTCGAAGCATTTGGAGATCGCAGGCTTGCTCAGAAACAGCTGCGGTCTTTTTGTTTTTGTGAAATTGGAGAAGAATCATGTCACTCAAAACCAGCTCAGCTAAAGCATCAGCCTGCCTGCCGTCACTTTGCCAACCTTACATTCTTTCGGTACTTGCCGACAAAATCACGCCAGTGCTAGCGTTTGAGCGCCTGCGTCAGAGCTCGCCTTACGCGTTTTTGTTTGAAAGCTCTGAGACTGACAGCCGTCTTGCCCGGTTTTCGATTTTGGGCATAGACCCGGCAGAGACGGTGCTCATGGGCAAAGACAAGACGCAGGTAGTCTCGCAAACCGGCAAAGAAGTGCTTGTTGAAACTACAGAAGATCCACTGACCTTCCTGGCAGAACGCACAGCGCTTATCAGCGAGCGCGCCAAGAAAATTGAAACGTCGGTTGAACTGCCCTTCACCGCGGGATATGTAGGCTATCTCGGTTATGGAGCGACTACATTTTTCGAGTCAATCAAACAACAAAGCTCTGATCCTCAAAACGTTCCTGATGGCGTTTTTTCATTTTACGACTCCGTCATTATTTTCGATCATAAAGAACGACAGATGCGCGTTCTTTCCTTTCGTGGCCAGCAGCATTGCCGCGACATTCTCCAACGCCTTGAATCCGGAGTTGAACGCGAGCCACTAGCGCGCTTCGACACAAGCAAACTTGAGCCCTACGCGGCAGTAGAACCGGCGATGAAGCGCGAAGAATTTATCAGTCGCGTTTTGCGCTGCAAAGAGTATATAGCTGAAGGGCAGGTATTTCAGATAGTTTTGGCTCAACGCTTCACGCGTAAGTTTGCCGGCGATCCTTTCCGCATATATCGCGCACTGCAATCAATTAATCCATCGCCCTACGGCTATTATCTCCAATTCCCTGAATTCGTTTATCTCGGAGCCTCGCCCGAGCGCCTACTTGCCTGCCGCAAAGGCCAGCTGTCTCTGACCGCGCTAGCCGGAACGCGTCCACGCGGGCGAGACGAAGCCGAAGAAAGCGCACTTGAACTTGAGCTGCGTTCATCAGAGAAAGAACTGGCCGAGCACTATATGCTCGTTGATCTCGGGCGCAATGATCTCGGTCGCATTGGCGCCATTGGCTCTGTGAAGTGTGCAGAGATAGCTCGTATTACGCGCTATGGGCAGGTAATGCATCTATCCACGGACATTTCGGCGAAGCTTGCCGAAGGACTTTCTTGTTTTGATGCTGTACGCAGTTGTTTTCCAGCCGGCACCGTCTCTGGTGCCCCAAAGATAAGAGCTATGGAACTTCTGGCAGAACTCGAGCCTGAGAAGCGGGGCATTTACTCCGGATTAGTTGGCTATTTTGATATTCACGGCAACACTGATTCGGCTATTGCGATACGCTCAGCCATGGTCAGAGACGGTTGCGCCCATGTCAGCGCAGGAGCAGGAATTGTTCAAGACAGCGATGCTGACGCTGAATATGAAGAGACACGCAGCAAAGCGCTGAGTGTGCTCAAAGCCATAGCAATCGCAGAACAATTGTGAGGTGAGGAAATGTCCATTTTACTCATAGACAATTACGACTCATTTACCTTCAACCTTTATCAATTGATCTCAATGATCAACAACGGCGGAGTTATCGTTAAACGTAACGACGAAATAACTCTGGCAGAGATCAAGGCACTTAAACCAAGCCACATTGTTTTATCCCCAGGTCCTGGTCATCCGGCAAGCGAACGCGACTTCGGCGTCTGCAAAACTGTGGTCAGCTCAAGCGACGAACTCAATTGCCCGATACTCGGTGTCTGCCTTGGACATCAGGGCATCGTCCAACACAGCGGGGGAAATGTGGTACGAGCACCACAACCGGTGCATGGCAAAATGAGCGAAATTGAGATTGTGGCAGATAGCCCACTTTTTGCTGGTGTCGATTCTGGTGTAAAGGTCATGCGCTATCATTCCCTGGTTGCAGAGCGCAGCTCTCTGCCGGCGCACCTGGAAGTAGTTGCCGAAGTACGTGGACAGAGCAACATAATAATGGCAGTGCAAGACCGCAAGCGCCGACTCTTCGGTTTGCAGTTTCACCCTGAGTCAGTCGGAACCGATGTGGGCAGAAAAATATTGGAGAACTTTATTGCCATATGCTGAGCAGCGCCGCACTAGAAACCATTTTAGATCCCAACAGCAATGACGCCAGTGTCTTATGCGCTTTCGATCACTTGCAGATTAACTCAGTTGATCTGGACTCACTTAATTCTTCGATAGAGTTTCTCCGACAACAGGCGGACCTTAGAGCTGATCTGGCTATCGAACTGCACGAGCTCGGTCGTGTCGCCATAGACTGCTCCGGCACCGGTGGTAGTGGCGTTTCACACTTCAACGTTTCAACGAGCGTAGCCTTTGTTTTGGCAGCAGCCGGATTCAAGATCGCCAAGTTCGGAGGTAGAGCAGCCAGCGGCAAGTCAGGCAGCTTTGACTTTCTCGATTGCTTGGGCATTGGCAGCAACTTAGCCCTGCACCATTGTGCCGATGCGCTATCATTATGCGGCATCGCATTTATCTTCGCACCACAAGTCTACCCGCAGTTAAGACGGCTGGTACCGTTGCGCAAACAATTCGGGAAACCGACCCTTCTCAATTATGTCGGTCCTTTGCTCAACCCATTGCGTCCAGCTGCGCGCTTGATGGGTATTTCATCCGATACAGCGCGACAGCTAATTGCGCAACATCTTCAGCAAGATAAAAAAACTGAGCGGGCTATGCTGGTCACCGCGGGCGGTAGGCTGGATGAATTTTCAATTCATGAACGCAACCTCGTATCACTTGTCGACGCCGCCGCTGATCTGAAAGAATTCGAACTCGATCCCAATACATTACCCGCGTTGCAAGCTGCCTCCGCTCACAATGAATCTAGTCCAGAAAACGCTGAGGAAACGCTTGACCCGCAAACGAACTTTCGCATTTTTACAAGAATAATCAACGGAGAAGACAGCAGTTCTGCCCATTTCAGGATGCTGCTTCTCAACTCAGCCGCCGCTCTTTTAGTTTTAAGGGCCTGCAAAACCATGAGCGAGGGTATAGTTATAACCGCGGAATTGCTCGCCGACGGCGCTGTCAAAGAAAGCGTCGCGACTGCCAGGAGGTTTTATGAGAGACTTTCTCGCTGAAGTTACAAAACACAAAAGAGAGGAGCTTGAACAAAAGAAAGCGAAGCGTCCATTGCCTTCTTTTCAAAATGAAATCAATCCTGGTTCAGGGGCTTTTCTCAAGGCGCTTGCCGACGAGCAGCTTAAGATCATCGCTGAAGTAAAACCTCGCTCGCCTTCACTGGGCAATCTCGAAGGCGCCGTTGATCCGAAGGACCGTCTCAGCGTTTACGAGAAAAATGCCGATGCTGTTTCGGTTCTTTGTGACCAACGTTATTTTGCTGGCAGCGTCGAGTTGCTGGCTGAAATCTCAGCTAATATCTCGCGACCGACGCTCTTGAAAGACTTTGTCCTTGATCCTTACCAGGTTTACGAAGCGCGGCACGCCGGCGCCGAAGCCGTTCTTCTCATAGTGAAGATGCTCGACAAAGCCAGTTTGCAATCTTTGAGCGCGCTTATTATCGAGCTTGGAATGACACCACTGGTAGAGGTACAGACTGAGGATGAATTAGCACTGGCAAAGTGCGTGCAGCCGCAACTGCTTCTGATAAACAACCGCAACCTCGATACTTTGGAAATGGATTTGAGCACTGTCGAACGACTGGTCAAAGTGCTCGATTATCCAAGCAGAGTTGTCGCGGCTAGCGGCATCGAATGTGCCGATCAGATGCTGGCAATGCGCCCTTATGCTTCGCGCTTTTTAATTGGCTCGGCTCTTATGGCAAGCGGAGATCCGGTCGAGAAGTTCAAAGAATTCCGCGCAGTTGAAAACCGCTACGAGCAAATAAGAAAAGACAAGCAGAAGGAGGAGCCATCATGCCCTCAATAAAAGTATGCGGCATCTGCAATTTAGAAGACGCTGAAAAGGCAGTAAGCCTGGGCGCGGACTACCTCGGGTTCATTTTCGCTGAGAGCGCAAGACAAGTATCAGCGGCCGACGCCAGACAAATAAAGCGAAAACTGAAAGGCGAAACAAAATTCGTCGCTGTTTTCCGCAATCAAGATCCACGCTTTATTAATGATACTGCTGAGGTGCTCGGACTTGATTTCGTGCAGCTTCACGGCGATGAAAGTCCCGAAGATTGTCGGCAAATTTCTAAACCTGTTATCAAAGCGATCGAATTGGTGCCAGCCGCAGCCTCGCTTGCCAGGCTCAGCGAATACGCAGTACACGCATTTCTCTTCGATCGCCCCAAATCTCTCGCGGGCGACAATCAATGGCTAGAACAAATCATCACGCAATACGCGACGCAGTTACAAGACTGGCAACCTTTTTTCATAGCAGGCGGACTTAACGCCGAGAATGTACAACTAGCCTGCTCGCTACATCCCTTCGGCATCGACGTTGCTTCTGGGGTAGAGTCAGAGCCAGGCAAGAAAGATCACAAAAAGCTTGAAGCGTTTTTTCAAGCAGTGCAAGGAGCTACAGCATGTTAAAGACAGGAAATTTCGGCAAGTATGGTGGCATATACGCACCGGAAACGCTTATGCCGGCGCTGGAAGAACTTGAAGCAGCCTTCTATCGCTTACAAATGGATATCGCTTTCAACAACAATTTCCGCAAGACTATGCGCGAATACGCCGGTCGCCCGACGCCAGTTTATCTGGCAGGCAACCTCAGCAAAAACTGGGGCGCAAATATCTATCTTAAACGAGAAGATCTGCTGCATGGTGGTGCTCACAAAACCAACAATGCCATCGGTCAGGCCTTGCTTGCTCGCGAGTTGGGCAAAACTCGCCTAATCGCTGAAACCGGAGCCGGCCAGCATGGCGTTGCCGCGGCAATGGCCGGCGCTCTTTTCGGCATGCAAACCGAAGTTTATATGGGTGAAGTCGATATGGAACGGCAGCATGCCAATGT
>Ga0182030_10027867_pt1 | contig 10131 bp, 8 predicted proteins | sample 812S3MmetaG_FD_121299 | JGI IMG/M metagenome (GOLD analysis project Ga0182030, IMG submission 121299) | Permafrost microbial communities from Stordalen Mire, Sweden - 812S3M metaG (Illumina Assembly) | ecosystem: Environmental > Terrestrial > Soil > Wetlands > Permafrost | place: Sweden... | reverse complement strand
CAGTTCCACGTACAAGTCAAACTCCGCCAAATAGAAATCGGGCGTGAAAGATTCGGAAATGCGTCCCTCCGCATCCCACTGTACCGGAAAACTGCGCGGCTCGTACTCCCAGGCGATGCGGTAGAAATCCAGGAGGTTGGCGAAGATGCGTTCGCTCGGGTGAGCGAAGGTTTTGTCCGGCAGGCGCACCGCGCCAGGCGGCACGATGCCATGCCGCGCCAGGCGCAGGCGGATCTGAAACTGGATCTGTGCTTCGGCCGCCGCCGACAGAAAGCCGCGCTCCTTCAGACCCAGCGCGCCCACGGAACCCTGAATCATCTCCACCATCTGCTCGGAGTCCATGGATTCGGCGTTCAGGATCAGATCGAACCAGTGCGGGAGCGCCGTGGCCCTGCCGGACGTGCTCTTATACTGCGCGCGTTGGGCGGCATCCAACTCGCGCAGCAGTTGGCGGACCGCGGGACGCTCGAGCCGCCGGTCCAGCATGAGATTGCCGATGCGCACGGAATCCGGCGCGACGACGTGTACGCGCAGGGTGCCGGGGAACTGACGCGAAAGCATCTCGGCACCCGCCGCGCAGTACACCATGTGGTGAGCGGTCGCCAACCGCGCCAGGATGGAGGCCACCAGATCGGGGCGGGCCTTCTGGGGCACTTCGGCGTCCGCGCCAAATTCGCGTTCGATGAGGGAGTGAATCCGCGATTCATTGACCAACTCGAACCCGAGGCGGTGCGCGGAGATGCGCGCCACTTCTTCGAACCGGCAACCGGGCTGTCCGGAAACGGCGATTAACGCCATGTCATCAGCTCATAATAACAAGGCGCGGTCTGCACACCACAGCCGCGGCGTTGTAACATCGACCGTTAGCCCTCGCCTATGAACAAATGGATCGGTTTGGCCCTATTTCTAGCCATGGCGCTGTTGTTCTTTATCGCCAATCGCAGCGCTTACCGGGGTTACTTCGGGGGCGACGAGCTCGATAGCCTGAGTTGGACGCCCCGTATTCCAATCGCCGAGTTTGCCGAGGATCTGGTGAACCCGGTCTACAACGCCCGGAATTTCCGGCCCGTGGGCCACCTCTATTTCCGGATCATGAGCCACGCCTACGGCCTCGATTTTCCGAAATATCTTCTGCCTCTCCACCTTCTCCACCTGTTCAATATCTGGCTGCTGTGGATGGTTTTGCGCAACCTGGGGGCCTCGCCTTTCGCGGCATCGGCCGGCGGCCTGTTCTTCGCGTTTCACGTGGCCGTGTTCGACGTCTACTGGAAACCCATGTACGCATTCGATCTGTTCTGCTGCGCCTTCTGCCTGCTTAGTTTCCTGTTCTGGATCAAACGCCGCTGGGTGTTGTCGTTCCTGGCCTTTTGGCTGGCGTACAAGTCGAAAGAGTTGGCCGTGATGCTGCCGGCTGTGCTGGCATGCTACGAGCTTTGGTTCGGCAAGCGCCAATGGCGCCCGCTGATCCCGTTCTTTCTGGTGTCGCTCTCGTTCGGCCTCCAAGGCATCTTCAGGAATCCCAACCAGGATAACGACTACACCTTCCGCTTCACGCCCGCCGCGCTGGCCGCCGGCGCAAAGTTCTACGCGGCCGAGTTATTCGGGATTCCCTTCGCGGGCTTCGCGCTGCTGGCGCTTCCCTTCGTCCGCCGCGATCGCCGGGCGTGGCTTGGCGTGGCGGCCACCGTGCTATTTCTGGTCCCGCTGGTCTTTTTGCCGGGACGGCTCTTTAGCGCGTATTGGTACGTGCCGTTGATTGGCGTGGCGATGGCTTTGTCCTCTCTGGCGGACGCCCGGTATGGTTTCCTGGCCGCCGTATTCCTGGCGGCGTGGCTCCCCTGGAACTACGTCGATCTGCGCGACTACCGCCGCGAAAAACTGGCCGAGGATGCCGACAGCCGCGATTATGTCGCGCAGTTGCGAGCCACCGCCCCTTCCTTCCAGGGTATTCCGATCTTCCTTTATCACGGCCTGCCGCCGGCGTTTCCTGCCTGGGGGACGGCGGGCGCATTGCGCTATTTGCTGCCGGAGGTGAACGTCAAAGTGTATCCGATGGAGGGTCGTACCGCGGCGCAACTGATTCGGCAGAGTCCCGCTATCGCCACGCTCGTCTGGGTGCAGCAGAGCCACAAGCTTGGGATTGCGGCCCATTATCCGGATTCTCCGGATGCGACCTACATCATGATGAACGAGGTGACGCCGATCTGGCAATTGACGAACGGCTGGTTTGGACTCGAAGAAGGCTTTCGCTGGGCCGCGCCACAAGCCACGGCCCGTCTGTACCGCGCGCCACGCGCCACGCAATTCGAAGTAGTTTTGGACACAAGCCCGCAACTGCTCGCAACGCTTGGGCACACCGATTTCACCGTGCGGCTGAACGGTGTGCCGCTGGGGACCGCCCGCCTGACGGAGTCGGGTATGCGCACCCTGCGATGGCCGCTGCCGCCCGGCCCCCCCGGAACCGTAGAAGCCGAGTTTCAAACCGATCCACCATTTCACGAGCGGGGCAGCGGCACGCGCACGCTGGGGATGCCGGTGGTGTCCTTCGGATTCCTGCCGTCGGGCCGGTGACGATAGCCGATCGCTGAAAGCTCCATGCTACAATTTGGAGGCAAACCTCTTCTTTAAGGACCCTGCATGGCACATGATAACGATGTCACCCGCCGCGATTTTGTAAAGGCGGCCGGCGCCGTTTCGGCTGTCGCCGCAGCCCTGCCCGCGGCCCAAGGCGCGCCCTTCATCCAGAAGGTACACGCTGCCAACGACCAGGTGCAGTACGGATTTATCGGGACCGGAAGCCGCGGCACTTACCTGCTCAAGCACCTCCACGAAACCGACGCGGGCCGCTGCGTGGCGGTGTGCGACAACTGGGACGTCAACCTGAAAAAAGGCGTGGATACCGCCGGCAATAATCCAGCGCCATACAAGGACTACCGCGAGCTGCTGGCGCGCAAGGATATCGACGCGGTGCTGATCGCCGTGCCGCTGTACGAGCACTTTCCGATCACCAAAGACAGCCTGCAGGCGGGCAAGCACGTCTTCTGCGAGAAGAGCCTGGTGCACAAGGCGGAAGAAGTACACGCGCTGCGGGCGCTGGTGGCCGAGCATCCCAAGCAAGTGCTGCAGTGCGGCCTGCAGCGGCGCTACAGCCAGTTCTACCAGACGGCCAAGCAGATGATCGACCAGGGCGTGCTGGTCAACGTCACGCACATTCGCGGCCAGTGGCACCGCAACTCGAGCCAGCGGCGTCCGGTGCCCGATCCCTCGCTGGAGCGCAAGATCAACTGGCGCATGTACCGCGAGTACGCTGGCGGAAACACGGCCGAGCTGGCCTCGCACCAGATCGACGTGGCCGATTGGATGTTCGGCTCGCCGCCGGAGTACGTCATCGGCGTGGGCGGCATCGATACGTTCAAGGACGGCCGCGACGTCTACGACAACATCCAGTTGATCTACGTTTACCCCCGCGGACGCAAGCTGCTGTACAGCTCCATCAGCACCAGCTCACACCTGGATCTGCTACAGGCGCAGCGCCAGGAGTTCGGCGAGGTGATCATGGGCACCGCCGGCGCCATCGAGATCACCATCGGCGACGATAGCCATCCGGCGACGGCGCTGTGGTATCGCGAACCCAAGCCGGTATCGGCTCCGGACGTAAAGAAGGCCACCGACAAGAAAGCTGCTTTCGTAGCCGGCGCCACCATGACTACGGCCGCGGCTACCCGCGGCATTCCGCTGCTGCTGCCTAAGGATTCGGCAGAAGCCAACGATTCGTTCCTGATGCGCGAAAGCAAGTTTGCGCGGCGGTGGCTTTATAGCAAGGGCATCATGGCGCCCGAGGAGGACCGCAACCCGGTGACGGTGGAACTTGAAGATTTCTTCCTGTGCTGCAAGGATCCGGCGAACCACAAGCCGAAGTCGAACCTGGAAATCGGGCTGAACGATTCCATCGCCGTGATCCTTTCCAATCTGGCGATGGACGAGCACCGCCGCGTGGACTTCAGCGAAATGCAGACGCTGGGGCTGGCTGGGGCGAAGAAGAAGGGTTAGCTCCCTGGAGGGCGGGCAATCATGCCCGCAGCCGCCTTTTCAGGCGGCCCAAGCCGGGCTTTCATCATATGAACCTCACCCGCCGCCAGTTTATCGCCGCTTCCGCCGTGGCCCCCTTAGCCGTGGCGGCCGGACCCGCTTCCGTAAAGGACTCCGTGCAGGCGCAAGCGCAGCCCTTCGACCTGGACAGCGTCCGCCTCATCGGCACCGCGCAACTGGCGTTGATGGAGCTCAATCGGGGCTTCCTGCAGGACCTCGAAACCGACCGGCTGTTGCATACCTTCCGTCTGACCGCGGGCCTGCCCTCCTCGGCTGAGCCCCTGGGCGGCTGGGAAAAGCCGGACGTGGAGTTGCGCGGCCACTTCACCGGCCATTTTCTGTCGGCCTGCGCGCTGATGTCGGTCAGCACCGGCGACACGATGTTGCGCGGCAAAGGGAACCTGGTGGTGGCCGAACTGGCGAAGTGCCAGAAGGCCAACGGCGACGGCTACTTGAGCGCGTTCCCGCCATCGTTCTTCGATCGCCTGAAAGCCGGACAGAAGGTTTGGGCGCCCTGGTACACGCTGCACAAGATCATGGCCGGCCTCCTCGACATGTACGTTCTGGCCCGCAACCAGCAGGCGCTCGAAGTGGTGCGCGGCATGGCCGGATGGACCAAGCGGTGGACCGATACGCTCGGCGACGAAGAGATGGCCCGCGTGCTGCGCGTGGAGTTCGGCGGCATGAACGAGGTGCTCTACAACCTGTACGCGGTCACCGGCGTGAAGGATTACGCCGAGGCCGCGCACCGCTTCGACCACGAGCAACTCTTCGGTCCGTTAGCCGAGGGGCGCGACGAATTGAAGGGACTGCACGTGAACACGCAGATCCCCAAGATCGTCGGCGCGGCCCGGCGCTACGAATTGACGGGCGACGCGCGCTGCCGGCGCATCGCGGAATTCTTCTGGACGCAAGTGACCCAGCACCGGGCCTATGCCACGGGCGGCACCAGCAACGACGAACACTGGCGCTCGGACCCCGACAAACTGGCCGGCGAACTGGGCTACTCGACACAGGAATGCTGCTGCACTTACAACATGCTGAAACTGACACGCCACTTGTTTGGGTGGTCGCCCGAGGCGCGCTACTTCGACTATTACGAGCGCGCGTTGTTCAACGGCATTCTCGGCACCATGAATCCCAAGAACGGGCTGACCATGTACTATGTGCCGCTGGCTACCGGGTATTGGAAGGTGTTCGCCAGCCCGCGCGGGTCGTTCTGGTGCTGCACCGGCACGGGCGTCGAATCGTTTTCGAAGCTGGCCGACAGCATCTATTTCCACGACGAGAACAGCTTGTATGTAAACCTGTTTGTGGCCTCGGAACTGGATTGGCAAGAGAAGGGCATCCGCCTCCGGCAGATTACGACTTTCCCCAGCCAGGCCGAGACGCGCCTGCGGATCTCGACCGCCAAGCCCGCGCAACTGGCCGTGCGCGTCCGCGAGCCTTATTGGACGGACGGCAAGATGACCGTGGCGGTGAATGGAAAGCCGGTGGACGCCGTTCGCGCGGGCGGGTACTTCGTGGTCGATCGCACTTGGGAAAACGGCGATGAGCTGCACGCCACTCTGCCGATGAAGTTGCACGTCCATCCGATGCCCGACGACGATACGCTGCAGGCCATCATGTACGGCCCGCTGGTGTTGGCGGGAGACCTGGGCCGCGAGGGCTTAACCGAGGCGATGCGGCGCGGCGGCGACAACCCGCCGGAGATGCCCAAACCGGCGGCGGCGCCGGAATTCGTGGCTGAGTCGAGCGATCCGCGGTCGTGGATCGAGCCGGTTCCCAGAGCGCCGCTCGGGTTCCGCACGAAGGGGCAGAGCCGCGATATTTCCATGCTGCCGCTGAACCGGATTGTCGATCAGCGGTATGGAGTGTATTGGCGGGTGACGCCGAAGCAGGGGTAGCGCGCGTGCAGAGGGGCTTTTACCTGGTCACCCGCGATTTGCATTTGTACGCGGGCCTGTTTATCAGTCCTTTTTTGGTCGTGTTCGCCGTGAGCGTGTTCGTTCTGGTCCACCCGCCGGGTTCCCTGCCCTCTCCCTCGGCGGAGCGCACGGCGCGACCCGTACAGAATCTGGAAATCCCCGCGGGCCTGGAGAATCTCTCCGGGCGCGCGCGTATCGACGCCGTTCGTCCCCTTCTCGATCGGGCCGGCGTTCACGGTGAAATCGGATCCATCCGGTACATTCCGAAGGAACACCGGCTCAGTGTCCCAGTCGGCGTGCCGGGACGTGAGACCACCTTCGATCTCGACCTCGATCGACGAAGCGCTACGATTAGCGGCCGGGAGACCGGCATCTGGGACGCGTTGGTGCAGTTGCACAAATCGCCGGGTCCGCACCTGGCTGAGATTCGCATGAACTGGATTGCGATGCGCGCCTGGCGCTGGCTGGCCGATGCCACCGTGTACCTGCTACTTTTCATATCTGTGAGCGGGATCTATTTGTGGACGGTCTTGCGGCTCGAAAGACGCGCAGGTATGGCGATGCTGGCGGCCGGCGCGGTCTCTTTCTTCGGGATAGTTTATGCCCTCGTCGCGGGATGACTGCGTGCGCCGCGTGCTGGATATTTTCGAAGTCTGGAATCGCCGGCTGCATTTCTACATCGGCCTTTACCTGCTATTCTTCTTGTGGTTGTTTGCGTTCACAGGCCTGCTCTTGAATCACCCGGGGTGGACATTTGCCGAGTTCTGGCCAACCAGGAAGCAGACGGCTTTCGAGCGGGCGATCACGCCGCCTCCCGTGGGTCCCGATCTGGCAGGCAGAGAATATCCTGAAGCAATTGGGGTTGAGCGGCGAAATTGAATGGACCTCCGCGCGAGCCGATGCGCGCCGGTTGGACTTTCGAGCCAGCCGGCCCGGCCATATTTTCGAGATCAAGACAGATTTCGACCGCGAGCGCGCAACCGTGCGGCGCATCGACCTCAACGTCTGGGGCGTGATGCACATCTTGCACACGTTCACCGGCGTGCGCGCAGGCGATTCGCGCAACCAGCGAGACTGGCTACTGACGAGCATTTGGGCGTTTACGATGGATGCCGTCGGAATCGGCCTGATGATTATGGTGCTTGGAAGTTATTACATGTGGTGGCGCCTGCCCCGAAAGCGGGCATGGGGGCTGGTTGCGTTGATCTCGGGCTGGGCGGTGTGTCTGCTGTTCGTTGTCGGGCTACGATTGCTGGTATGAGCGGCACTACTTCACCTTTTTCGCCTTCTGATCCATGCCGTTCTGGTGGAGAATCAGACCGTCCTTCAGGAATGTAATCTGGGCATCCACGGCCTTGAGAAAGAACTCCGATTCCGCGTGCGGGAATATCTCGAAACGCGGCTGGCCAGTGGCTTGAGCGAACAGCCGCGATGCTTCGCGCGTCACCGCGATCTTGAAGGCCGGCGTCAGCTCGTATTCGCCCACATATCGTTCCAGCACGGCCGCATCCACCGGCACTTCTTTGTATTCGTGGACGGCGCTCAGCGGATAGCGGCTCTCCAGAATATGCCTGCCCAGGTCGTCATTGTCCAGGAACGTGTTGCACAGCACCACCACGCCTTCGTTCTTGGCCGGATTGAAGCCCACGAAGGAGCGGTAGCCGGCGGTGCCGCCGTTGTGCCACCAGATGCGCGTGTCGAACTTGGTGAAGACATGCCACGCCATGCCGATCTCAAGGTCCTCGGAGCCTATGGCCTTGGTCGCGGACCGCATGCGGCGCATGGCAAACTTGAGGGGCGTATCGGTCAGCTCCAGGTTGGCCGCCACGAACTTCAGCATGTCGTTCACCGTGGAGCGCACCGCACCGCAACCGGCCAGCACGGCGAAGTCCCAGTTCCTGGCGGGCTTGAGCGACGCGTCGTATCCCGGCGCGAGACGCTTCTTCTGCGCGTCGGAAAGCGTGATGGAAGTGCTGCGCATACCCAACGGATCGAATATCCGCCGCCGCAGCAGATCTTCGTAGCTCATGCCCGCCTTGAGAGCCAGCGCGTGGCCTAACAAACCGACGGCCAGGTTGGAATACTCATACTTCTCGCCGGGATCGCGGGTGAGCGTGTAGCGCGAAAGAAAGTCGTATAGCTTCGCGGCATCGTAATCGGCGTACGGGTTGGCCGGATCGGCGGGCTTCAGGTTGTCCGGCAGACGCGGCAGTCCGGAGACCTGCATGGAGAGGTCCAGCAGCGTGATCTGGCGTCCGTTGCGGCTGGGCACTTTCACCGTAGCGGGGAGAAACTTCGCGACCGGATCGTCCGGCTTCACTTCGCCCTTCTCGATCATGTCGGCGAGCACCAGCGAGGTGAAGACCTTGGTGACCGAGCCGATCTCGTAAACCGTATCGCCATCCGGCGGTTGCGTCCCGTCGAGCGAGACTTTGCCGCTGGCGATGACTTGGCGTCCCTTTTCGTCGATGACGCCGGTGACGATGCCCACGGCCCTGCCCTTCTCCACGCGGTTGGCCATGATCGAGCGGATTTCGGCGATATCCGCCGCGCGGAGACTTATAGTGGACATCAGTGCTATCCAGATCCAGCGAGGGTTCATCTCAGGTACTTCTCCCGCAACACCCGCCGGTGATGCAACTCATGGCCGGCGACGATATAAGCGACGGCGCGCACCGAGACTTCGTTGCCGCTGGCGATGCCGCGACGCATCCAGGCCTCCGCGCTCAACTGGCGGAAGAACCACAGGCTGGCGCGGCGGACGCATACAAATTCCTCGATGAGGTCCGCCAGCCGGCAATCCGCGAAGTTGCCTGCGCGCACGTAATCGTCCTGCTCGAAGGATGCCAGCGGCGTGCGGTCGTTGCGCGCAAACCGCAACGCGCGGTAGGAGAAGACCCGCTCGACGTCGATGACGTGCCCCAGCATTTCCTTGACGCTCCACTTGCCGGGAGCGTAGCGGTAATCGCCTTGTTCCTCGCTCAGCGCGGAGAGCAGCGCCAGCGTTTCGCGCGGCTGGTCTTCGAGCGCGGCCACCACGTCGCCGCCGCCGACCAGCGCAATGTACCGGCCATAGTATGGGGCGTACTCGGAAGGGTCGGGAGCGGCGATAGCTTTTGCGGTTGCGTGCATATCGCCAGTATCGCAAATCACTGGACGGGCAGCGTTACCGTGTTGCCGAAACTGGGATTCCCAAAGGGCGGCTCGTCCGTCACCGGGGCCGGGTAGGACAACCAGCAAGTTCTGGTACTCACATTTCATGTATAAGGATTGAAGGGGGAGACCAACACAGTGTAGAATCTTATCTGAGATTCCAGGGCCATGATGGAACTCCTGGATTAGGAGTTCCAAAGGGAGGAGATCGATGCAACGAATCGTCAACAAGTTGAACGGACTGAGCTCGGCTAAAACGTACGGCGTTTTCGTGCTGTACGCGACGATGGCAATTGCCCTGCGTGCGCAGACTTACACTACGCTGCTCAGCTTCGATTTCAAAGACGGCGGAAAACCCCAGGGGCAGGCCCTGGTCCAGGCCACCAATGGGTACCTTTACGGGATCGCCAGCGCCCCATCCGACGGCAATGGTACAGTCTTCAGAATGACCACGGGGGGCGTACTGACGACGATACACAAGTTCCACGACTCGGACGGCTCCGGACCCAATGGGCTGGTCCAGGCCAACAACGGGGAGTTCTACGGGACAACGTCTAGTGGTGGGGCGAACCTCGATGCCGAAGGCATTGGCGCAGGGACGTTCTTCAAAATGACGGCGGGGGGCGCGCTGACGACGCTATACAGCTTTTGCGCCCAAAGCGGGTGCACGGATGGCGAACACCCCATCGGGCTGGTCCAGGCCACCAATGGCGACTTTTACGGGATGACCACGCTGGGCGGGACCACGAACCAAGGGACGATCTTCAAAATCACCCCGAGTGGCACGCCGACGACGCTAGTCAATTTCGACGGCACGAACGGCTACGCACCCAACGCGGCGCTGATCCAGGCCACCGACGGGAACTTCTACGGGACAACCTTTGAAGGCGGAGCCAACTGCACCACTAATTTCCCCGCCGGCTGTGGGACGCTCTTCAAAATGACTCGTAGTGGCACGCTG
>Ga0182030_10027866_pt1 | contig 10131 bp, 6 predicted proteins | sample 812S3MmetaG_FD_121299 | JGI IMG/M metagenome (GOLD analysis project Ga0182030, IMG submission 121299) | Permafrost microbial communities from Stordalen Mire, Sweden - 812S3M metaG (Illumina Assembly) | ecosystem: Environmental > Terrestrial > Soil > Wetlands > Permafrost | place: Sweden... | reverse complement strand
AATACTCCGCGCTGATCCTTACCAACCTCTTCCGCAAGAAGATTCGCACGGTGCTGACAATCGGTTCGTTTGCGGTGGCGCTGTTTCTCTTCGGATTGCTTGCGGTTGTGCGCTCAGCCTTCAACCAGGGAGTCGAAGTAGCGGGCGCAGATCGTCTGGTGGTGATCAACAAGGTTTCGATCATTCAGCCGCTGCCGGTCTCCTACCAGGAGCGCCTGCTGCGCATTCAGGGAATCAAAGCCGTAACCCACGCAAACTGGTTCGGCGGCGTATATCAGGACGAACGCAACTTCTTCGCCCAGATGGCCGTCGATGACGATACTTTTCGCGCCGTATATCCCGAGTATCTGATCCCCGAAGATCAGTGGCAGGCCTATATGAGCGACCGCGAGGGCGCAATCGTGGGCGCCGATCTGGTGAAGCGCTTCCACTGGAAGCTCGGAGACCGGATTCCGCTGAAAGGAACAATCTTTCAGGGGACGTGGGAGTTCAATATCCGGGCAATCTATCAGGGCAAACGGACGGCGGACGATACAACCCAGTTCTGGTTTCACTACAAGTATCTGAGCGAGCGCGAAAACCCATTCTGGAAGGGCCTCGTCGGCTGGTACACAGTACAGGTGGCTAACCCGGATGACTCGGTGAAAGTAGCCAGAGAGATCGACGAAACTTTTTCAAATTCTCCGTGGGAGACAAAAACGGATACCGAAAAAGCGTTTGCGGCTTCGTGGGCTAAGCAGGCGGGCAATATCGAATTGCTGCTTCTGAGCATCGGCGCCGTGGTCTTCTTCACGCTGCTGCTGGTGACCGGCAACACGATGTCGATTGCGGTGCGCGAGCGGGTGCGGGATCTGGCAGTGTTGAAGGCCGTCGGATTCTCAGACGTATTCATCCTCGTGCTGGTGCTTGCCGAATCGTTGCTGATTGCGGCGGTCGGAGGAGCCCTGGGGCTGGCAGGCGCGAAGTTGCTGACCCTCAGCGGCGATCCGACCCACGGCATGCTGCCGATTTTCTACCTGTCGCCGCAAACTGCGCTGGCTGGATTTGCCGTGGCGCTGCTGGTGGGCGTGATCTCCGGGCTGCTGCCGGCGATCTCCGCGATGCGACTCAACGTGGTAACTGCGCTGCGGAGGGTGTGAAGATGGCAATTCCGCTGACCTACAACTTGAACAGCTTGCGGGTTCGCTGGAGCTCCTCGGTGGTCGCCGTGCTTGGAATTGCAGGCACCGTGGGCGTCTTCGTGGCCATGCTATCGCTGGCAAAGGGCTTCAAGACGACGCTGGTCGCATCGGGTTCGCCGGGCAATGCGATCGTGCTGCGCGGCGGAGCCACCACAGAAATGATGAGTGGAATCAACCTCGACCAAGTGCGTGTGATCGAAGACGCGCCAGGGGTAGCGCGCGGTGCTTCAGGCCCGCTTGTGAGTCCCGAGGTAGTGGTGATTGCCGCCTTCCCCTTGAAAGCCACGGGCACTGACGCCAATGTTCAGGTGCGAGGCGTCTCACCCAAGGCTCTGGAGGTGCGCGACTCGATCAAAATAATTGCAGGACGATTCTTTCAGCCGGGGCTCAACGAGCTGGTGGTGGGACGAAACGTCGCTGGAAGTTACTCCGGCTTCGACCTTGGGAGCAAGGTAAAATTTGGCGGCGGCGAGTGGACGATCGTCGGCGTATTCGACGCAGGCGGAAGCGCATTTGACTCGGAGCTCTGGAGCGACGCCAGCATTCTGGGCGCGGTCTACAAGCGGCCGCCCAATATTTTTCAATCTGTCACCGTGCACCTGACCTCGCCCGCGGCGTTCACCGCCTTCAAGGACGCACTCACCTCCGATCCACGGGTCACGCTGCAAGCCAGTCGCGAGCTTGATTACTACGAAAAGCAATCGCGGGCGCTTACGACGCTGATCCAGGTGCTGGGCACCATGGTTGCCGTCGTAATGGGCATTGGAGCCGTGCTGGGGGCGCTGAATACGATGTATTCGGCTGTAGCGGAACGCTCGCGCGAGATTGCGACGATGCGCGCACTGGGATTTGGCACCGGCAGCGTGGTGGCATCCTTCGTCTTCGAGTCCTTGTGCATCGCTCTCGCCGGCGGAGTGCTTGGATGTATCTGCATACTTCCGCTCAATGGCATGACAACCGGGACGATGAACTGGCAGACCTTCTCGCACCTTGCGTTTGCCTTTCGTGTGACGCCGCCGCTGTTAGCGGGAGGTGTGCTTTTTGCGCTCCTCATGGGACTGGTTGGCGGCGTTCCGCCAGCAGTGCGCGCGGCACGCGCCCGGATCGCAGTTGCCCTCCGCGAACTCTGAAGCCAGCCCTTGCGCGACGAGTGAAGTTGCACTGCCTGGCAGCATTCTAGTTCTTTGTCAGTAGAATTCCACGCAGCAGCATGATCGGCAGCGGGCCTTCGTTCAACGCGCGATTGTGAAACTCTGCGTTGGTGAAGGAGGCTCCCGCCTGCGCCCGGTAATCCTTGCGCAGCGTGAGCCAGTCATGCAGGCCCACATAGTAGGTCACCAGTTGCACCGAGCTTAGTTTGGCGCGCAGTAGTTTCCCTTCGGCCTCGGCCTCGGTCTGGAAGGCGCGTTTGGTCATCAACTCCATTGCCTGCTCGTCCGTCATGTTCATGGTGTGGAGGCGGATGTCCAGGATCGTGTTAGCCAGGACTCTAAGGCGGATTTTGCGCATGACCAAACGGAATTTGGGGTCATAGTTGAGATAGCCCTCATCCATCATGATCTGCGCAATGTACTCGGCCCAGCCTTCTACGTACGCTCCGTTGCCCAACACCGAGCGCAGCAGTCTCCGCGACTCCGGCTGGACGTCATTGGCATGCTCAAACTGCACGTAGTGGCCGGGCAGTGCCTCATGAATCGTCAGCCACTTCAGCGTGTAATTGTTGTACTCGCGGAGCTTGGACTCCGCCTTATCAGGAGGCGTTCCCGGATCAATCGGCGTAACCCAATACTGCGCTTCGGCTGCAGGCTCCAGCGGCGGAGGCGCGTGGAAACCCGCTACCGAATATGTGCCGCGCATGAACGGCGGCGTCGGAATCACCTTGAGATTGTTACGCGGGCCGAGGTCCACGATCTTCTTCTGCCGGATAAATTCGATGATCCCCGCCAGGTCGCTCTCAATGTGGCTCTGCAACTCCGCCGGTTTAACGTGCTCGTCGGAGATGCGCGAGAGCACTTCTCCAATGATGAGGTTCTCGCGCGCCTCGCCCTGCAGATCGGCGTGTTCGCCATGCGTGGGATACATCTCCTTGTGCATCGGCTCGGCCAGCCGAAGCATGTCCGCGCGCACTTCCCGCATCTCCTGCTCGGCTGAAGCCAGCATCTGCTCCGGGGAGACCGGCGTCTCCATTACCAGGCAAAATTTCTCCGCGTACAAAGTTTTGCCCAGTCGCCAGGTGACCTTGCTGCTGCGGTGGCCATACACGTCGCGCAGCCATTTTGAGAAATCCTCCAGCGCGGCAACCGCTTTCGGCGCGGCTGCATTGTAGCGGGCTTCGAGCGGCGAACCGGCGGGGATCGCGGCCTTGACCGTATTCCGGATGAGATCGATGTTTCCCTCGTTCTCTTCGATTGCGGTCGAGGTCTTGATCGGGTCGCCGTCGGCGAGCATCTGCTTCGCCTGATCCAGGGCGCGCGGAATCTGCTCCATGCGTGAGACAACGTGACCCATCCGCACCTCGGCTGGCGCGTAGTTCTGCGTCATCGGCAGGAAAAGCGCGTTGCCGATGAATTCAACGTAGGTTGTCGGGTCGTGGCGATAGCTCTGGATCTTGTCGAGCTCAAGCAGCGAAAAACCAATCTGATCAGAGATGAGCTGCCAGTCGGCAAACTGTTCCTTGCTGAGAATGCCGCGGTCGATGGTGCTGAAGGCTTCCTGCCATTTGTGATAAAAGGCAAGCTGCGCCGCGATGCCCTGGGGCCCGAGGTCGTCGAGCTGCGCATCCAACTCGATCACTTTCCCTGTCGCAGGATCGCTGTGCCTGTGATATCCGGCTTGCGACGCATTGACCGGCGAGAGCACCAGCGAGTCAGACATGAACTGCGCCGCCAGCTGATCGAAGTCGGAATTGGAAACCGAGGGTTTCATCTTACCGGCCTGGGATAAAAGCGGCGAGACAAGCAGAAGACAAAAAAGCACGGCAAACAGGCGCGAATGCATGACGTTCCTCTGAACGAATACTATACAAGACCATTGCAACCTGAGCAGCACGTGCGCAACTTGTGAAAGAGAGTCCGCTGCCGCGTCCTAACTGGATGTCCAAATCAGGTACTCTTCAAACTCGAGTCCCACCACACGAATACGGTCACGCCCAATTTCGAGGAGGTTCACGCTTGGAAACAGCGTTCCCGGAGCCGAAAAGTGTGTGATAACCAGCTCCACGGGAATCACGCCTTCAACCGTAGCAAGTTTCACTGCTTGCCGTTCGCCTGCTCTTGGCTGCGCAGCGTTGTCTTCCCAGCCGTGCTTCAGTGTCAGTCCATGGGAGACCAGAAAGTCGAGCACGCGGCAAGCCATCCGAAATCCTGCCTCTTGAATCGGGCTCTGCCCAGGGAGAAGTCCGAGCCAATCCGTCACCAGCCTGTAGGTAAATCCCCACACCGGAACTCCCTTCAGATCGATCGCCGGAAACAGGCAATTCCCTGGCCGGCGCGGCACGCTCCTCAGCGAGTGCCTGCCTGGGTCATACCAGACGCTCAGAGGAACCCAGACGGCTTCCACCGCTTCTTCGGGATCAACAACCGTGGGCAGTTCGCCGTCCACCGTAAATACGAATGGCGCCACTAAGACGAACGGCCCCGCTTCCCGCCGCGCCACTACGGGAGGCAACGCCGCTTCCCTGTGCTCTCGAGGAACGCGGATTCCGCACTCCTCCTCAAGTTCCCGAAGCGCAGTGTGCAGCAGATCCGGATCGCTGTCTTCGCGCCGTCCTCCCGGCAGCGACCAATGTCCTGACCAGGAATCTTCTTGACGCTCCGAGCGCCGAATAAGCAAAAACGAATTCCTCGGCTCGCGTGCCAGCACGATTGTTACCGCTGCTTCTGGTTCTGCCTTGCTCATATCTTTTAGTCCGGGCTCATCTCTTTAGTCCCTGTCGCTCCAGCCGCCCCGCTAACCTCTATGATTATGCATTGCAGCCGGCTCACAGAGATACTACACGCGCCGCTCGTCCTGTAGCACACCTGCTACTTGCGCCGCGGGATATCATTGACAGGGCGAGGCCCGGCTGTTACGTTTCGGTCGATGCTCTCACTATGAACTTTACCAAAATGGAGCCTTTCTGTTTCGCTGGGAAAGCTGCTGCACAAAGACGCATTCATTCATCAACGGCTCTTACCAGAATTGAAAGACCATACATCCCCGAGGAGGTATTGCAATGACTGTTAGCGCGGCAAGTTCGGCACGGTCTCCGCGTAGTGCGCTGGATTTTCGGCTTTGGATTGAAAAGGCAAAAGCTATCGGGCAGTTGAGAGAGGCTACCGGCGCAGACCTCCAGTTTGAACTGGGTGCCATCAGCGAGTTAAATGCCAAGCGAGCTGGCCCGGCGCTGCTTTTTGACAAATTTCCCGGCTACCCCGAAGGCTCGCGGGTAATGACGGGCTCCATGCTGAACGCTCTGACCCTGGGGCTGACCATGGGAATCGAAGAGAAGCTGGATACTTTGTCGCTGACCAATCGGATCGCCGACATCATGCGGGAGATCGAAACCAAGTCGGCTGACTATCCCGTGGAATATGTCGAGAGCGGTCCGGTAATGGAGAACAAACTCGTTGGCGACGATGTCGATTTGACCATCTTCCCAACCCCGCTTTGGCATGAGCTGGACGGCGGAGTCTTCCTCGGCACCGGCACCATTCAGATTCACAAGGATCCGGATTCAGACTGGATCAATGTTGGCACCTACCGGGTTCAGCGGCAGAGCAAGAATACCGTCGGAAACTATATCTCACCCGGTCACCATGGCAACATCATCCGTCAGAAGTACTGGGACAGGGGTCTGCCCTGTCCGGTGGTGATGGTCTTTGGCTCCCACCCGCTATTTCCCTTGATGGGCTCGTCCGATGTTCCGGCAGGGGTGAACGAATACTCGTGGATCGGAGCTATCGTCGGACAACGCGTGCCGGTGATTCGCGGTCCGATCACCGGGCTGCCAATTCCTGCCGATGCGGAGATCGCAGTCGAAGGCTTCGTCTCCAAAGGTGACGAGCAAGTCGAAGGCCCCTTCGGTGAGTTCACCGGATACTATGCCGGCGGCCGCAAGGCGGAGCCGCTGGTTCACATCAAGGCGCTTTACTATCGCAACCAGCCGATTATCCTCGGCTGCCCGCCGTGCCGTCCTGTGCATGACTTTTCTTACTACACCAGCGTTCTGCGCGCCGCCGCAATCAAGGAATCCTTGCGCAAGGCGGGCGTGCCGGCCGTGAAGGGGGTATGGGTGTCGGAGGCCGGTGGAGGACGCATGTGGGTGGTCACCAGCATTGAGCAGAAGTATGCCGGCCACGCCGCCCAGGCCGCCAACCTTGCCGTGCAGTGCCAGGCGGGCGCTTTGATGAACCGCTATTCCATCGTGGTAGATGAAGATATCGATCCCACCAACAACGACGACGTGATTTGGGCGCTGAGTACCCGCTCTGACCCGGCGACGGATATCGATATCGTTCGCCAGTGCTGGAGCAATCCTCTTGACCCGATGATAACCACGAAGGATAAAGAACAGAAGCGGCTTTGGAATAGCCGGGCGATTGTCAACGCCTGCCGGCCCTGGGACCGGGTGAAGGCAAATGACTTTCCCGCCGTCGCAGAGGCCACCCCGGAACTGTTGAAGGCGACCAAAGAAAAATGGGCATGGCTGCTTAAGTAGAACAGGTTGGCCGCGGGCTTGCAGCAGGGTTGGGCACGCGGCCACCCACTAAATACCGTCGGGAGGAAACCAAATGGCTACCAGCACTATTAGTCCGCAGGTAAAACCTGTGGCCCCGGCAAAGCCGCAAAAGAGCGGCGTTGCCGGCGGTCAGAAAATCTTTGGATTGTTATTGGGTATCGCCGCATTTCTATTGTTATGGTTCATGCCACTCACCGGCCTCAGTAAAACTGGAGCCCACGCACTGGCCATCGCCGTGCTTACCGCCATATGGTGGATTTTTACCGTCATGCCTCCGGCTTTTCCGGCGATCCTGGCGTGTGTACTGTTCTTTGTATTGCGGGTAGTTCGCCCGGTCGATGCGTTTAGCGGATTCGTAAACCCCAGTATCTGGATGTTGTTCTTCGCCTTGATTATGGCCAAGGGAGTAGAGCGCTCCGGTCTGGGCAAGCGAATTGCCTCCTGGCTGATGTCAAAGACCGCGTTGTCGTTCAACGGCATCGTAGCGGTATTCATCGCGCTCTGCATCATCTTCCCTTTTTTCTTGCCCTCCGCGCTGGCCAGCGTTGCATTGATCATGGCTTTGGCTTTGGGGATCATGGATGCGTTGGGTATCGAGCGCAATCCTGATAACAAGGTCAGCAGCGGCTTGACCTGTTTTGTAGCCGTTCTGGCGCTCACCATGGCCCGCGCCCCGTTGACTGGATCGGTGCCTAACTTCATTGCCACGGGTCTGGTCCGCGAAGTTACAGGCGTAGATGTGTCGTGGATCGAATGGCTGAAGAGCATGTGGGTCTGCATCCCGATTCCCGCTATCGCCACTTATCTATATATAACCCGTCTGTATAAACCAGACGTGGCTTTGTCCCCCGAACTGATGAAGAAGCAGATTGAGGCAACCAAGGCTAGTTTGGGCCCATGGAGCGGTGCCGAGATACGTGCCGCCATCCTGGTTGCTGCCGCCCTCCTGCTGTGGGCATTCGATCCGTTCTTGAAGATCGGAACTAGCGAGGTCGGCATCATCATAGGTATTTTGTTCCTGATGCCCTACATCGGCTGCCTGGGCATACCCGACTTCAAGTCTCTCTCCTGGGAAACGTTCATGTTTGCCGGCGGATCTTTCTCGATGGGCGTGGTCTTGGCGAAAACGGGATTTGCGCAATGGGCTGCGTCGGCCATATCGAAGCTGTCGTTTCTCAGCGGTTCGGGCTTTGTTTTCGCCGGAATGATGGTGGTGCTCTTCGCTTTTGCCCTGCACTTCCTGCTGGAAACTCTCGGCGAGGTCTCGCTGTTGACACCCATCATTCTCAAGACCGGACTGATAACCCCGAAGGCCGCCGCCATGCTGCTTCCCTATGGAGCCGGTTTGTATGTATTCCCCTTCCAGGGGACGCCGATCATCTTGTCATTGGGCTTCAACACCACTGGGTGGAAGGATGTAACCAAGTACGCAGTTTTCATTACCGTGGTGGGCCTGTTGCAATCTTTCCTTCTCATGGCCGTGTACTGGACGTTTACGATGAGGTAAGTTTGCGTCGAAATTTGCCAATCACGGACGTTTCTGCGAAGCAGAAGCCGACGGTACGAAGCTCGATGCCGGTGACCGCATGATTTGATCTTCACGGCGCCGTCCGGCTCGCCGGCAAACCGGCGGCTTGTGCATTTATACTTGTATCAGTATCATGGGTCTCGTATAGAATACATATCATCCCCCAGGGAGTACTGCAAAATGGACGTGCAGAACGGTCTCGCGCAACTGAGAGCTAAACGTGGAATTGGAGCCGCGCAACTGGCATCCGAGGTTGGCGTCAGCCGCCAGACGATTTATGCCATCGAGGCCGGTACTTACGTCCCCAACACTACGATCAGCCTCAAGCTGGCTCGCATCCTGGAAACCACGGTCGAAGAGATATTCCAGCTGGAGCCGGCGTTTCAGGCGACCGACGATACCGCGGAAGCCGTGGTATGGGGCAACACGGAAACCATGCCGCCGGGACAACCTCTGCGGCTGTGCAGCGTGAACGGAAATCTGGTAGCCGTGGCTCCTGAGTTAGGGCGCTGGGGACTTCCGCCCACCGACGCGGTTCTGCTCGCGCCCATCCCTGGCCGCAAGCGTAACGCAAACGCGAAAGTTCGGATCTTTGGAAATGACTGGAAGAATCCCGCCCGCATCCTGATTGCAGGCTGCGACCCAAGTGCGTCCATTCTTGAGAATTCGATGCAGCGCCAGGGTTGCGAACTCATCATCGCCTACGAGAACAGTTCGCGCTCACTGGAGTTACTGCACGAGGGCCTGGTGCATATCGCCGGCACTCACCTGATAGACAAGAGCACCGGCAAGACCGACCTGTTGCCCATCACCAAACTCTTCCCTCGCAACTCCGTCGCCGTCATCTCCTACGCGATTTGGCAGGAAGGACTGGTGGTGATCCAGGGCAATCCGAAAAAAATCGCCGGCATTACCGATATTGCGCGCAAGGACGTGAAGATCACCAATCGCGAGCCGGGCGCAGGCTGCCGCCGCCTGCTCGACGACCTGATGAAGCAGCATGGCATCGCCGTCAGTCAGGTCAAGGGCTACGACCGGATCACGCTCGGACATCTTCCCGCCGCCCGCCTGGTGCAGAGCGGAGAGGTGGATTGCTGCATCAGCACCCAGGCTGGCGCGCGCGCGCTAGGTCTGGACTTCATTCCCCTGGCGCAGAAACCCTACCATCTGGTCCTTCGCCGCAAACAACTCGAACTGCCCCCGGTTCAGGCGCTGCTGGAAACCCTGGCCCGCGCCTCATTCCGCCGCGAGGTGGAAGCCTGCGTCGGCTACGACATGCACACCGCAGGCGACCGTCTCGTCTGACCAGAGCCTGCCCTATATTTCCGCAAATTCACCCGGAAATATAGGAGCACTTCGAATTCACATCGTAAGTTATCGGATCTGGAGACTTGCTCGCGAGAGTGGAATTCACAAAAGTCAATTAACGACTTTGTATCCAATACATTGTTAGTGTTTCATTTCGTGGTTACCACGTTTATTACCACGATTTTGGCTTCGATACCTGCTCAACCCGCACCAATATAGCAAGCTATCATCGGTGAACCCACGAACGACACACCCTTGATTTCGGGATGCCTGAGCAGAATCTCGGCTTCGGCGCGGCTGGTGGTCACAATGTTGAGAACGCCGTCAGGCAGCCCGGCTTCTTTCCACAGCTCCGTAATCCGCATCGCGCATTGCGGCGCATAGCTGGCCGCCTT
>Ga0182030_10027865_pt1 | contig 10132 bp, 7 predicted proteins | sample 812S3MmetaG_FD_121299 | JGI IMG/M metagenome (GOLD analysis project Ga0182030, IMG submission 121299) | Permafrost microbial communities from Stordalen Mire, Sweden - 812S3M metaG (Illumina Assembly) | ecosystem: Environmental > Terrestrial > Soil > Wetlands > Permafrost | place: Sweden... | reverse complement strand
GGGCCTGCCCTCAACAAGCTGTTCCAGGCGGCCTTTTCAGCAGCCAAACGGGTGCGCTCGGGAACTCGCATCGGCGCCAATGCCGTATCGCTGGCCTCGGCCACGGTCAGTCTGGCGCGGCGCGTATACGCGGACTTGAGCGTCCACAACGTATTGCTCATCGGGGCGGGCGACATGAACGCGCTGACGGCGCGGCATTTCATGAGCGCCGGCGTCAAGCGCATGGTCATTGCCAACCGCACATTGAGCCGGGCCGAAGCACTGGCGAGCGCGCTGAAAGCGCATGCTGTGGGCTTGAGCGATTTGGACAAGGAATTGGCCGAAGCGGATATCCTCATCAGCTGCACGGCTAGCCCTGTGCCCATCATCACCAAGCGGGCGGTCGAGGCGGCGATCCGTGCACGGCGCCGGCGGCCGATCTTTATGGTGGATATGGCGGTGCCGCGAGACATCGAACCCACCGTCGCCGAATTGGAAGATGTCTATCTGTTCTCCATCGATGACCTGCAGCAATTGGTGGATGAAAATATCCAGCAGCGCGAAGTGGCCGCCGGCGGCGCGCGTCTGCTCATCAACGAAGAGGTGGCGCGGTTTCTCGCCGAATCCCGCGCGCAGGATGCCGGACCCGCCATTCGCGCGCTGCGCAGCCAAGCCGATGGAATTCGTCTGCAGACCGTGGAACAGGCGCGGCGCATGTTGGCGACGGGGAAATCCCCGGAAGAAGTCATCGAATATCTGGCCCATACGCTCACCAATCGGCTGCTGCACGCCCCCACCCAGGCCTTGCGCCAAGCCTCGGAATCGGCCGATTTGGCGCTGGCGGAGACCGTCGCCCGGCTCTTGACGGAAGAACGCGACCGGCATTGACCCTCAAGGCCGCTATAATTCGCGGCCATGAAAGATTCCATCCGGCGCAAACTGGAAAAACTCGACGAGCGCTTCGAGGAAATCAGCCGGCTTCTGTCTGACGCCGGCGTCATTTCCAAGCAAAACCAGTTTCGCGAACTCTCGATGGAGTACTCCCGGCTGGAGGATTTGGTCGGGCGTTACCGCCGGTTTCTCGCGCTCGAAGGCGATGCGGCAACCGCCAAGGAATTGGCGGCCGATAAGGACCCGGCCACCCGCACCATGGGGGAAGAGGAGCTGGCCGACCTAAATCCTCGCATCCTGGGTGAAGAACTCGAGCTGCAGCGCTTGCTGGTGCCCAAAGACCCCCATGACGACAGCAATATCTTTTTGGAAGTACGCGCCGGCACCGGCGGCGACGAAGCTGCGATCTTTGCGGGCGACCTGTTTCGCATGTATGCCCGTTACGCCGAGTCAAAGGGTTGGGGCGTCGAGATCTTGAGCGAGAGTCCCGGCGAACATGGCGGGTACAAGGAAGTCATCAGCCGCATCATCGGGCGCGGCGCCTATTCCTTACTGAAGTTCGAATCCGGCACGCATCGCGTGCAGCGCGTGCCGGCGACCGAAGCACAGGGCCGGATTCATACCTCGGCGTGCACGGTGGCGATTCTGCCCGAACTGGAAGAAGTCGAAGCGGTCGACTTGAACCCTGCGGATCTGCGCATCGATACCTATCGCTCCTCGGGCGCCGGCGGTCAGCATGTCAATAAGACCGATTCCGCCATTCGCATCACGCATCTGCCCACCGGGATCGTCGTGGAGTGCCAGGACGAGCGCTCGCAGCACAAGAACCGTTCGCGGGCCATGTCGCTGCTCAAAGCCAAATTGTTATCCGCGGAACGCGAGAAGCAGCAAAGCGCGCAAGCTCAATCGCGCAAGCTTCAAGTCGGTTCCGGGGACCGCTCCGAACGCATACGTACATATAATTTCCCGCAAGGCCGCGTCACGGACCATCGCATCAATCTCACGCTGTACAAGCTCGACGATGTCATGAACGGCAACCTCGACGAACTGGTTCGGGCGCTGAACCAAGAACATCAAGCAGAAGAGCTGGCGCAACAGGTCGAATGAATGCCGTGCCCACCATCGCTGAAACCGTAAAGCGTGCTGCGCTCGCGTTGCGACCTCACAGCCTATCGCCGCGCCTGGATGCGGAATTGCTGCTGGGAAAGGCGCTCGGCCTGTCACGCACAGCGTTGATCGCGCGCGACGACGAGTCGGTCACCGCCGATGATGAACTAAAGTTTGCCGAACTGCTTGCCAAGCGAGCGCACGGCATGCCCGTTGCCTACCTGACAGGCAGCCGAGAATTTTGGTCGTTGCCGCTCATCGTCACGCCCGACGTGCTCGTGCCGCGGCCGGAAACTGAAACCTTGGTTCAACAGGCATTGGAACTGCTGCCACCCGAGGCGGCCTGTTCGGTCTTGGATTTGGGCACGGGCAGCGGCGCGATCGCCCTAAGTCTGGCCTCCGAGCGTCCCTATTGGACGATCACAGGCGTCGATCTCTCTGCAAATGCCCTTGCCGTCGCCGCACAAAATTCCCGGGCGCTTGGTCTTTCGCGCATTACCTGGCGCTTAGGCTCTTGGTTCGAGGCAGTTCCCGACGAGCGGTTTCATTTGATTGTGGCGAATCCGCCCTACATCGCCGCATCGGACCCGGCGCTTAGGATGCTGGCCGCGGAGCCCGCGCTGGCCCTGACCGCCGGTCCCACGGGCCTGGAGTCCTTTAAGCTCATCATCACCCAGGCGCCGCGGCACCTTCTTAGCCAAGGCTGGCTGGTTTTGGAACATGGCAGCACCCAGGCGCCGGAGGTTTCGCGGCTACTCATGCAGCACGGCTTTGATTCCATTCGCACTTTTCCGGATTTTTCAGGCAAGCCCCGCGTTACGCTGGGCGTTCATACACAACAAGGAACATCATGATCCGCTTCGAAACCAGTCTCGGCGACTTCACCATCGAATTCCTTGAGAAGGAAGCTCCCGAATCCGTCGCCAATTTCACTCGCTACATCGAAGATGAATTCTTTGATGGCACGATTTTTCACCGCATCGTTCCGGGCTTCGTCATCCAGGGCGGCGGCTTCACGGAAGACATGACGCAGAAGAAAACCAAGCCGCCGGTCAAGAACGAAGCCGACAACGGCTTGAAGAACAAGCGCGGCACGCTGTCGATGGCGCGTACCAATGACATCAATAGCGCGACCTCGCAATTCTTCGTCAACTTGAAGGACAACGATTTTCTCGATCATTCTCGCGGCAACTTTGGCTATGCGGTGTTCGCCCGCGTGACCGAAGGCATGGATGTCGTCGATAAGATCGCGGCGGTTGAAACCGGGCGCAAGCGCGGGTTTGACGATGTCCCGGTGGAAGCGGTCATCATAAAGAGCGTGCGGCAAGTCGCTAAATAGCGGCGTGGCCAAGAAAAAATCATTCTTCAAGCGGCTGGCGTGGTCGCTTTTGTGGCTCATTGTCGGTTGCATCGCGCTCAGCATTCTAAATGTGGCACTGCTGCGGTGGCTCAATCCGCCGTACACCTCATTCATGGCGCAGACGCAAATAGCTGCGTGGCGGAAGCATGATCGCTCCTATGTCTTCCGCCATCATTGGGTGGATTTGAATCAAATCTCGCCCAATCTCCCCCTCGCAGTCGTGGCTTCGGAAGATCAGAAATTCCCCGAGCATTGGGGCTTCGACGTGGAGGCCATCGAGAAAGCCTATGAACTCAATCAGCATAGCCATCGCGTGCACGGCGCCAGCACCATCAGCCAGCAGGTTGCCAAAAATCTCTTCTTATGGTCCGGCCGCAGCTACTTTCGCAAGGGTCTCGAAGCGTACTTCACCGTGCTCATCGAAGCCTGCTGGCCGAAGCGGCGGATCCTGGAGATCTACTTGAACATCGCCGAATTCGGCTACGGCACCTACGGCGCGGAGGCCGCGGCGCAGCGCTTATTTCACAAACCGGCAACCAGACTCTCACGCAGCGATTCGGCGGCGCTGGCGGCTGTCCTGCCGAATCCGCAACTGCTGTCGGCTGCGGCACCGTCCGCCTATGTCCAAAAGCGGCGCGATTGGATACTAGGACAGATGCAGGCGCTCGGCGGCCCGGAAATGCTGGATGAAATCGACGCCTATCCCGGCCGGCGTCGCTAGTATTTGCTCGAGAATCTCCGGAATCTCAAATACCGCGCGATTGTGGATGCTTCTCACGCTCGCCCGGTAGGTATCGGCATGCTCCGTGACCCGGGCGACGCCGGAGCGAATGGTTTTGAACGAATCGAGCACGACCCCTGAGCCATTCTCCTCGACCCACTCCGTGTTGTAGCGCTCCTGCGGCATGGTCCAGGCATTGCGCACCACGATGACGGGCAGTCCCTGCTGTACGGCCTCGCTGATGCTGCCGGGGCCGGGCTTGCCGATAAAGAAATCGCTGAGCTGCATGTAGTAGCCTATCTTCGAAGTAAACCCCAGCACCAAACGCGGCGCTGAGGCTCGCACGGCGCGGAGTTGGTCGGCGAGTACAGCGTTGTGGCCGCACACCAGAATGAGTTGCACATCATCCAGCCGTTTGTCGATTCCTCTCATGACTCGCGATCCATGGCCGCCGAACATCACAATGCCGGTCGGCCGACTAGGATCGAGCCGCAATTTGCGCATCTCGGCCTGCCGATCTATCTGTAGGTCCCGGTAGAAATTGGGGCTGATGATCATTCCGGATGTCTCATAAACGCGCCCGTCTTTACCGGCGGCGGCACGTGCTTGGGCCGCGGCGCGCGGCGTTCCGCAGATCACATGCTGGGCCTGATGCGGTTCGATCCAAAAGTGGGGCGGGAAATCCGCCAAGTCAGTGAGTACCGTCACATAGGGGACAGCCGGACAGGCAAGACTCAAAGCCTGATACATGGCGCGGTTGAAATTCGGAATCAGCGAAACCACGAGATCGGGCCGGCTCTGCTGCCAATGGCGGCGCAACTGACCGACCAAGGACTTATGGCTCAACCGGATCAGAACCTGCAGGATTCGCAGTTCCTGCGCCAGCCCCAAAGTCCATCCCCGTGCGAGACGCACGTTGTAGTAGTCTTCCGGCTTGACGCCCGTGGTGCGGCGAAACACATCCTGCGGATCGAGGACTTCAAACAAATTGACCAGTCTGACCTGCCATTCCCGGCCTTGCTCGCGAATCGCCATCTCAAGGGCTGCCGCCGCGGAGCGATGCCCTCCCCCGGCGTTGACGTAGACGAGATCGATCGTTTTCATCTGTATGCATTTTGCGTGTCAAGTGTGACTAACGGATGAAAATGCGCCTTAATCTCGCCGCGGGGATGCTGCTGAGCGGATTCGCCGCCGCGGCGGCAGCCCCCGCGCACTTGAGCCACGGCCGATTCAAGGATCTCCTGGTCTATGCTCCCGCCGGCAACGCGACCAGCTTCGTGCTGTTTTTATCCGGTGAAGAGGGCTGGAACAGTGGTGCAGAAGCGCTTGCGGAACAACTGGTGCTGCAAGGGGCGATGGTCGTCGGCATCGATCTGCCGAAACTTGAAGCCGCGCTCAACGCCGACGGCGGCCAATGCGTATTTCCCGACGGCGATCTCGAAAATTTGAGTCACTTCGTCCAAGCCTACTTTCACAGTTCCACCTATCTTGCCCCGATGTTGGTCGGCGTGTCATCCGGCGGCGCCATGGCCTATGCGGTTCTGGCGCAAGCGCCGAAAGACACCTTTGCAAGCGCATTGAGCGTTGGGTTCTGTCCGAATTTGAGTTTGACCAAGCCGCTGTGCAAGGGATCGGGACTCGAATTCAAACGCGGCGCAAACGGCGCCGGCGTGGATCTGTTGCCGACAAATAAGCTCGGCAATCCCTGGGTGGTGCTGCAAGATTCGAAGAATTCGGCCTGTCCTGCCGCGGCCCGCGAATTTGTTTCCCAGGTGCACGGCGCGGCCATCGCGATTCTGCCGCGGTTGGGCGTGGCGCCATTTAACGCGGCATTCAGCAAATTAGCCGCGGCGAATTTGAATCGGGGTGTTGCGCCCGCGCCCGCTGCATTGGGCGATCTGCCGGTCATCGAGGTTCCCGCGCAGTCCCGCGCCGCGCAGTCCGGCGCCGCTCAGTCCGCCGCCGCTCAATCCGCCGCTGCACCTTCCGATTTATTCGCCATCATCATGTCCGGCGATGGCGGCTGGGCCGGATTGGATCAAGACATCGCCGCAGCCTTGAGCGCCAAAGGCATTCCCGTGGTCGGGCTCGATTCTCTGCGGTACTACTGGAGCGCGCGCACACCGCAAGGCGTGGCCGCGGACACGGACCGGATGATCCAGTACTACCTGTCCCACTTCGGAAAAGAACGCGTGCTGCTCATTGGCTATTCACAAGGAGCCGATGTGCTGCCCTTCGCCGTCAATCGCTTGCCGGAAGCCACCAAGGCACGCGTGGCCTTGACGGCGATTCTCGGCATGTCCGAACACGCGCTGTTTGAATTTCACGTGAGCAGCTGGATCTCGGACGACACTTCCGGACCCGCGACGCTGCCTGAAGTTAATCGCATCACGGGGATGCCGGTGCTGTGCATCTATGGAGAAGACGAGCATGACTCGCTGTGCCCAAAACTGGACGCAAATAAATTCGTCGTGGTGAAAGTCAAAGGGGGCCATCATTTCGACGGCAACTACGCCGCTCTGGCAGACGACATCCTGACCGCCGCCAAGCCTTAGAGCCTGTCTCAAGTATTCCCCGCTGCCGCGACAGCGGCTAGATCCGCCCTTCCGTCACCATCCAGTCGTAGCAGTCCTTCACCATCTTCTTCAAGGGCACAACGCGGTAGCCAAGATCATGCTGCGCCTTGGCGGAACTCGTGCTGACACTCTTGGAGATGGTTTCGACCCCCTCCGGTGTAATCACCGGTTGCTTGCCGGTAAAGCGGCTGGCAAAGTCGCTTAACGCCGCGACGATGCGCAACATGGCCGTCGACATCACCTTGGTGGGCACGGGCTTTCCGACCAACACCGCGATCTCGCGCACCAGCTCCAGCATGGATTTGTTTTCGCCGCCCAAAAGGTATGAGCCCCCGTTCTGGCCCTTGTCGGCGGCGGCGATGTGCGCGGCAACCGTTTCGCGCACATGCGTGAAGGTGAGCATCGAGGCCGGCACGCCGGGCAATTTGTCGTCCCGAACCATGAGGAATAGCCGCGACCAGGTGCCGATGTCGTAGGGACCCATGATGGCACCGGGCTGCATGATCACGACTTCGAGCCCTTTGGGCAGAGCAGCCAGGGCAATCTCCTGCGCCTGCCACTTGGTCTTCTGATAGTTGACGCGCGAATTCGCGGCGCGGCTGGGCGTCTGCTCGTCGATCTCCCCCGAAACCGTGCCATAGGCTGCAATCGACGAGGTCACTACCAGCCGGCGCACGCCTTTCGCCAACGCCGCGTCCACCACATGGTGCGTGCCGTCGACATTGTCGCGCGTTTGCTGCGCATTTCCGCCGCGCCACATGTTGGTGTTGCCGGCCACATGGAAAATCGTGTCGGTGCCCTCGGGGACGGCAGCCAGCAACGCCGCGGGATCCGTCAGGGCGCCCACCGCAAGCTTGGGGCGAAAGCGTTTGAGCAGCTTGAGATCGGAGGAAGGACGATGCAGAGCGGTAACGTCCCAGCCCCTAATCATCAACTCCTTGACCAAGTTGAGGCCGACAAATCCGGTCCCGCCCGTGACGAAAGCTGCCCGCGAGGAGCTAGGCGGCATCAGCCGCGTTTCCGGCATCCGGGTCGTAGCCCAGAATCGGCGCCAACCAGCGTTCAGCTTCGGTCATGGTCAATCCCTTGCGTTGTGCATAGCTTACCACCTGATCGCGGTCGATCTTGCCGACACCGAAATAATGCGCCTTTGGGTGCGAGAAATAAAAGCCGCTCACCGCGGCGGTCGGCAGCATGGCGAAGGATTCGGTCAGAGAAATTCCTGCCGTACGGTCGGCATCGAGCAGACGCCACAGCAGCGCCTTTTCGGTGTGATCGGGACAGGCCGGATACCCGGGGGCGGGCCGTATGCCTTGATATTCCTCACGAATCAGACCCGTATTGTCGAGGTGTTCCTGCGGCGCATATGCCCAGAATTCGCGGCGCACGCGCTCATGCATGCGCTCCGCGAGCGCTTCAGCCAAGCGATCCGCCAGCGCTTTGAGCATGATGCTGCTGTAGTCATCGTGCTGCGCCTCGAATCGCGCCACTTGGCGCTCGATGCCGATGCCCGCCGTAACGGCAAAGGCGCCGATGTAGTCAGCGCGTCCCGTCGAGGACGGCGCGAGAAAATCGCTCAAGCACAATTGAGCCTGGTCCTGCGGCTTGGATTTTTGCTGCCTCAAGTTGTGCAGGCGCAGCGCGACGCTCGCACGCGCATCGTCGGCAAACACATTGATATCATCGTCGCCCACGCTATTGGCCGGAAAGAATCCGACCACGGCGCGGGCTTTGAGCCATCTCTCCTCGATCAATTTCTCAAGCATGCGAATCGCATCCGCATACAAGCTGCTCGCCGCCTCGCCCACCAGTTCGTCCTTGAGAATGTCCGGAAACTTGCCGGCAAATTCCCACGCGTTGAAAAAAGGCATCCAGTCGATGTACGGCACCAACTCCGCCAGTGGGTAATCATCGAAGGCTTTCACACCCAAGAATGTGGGCACCGGCGGCGTATACGCAGCCCAGTCGATTTTGAATTTCTTGGCGCGCGCTTGGGCCAAGGACAACTGCGGCGCCTTCGCGCTCTTATTGCGATGCTGCTCGCGGCGGCGCTCGTTCTCGGCCTTGATGTTCGCCACATAGGCATCGCGGGTGCTCTTGGTCACCAGCTGCTGACACACGCCCACCGAGCGCGAGGCATCCTTCACGTAAATGACGGCGCCCTGGTACTGCGGATCGATCTTCACGGCGGTGTGGGCCGGTGAAGTGGTCGCACCGCCGATGAGCAGCGGTTGCTTGTAGCCCAAGCGCTGCATCTCCTTGGCGACGTGCACCATTTCATCCAAGGAAGGCGTGATCAGCCCTGAGAGACCGATGAGGTTCGCGCCTTCGCGCGTGGCAGCTTCGAGGATTTTCTCGCAGGAAACCATCACGCCTAAATCGATGACCTCGAAATTATTACATTGCAGCACCACGCCGACGATGTTCTTGCCGATGTCATGCACATCGCCCTTGACGGTGGCGATGACGATCTTGCCGTTCGAACGGCTGGCGCCGGACTTCTCCAGTTCGATGTACGGAATCAATACCGACACCGCCTTTTTCATGACGCGCGCCGATTTGACCACCTGCGGCAGAAACATCTTGCCGGCGCCGAACAGATCGCCGACGACATTCATGCCGTCCATCAGCGGACCTTCGATGACATCGAGCGGCCGCTTCGCCTGCAATCGCGCCTCTTCCGTGTCCGCGAATACAAACTCATCCAAGCCCTTGATCAGCGCGTGCTGCAGCCTCTCCGCGACGGGCAGCTTGCGCCACTCGAGATCATCGCCGCGCTTGACGCTGCCGCCGCCCTTGAATTGCTCGGCGATTTCCAGCAGCCGCTCGGTGGCATCCTCGCGGCGCGCCAGAATCACATCTTCGACGCGTTCACGCAGGTCAGCCGGAATGTCCTCGTAAATCGCCAGCTGACCGGCATTGACGATGCCCATGGTGAGGCCGGCGCGAATGGCATGGTAGAGAAAAACCGAGTGCATGGCTTCGCGCACCGGGTCATTGCCGCGAAAGGAGAACGACACATTGCTGACGCCGCCGCTGATATGCACCTGCGGCATGCGCTGCTTGATGATCGCGGTAGCCTCGATGAAGTCCAGGCTGTAGCGATTGTGTTCCTCGATGCCCGTGGCCACGGCAAAGATGTTCGGATCGAAAATGATGTCTTCGGGCGGGAACTGGATTCGTTCGGTCAGGATGCGGTAGGCGCGCTCGCAGATGCTCACCTTGCGATCAATGGTGTCGGCCTGCCCTTTTTCATCGAAGGCCATCACCACCACGGCGGCGCCGTAGCGCTGGCACAGGCGAGCGTGCACCAGAAACGCCTCTTCGCCCTCTTTAAGGCTGATGGAATTGACGATGCCCTTGCCCTGCACGCACTTCAAGCCCGCTTCGATGACCGACCATTTCGACGAGTCGATCATGACGGGCACGCGGGCGATAACCGGTTCGCCGGCGATCAAGCTCAAGAATTTCACCATGGCGGCCTGCGAGTCGAGCATG
>Ga0182030_10027864_pt1 | contig 10132 bp, 5 predicted proteins | sample 812S3MmetaG_FD_121299 | JGI IMG/M metagenome (GOLD analysis project Ga0182030, IMG submission 121299) | Permafrost microbial communities from Stordalen Mire, Sweden - 812S3M metaG (Illumina Assembly) | ecosystem: Environmental > Terrestrial > Soil > Wetlands > Permafrost | place: Sweden... | reverse complement strand
GACTTTTATTGTCTAATTGGTATTATTTCTTAAACCATGCGTGTTGAGTATCAAAACAGCATTTTATACACATCTTCCACTTTATTCACCGTCTTTATTTTTATCTGGAAATTGTTTGCATGAAGCCCCTTGGCATTTGCCTTGGGAATGAAGATCACATCCATGCCCAGCTTATCTGCTTCGGCTATGCGCTGGTCTATACGGTTTACTGCACGGATCTCTCCGGATAGACCTATCTCACCTACTAGACAGATATTGGAAGGCAGCGCTTTGTCTTCGTAGGAAGATAGCAACGAACAAACCAGGGCAAGCTCTATAGATGGGTCTTCTATTTTTAGGCCGCCGGCAATATTTACAAATACGTCTTTAGCCCCGAAGTGAAAGCCACCGCGTTTTTCCAGTACGGCCAGCAACAGTTGCAATCTGCGCAGATCAAGGCCGCTCACAGTGCGTTGTGGAGTGCCATAGACTGCCTGCGTTACCAGCGCCTGTACTTCTATCATCAGCGGCCGGGATGCTTCCATAGTTGCCGCTATGGCTATGCCGCTCAACGGCTCATCGTGCTGCGACAATAATATTTCAGATGGATTGCTCACCGCCCGCATACCCTGTGTTACCATTTCATAGATGCCTAGCTCTGACGTAGAGCCGAAACGGTTTTTTAGCGTACGCAGGATACGGTAGGCATAATGCCGGTCGCCTTCAAATTGGAGCACAGTATCTACCATGTGTTCCAGCACCTTGGGGCCGGCTATGGCTCCGTCCTTGGTAATATGCCCAATGATGAACACAGGTATATTGGTAGCTTTTGCAAACCGCTGCAGCTCGGCTGCGCATTCCCTCACCTGCGATACGCTGCCTGCCGCAGACTCCACATAAGGTGATTCAAGTGTTTGTATCGAGTCTATGATCAGTAATTGGGGCCGCACTTTTTTTACTTCCTGGAAAAGTGTGTTTGTATCAGTAGCTGTAAGCAGGTATAGGTTATTATTCTTTACACCTATCCTGTCAGCCCGCAGTTTTATTTGCTGTGCGCTCTCTTCGCCTGATACATATAATGTAGTAATGCTCTTCCATTGCAGTGCGCATTGCAGGAAGAGGGTACTCTTACCTATGCCCGGGTCTCCGGCTATCAGGACCACCGAGCCGGGGACCAGGCCTCCTCCAAGTACGCGGTTCAGTTCACTATCAGGCGCCTGCATGCGCACCTCCTGCGATTGCACCACCTCTTCGAGCTTATGGGCTTTTCTGTTTTCTTTATTATCGTCGTCGTCCCACTTTACTGCATCGGGTTTTGTTTTATCCTCGCGCTGCACTACTTCTTCTACAAAAGAATTCCATGCGCCGCATGATGGGCACTTACCCGTCCACTTGGGAGTTTCATATCCGCACTGCTGACAGAAGAAAGCCGTTTTTGTTTTTGCCATAACTAAATGCTACGAGATGCTGCCTTTAATACTAAGACAATCAACGTGATAAAATAAGCGATAAATGTACAGGATAAAAATTTGGGTAAAATAACACCGGCAGACAATATGAGGAACTCACCGTTCGGGACTGAGGTGTAAAAAAAAGAGCCGCTGGAGGAATCCGGCAGCTCTTACTTACTAACCCATTAAATTCACAACTTGATACAAATGTAGTGTTAGGGAGCGTAGGAAAAAAATGGAATTATAAAGGCTGGCAATCACTTTTATAGATATAGTCGGAATTAATATTTAAATTACGGTTTGCCTTTAAAATCAATATCTTGTGCGATGTTTTTTATTATATGTTACATTTTTTTTTGCGATTTTTAACATCAAATTTAATTTTAATTTAATGTTACTAATCTTCGGCCGATATATGATCACATATTTTATATGTGATTAGTTAAAATAATGATGTTCTCCGATTGCATTTTGGCAGGTAAGCGTAATTTGCACCTTGAAACTATTATTATGAACAAAGCATTTAGCCCGTTAAAACAAAAGCAGAGACAATTTTTACCAGTAGATTTTAAGGTAACTGATTGGGATAACCTGCTGCCTTATTTTGAAGAGTTGAAAAACAGGGAGTTGAATAGTAAGACTGAGCTTGCGAAGTGGCTGGAAGATATGAGCGAGCTGGAAGCAGTAGTCAGTGAAGATGCATGCTGGCGGCAAATAAATATGACCTGCGATACTACTAATAAAGAATATGAAGCAGCGTTCACCTATTTCTGCATGGAGATAGAACCAAAGATGAAACCTTATGGCTTTGAGCTCAATAAAAAATTACTTGCATGTCCTTTTACAAAAGAACTCGACAATAATTTATATTTTCCTTACCTGCGTAGTGTAGACAATGCCGCAAAGTTATATCGTGATGAAAACGTGCCGCTACAGGCAGATATGAATATACTGGCACAACAGTATGGAGTGATATCCGGGGCTATGGGCATAGAGGTAGCGGGCAAGGAATATACTTTACAGCAGGCAGTAAAATTCCTGCACAGCCCTGACAGAGGTCTCCGTGAAGCAGTATTCACAAAAATAGCTACCCGCCGCCTCGAAGATAAGGACAGGCTCAATGAGCTTTTTGATAAGCTGTTAGCGATCCGCCAAAACATAGCGGTAAATGCGGGTTTTGAAAATTACAGGGATTATAAATTCCGGGAACTTGGCCGGTTCGATTATACCGTTGCGGATTGTTTTGCCTTTCATGCTGCTGTGCGCGAGCATATATTACCATTGCATGCCAAGCTTGTAAAGTATCGTCAACATCGTCTTGGCCTTGATACCATGCGCCCATGGGATGGGGATGCTGAACCGGCCGGGGTAGAACCGCTGCATCCGTTCGCAGATGGAAAAGAGTTGACGGTAAAAGCTGTAGAAGTATTTAAAGACCTGCGACCCTATTTCAGCGGATGCCTGCAGACCATGGACCAGATGCACCGCCTGGACCTGGAAAGCCGCAAAGGCAAAGCCCCCGGCGGTTATAATTGTCCGTTGGCAGAAACCGGCGTGCCGTTTATATTTATGAATGCCGCTGGTACCATGAGCGATGTAATAACCATGATGCATGAAGGCGGCCATGCCGTCCATTCCTTCCTATCAGATCCGTTACCGCTATCCGCATTTAAGGAGTACCCTATGGAAATAGCCGAGCTGGCCAGTATGAGCATGGAGCTATTTTCAATGGAACACTGGGATGTATTTTTCAAAGAAGAAAATGAGCTGCAAAGGGCACAACTGGAAGAACTGGAACGCATCATCAGTGTACTCCCCTGGATCGCAACTATAGATAAATACCAACACTGGTTATATACTAATCCAGGCCATACCGTAGAACAAAGGGAAAAAGAGTGGTTGAATATCCTTACTGAATTCTCAACCGGGATAACCGACTGGAGTGGTTTCGAGGAATACCGCACTAACCTATGGCAGAAACAACTGCACCTGTTTGAAGTGCCTTTCTATTATATTGAATATGGCATAGCGCAGCTTGGAGCTATTGCCATGTGGCGCCAATACCGGCAAAATAAAGAACTGGCATTAGACAATTATATAAATGCGCTGAGCCTCGGTTACACTAAAACACTAAAAGAGCTATACACAACTGCTGGTATAAAGTTCGATTTTTCAGCTGGCTATATAAAGGAACTTGCTGACTTTATAACGCCAATATTGAAAGAAAGAGGAGCGGCCTAACGTTTTATTATTCCGGAATCGTTTAGATGTTCCAATTGGAATCAAGTTTTGAGGTGTGAGCAGCGAGAGCCAATACATCCTTAAACTTTTAACGTTTACATTCACTATATACGCTTTACTTTGCGCTAAATAAAAAATATGTCTCACAAATATCTGTCAGGCTTTATCTCTTCTGTATTATTAGTATCTTGTTTGTCTTGCGGAAATTCAAAGCATTCCAAATCACATTCGTTACTTCCCGGCACCTGGCAAACGCAAGCTATAGTTATTGACGGCGATAGTAAAGACTGGCCGTCTCCCTACCCAAATTATGACTCCAAAGCAATGGTTGCGTATGCTACTTCCAACGATAAGGAAAACCTTTATATAACAATGGAAACCGGCGATCAGCTAACACAGTTGAAAATACTAAAGCAGGGTATGACGGTATCTATTGACACCAATGGCAAAAAAGATCCTGAGTTCAACATAAATTACCCGTTGCAAAATGAGAACGATCCTCTGGAAATGGTAGATCTCGGCGAGCAAAAAAAAGGTGGCGGGTCCAGCCATCAAATGGAAAACATACGCCTGGAAAAGAAGATTGATAAAAATGCAGATGAGGACAACCAATTTGCATTAGCTGGTTTTAACGGTTGTGATGGTGGCTACATAGTCACACAAACTACTCCGTGCGGTATTAAAATAAGGATGAAAATGGACGAATATAAAGAGCTGGTTTGGGAAGCAGTAGTTCCGTTTAAGGCCATTTACAATAAAACCGAAATTACCGCTGCGGATGCGGGTAAACCCATAAGTGTTTGTTTTTCAGTCAAATCATTCAAACATCCCGAATCAAAAGGCAGCGTAGAGAACAGTAACGGGAGTATGAATCAGAACATGGGCGGGGGCGGTATGAAAGGCGCCATGAAGGGTAGCGGAGGTGGCAAGGCGCCGGAAAACCCAAGAGAGCATTTGTACGAAAGCACCAAAACATGGAAACAATTCGGACTAGCTTTTCAATAGTAAATTTCAGATCGAAACCCAACCTTTTTTACCAAAAGAGTGTCTTACTTATTGGCGAAAAGTTATACATTGACGCCATCCATTAATTATGGATTAAAGTACGGTTGCTGGCCCCTATAAATAAAGTTACCGACTTCACACCTTATTACACTGATAAAAAAGCAAGTTAGCTATAGCCAACTTGCTTTTCATTTTGTGGATAGTCGTTCCATTCATCCGAATTATTGCTCTGCTCCCGCCGCTTTAAATCTTCTACCACAATGGCTCTGGAGCCCTTCCCTTTCTTCTTCCGTCATGTTCTGCCAGCGAAGGCGTTTTTCCCGCCATCCGCCATGCCAGCGCCTTCCCCTGTACCCGCCAAACAAAATTTTCGCAAGTAGCAATATTCCAGTTGCCTGCCAAAACGTTATAGCGCTAATGTGGAGCACAGAAGTCAATATGCCATTCCATAAAAGCATTACTGTGCCGCCAAAAACAGCAATACCCAGCGCGGCTATACCAAGTACAAAGGGTATTTTTCTGATCAACATCTTTTTCATAAAATTATTTTTTTTAACAAAATTACCCCCCTCACATCCCGCAGGGAAATGATATTCGGTAACATGCTGAAAAATAAAGGTAAAGACAGCCGGACTCACGGTGAAGATGACACCTTTTAGCAAACAACAATTAGAACTTAGGGCACACCGTCTTTTTGGTGATCCCCTTATCAGTAAAATTGCCGGAATAAAATAAAGTCACCTCAACACCCCCTGCCAGGTTGGTGGCTTCCTTAAGTGTAGATACATTTACATCATAACTGGCACCTATAGCCAGGTGTTTGTAGGTCACTTTCACCACCGGAATGATTGCGTCCTGGTAACGATAATACAATCCTCCAGATAATACGAATATCGTTCTGTCCCCCAGTGAGGCCCCCATCCAGTTTACCATGCCGCCCAAAATAATTTCACGGTACGTTCCCTGTGAGGCATAATTGCCCTGGAACTGCATTGATACTATATCATTAAGGCTGAAGCCAATTGCTGCATTCCCATTGAGGCGCATATATTCTTTAATTGCAGATGACTGATCATAGGAGAACTTAGGTTGGGTAAAGTGATAACCGGAAAAACCAATAATGTAAGTAACATTGTTATTAACACCACTGCTTGTATTGAAATTAATACCGGCGCCAAGGTCCCACATACTAAAACTCGCGTTAGGCAGGTTTTCAAGAGAGGGATTATTAGGGTTAAATTGTCCGTTCAGGAATTGATTGTTAAATGTGGCAAGGCTCGGATCAAAGCTGTATTGCACATACCCTCCGGTGAACCCAGCCGACAAAAAGGCATTACGATTGGGATTAATTGATTTGTTATAATTGACAGCAGGATAAAAAGCGGTTATTTTTTGGTCTATACTGCCTGCTTTATCCTCATATCCAAGAATGCCAAAACTGAAAAAGTCTTCTGAACTATGACTTACCGGCACATGTGACTCAGCGCTGATCAGGCCGGTGGAGTATGGATTTGAGATACTGCTCCATTGGTTCCGGTAATAGGCTCCAATTTTAAAATCATCGCTGAAAACACCGGTTAATGCCGGATTGCGAAGAATAGACGTTTCATAAAACTGGGAAAAATGTATATCCGCCTGCGCATAAACACACACCGGAGCCGTGACCACAAAACAAATGGTCACACTATTGCGGATAAATTTTTTGCAACTAACTTTTAACTTCTGGCGTAGCGTTTTCATATACTTTACAATTACCGGATTATAGTTACATCTCCTTTTATATTTATTGGCGCACCTGTTTCACATATTGCGTCAATAATATACACATACACATCGGGTTTAGGGATGTTGCCATTATACGATCCGTTCCAGGCATTTGAAGCGTCATTTAATCCTATCCCATCCCGCTCAAACAGCAATTCTCCCCAACGGTTATAAATACGGAACGACTTTATTATGCTTATACCTGCACCCCGGGGATAAAAAACATCATTTTGCCCGTCTCCATTTGGAGTAAATGAATTCGGTACAAATATCTGGCTCTGGTCGCATATTACAAATATGGTAACAGTATCGGATGCCGTACAGCCAAAGGAGGAAGTTACATTAACAGTAAAGTGTGTAGTTACTGACATGGTAGCCACCGTACTGGGACAGCTATCACAGCTTAGGACATTTGCATTGTCCCATAGATAGGTAGCAATATTCTGCCCCCTTGCTGTTAACTGTGTTTGTGCTCCTGCTATTACAGTTTGAGACGGGCCAGTGGTCACCGTAGGCAGAGGATATACATCGATAAGTACAACGTTAGTATCAGGTATGCAACTAGCCAATTGAGCAATTACAGTATATTTTGTAGTCTCAAGCGGAGATGCAAGGGGTGCGGCTACAAATGGGCTGCTAAGGCCTGCTGACGGGCTCCAGTTAAACTTAGTTGCGCCTGAATCAATCAATTGCACTATTACTCCCTGGCAAATAGAAGTATCCCGGTAAGCTACGCTCACAGTTTTTGTTTTAAGAAATACCGTGGTGGTATCGGTGTTCGTACAACCATGCACATCGGTTCCGGTAACTGTATAATTGGTAACAACGGTTGGTGATGCCAATGCAGGATTGCAGGATGTGCAGCTAAGCGTGCCGGGCGGAGCCCAAGTATAGCTTACTCCACCATAACCGCTCAGTGTCGCAGCATCGCCTACACATATGATAGTGTCGGGGCTCACAGTGATCACTGGTGGTGGATAGACCATTACGTCATCATTTACCGTGCCTACACAGCCCCAGCCATCAGTTACTTGAAGTGTATCAGGGTAAGTGCCTGGAGTATTGATGGTGAACGATGGTGCGCTCGTAGTGTTGGTAGTACCATCAAACAGCCAGCTCCACCCAGTGATAGTAGACCAATAGCTTTTAGACGTGTCGACAAAATTAAAAGTACCTCCCAGGCATACCGGGTTCGGATTTTCAGTAAACCCTGCGGTTACTGCATCAACCTTTATCGTATCGGTACCCAGGCTCGAACTCTCGCAACCTGTGTTATCGCTTAATATAAGCTTGGGTACATAGGCCCCAGGTAATGTATAGACATGGGTAATACTGTCTATAGCAGATACAGTACTGGTACTGCCATCTGCAAAATCCCAGACAATAGTCGGTACATTACTTATTGATGCACTGAAGTGTACTGTTAGCGGACTGCACCCCGTTGTCGGCCCATAACTGAATGAACCTGCATAGCCCAGAACGGCTGCAGTGCCGTATGCAGTATCGCTACATCCGTATATGTTGGTTGCTATCAATCGTATGTTATAAATGCCTGAGCTAATATAAAGGTCGCTGGGTGAAACCAGGGCCGAGGAGCTCCCGTCTCCCAGGGTCCAGCTATATAATGAGGCTCCGGTACTAGTATTTATAAAGGTAGTGGACAACGGAGGACAAATGGACAGCGAGTCCGTCATATAAAACGATGCTACCGGCCTATTTGCATCTATATACCCGGCATAAGTAGCTGTATCGGTACAGCCGTGGGGGTCAGTTACCACTAGTTGCACCGTGTAGGTGCCCGCCACTGAATAACTATGGGTTGGAGATGTTGCAGTAGATGTGCCGCCATCTCCAAAAATCCAGAAATAATGGGCCACTGTGCCGGTTGAGGTACTTGTAAAAGTGACTGCGCTGTTTACACAAGGGAATGTGTTACTGGCAATAAACGACGCAGACGGATTATATACCGTCACCAGCGGCAATGAAACGCTATCTTTACATCCCAGCACATCCGTGACGATCTCCTTGGTAGTAAAACCGCCGGAAACGGTAAAAGTATGAGACACCGGGCTCGAGGTCACTGTAGTGGAGGCCCCATCGCCAAATGCCCATATATAACTGCTAAATGAAATCCCCGCTATATCAGTACTGTGATCTGTAAAAGTTACAGTAAGTGGCAAACAGCCGCTCGAAGGCACTGCTGTGAAACCGGGGTTCGGAAATGCCACTTTCACATAATTTGTTTTGGTTATAGTATCAAAACAACCATTTTGGTCTTCTATCACCAGCATTATAGTATAAAAACCAGCAACATGAAATGTGTCTAGATAGATCGCTGAAGTATCCGCGTCCCTTAGTATACCATTTCGGTACCAGTAATAAGCAGATGCAAATCCCCCGCTAACGGTTGGCGTGAAATGGATAAAGCCATCCTTACAAATAGCCGTATCATCTGCTGTAAAATTAGGCAACGGCCGTGCAAGATTCAGTATGGCAGTTGCGGTATCATGGCATCCGGTGTAACTATCATAACTTGCAAGTTCTACTGTATAGGTAATGGGAGAGGCGTATATATGAATAGGATCCGCAAGAGTTGATGTGTCACCATCGCCGAAAATCCATTCACGGGAATTATCGCCGAGAGAGCTGTCGCCGAAAACAACTTCGCCGGGTGGAGAACATAAAATCCTGTCACTGATAATGGACCTTGACGAATCAATCCTGACATAGAACTCCCTGGTCATTGAATCGGGGCAGCCATTGTAGTAGGCTATATACTTTATCGAGTAAGTTCCCGGATTGATAAAGTGGTATACCGCAGTATCTGTAGAGTCAGATATGGAGCCTACAAAAATGTTGCCTAAACTCGTACTATCGAACATTTGCCAAGTAAACCAATTCGCTGGTCCAACTAAGGTATCGCCGTAAAGGAAAATCTCGTTATTGTGGTAGCATTGACGCAATGGGGTAGCTTTAAAAGTATCTATCGGTGGTTTTCCTACCCATATTTTCACGGTGTCGGTTACCGTGCATCCATTCCCTGTAACCATAGTAACAACAGCATTATACACTCCTACCGCCGTGTATATATGTGTCGGAGAGGAGCCGGAAGCTGGAGCGGAACCATCGCCAAAAGTCCAGGTATAAGACGATACACCATATGGATAAGCAATTGGCCCGACCAGGGGAGGAGATGGCAGATCAGTCTCTACACTCGTAAAAAAGTTTACCGTAAGTGGTTTACATCCGGAATTAGGTACAGCGCTAGCATTGAATACTAGATTATAAAGGGTAATGGTTTGTTGTATCGTATCCACGCAGCCTGTAGTAGGATTAGTAGCGATCATTTTTATAGTGTAAACGCCGGGAAGTGTGTAAGTGTGTGAAAAGCTAATACCGGTTCCCGTAAGGCCTGTGGTAGCGGCAGTGTCGCCGTCCAGCCAGGTAATGAGAGTACCTGGAGGCGCTGTACCATTAAAAGTCAATGTTGTTGGCGGTGGGCAGGGTTCACCCGGGTTTATGGCGAAACTTACGGTAGGACCAGGCAAAATAACAATCGTATGGGTTATGGTGTCATAGCAAGTCCCATCCCATACCACTAATGTCACGGTATAGGTTCCGGCTGTTCTGTAAATATGATGGCCTGCGAAGGAGGTAAGAGACGGGCTACCATCGCCAAAAGTCCACGTACT
>Ga0182030_10027863_pt1 | contig 10132 bp, 8 predicted proteins | sample 812S3MmetaG_FD_121299 | JGI IMG/M metagenome (GOLD analysis project Ga0182030, IMG submission 121299) | Permafrost microbial communities from Stordalen Mire, Sweden - 812S3M metaG (Illumina Assembly) | ecosystem: Environmental > Terrestrial > Soil > Wetlands > Permafrost | place: Sweden... | reverse complement strand
TCTGGGCCGACCCACAACGTGGCCTGTCCGCCGGGCTGATCAGCAGCGGCAAACCCGGGCGGGACCCGCAGGCCCGCCGCCACACCGCCTTGATGAATAGCATCGCCGTGGAAATCCCGACCGCTTAAGGGGTCGATTGGTCGTTCTTCGATGACACCGAGGGCGACCGCAGCTAACCCCGTGTTTTGCGTCTCGGCCTTTCGGGCACCCAGAAGGGCATGTATTCGGCCCGCTTCCGCCAGCTGCTCGGTGAGCCTGGGCCGTTCACGTCGGTTTACTTCGACGGCTCAGCCGAAGCCGACGACACCGCCGTTGCGCTCGCCCTGAAATGGCGCGGACTGCGCGACAACCTCGAGCAATACGGGGCAGACGCGTCGATCACCGCCGAAATCGAGCACGCCGTCATGCACCTTCCTCCGCCCGGCGGACGCGGCGGGCGTGCGGTGATCGCGAGCGCGACCGGGGTCATCCTCAACGAGTACTTGCTCCGGCCGGCTGCTCGACCCGTCGTCCGAGTGTCGGAGTTGCCCTACATCGTGCCGATCCTCGAACACGGCGTCGAGCACACGCGTTATCTGCTCGTGGTGGCAGACCCGCGCGGCGCACTCATCACCCGCCACACCGATTCCACCCGGTTTTCGGAATCAGTCGAAGCCGCGGGCTACGGCGATCCCAAGCCGAGCAGCCTCGCCGATCGGGTCAACGAACTCGTCGGCGATACATCGTTTAGTGCGCTGTACTTGGTAGGGGACGTGGATTTACGTTCGGGTTTGCTGGCGGCGCTACCCGAGTGCGTTCGCCAGCGAGCGATACCGCTGCCGATCGCCGTCCGGCGCGGCGGCTACGACTTCGAAGAGATTCAGTGGGCCATCGACACCACGATGCTGCAGCGGCGGCGAAGCGCGATGGACACCGCGGTGGCGCGGTTCACTGCCGAGCTTGGACGGCGTTCCGGGCTGGCCACCCAAGGGCTCGCGGCAGTCTGCGCTGCCCTGCGTCAGGGGGCGGTCGACACCGTGATCATCGACAATATCGATGACGCCACCGTGGTCGCCGACGCGGGCGTGACAACGATCGCTCCCGACGCCGACGCGCTGTTCGATCAGGGCGCCGTGCCCGCCACGACACTACGGGCCGACGAGGCCCTGCCACTGTTGGCGATTGCGGTAGGAGCGTCAGTGGTCCGCACTGACGAGCGGATCGCCCCGGCCGACGGAGTCGGTGCGATGCTTCGCTACCCGCCGCAACAACAGCAGCCCGCTCGCAGGCCGGCGCTGGCGGGCCTACGCCGGCGCTGACCGGAGCCGCTTGACACTGGACACCGCGACACGGGCCGCGACCTTTGGACGAAGCAGGCTGGCGGGTGCGTCGATGAGTCCCGCAACTCGGGCAAGTCGTTGCGCGACTACGGCATCGCTACGGGCAGCGGCCTGCACCTGACTGACATAGCGGTTGGCGATACGGACCTGCGCCGGGCGTGGCCCCGCGATCTCGGGGAGGCTGAGATCGCCGCCGATGGCCAACTGCCATGCATTACCGATCGGCTTGGCGATTGCCCGAAAGTAGCGTCGCTGCAGCTGATCGAATCCCTGACGTAGGCAACGCTGCATCAGCTGCGCCTCGAGCGCGGCGACCGTCATGCCTTGGGCGTAAATGGGATTGAAGCTGCAGATCGCGTCGCCGATGGAGAGCAGCCCCGCCGGCCACCGATTCATCTTGTCGTAGCGTCGCCAGCGAGTTGCCGGCATCCGATGTTGTGCGCCTTCACCAACGACCTCGCTCTCCCGGATGGCCGCCAGCACGGCTGCGGGAGTGAAGTCCTTTATGAACGCCGACATCTCATGCAGCCCGGACGGCGGTTCCACTCCCGCCATTGCATTCACGGTGAACATCGAGACGTTGTTCTCGTTGGCGAATAAGCCCATGCCGGTGGGGCGGCCAGGCACCGGGCTGATGATGACAGCCAGCTTGTCCAGGACTCCTTCGGGCAGCCGGATCGGCAGACTCGAATACATCAGCCGAACGTCCAGCTTGTCCTCGACCGGACGCTGGTAGTTCAAAGATTCCAGCAGAGCCGGGGTGCGGCCGCCGCGGCCCATCGCGTCGACGACCAAGTCGGCCTCGATAACCTGATCGCTGCCGCCGCTGCGAGATCGAATGACGGCACCTGTGACGCGCTCGCCCTTGCCGACGGTTTCGACGACGTCGTGGCCGTCGCGGACCTCGATGTTGCCGATGCCGTAGACATGTTGCCGCACATGGCTTTCCAGTAAGGGCCTGCTGGGCAACACGAACCGGAAGTCATCGAAGTGCCCGGACGGCGGCAACGGGTGCCCACCGGTGCTGATGTAAATCTTGGACAAGTCGCCGTCGAAATACGGCACACCGGCGCTCACAACGCCGTCGACGAAGCCGGGAAACAAGTCTTCAATGATCGACGAACCACGGCCCCACAACAGGTGCACGTGACGTCCCTGTGGCACGCCCTTTCGGTTGGAGACCCCCGACGGCAACACGTCGCGCTCCACCACTAGGACCGAGTCGAAGAAGTCGGCGAGGACCCGCGCGGCCAGCAAACCAGCCATGCTCGCACCGAGGACCACTGCCCGCGCAGTACGCATCGACCACATCCTTTGCCAGCCGTCGACCAATTAGCGATGCCGGAGGATTATGACTGATCCTGGCACTACCTAGGCCGCTTTCTTCATCGCACTATTGCGCGCTCACCCTCGGCGCTCGAGGCTGTCCCGCTGACACAGCGGTGGCGGAGGGATTTGAACCCCCGGACGGTTTTAGCCGTCTCTCGCTTTCAAGGCGAGTGCATTAGGCCGCTCTGCCACGCCACCGCTGACAAGGGTAACGGGGCGGCTAGTAGCGTGGCCGCCATGCGCGCCATCGTCGCCGAGTCCGCGGATCAGCTTTCCTGGCAAGAAGTACCCGACGTCACGGCCGGCCCTGGAGAAGTATTGATCAAGGTCGTCGCGGCCGGCGTCAATCGCGCCGACGTACTGCAGGCCGCCGGTAATTATCCACCGCCGCCCGGAGCCAGCGAGATCATCGGCATGGAGGTATCCGGCGTCGTCGCCGAATTGGGCTCCGGCGTCTCCGAATGGTCCGTGGGACAAGAGGTCTGCGCCTTGCTCGCCGGCGGCGGTTATGCCGAACACGTTGCGGTTCCGGCCGGCCAGGTGCTGCCGATTCCCGAAGGTGTCGACCTTGCCGACGCCGCCGGGCTACCCGAAGTGGCCTGCACCGTCTGGTCGAACCTGGTGCTAACCGCGCACCTGCGCGAGGGCCAGCTGCTGCTGATGCACGGCGGGGCCAGCGGCATCGGAACCCACGCGATCCAGGTCGCCCGCGCGCTGGGCGCCCGGGTGGCGGTCACCGCCGGGTCAAAGGCCAAGCTGGACGTCTGTCGCGATCTGGGCGCCCAGATCACCATCAACTACCACGACGAGGACTTTGTCGCGCGACTGCGCGAGGAGACCGGCGGCGCCGACGTGATCTTCGACATCATGGGCGCCTCCTACCTGGACCGCAATATCGACGCCCTGGCCACCGACGGACAGCTCGTCATCATCGGTATGCAGGGCGGCATCAAAGGTGAGCTCAATATCGGCAAGCTGGTGGTCAAGCGGGCCCGGGTGATCGGCACCACGCTGCGCGGCCGGCCGGTGAGCGGCCCGAACAGCAAGAGCGAGATCGTGCAAGCGGTGATCGACAAGGTGTGGCCGATGATCGCCGACGGCCGGGTCCGCCCGATCATCGGCGCACGCATGCCGATCCAGCAGGCGGGCGAGGCCCATAAGAAGCTGGTGTCGGGGGAAGTGCACGGAAAGATCGTGCTGACTATTTAGACCCTTCGCGGCCGTCGAGTGTGAGCTGAGGGCTTCCAGCGTGCGGTGAGGGCGCTATTTTCGCGGGATTCCCGCCCTGAGCGCACAGCGAACGCCATGACTGCACACTCGCGCCGTCGAGCGCGGCGATCAGCCCAGCGATGCCAGCGCCCGCACCAACTGGTCGACCTCAGCCGTCGTCGAATAGTGCGCCAGCCCGACGGTGACGGCGCCGCCGACGTCGTTGACGCCCAGCACGTCAAGCGCCCGGGACGTTTCGTTGGAGGTCGCCAGAATTCCGTTGTCCGCCAACCGCTGCACCACCCGCTCGGCGGGGATCCCCTTCAAGGCGAAACTGACCACCGGTATGCGCGCCTCAGGACGGCCGATCAGCATCACCAACGGCAACGACCGCAGCGAGGCCATCAGGTAGTCGAAGATCCGGTTCAGGTACGCGTCGGCCGACTGCATCGACAGCGATAGCCGTTCGCGACGGCTGCCCCTCGCGGACTCGTCGAGGGCAGCAAGGTATTCGATGCTGGCGACCGTGCCGGCCAGCAAACCGAACTGGTGTACTCCCACCTCCAACCGGGCCGGGCCGGTGGCGTTGGGGTCAGTTGAAACCGAGCCGAATGAGTTGATCAGCGCCGGTTCGCGAAACACGATGGCACCGATCGGCGGACCGCCCCATGCAAGAGCGTTGACCGCGACGATGTCGACGTCGGTTTCTTTGACGTCGAGCAGGCGGTACGGCGCGGCCGCGGAATGGTCGACCACGACCAGCCCGCCGACGTCGTGGACCAGCTTGGTCATCGCCCTCAGGTCGGTGACCGTGCCCAGCGCTCCGGACGCGGACCCCACCGCGACCAGCCGGGTCGATTTGCCAATCAGCCCTTCCCACTGCCACGTCGGGAGCTCACCGGTCTCGATGTCGATCTCGGCCCACTTCACCTTGGCGCCGTAGCGGTGTGCCGCGCGTAGCCACGGGGCGATGTTGGCCTCGTCGTCGAGGCGGCTGACGATCACCTCGTAGCCCAGCCCGGCCCGCGAGGATGACGCTTCGGCCAACGACGACAACAGGATCGCGCGATCAGCACCCAGCACGACGCCCGCGGGATCGGCGTTGAACAGATCCGCCACCGCCGCCCGCGCCGCATCGAGCACTGCCGCGCTGCGCTGCGCCGATGGGTGCGCGCCGGCGGTGGCGGCGCCAGATCGACGGAACGCCGTCGAAACGGTAGTGGCAACGGAATCGGGAATCAGCATCCCGGCCGGCGCATCGAAATGCACCCACCCGTCACCCAGCGACGGATGCAGTCCGCGCACCCGGGCGACGTCGTAAGCCATGCCAGCCACCTTAGAGCTTCGCGATAGAGCGAAATTGTGACGGTAGCGGGTGCCACAGACGTTCGAGCCAGGCGGTGGCTTCCCGAGCAAGGTCACCCGGCCAGCCATACTAGTCGAGTGGGGCTCTGGTTCGGAACGCTGATCGCGCTGTTTTTGCTGATCGCCCCAGGGACAATCGTTGCTCGTATTGCGCAGCTAACGTGGCCGGTCGCGGTAGCCGTTGGCCCGGCGCTGACCTACGGCGTGGTGGCCCTGGCGATCATCCCGTTCGGCGCGCTCGGAATCCCTTGGAACGGCTGGACTGCGCTCGCCGCACTGGTCGCGGTGTGCGTGGTGGTGACGGGTTTGCAGCTGCTGCTCGCCCGCTACCGCGACACGGAGGCGGAGGCGCGAGGAATCGCCGGCTTACCGGCGCTGGTGGTGGCCGCGGGTGTGCTGCTGGGCGTGCTGCTGATCATGTGGGCGGCCTACCGCGGCCTCACCCAGTGGCAGTCGGTGCCCAGCACCTGGGACGCGGTCTGGCACGCCAACGAGGTGCGCTACATCCTCGACACCGGCCAGGCGTCGTCGACCCACATGGGCGAGCTCCGCAACGTCGAGACCCACCAGCCGCTGTACTACCCGTCGGTGTTCCACGCCCTGATCGCCGTGCAGTGCCAACTCACCGGGGCGGCACCGACCACCGCCTACACGCTGGGTTCGGTGGCGGCTTCGATCTGGCTCTTTCCGACCAGCGCGGCGATGCTCACCTGGCATCTGCTGCGCCCGGTGACCACCGCTTGGCGCACCGCGGGGGTGGCGGCCACCGCGGCCGCACTGTCGGCGTCGTTCACCTCGGTGCCCTACGTCGAATTCGGTGTCGCCGCGATGCCGAACCTGGCGGCCTACGGCGTCGCGATCCCGACGTTTCTCCTGATCGTCTCGACACTGCGGCACCGCGACCGCATCCCGCTGGCCGCGCTGGCCCTGGTCGGCGTGCTGTCGGTGCATCTCACCGGCGGCTTCATCGTCATCCTGTTCCTGTTTTTCTGGTGGCTGCTGGACGCGTGGTGGCATCCGGTGCGCGGCCGCCTCGCCGACGTGCTGACCCTGGCTGCCACGGCGGTGCCGACGGCGCTGATCCTGGCGCCGCAGTTCATCGGGGTGCTCAAGCAGGCCGACATCATCGCCGGGCACGCATTCCCCAGCTTCAAGAGCGCCAAGCAGGGCGTGATCGACGCGCTGCTGCTGCACACCCGCCACCTCAACGATTTCCCGACCCAATACGGCTTGCTCGTCCTGGTCTACACCGGCATGGCGATCCTGCTGTACAAGCGAATCTGGTGGCCGCCGGCGGTCTGGGTGGTGCTGACCGTGGCGACGGTCTACGCGGGGGCGCCGTTTCACAACTTGGCCGGCGCCGCCATCGAGAAGTTCAGCGAGTTCTTCTACAACGACCCGCGGCGCCTGTCGGCCGTGGTGACGATGCTGGTGACGCCGATGGCCGCCATCGCGTTGTTCGCGGGGGTCCTGCTGGCGGTCGCGGCCGCCAAACGCGTCACCGGCCGATTCAAAGAGTTGTCCCCACGGGTGTGGGTTTCGACGACGGCGGTGCTGCTGGTGTTGTCGACGGTGTTCATCGGGCGGCACTACCTCTATCGCCATCTGGTGCTGTTCGGCGACAAGTACGACTCGGTGATGATCGACCAGCGCGACCTGATGGCGATGGCCTATCTCGCGAAGCTGCCGGGCGCACACGACACCCTGATCGCCAACGCCAACACCGACGGCACCGCCTGGATGTACGCGGTGGCCGATCTGCACCCGCTGTGGACGCATTACGACTACCCACAGCAGACCGGGCCGGGGCCCGAGCGCTACATCATCTGGGCCTTCGCCCGCCGCGGCGATTCCGATCCTCGAGTGGTCCAGGCCATCAAGGCCCTCAACATCCGGTATATCTACACGAGCACGCCCACGGTTCGCGGGTTTGCCGTGCCCGACGGACTAATGTCGCTGGAGAAATCGAAGTCGTGGGTGCTGATCTACGACAACGGCGGCGCGAAAATCTACGAATGGCGCGGAAACGCTGCAGCGCCACACCATTGAGGTACTTAGAGGACGGTGACCGGATTGAGTAACGGCCCAGACGATGACGGCGTCGAGATCATCGGCGGCGTGGATCCGCGGATCATGGCGCTTCGCGAGGCGGAGGACGACGAGGACTCCGAGGGACGCTCGCTGACCGACCTGGTCGAGCAGCCCGCCAAGGTGATGCGCATCGGCACCATGATCAAGCAATTACTCGAAGAGGTGCGGGCCGCACCGCTCGACGACGCCAGCCGCAAGCGGCTGCGCGAGATCCACGCCACCAGCATCCGGGAACTCGAAGACGGTCTGGCCCCGGAGCTGCGCGAGGAACTCGATCGCCTGACCCTGCCGTTCGACGAAGACTCCGAGCCATCGGACGCCGAGCTGCGCATCGCGCAGGCCCAGCTGGTCGGCTGGCTCGAAGGACTGTTCCACGGCATCCAGACCGCACTGTTCGCCCAGCAGATTTCCGCCCGCGCACAGCTCGAGCAGATGCGCCAGGGCGCCCTGCCTCCCGGGATTGGACGGCCTGGCCACGGGCCGGGCTCGGGCACCGGGCAATACCTGTAAGCCTCGAGTAGCGCATCGTGCCGCATCCTTCCCCTCACATCGAGACCCGCAGCGCGTGGGTGGAATTCCCCATCTTCGACGCTAAATCGCGTTCGCTGAAGAAGGCCTTCCTGGGCAAGGCGGGCGGCACGATCGGGCGCAACAACTCCAACGTCGTCGTCATCGAGGCGTTGCGCGACATCACCATGTCGCTCGAATTGGGCGACCGGGTTGGGCTGGTCGGCCACAACGGGGCCGGGAAATCCACTCTGCTGCGCCTACTTTCGGGCATCTACGAACCCACCCGCGGCTCGGCCACGGTTACCGGCCGGGTAGCGCCGGTCTTCGATCTCGGCGTCGGGATGGACCCGGAGATCTCCGGCTACGAGAACATCATCATTCGCGGCCTGTTCCTGGGGCAGACCCGAAAACAGATGCTGTCCAAGGTGGATGAGATCGCCGAGTTCACCGAACTGGGCGACTACCTGTCGATGCCACTGCGCACGTATTCCACCGGGATGCGGGTGCGGCTGGCGATGGGCGTGGTCACCAGCATCGACCCCGAGATCCTGCTGCTCGACGAGGGCATCGGCGCCGTGGACGCCGACTTCCTCAAGAAAGCCCAGTCGCGACTACAGGGCCTGGTGGAACGTTCCGGAATCCTGGTGTTCGCCAGCCATTCCAACGAATTTCTGGCCCGGCTGTGCAAGACCGCGATGTGGATCGACCACGGAGTCATCCGCATGTCCGGCGGCATCGAAGACGTCGTGCGCGCCTACGAGGGCGAAGATGCGGCCCGCCACGTCCGCGAGGTGCTGGCCGAGACTCAAGCCGACAAACCACTAGCACCGCAAGTTTCCGGAGATGAGTGAATCCGTCTTCGCCGTCGTGGTCACCCACCGGCGCCCCGACGAGCTGGCCAAGTCGCTGGACATGCTGAGCACCCAGACCCGGTTGCCCGATCACCTGATTGTGGTCGACAACGATGGTTCCGTGGATAGCAGGGTCCGCGATCTGGTTGCCGCCCAACCGATTTCCACCACCTACTTCGCCTCACGCCGAAACCTCGGTGGCGCAGGCGGTTTCGCACTCGGCATGCTGCACGCACTGGCACAGGGCGCCGATTGGGTGTGGCTGGCCGACGACGACGGCCGCCCACAGGACACCCGGGTGCTGGTGACGCTGCTGGCCTGTGCGGAAAAATATCAGCTGGCCGAGGTGTCGCCGATGGTGTGCAACATGGACGACCCGGAGCGGCTGGCGTTTCCGCTGCGGCGCGGCCTGGTATGGCGCAGGCGAGCAAGCGAATTGCGCACTGAAGCGGGACAGGACCTGCTGCGCGGGATCGCCTCGCTGTTCAACGGCGCGCTATTCCGCGCGGGCACGCTGGAGGCGATCGGCGTCCCGGATCTGCGGCTGTTCATCCGCGGCGACGAGGTCGAGTTGCATCGCCGGCTGGTGCGGTCCGGTCTGCCGTTCGGCACCTGCCTGGATGCCGTCTATCTGCATCCCTGCGGATCCGAGGAATTCCGGCCGATTCTGGGCGGCCGGATGCACACCCAGTATCCGGACAATCCCACCAAGCGGTTCTTCACCTACCGCAACCGCGGCTATCTGCAGTCGCAGCCAGGTCTGCGCAAGCTGGTGGCCCAGGAGTGGCTTCGGTTCGGTTGGTTCTTCCTGGTGACCCGACGGGATCCGCAGGGCCTCCGGGAATGGATTCGGTTGCGCCGCTTGGGGCGTCGTGAGCAATTCGGCAAGCCGGACGCAGGAGGATCCTCGTGACATTCATCGACGCGGCCGCCCAGTCGCGGACATTCACCCGCGCCCGAGGCGATCTTGCGGACGGCTTTCGCCGCCGCGAGCTATGGCTGCACTTGGGCTGGCAGGACATCAAACAGCGTTACCGCCGCTCGGTGTTGGGCCCGTTCTGGATCACCATCGCGACCGGAACCACCGCCGTCGCGATGGGTGGCCTGTACTCGAAGCTGTTTCACCTCGACCTGTCTGTGCATCTGCCCTACGTCACGCTCGGGCTGATCATCTGGAACCTGATCAACGCCGCCATCCTGGAGGGCGCCGATGTATTCGTCGCCAACGAGGGGCTGATCAAACAACTGCCGACGCCGCTGAGCGTGCACGTGTACCGGTTGGTGTGGCGGCAGATGATCTTGTTCGCCCACAACATCGTCATCTACCTGGTGGTGGCGGTGATCTTTCCCAAACCGTGGTCGTGGGCCGACCTCTCGGTCATCCCCGCCCTGGGGTTGATCGTGCTCAATTGCGTGTGGGTGTCCCTGTGCTTCGGCATCCTGGCGACTCGCTACCGC
>Ga0182030_10027861_pt1 | contig 10133 bp, 4 predicted proteins | sample 812S3MmetaG_FD_121299 | JGI IMG/M metagenome (GOLD analysis project Ga0182030, IMG submission 121299) | Permafrost microbial communities from Stordalen Mire, Sweden - 812S3M metaG (Illumina Assembly) | ecosystem: Environmental > Terrestrial > Soil > Wetlands > Permafrost | place: Sweden... | reverse complement strand
CTACACCGAATCGGCAAAGTCATTCGGTATGGCGAACTCGGTAGACCTCAAAGCCTTCGCTTCCCGCGGCGGCAAGATGCTGATGTTCCACGGGATGGCAGACAGTTCGTTCTCTGCTTACGACACGGTGGCCTGGTACGAAGGCATCAATCGTGACCAAGGCGGCAAGGCGGCCGCGTTTGCCAAGCTGTTCCTCATCCCAGGGATGAACCATTGCTCGGGAGGGCCCGCCACCGATTCGTTTGACATTTTTACACCGCTGGTCAAGTGGGTTGAGCAGGGCGTCGCGCCGACGGCGATCCGGGCGTCAGCCACCAATCCCGGGTATTTCGGAGTGGCGTCGAGAACACGTCCGTTGTGTCCCTACCCGACGTATGCAGCATACCGAGGCTCGGGCGACATCAATTCCGCAGACAGCTTCGTATGCACGACACCCTAGGCAGGGAGAGCGGTCCTTTGCGAGTGCCACGCCGCGAGGCGAACCGGCTTGGGGGCGGACTGGCGGCACGGATGCCAGCGCTCGAAATCACCACTGCTCATTGAGCACGCGGGTCCTGACCTGCACCAACTGGTGGGCGCCCGAGGGGATCCAACGCATCCGCTGGCTTTTTTAAATAGCCGCTTGCTAATCACTTGGTTGACGGCGAATTCGACGAAGCCGGTACGGATGACCCTCGGGATGTCGTCGTTGCATGCGAATTGCACTAGCATCGCGCGAGCTGTCGGTGGCCGGGAGCCTGAAGCGGACGGTCACTGCTTAATTTGAAACGCCACGTTGCTCGTCAGTGTGCTGCTGGGTGTCGTCACTTCGACCGTGCCCGTGGTTGCACCCGTCGGCACAGTCGTCTTGATTTCCGACTCGGAGACCACGGTGAACGTCGCCGCCGTTCCGTTGAAGGTGACGCTGGTTGTGCCCGTCAGATCGGATCCGAGAACAGTAACCGCCGCTCCCACCTTGCCCAAGCTTGGCAACGTCTCCACGAACGGGCCCAGGCCGACCGACAACATATAAATCGTGCCGTCGCCTGTTCGGGCACCGCCAGAGTTGGTCGTCCCGTACAGCTCTCCGCTGGTAGCCAGAAGCAAAGGGTTGGGATTGTCGCCATCCGTGCATGGGCCTTGCGGGCAAAAACTGTACAGGGTGGTCACGGTCCCGCTCAGAGTGGACTTGAAGACGGTGCCGCCCGTGTAGATATTGTGATTGAGGCCGCCGCCGTAGGTCGCCCCGTACAGGTTCCCGTCGATAGCCTGCACCAAGTTACCCTCAGGAATTGCACCATCCGCGCACGCGATTTGGGGGGAGCAGAAGCTGTACAGCGTCGTGAGCGCGCCCTTTAGAGTAATTTCGAACAGCGTCCCGTTCCCATAGGCACCGCCGCTGAACGTCGTCCCATACAGATCCCCGTTGCTGGCCTGAACCAGGCTGCTCTCTCCCGGGTTTGCGCCATCCGTGCACCCTTTCTTCCGGCAGAAGTTGTGCAGCGTCGACAGTGTGCCGGCCTGCGTGATCTTGAAAACCGTGCCGCCGTTGTGGGCACCGCCAAACGGGGTCATTCCATAGAGGTCGCCGTTCGTGGCCAGAATCAAACCTCCAGGAGCCTCGCCATCGGGACACCCGCCTTGCGCGCAGAAGCTGTGCAGCGTCGTCAGCGTGCCACCCGGCGTGATTTTGAAAATGGTGCCTTCGTCATAGGCACCGCCAACCTCGGTCGTTCCGTAAAGGTCCCCATTGGCGACCTCGACCACCCCTTGCTGCGGAAGTTCGCCATCCGGGCAGCCGTTTTGCGCGCAGAAACTGTGCAACGTCGTCAGCGTGCCTTCAGGAGTGATCTTGAAAACCGTGCCGCCCGTGTTGGCGCTGCCGTAAGCACCCCCAACGCTGGTCGTCCCATACAGGTCCCCATTGGCGGCCTCAACCACGCCTGCTAGCGGATACGCGCCATCGGGGCATCCGCTCTGGGCACAGAAGTTATACAGCGTGGTCAGCTTGCCGCTCGAGGTCATTTTGAATACCGTGCCGTACCCGTAGGCACCGCCGCTCTCGGTTGTCCCGTAAAGGTCCCCATTGGTGACCTGAACCAAGCCAGTGGGAACTGCGCCATCCGGGCACCCGCTCTTGGCGCAGAACTTGTGCAGGGTGGTCAACGATTGCGCGCTGGCGAGATTTCCAGCCGACACCCAAACGGCGCACAGGATCACGATTGACTTGAAGGGTTTCACGGTTCGCACCCCGCCAGGCTAATTGTTTTAATCGGCGACTAATGATCGCACTTTGACCGCGACGATGTGACTTGATACCCCACCGCAAAAATGCTGTCAATTTATTGGGGGCGGCCATGCGAGCTCGGCGCTGGCGTCGTTTACCTGTGTCAGGCAAAGGTGCAAAATTGACCAGGCTGCTCTGACAATATCGCCAAACGTACAATGGCAGTCACCGAGGGATATCGCATGGACAATTCGCTTGCCAGCGCCGTTATTGCGTCCGCGGTAATGATGCTCCCTACCCTAGGCTTGAGCGCAGAATCCCGCCCGGCAGAAGGCGAACCGAAGCCACTATCGGCCAATGCCAACAGCCAAGACGATGCGGAGGCTCAGGCGCAGGAGAGGTGGCGCGAGGTGGTTAGTCGCCTCGAAGTACCCGCCACTGGCTGCTTTCACACCGAGTATCCGAGTACCCGTTGGATCCAAGAGGACTGCCTCGTCACTCCAGAGATGCCTGTCCGCCCCCCGCTTCGTGAGGGAGTCGCACAAACCGTCGGCAATGGAATCGATGACGTTGCCGAAGTGACGGGCCAAATGACCAAGACCGTCGGATCTTTCCCGAAGGTCAAGGGTGTCACCAGCGAAGTGGGAGCGAATGGTCCCAATGACTACTCGCTGCAGATCAACTCCAATTTCCTTCCAACTTCGCCGGCGTGCTCCGGACACTCTGGCTGCAGGGCATGGCAACAATTTGTGTATGCGTCGACTGGGCCGGCGATGGCCTATATGCAGTATTGGCTGCTCAACTATGGTACCGGCTGTGAGGACCTAAAGGCCGGGTGGCATCAATCCGATTTAGATTGCTACAAGAACAGCCGGTATGCCGTGCCGGCCCCCGCAACTACCTCGATTTTGCAGCTTTCCCAACTGAAACTCACGGCCTCGGCCTCTGCGAACGGTAAGGATACGCTGATCTTTTCGAACGGAACGCAGTCCAAGGCGATGGGCGCGGACACGGTACTCGATCTGGCGACGGCGGGATGGAACGAATCCGAGTTCAATGTGTTCGGAGATCACAACGGTTCCGCCGCTACATTCAATGTGGGGTCCTCGATTACCGTCAAAATCGAGGTCGACAATGGGACGGCAAATGCGCCGACCTGCGTTACGCCAAATTCCACGGTGAATCCCGGTACCACCGGGGAGACCAGTAACTTGAATTTGAACGCTGGCAGCTGCGTTGCATCGGGGGGCGCGGCTCCGTCGATCACGTTTAGCGAGTCGAACGCCGGGCCGATATTGACAGCCAATCCCTCGTGGGTAGTCGCGGGCGCCACGGTCACGTTTAGCGTGGCGATTCCTTCGAACGGATCTCTCAAAATACCAACAGGGTTCGCCGACATCGTGGACGAAACGGGCAGCACGGCGTGTACGATCACGTTAGACACTCTCGCGGCCGGGAGTTGCACCTATGTCTACTCCTCATCGGCCGCGCACACCTATACCGCAAACTATTCCGGCGACACCCATTTTGCGGCCGCGAGCTCGCCGCCCATTGCCACGTCTCCTTACGCAGCGGCGCGTAGAATCGATAACTTTCTTCCCACGGGGGTCAACAGCAGTGGCGATATCGGCGGAGCGAACTTGAAATCCGACACCGCAGCTCTTGACCAGGCAGGCAAACAGATCAGTCTGAAGACTCTCGCGCTTCCCAGCGGGTACACATCCACGATCACCAATGGCGAGCCGGTGGCCATCTCAGAAGCGGGTTTGATCGGTGAATACGCGTGTAACCGCTCTTCGTGTTCCGGGTTTTTACTGACGCCGACGGCGCCCAACTCAACGATATTCTCGGAAACGCAAATCAACGATATTCTCCCGACCGGCGTCAATAGCAGCGGTGATGTCGTCGGAGACGACACGAGCTCCGATACGGCCGTGCTTGATCAAGCGGGGACATTGATCAGCCTGAAAAACCTCGGTCTCCCCGCGGGGTATACGTCGACAGTCACCAATGGCGAGCTCGTGGCCATCTCCGAGTACGGCATGATCGCCGAGTACGCCTGCAATACCGCGAACGACTGCGCCGGCTTTTTGCTGACGCCGAGCACATCCAATTCGACGACGTTCTCGGAAACCCAAATCAATGATTTTATCCCGAGTGGTGTCAACAGCAGCGGGGATGTGGCAGGCGGTGACCTCAATTCCGACACGGCCGCGCTCTATCACGACGGGCAAATTATCAGCCTCGCAAATCTCGGGCTTCCCGCGGGAAACACGTCGACAATTACCAACAACGAGCCCGTAGCGATCTCAGAGTCCGGTTCGATCGCGGAATATGCGTGCAATACAGGCGCCAAGAGAAAATGCGCTGGATTCTTACTCAAGGCACCCTATCGGCCACAGTTCCCGATAGTAGTCAGTATCTCGGGACTCTCTGGAACTCTATCGTTGCAGAACAATGGGGGGAGCCAGACTCTCATCAGGGGGAGCAATAGTGGACGGCAAATTGTCGTTTTCCCCACGATGCCGATTGGCAACCCCTATCAGGTAACGGTGGCGGCACAGCCGGCCTCGCAAACCTGCACTGTCGCCAACGGCTCGGGTATACAGGGCGGAGGTCTAGTCTCTAACGTGAGTGTTGTCTGCCAGTAATCGTCACGGACCGCATTACAACCCTGTCTACTTGGAACCAAAGCTGCGATTCGCCCCATAGTTTCATCAACTGTATCAATCGATTAGCCTTGATCAGTGGGGAGATGATCGGTGGGGTCGAGCCAATCGCTGTGCCGGCTTGCTTTCCGGTTGGGTGGGCGCTGCACACCCAGGGTAGATCCTCAATTTTTGACGGTAGCCTTTACAAGAGGACGGACTTACTATTCCTGTGTCTTGGCGCCAAGAATATTGCTGCATGTGATCAGCGCCATACCTCTTTGGTCTTAAGTTCCGAGTTACCGGCGTCATGTCGCTCAATGCGGGCGTAGGCAATCAGGAGAACCCGACATGAAGACATTCTCGAAGTTGCCTCGGTCTCGCATGGGCACTCTGGCGGCGTTGGCCCTCGCTTGGACAACAGCAGCCATCGCCCCCCATTCCGCTGAGGCGCAGACTTTCACCACGCTCTACAGCTTTTGTTCGCAAACCAACTGCACGGACGGCAACGTTCCGTACGCCGTGTTGACCCAGGCTACTGACGGAAATTTTTACGGTACAACATCGGCGGGCGGAGCATACGGCGAGGGTACGGTATTCAAAATCACTCCGGGCGGTACGCTGACCACCTTGTATAGCTTTTGCTCCCAGGGCACTGCTCCGAATTGCGCGGACGGCTTCCTGCCCACAGGAGGTTTGGTTCAAGCCACCGACGGCAATTTTTATGGAACCACCTTACGTGGAGGAGCGCACAACAAGGGTACCGTCTTCGAGATCACTCCAGGCGGTTCGTTGATCACTCTCCACAGCTTCGGTGGCCTGACCGGCAAAGCCCCTTATGCCGCGTTGATCCAGGGTGCTGACCGAAACCTCTACGGGACCACCCTCTATGGCGGTGCAAGCCGCGACGGAACCATCTTCAAGGTCACCCCGAAGGGCAAGCTGACGCTGCTGCATAGTTTCGACGGCACGGATGGGCAATACCCTTATGGAGGGGTGATCCAGGCAAGCGACGGCAACCTCTACGGAACCACCAACGGCGGCGGAGCCGACGTCTGTTGTGGAACGGTATTCAAGATCACCCCGTCGGGAGATTTTTCCACGCTTGCGAGCTTTAGTTCTGCAGCGAACAGTTCGGACGGCAATCAGCCATTCGGGGGCCTGGTTCAGAGCAGTAACGGAGACTTCTATGGGACCACGCAGTTTGGCGGTGCCACCGGTTGCTGTGGAACGGTGTTCAGCATTACTCCAGGCGGGACGCTGACGACGCTTCATAGTTTCGATGTAGTAGCGGGCGGTGGGTCGCCCAATGGGCTGATCCAGGCAACCGATGGGGACTTTTACGGCACAGCGCAGTCCGGCGGTACAACCGACAATGGGGTGGTGTTCAAGGTCGCGCCTGACGGCACGGTAACCACTCTATACAGCCTTTGTTCGCAAGGCACTTTCCCGTTTTGCACGGATGGCTACCAGCCCTATGCGGCTCTGATCCAGGCCACCAATGGAGACTTCTACGGCACGACAACAGAAGGTGGGGTAAACGGTGGTGGGATCATCTTTCACCTGTCCGTGGGTCTCGGTGGTTTTGTGGAGACACAAACCACCTCCGGCGCGGTCGGATCCAAGGTGGTGATCCTTGGGAATGATCTTGTTGGAGCGAGCCGGGTCACATTCAACGGGGTCGCTGCACGGTTCACGGTAGTCTCCGAATCCGAGATCACCGCCAAAATTCCGGCCGGGGCGACTACGGGCTTTGTAGAGGTGACACAACAGAATGGCGCGGTACTCCAAAGCAATTCGCAGTTCGCCGTGACGCCGTAGGGTTTCGAGCACAGCCGGTGATTCCACCGGATTCATTTTGAGGTATACGGCCGAAGAAGATTGGCTGACGAAAACTACAAGAGGGATATGTATGGGCGCTCATCATCAATCATACGGTTCTCGAGCAGAGCGTCTTCGGCTCGATCGCCTGGTGTGCCGTAGCAGCGTCAGGTCCGCAAAGGCAGCTTCAACTCTAATCGGTGTTTTCGCATTTGCGATTGCGACAGCTGCGCTGGCGCAGAATTCGCTCACTACTATCGTGGGATCGACGCCAAACGAAGTTAAGAGCGGCTCGGTCGCACTGATCGGCCACTATGAATCGCAGCAGTTACTGCGGCTCGTGATTGGCCTGCAACACCCTCGGATGGCCGAGGAGCAGCAGCTGCTCAGAGACCTATACAGGAAGGGCTCGCCCTCGTACCACAAGTATCTGACGGCCGAGGAGTGGAATCAGCGCTTCGCACCGTCAGCCGTTAGTGAGGCAGCGGTCATAGATTGGGCATCTCAGTCGGGGTTCACGGTAACGCAGCGCTACCCAAATCGCCTGCTGGTCGATTTGGAAGCCCCGGTCTCCGTCATAGAGAAAGCTCTTGGAATCACGATCAATAGCTATAGCACGTCGGACGGCCTTGAATTCTCAAATGACCGAGATCCGCAGATACCCAGCTCTCTTGTAAACATCATCCACTCGATTGGCGGCTTAAACAGTATCCAAAAAGTGCATCCGGCTTCCAATCATGAAGGTCCTCTCTCGATGAAGAGCTCCGTCTTTTCGCCGGGTCCGGTGATCGGTGAAAAGCATACTGACGTCGCGGGCCGACCGTTCAAAGGCGGCGGGCAGAGTAAGAGCCCCGCCGAATTCTCTGCTACCAACACCTATTCCCCATCGATGATTTTCAGCTCCCAGGCCTATGACGCTGTGCCACTGATGCTTGTCGCCGATTGCTGCGATTTAACGGAGACTCCCAGCCCCAGCACATCGATTGCCATCGCCACCGAGGGGGTCTATGCAGTTAGTGACTTGCTCGAGTTTTTTTCGGAGTTTGGCGGTGGCACTGACGTATCGAGCATTCCCATCGATGGAACCACCACGGACACGCACCTCGAGACCACGATGGACATCGAATGGTCCGCCGCCTGGGCTCAAGCGGCTGTGAACAGTACAGAGGATTTTACGCACTACGCGTCGGTATCCGTCTATGAAGGCGCCAACGCCCTCATCTCGACTTTTTCGGATATCTTCAATGCCATGCTGACCAACGGGTACGCGCGTGTCATGAGCACGAGCTGGGGTTGCTCGGAAAGCTGCACGGGGACGTCGAGCTTGGAGACGGATGAGGGGATCTTCGCGGCAATGAGCGCCCAAGGCTGGACTCTCATTGCGGCTGCGGGCGATCGAGGCGCAACCGACGCCTGCAGTGATGCTCTGCTGGTTGACTATCCGGCGTCCGATCCCAATGTGGTGGCGGCGGGTGGTACGACGCTGCAGCTCGATGCCTTTGGAAATTACGTGAGCGAAGTGGGCTGGACCGGCGGGACAGCGTCCGGATCCTGTGCGAATAATGACGGCGGCGGCGGAGGCGGTTTCAGTCAAGTGTTCCCAAAGCCCTCCTATCAAGGGCCGTTCGCCGGCAACACTCGAATAGTTCCGGATGTCGCTCTGAACGCCAGTATGCCGCAGTATGTTTACTACGCGGGCACCTGGTACGGAGATGGCGGTACCAGCATTGTTGCGCCCGAGCTCGCCGGACTCGTGGTTCAGATCAATGCATACCTGAATTACATCGCCGCGATCACCGGGAGCCCGTCATCGGCGCCGGTGGGCAATCTCAATGCATACTTGTACTCGTTCGGTGAGAATCCCGCCGGCTTTCCGTATGCCCCGTTCTACGACATCACATCGGGGTGCAATAGCAATGACATTACGGCGCTGTACAGCCTATTTTATTACTGCGCGGGTCCCGGCTTCGATCTCGTGACGGGATGGGGCTCGCTCAACGCGCTGAGACTCGCATGGCAAATCGCGTATGGCTTCGCCGGAGATGACGGTCCTCCGAATATCGGATTTCCTTCACAATTCAATCCGCCGGCGATCAACGCTTGGTACAACACCAATCAAGTTCTCACCTTCAGTCTCGTAGACACTGCCGCCAACGGTCGGCCGGCTGTCGGAGTAGCTGGCTACACCGCGGATTGGGATAAGGTGATTCCAGAATCGCAATCGGAGCCAACACCCGGATCGGGAGATGGCTTTTACGGGCCTCAGGCGAGCCTACTTCGGATCCCTAGCGCCAATGTGAGCTATTTTGGGTCATTGGATCTGGACGCCGCGGGCCAGGGATGCCATACGGCTCAAATTCGGGCCTGGGACAATACGGGCATCACGAGCTATCAGACGTATGGCCCCATCTGCTACGACACCGTGCCACCGGTCACGGCGTCTACGTTATCCGGAACGCTGGTGTCGGGCCGGTATGATTCGCAGGTCAGCGTGACCCTCGCTGCCACGGACGCCTCGAGCGGAGTGGCCGCGCTGTATTACAAAGTAGGCAACGGCACCGCTCACAGCTACGTGAGTTACACAGGGCCGTTCAGCATAGATGACGCCGGGGATCATACGATCAGTTATTACGCCGTTGATGTCGCCGGCAACGCCGAGACCCCTGTCAGCACCGCATTCAAGATTGCCCCGGTCTATAGCGTTGCGCTGAATACCGCTTCGTTGAAGTTTCCCAACACGGCGGAAAACACCACGTCGGCAGTGAAGGAAATCACGCTTACCAATACCGGAACCGAGACTGCCACGATCAGCTCCGTCGCTCTCAGCGGCACCAATCCGTCGGCATTTGCCATTGCATCCAACACCTGCGTTTCGGTCAAAGCAGGCAAGACTTGCAAGGTGGGTATTGAATTCAAGCCTACCTCGGTCGGTACGTTCAACGCCGTGGTCAGGTATACGGACAACGCGTCCGGCTCACCACAATCTGTCGCACTGACGGGCAAGGGAATTACCTGATTTTCGCCGTCGCCCGCGCGGCCGTTTGACTGATTGAGCAGGCTGCCAGGGCCAGTCTCGAGTCACGGCTACCTGACTCATCGACTCATCAGCCATTCGCGAAAGCGGAATAGTGCGCACATGACCATGGTCGACCAAAATGCCGCATTCATCGAAGCGCTGACCCGTTTTCTCGATCGATAAGCAGCCCGCTGGACGCGATTCGAAAGGCATCCCCATGACGCGTTCCTGGACGATGGCTCGGTTCGCACCTATCGTCGTGGGGGCAGTGGCCGTGCTCGTATACGACACTCTTCCGGCAATTACCGGGGTACTTGCGCGGCAACTCGGATTCGAGGCGCAGGTGCTGGGTACCTTTGGGTCCGGCGATTTTGCGGGATGGCGGCCGGCGCCCTGGCGGCGATGTGGCTCATGAGCAAGACCTCGCCGAGAGCGGCCGCCG
>Ga0182030_10027860_pt1 | contig 10133 bp, 12 predicted proteins | sample 812S3MmetaG_FD_121299 | JGI IMG/M metagenome (GOLD analysis project Ga0182030, IMG submission 121299) | Permafrost microbial communities from Stordalen Mire, Sweden - 812S3M metaG (Illumina Assembly) | ecosystem: Environmental > Terrestrial > Soil > Wetlands > Permafrost | place: Sweden... | reverse complement strand
CGTTCGGCCCTTTATGGTTGTGGCAAAAATGATCGGTTTCAAGCCTCGACCGTCTTGCCTGGTTTCGGAGATTTCTTTTTCTTCCCGTGCTTCGGCTTTTCCGGCTTGGAGGCTTCCTTTGCGGGTTTGGGTTCTCCGAGGAAAGTGGACCAGCGGAGTTCGCGGAGTTGCGGGGCGGTCTTTGCTTTGGCGATGGCGAGGTCGGCGACTTCGCGCACGATCCAGTCGAAGTTGGCCTGGCCTACGGAGTGGAGGTCGGCGTCGGGGGCGGGGTTCATGAAGTCGATGGCGTAGGGGATTCCGTTTTCGACGGCGAACTCGACGGTGTTGAGATCGTAGCCGAGGGCGCGGCAGAGTATGAGGGCATCCTTCTCGACGCGCTTGAGGAGTTTTGGATCGTAGGCGGGCGGGTTCTGGATGTAGCGCTCGTGATGCGGGCGGCGCGGATCGTAGGGCATGATGTGGACCTTGCTCTGGCCGACGACGTAGCAGCGGAAGTACTCGTTGAAGTCGACCGCCTTCTGATACATCATGCAGAGCTGGTGGGACTGGTTGTAGGCCTCGAAGAACTCTTCGCGATTGTGAATGTGGTAGACGTCGCGCCAACCGCCGCCGTTGATGGGTTTCATGAATCCATGTTCGCCAACATAAGTAAAAACGGCGTCCCAATTCAGGGGGTACTCGAGATTGCGCATGGAGCGGTCGGTGGTGCCTTCGGGGTGCTTCTTGTGCGGCAGGATCACCGTGGGCGGGACGGCGACGCCAAGCTTATCGGCAAGAGTGTAGTTGAAAAATTTGTCGTCGGCGGACCACCAGAACGGGTTGTTGATGATGAAGGCGCCGTTGAGAGCGGCGTGTTTGAGCCAGGCGCGATAGAAGGGAATGTCGTGGGAGATGCGATCGACGATGACGGCGTAACGAGGCGTTTGATCGAGCGGCAGAGCGCCGGTGTGGACGAATTCGGCTTGAATGCCGGCGATGTGGCGCGCATTGATGTGCTCGACGAGAGCGCCGGGAAAGCTGTTTTCCATGCCGAACAGAACGCCGATCTTTTTCATCTGGCCTCCCTGGGGAAAATGCGTGGTGAAACGAGCGTCAAGTTGCCGGAAAGGGCTCGGGAACACCCGTCCATTTCTGTGAACAGTGTAAGGGAAGGTCGCCCTTAGTTGGGCCGCGTTGTGGAGTTCTTGTGGAAAGCGACGGGGGGCTGTGAGCCGGCGACGGGCGTTTAAATGCTGTCGCTGCAAATACCCGCGAACAATACGGTTGATTAGTGGGTCCGCGACGTTGTTGGCGGGAGAAACGATGTGTCGTACAGCACTGTAGGCCGTCTCCGGAAGGTATAAATTGTTGACCGTCGGCAGGACGGAGGAGACTGTGGACTACAGGGTCTTGACGGTTTCAAGGGAATTTGGAAGCGGCGGTGGGCGGATTGCGAAGATCGTTGCGGAACGGCTTGGGTGGAGACTGATTGACCGCGAATTGATTGAGGCGATTGCCTGCTCGGCGCATGTTGATCTGCGGGTTGTGACACGATTCGACGAGCGCGTGGAATCGTGGATGGGGCGGATGAACCGACGGGCAATGCGCGGAGCAGCGCTGGCGGCGGGGGTCACACCGGAGGAAGAGAACTGCTTCGACCCCGATGTGATGAAGGAGATGACGCGCAAAATTGTGGGGCAGGCGCACGACGACGGGGATTGCGTTATTGTTGGCCGCGGCGCACAGTGCATTCTGCAGCAGAAGAAGGATACGTTTCATGTGTTTGTGTATGCGCCGTTCTGTGATCGTGTCTGCCGGCTGCGCAGCAGGCTTGGGACGGGAGTGAATATCGAGGAGCGGATTCATGCGGTGGATGGGGAGCGGGCTCACTACCTGCAGCAGACTTTTGGGAAGGCCTGGAACAATCCCCATTTGTACGACATGATGATCTCTTCTCGGGAAGATGAAGAGGCAACGGCGCAGGTGATTTTGACGGCGATGTTGGGCGGGCGGGACGGACACGCACAAGGCGAGATTGAGAACTGCGAGGAATTACCGAAGCTTGTGTAAGTTTAGTTTGCCGGAGCTTGACGCGGACGGTTGCGGCAGACACTGCGGCATTGCCAGAAAGTGATCGACGAGGTAACCCTCAATTATTCTCCCGCTGGCTGCGGATCGCGAATAGCGGATTAGTTGGAGGCGAGGCGCCGTCCGAGGTCGATGCCTGGGCGTTCGATCCATCGATGGGTGATGGTGGCAAGAGACACCAGTGCGACGGCTTCCAGCAGCGACACGGTCCAATGGCCAATCGGTGAACTGAGATCGAGTGCGCGCATCGAATCGAAGGAAGATGCTCCGGCGAAGACTGCGCCTTGGAGAAGGTAGATTCCGAAGCTGATGTTTCCAAGCCGTCGGGCCGGATAAGTCGAGAGAAGGCCAAAGAGATTGGCTCCGGATTCGATGAGCAGGAAAGCAGTGCCGAGGAGTAAGACTGGCGCAGGCGTGAAGGTATATTGCGGAATCAGGAACGCAAGGATGATGAGCGCGACTGCGGCGATTGATGCGGGGATTGGTTGAAGCTTGAGATTCGGATACGAATTTCTCAGTGCCGCTGTGGACATGCCGATTAGAAAGAGTGCCACACAGATCCATGGAGTGGGCGGATTGGCGGCAAAGACTTCATGCAGGAGAGCGAGGCAGAGAAAAACAGGCGGGAAAAGAAGGCCGCTCCAGCGCCAGCGCGCGGGAATTGCGAGCGCAAGCAGACTTAGATAGAAGAACCATTCATAGCGTAGGGTCCAGGTTACGTAGAGAGTGATCCGGTAGACGAAGTCACTCGCGTTGATAGGTGCCTCAGGAAACAATGCGCCCATGCTCCATCGGACGATTTCGAGGATTAATTGAATGGGCGAGACGTTGAGGTGTCCGCGGGTGTGGACCGCTACTCCGAACAGAACCAGGGCGACGGCAAACCAGTAGAGCGGAATAATTCGGAAGATGCGGCCTACGTAGAGCTTCTTCCAGTTAGGCCGGCCTTTCTCCCGGAGAAGCTGTGAATAGAAGAGGTAGCCGGTGATCATGAAAAACATGGAGACGCCGGCCGGTCCCAGCAGCAGGTAAAAGCGCGACGATGGCGATTGCCAAAACCCGGTCTGGAGATAGTCGTGATAGACGGCGGTGTGATGGAAGAAGACACTGAGGGCGAGAAATCCGCGCAGGCCATCGAATGTGCCAACGCGGTTGCTGGTTGGAATGGGCGGGGAGTCGGCGGCGCGAAACAGCGGCGTCGCGGCGATGGCTAGCAGTAATCCGATTTCAAGAAAGAACGGCCAAACGGAGTAGTAATCGAGCAATCGCTCTCCATGAAGGGTCCGCGCTGCGCAATCACCGATTGCTGGACCAACTCATTTTGACACAATCGGACTTAGGGCAAGAGAGAACTAATCAGGCGATTCTCTTGTTGGAACCGACCTACTTACGGGGACGGTCGGACTTGTTTTGTGCCAGCTTATTGGGCGATGCGCTGCAGTTGGCTCAGATGGTTCAGGTCGTGGCCGGCCATGGTTTCTACGATGGTCTTGAAGGTCATGGCTCCGCGCTCGGGGTGGGTAACTTTGCGGTTCGCGGCTGTGGGCAATGTTTTGGAGATCAGCTTCAGATTCCAGTCGCGGACGGCGGAGAAGACGGCGAGGGCTTCCGCGGCTGCGATGCCGGGATAAGTCGCGGCCCATTTTTCCTGATCGAAGGGCTGGATGGTGTGGTCATCTTCGGCGAGGGTCTGGCGCAAGCGGAAGCCGAAGGTGAGTTCGCAGTCGGCGAGGTGGCAGACGATTTCGGCGGGGCTCCATTTGCCGGGGGCGGGTGGGGTGGTGGATTTTTTGGGGCCTATGGTTTCGATCAGCGTTGCGATTGCCGTTGGGGTGGTGGAGAGGATTGCTTCGAGCGGACGGCCATCGAGGAATTTGTCGTAGGGGTTGAGATCGGACATGCGAGGCCTCCTGAATTGATTTGAGTGCTAGCGAGTTAGCCAGTTAGCGGGTTTGTGTTGCTCGGAAGCCTCAGCGGCTTCCAATGCCTTGTTTCCTGTTTCTCTGTTTCTCTGGCTTCTGTTTTTCTGTTCCCTACAAATATTCCTGGATCATGCGCTGCCATGTGGGCCAATCGTGGGAGTTCCAGGTATCCCATGTGTAGAGCTTGTGCGGAATTCCTTTGGAACTCATGATGCGGTCGAGGTTCTGATTCTGGCCCAGGCATTGGTCATCCCATCCTGTGCCGAGGATGTAGGTGTTCCGCCGGTAGTGCTCGAAGAACCAGGGGTCGCTGAGATTTGGCAGGTAGTGCGTGGGCAGATTGAAATAGCAATCCTGATCGTAGTATCCGTTGAGAAAATTGGAGACGTCGAATGCGCCCGACATGGTGAGCAAGCCGGTGAAGACGTCGGGATGACGCAGGGCGATGTTGGTGGCGTGATAGCCGCCGAAGCTGCAACCGAGCGAGACGAGATGGCTGTCGTGGTTTTTCTGGCGGATGAGCGGCACGACTTCGTGGATAAGGTAGTCCTCATATTGGACGTGGCGGGCGATGCGCCAGCGCGGAGGGACGTTGCGGTTGTACCAGCTTTCCATATCGACTGAGTCGACGCAGAAGAATTGCAGGTGGCCGCCGTCGATGCGGCCGGAGACTGCGGCGATCATGTTGCGGTCTTCGAACTCGTAGAAGCGGCCGCCGGAGGTGGGAAAGACAAGAACGGGCAAGCCGGCGTGGCCGAAGACGAGCAGTTCCATGTCGCGGCCGAGGCGGCTGGAATACCACTTGTGATATTCGCGGTTCATGTTGCTCCCGGTTGGTGCAATTGGAGAACGGCGGTTTTCTTGATACTGTAACAGCCGCGGGCTTGTATTTGAGCGGGTTAAAGCAAGCCAGTCTGACCGCGTAATTTCGAATGTTGGGTTTTGTGCTTTCCCAGGTCTCAAACGCGAGACCTGGGGCACCCATTCTCGTGCCACCCAAAGGATCGCAAATATTGGAATTGGAAGAACAACCGAGCGCTGATTTGCCGGAGGGAGTGTCGGCATTGGACGAAGCTACGCCGCATCCGCGGCTGCGGCTGCATCGTGAATTCGGCAGCATCTATCTGCCCGATAAGCGGGATGTGATTGTGTATGTGCCGCCGGGTTATGACGAGGAGACTGAGCGGAATTATCCGGTGCTGTATATGCACGACGGGCAGAATCTGTTCGATGGGCGGACTTCGTTTGTGCCGGGGCGGACTTGGCAGGTGCGGGAGCACGCGGATGCGGCGATTGAGGCGGGAGAAATTGAGCCGCTGGTGATTGTGGGCATCTACAACACAGGGGATAAGCGGCTGGCCGAGTACACGCAGGATGAGAACAAACAGATGGGCGGGGGCGAGGCGGACTGCTACGGGCTTATGCTTACGCGCGAGCTGATGCCTTGGATTGCATCGCAGTATCGGGTGCGGCTGGGGCGTGAATCGACGGGATTGGGTGGGTCGTCGCTCGGTGGATTGGTGACGCTGTATCTGGGATTGCTCCATCCGGAGTGCTTTGGAAAACTCGCTGTTTTGTCGCCGAGTGTTTGGTGGAATCACAAGAGCATCGTGGGCTATGTGAACGAGCATGCACCGCAGCTTTGGGAGCGGCCACGGATCTGGCTCGATGTGGGCGATAAAGAAGGCCAAAAGACGCTGCGGGATGTGGAACTTTTGGCGCGGCGGCTGAAGGCGAATGGATGGCGACCGGGCGAGACGCTGCATTTTGAGAAGGTGCATGGGGGGACGCATGACGAAGCTAGTTGGGCTACGCGGGTCCGGCCTATGCTGAATTTTTTGTTTCCGAGAGCATAACGCGCGGCGAGGGCGACAGCTTATGCTCCCGGCTCGGATTGCTTTCCAGCTTGCTGCTCCTGCTCGCGCAGATAGGCTTCCACTTCGTGACGGTTTTCGTGATGCGCCCATTCTGCGGGCGTAGCGCGCCATAAAACATCTTTAAGGTCGAGGCGTGCACCGCGTTCGACGAGCAGGCGGACAAGTTCCAGATTGCCGTACCCCGCGGCCTGATGCAGAGGAGTGCCGTGCGAGTGGCCACCGAGTGGGTGAAAGCGGTTTGGGTCTTCTCCAGCATCAAGGAGGGCTCGCGCGATGTCCGTGTGGCCAAATTGCGAGGCAAGTGCCAGCGCGAGATGGCGATCGTTGGCGCTGGATGCAGGCAGCAAGCGTAGAAACTCGTCCAGCTTTCCTTGAGCGGCGAGGATCGGCAAATCGATCGTTGCGCCGAGACGGATGAGGGCGTCGAGCGATCCGGGTTCGCCATGGAGGGCGGCGGCATGCCGAACACTGTTGGGGTCGGCGCCGTTGGCGCAGAGCAGTTCGAGCAAAGGGACAGTCATGCCGCACGCGCGGGGAATATTGCCGGTGGCCACGAGGGCCAAGGTTGTGTTGCGCGCTTCGGTGTCGGGGCCTGCCGCGAGCAAGGCCTTTGTCACTTCGACAATGTTTGCGGGCATGCGGCCGTGCCGAATGGGATTCTCGGCGACGAATTCAAGCATGCTGGGATTGCGGAAGTAGTTCGTGCCCTCGAGAAGAACGTGGCGATGGATGAGATCTGGGTGCTCGGCGAGCAATTTGCGCAGGGCGGCGACATTACCGGTGTCGATCAGGTTCACGGCGCGGCGAAATACGGGATCCTCGATGCGCTCGTGGTGCGGGAGCTCGAGGCGGTCGGCGAGGGTGGGCTTCTCGATGTGGCGCTTGAGGCGTGTCCAACTGGCGAAGCCAGACTCGCGAGCGATGGCAAGCTGGGCGTCGCTGAGGCGTAGCGGGGACGCGAAGATCTCGGCGTCTGTGGAGCGGCGCGTGAATCGGGGATGGAATTCGCGCAGGCGTTGTGCGGTGCTGAGGTCACGTGCGGCGTGCTCGCGGAGAAGGTCTTTGGCCTGGTGTTTGAGGTGGTCGAGGCTGGGTTGCGCAGGGAGACGGCGAACGGGCATAGAACTTCCTTTCGTGTGCCCAGGTCCGCATGTGAAGGGCTGAAAGTCAGTTCAATGGATTGTGGTGGTGCTGGGTGGACTTCTGTCCTTTCCGCGGACCGGGTGCGCCCCATGCGCTGGGGAGAGCATAACGCGACCGAACGAGTTTTCGAGTAGTTTTTTGGGTCCTCCTCCGTCTGGGCAAGCGGGGTATACTCGCGGGCATGATTCGGTCACTGGCGGTTCTTGTCGTGGGTGCCTTCGGTTTTCGAGTGCTTTCGTTCGGCCAGAATGCGGGCGATGCGCATCAGCCTCAATTCAAAGTGCTCCAGTTGCCGCCACCGATTTATCCTCCCATTGCGCTCGCGGCGCATGTCTCCGGCGAAGTCGAATTGACGATCAGGCTTCGGCCTGATGGGACTGTCGATTCGGCGGTGGCCGGGGCGGGACCTGCGATGCTCCGAGAGCCTGCGGTGGGGCGTGCCCGTCAAACGCAGTTCAGTTGCGAAGACTGTCAGCAACCGACAAATTCATTCAAACTGATTTACCGATTTGAGCTTGGGGAAACTCTCTTTTGCACAATGACTCGAGCCAGCGGTTACCCGCGCGTGACCCAGTCGGCGAACGTAATTACAATCGCCGATCAGCCCTTTGGGACATGCGATCCGGCAGCCAACATCGAGAAAGTACGGGCACGTTCTGCAAAGTGCCTCTTTTTGTGGCGGTGCGGGTGGCGTTCTACTCCGGCGGATTGACATTCCTCCGCCCTAAGCTTGCCTGAAGTGGCCATTTTCAGCGATACTTAGGTGTTGAGTCTTGCGCGGGCCGGACTGTCCAGTCTGGCCTTTCGTTTGGCTGGGACCGCGTCTGTTGCGGCTGGGCAATTTGAACGAGCTTGAACAAGTTTGAACAAGCCAGGCTGAATACGCTGGACATCGCACAGCATTGGAATTTGAAAGGAACTGAATCGCCGTGGTCATGATTCGTTTGGCGCGCTTTGGCGCCCGCAAGCAGCCCTACTACCGCATTGTGGCAATCGAGAAGGACCGTGCCCGCAATGGCCGTTCGATCGAGGTCGTCGGCACTTACAACCCCCGCACCGATCCCGCGACCGTGGATTTGAAGCACGAGCGGATCAGCTACTGGCGGAGCGTAGGCGCGCAGTTTTCGCCGACGGTGGCCAAGATTGTGGAGAAGCATCCGGCTGCGGCTCCAGTCGCTGCTTAGTCCCGCCTCCGTTTTGTTCCCTCGCATGCGCAAGGGCCTCGAAAAGCCTCTCATCGAGTTGCTGACGACGGCGCACAGGTGTGCTACTATTCGCGCACGCAATCGAATTGCTTGATTTTGATTGCAAAACGGTCAGAGGCAAGTAGATGACCCAACACGATATGGTCGCTGTGGAAGAGCTGGTGCGCGAGATTGCGCGGGCCCTGGTGGATGAACCGGGAGCCGTCGAGGTAGAGGCCGTTGGCCGGGACGAAAACACTGTTCTGAAGCTGAGGGTGGCGCCGCAGGATGTGGGCAAAGTGATTGGCAAACAGGGACGCACGGCTCGCTCGGTGCGCACCATTCTGGGCGCGGTGAGCATGAAGCTGCATCATCGCTACACGCTCGACATCCTGGAAGAGGACGACGAGGCGTAGCCTGCGCCGTGTTTGCCTGGGATTTGTTGGGGGCCACATCATCAGAGACATTTTGCTGGGGGAGTGAATGACCGCGGCGGTACCCTGGGTGTGGCTCGCGCGGATTCGTCGCACCCAAGGACGCAAGGGCGAGGTCTTCGCCGATATTCTTACCGATTTTCCTGAAAAATTTGCGGAGCGGAAGCGGCTTTGGCTGCTTGCTGAAGGCGGCGTTGCACGTTCGGCTGGCGAAGCGGTTGCGCTTGGTGCGTCGGATGTTTCGGCTGCCCGCGAGATGGAGCTCATCGCGCATTGGCTGCACAAGGGCGGCGTTGTGCTGCATTTTGTTGGAGTCGATTCGATTTCGGATGCGGAGAAACTGGCGGGGTTGGTGGTGGCGATTCCGCGGGCGGAGCGGGCGGGGCTGGGTGAGGATGAGGTTTATATCGGCGATTTGATTGGGTGTGTTTTGGTGGATGTGGCTGGCGCTGAGGCGGTGGTGGTCGGCGAGATTGAGGCTGTGGACAAGACTGCTGGGCCGGTGCCCTTGTTGGTGGTGCGCGGGGTGCGGGGTGAGGTGCTGGTTCCGTTCGCGAAGAGCTATCTGCGGCGCTTGGATGTTGAGGGGAAGCGGGTGGAGATGGCGTTGCCCGAGGGGCTGGTTGAGCTGAATGAATCTGAATAGGACCAGGATTTGACTGGGCGATTCCGTGTGTCGATGTTCGTGCTTTCCCAGGTCTGAAAATCCAGACCTGGGGCACCCACGTTCGTGCGAAAGCGAGCGGAAAGAAAACTGATCCTCTACTGGAATGCCAGCGGCTTCCAGGAGCCGTTGTCTTTGAGGGCTAGCTGGATGGGGCGCGGGGGACCTTTGGGTGGGACTGTGACTTCGACCCAGAGTTCCTGGCCTGTTCCTACGGGCAATGGGCTGGCAGCGTGTTCGGCGAGATAGAAGTTGACGGGATCGCTGAGGCGCATCTGATCGCAGGACGCGCCGGAGACGGCCATCACATTCTGTCCCGAGGCAACGTCGTCGTTCTCCGGAATGCGGATGGCGACGAGCTTGTTGCCGTTGACAGCGAGCCTGGCCGGAAAAACCACCGGCTGCTGTGCGGCGATGGAGAAATTGGTTCCGTTGGGCACGCCGTCGAGGTTGCGCGGGAATCCAGCTTGCTTTGCCGAAGGCAGGGTGCTTTGGCATCCGTCGACTGTTAGCTGCATGCTGAGGTAGCGGCCGCGCATGATGAGGCTGGGGTCATACATCGCGGTCCGGGTCCAGACGTGCGGGCAGGTGGAGCGCTGGTAGAGATATTTGACGGCGATGGAGGAGACCAGCACCAGTTGAATGACGAGGACGGCGAGAGAGGATTTGGCTGGTTTCATTGCACGGCCTCCCCTGTGGTCTCCTTGCCGGTGGTGGTCGGCGACATTTGGGCGATGAGGCGGCAGCGCATGCGTTCGAGCGCCCATCCTCCGGCGAGAAAGAGAATGCCCAAGCCGATGAGTCCGAGGGAGCGACCGAACTTATCCAGAATGTTGCTG
>Ga0182030_10027859_pt1 | contig 10134 bp, 7 predicted proteins | sample 812S3MmetaG_FD_121299 | JGI IMG/M metagenome (GOLD analysis project Ga0182030, IMG submission 121299) | Permafrost microbial communities from Stordalen Mire, Sweden - 812S3M metaG (Illumina Assembly) | ecosystem: Environmental > Terrestrial > Soil > Wetlands > Permafrost | place: Sweden... | reverse complement strand
GCTTCGGCTTGGCCGGCGAGACCGAGGAGGCGTTCGCGACGCGGCTCGCCGAGGAGCTGGACGCGGCGATCATCGCCGAAGGGCCGGACACGGTCGCCGCCTTCATCGGCGAGCCGGTGATGGGCGCGGGCGGCGTGATGCCGCCGCCGCGCACCTACTGGGAGAAGATCCAGGCGGTCTGCCGCAAGCACGACGTGCTGATCGTGGCGGACGAGGTCATCACCGGCTTCGGGCGCACCGGAAACTGGTTCGCGTGCCAGACCTACAATATCGAGCCCGACTTCATGGTCGTGTCGAAGGCGATCACGTCGAGCTATTTCCCGCTTTCGGCGATTCTGTTCACCGACAAGATCTATCAGACCATCGCCGACAATTCGGCCAAGATCGGCGTGTTCGCGCATGGCTTCACGGCGAGCGGGCATCCGGTCGGGACGGCGGTGGCGCTGGAGAACCTCGACATCTTCGAGGAGAAGGATCTCGTCGGCGCGGTGCGGCGGCTGGCGCCCCAGTTCCAGGAGCGGCTGCGCGGCTTCGCCTCGCATCCCCTCATCGGCGAGGCGCGCGGCGTCGGGCTGATCGGCGCGCTGGAGTTCGTCGCCGACAAGGCGACCAAGGCGCCGTTCGATCCGCCGGGCTCGTGCGGGGCCAAGCTCGCCGAACTCTGCCACGAGGAAGGCCTCATCATCCGCGCCATTGGCGACGTGATCGCGTTCTGTCCGCCGCTCATCATCTCGCCGGCCGACATCGACGAGTTGTTCGACCGCTTCGGGCGGGCGTTGAAGCGGCTCGGGTAATGGCCGGCGAGGCCAAGCCGACCCTGGCGCGCAACACCGTCGTCGTGTCGACGTTGCGGACGCCGGAAGCGGAGCGGCCGCAGTTCGAGACGCTCGACGGCGTGTCGCGCTGGCTGCGCGGGCCGGCGCGGCGCGAAGTGTCGCTCGCGAAGGTGATGGACGAATTCTCGTGGCGGCTCACGGCCGCCGGCATCGGGCTGCTGCGGGTCAGCATCATCACCACGACGCTGCATCCGCAATTCCTGGGCGCGACCTATCAATGGTGGAAAGACGAGGGCGAGACGCGCAAGATCATGGTCATGCACGAGGTCATGGACTCCGTGCCCTATGCCGACAATCCCGTGTTCCAGGCGCGCAGCGAAGGCAAGACGATCCGCCGCCGGCTCGACGATCCCGCGACGTTCGACTTCACGGTGCTGCATGACCTCAAGGCGCGCGGCGGCACGGATTATATGATCTTCCCCGTCGAGAGCCCGTTCGGCTTCGAGGCGCATGTGATGGCGTTTGTCTCCGACGCGGTCGGCGGCTTCCGGCAGGCCGAGATCGACGTGTTGACCGGCTTCGCCAGCGACATCGCGCTGGTCGCCGACATGCGCAGCCAACGGCAGATCGCCGAGAACGTGCTGGGCGCCTATCTCGGCGCGCAGACGGGGCCGCGGGTGCTGGCGGGCGAGATCCGGCGCGGCGTCGGCATCCCGATTTCGGCGGCGATCTGGTCGTCGGACCTGCGCGGCTTCACCGCGCTGTCCGACCGGGCCGCGCCGGAGCGCGTCATCGCCGTGCTGAACGAGCTGTTCGACCTGCAGGCGCAGGCCATTGCGGCGCATGGCGGGGAGATCCTGAAATTCATCGGCGACGGGGTTTTGGCGATCTTCCCCGCGGCGACGCCGGAGGAGGCGCATCAGGCGGCGCGCCACGCGCTGGCCGCCGCGCGCGAGACGCTCGCGGCGATTGCGACGCGCGCGACGCCCGAGGGCGAGACGGCGCTGCGGCTGGTTGTCGCGCTGCATTTCGGCGAGGTGACTTACGGCAACATCGGCTCGGTGGACCGGGTGGATTTCACGGTCATCGGCCCGGCGGTGAACCTGGTTTCCCGCATCGAGGCGGTGGCGAAGGCGCGGGATTTGCCGCTGATCGTGTCGGACGATTTCGCGAGCGCGTACGGCAAGTGCGCGGAGCTCGCGAGCTTAGGCGGGTTCGAGCTGAGGGGGCTGGAGAGGCCGCACGAGCTGTTCGCGCCGGGGGTGTGACGGGACAGGGCGGGAATTCCGCGATACCTGCGGCCTTTTAGTTGTTGACGACTTTCAGGTCGAACTCGGCGCAGTCGCGCCCTTTCCGCTTGGCGCGATAGAGCGCGGCGTCGGCGCGCAGCAGCAAATCCTCGGGGCTCTCCGGGCAGGAAGGATTGAGAGTCGCCACGCCGAGACTGAGCGTGACGTAGCCGGAGCGGCTGCCCGGATGCGCGATGGCGAGCGCCGTCAGGGCGGAACGGATGCGCTCAGTCAGCAAGGGCACGGATTCGAAGCCGGGACCGTGCAGCACGACGGCGAATTCCTCGCCGCCGAATCGTCCCGCAAACCCGGCGCCCGGCTCGACCGCCGCAGCGATGGCGCGGGCGACCGCTATGAGGCACTTGTCGCCTTCGAGATGGCCGAAACGGTCGTTATAGGCCTTGAAATGGTCGATGTCCGCCAGCAGCACGCTCAATGGGCGGCCCTCGGCCCGGCACGACCGGAACGCCTCGTAAAAATTCTCGTCGAACGCCCGTCGGTTCAGCACGCCGGTGAGGAAATCCGTGCGGGACTGCACGGAAAGGATGTCATTGGCGCGAACGATGTCGTGATTGCGCAGGTTCTCGCGCAGCAGATTCAGATATTGGGTCCGCTCGGCGCGTTCGAAGCGGTAGTTGGCGACCAAGGTGAGCGCCGCTCCTACCGCATTCACCAGGGCAATGGTCGATTGCGCCTCAAGCGGCATATCGCCCCCGAACGCGCTACTGACCGCCTCTGCGACGACGAAAAACACCGAGCCCAGCGCTGCGGCCCAGAACGACAGCGGAATGGCGATATTGCACGCGATGGCGATCAGCAGTTGCGACATCGTGTCGAAAATCCGCGACTCCTCCGTCATGCAATGGTTGATCAGCACGGAGCCGAGGATCACGAAACCGTATGCGGCGAGCAGCAACAGATCGTGCCGCCACGCAACCCGGTTCCGCCGCAACAGCTCCATCACACAAACGCAAGGCGCCGTGACCACGGCGAGATCGATCGCAACAGCCCGGCCCGTCAGCGCCGGGAGCAACTGACCGCCGATCACATTGCCGACGAACAACAGATTGTAGCCTACTATTGCGATCAGGCTCGCCCAGAAGGCTTGCATGGCGCGCGAGGCGGAGCGGTTCGACTGGAAGGACGCCTCCAGTTCGCGATCAAGGGTCAGAGTGAATGGAAGCTGCGTTTTGAATTTATCGATCCGCTCGGACAGCGTCTCAGTCTCGGAGCCGCGCTCTGGCGCCATTGCCCATGTCATCCCCAAAGAGATTGCGTCGAACTCTCCCTAGGCGCGCGGGCGTAAAATTAGCGTTCCAAATGAGCGATTTATGTTACCAATTATGACGAACAGGGTTAATCCCCGCGCGCCTCAGTCGAACAGGCTCGACACGCTCTCTTCCTTGGCGATGCGGGCGATGGCTTCGCCGATCAGCGGCGCTATCGTGACGACGCGGATGTTCTTGGCGAGCCGCACCGCTTCGGTCGGCGCTATCGTGTCGGTCAACACCAGCTCCTTCAGCCGCGACGAGGCGACGCGCGCCACCGCTCCGCCCGACAATACGCCATGCGTGATGTAGGCCGAGACGCTCTCGGCGCCCGCCGCCAATAGCGCGTCGGCGGCGTTGCATAGGGTGCCGCCGGAATCGACGATGTCGTCGAGCAGCACGCAATTGCGGCCGCTGACGTCGCCGATGATGTTCATCACCTCGGACTCGCCGGCGCGCTCGCGGCGCTTGTCGACGATGGCGAGCGGGGCGTCGAGGCGCTTGGCGAAGGCGCGGGCGCGGACCACGCCGCCGACGTCGGGCGACACCACCATCGCCTTGTGCGGCGCGCCGCGCTCCTTGACGTCGCGCACCATTGTCGGCGCCGCGAACAGGTTGTCGGTCGGGATGTCGAAGAAGCCCTGGATCTGGCCGGCGTGGAGATCGACGGTCAAAACGCGGTCGGCGCCGGCGCGGGTGATGAGGTTGGCCACCAGCTTGGCCGAGATCGGCGAGCGCGGGCCGGGCTTGCGGTCCTGCCGGGCGTAGCCGAAATAGGGAATCACCGCGGTGATGCGGTGGACCGACGCGCGCCGCAGCGCGTCGATCATGATGAGCAGCTCCATCAGGTTGTCGTTGGTCGGATAGGACGTCGACTGCACGATGAAGGCGTCGCGGCCGCGCACGTTCTCCAGGATCTCGACGAAGATTTCGAGATCGGCGAAGCGGCGCACGTGGCAGCGGGTCAGCGGCTCGCCGAGATAGGCGGCGATGGCCTCGGCGAGTTGGGGGTTTGCGTTACCCGCCAGGATCTTCATCTTGCCTTGCATCCCGGAACCCCGCTGCTCCGCCCGAGCGCGGCGGGTCATATCAGCGCCCGCCGACTCAAACAATGCTACGTTTCCGTGACGGGGCGCGGCGCCCGAACTATGGGCGGGCTGGTTAATTTCGTGCGGGTCAGGCGCGCGCCCTCAGCGCGTTGAAGGTGACGACGAGCGAGGAGGCGGACATCGCCACGGCCGCGACGAGCGGCGTGACGAGGCCCGCCAGCGCCAGCGGCACGGCGACCGCGTTGTACAGCCCCGAAAGCCAAAGGTTCTGTATCATCAGATGCTTGGCCTTGGCGCCGAGCGTCACGGCGGCGGCTACGGGGGCTAGCAGGTCGCCGAGGAAGACCGCATCGGCCTGGGTCTGGGTCAGGTGGGTCGCCGAGACCGGCGCCATCGAGGCGTGCGCGGCGGCGAGCGCGGGCGCGTCGTTGAGGCCGTCGCCGACCATGAGAACACGGCGACCATCCGCCGCAAGCGCCTTCAGCCGCGCGATCTTGTCGGCGGGTTTCAGGCCGGCGGCCCATTTGTCGACGCCGAGCGCGGCGGCGAGCTTGGCGACCGCCGCCTCGCGGTCGCCGGAGATGATTTCGATTTGCAAGCCGCGGGCTTTGAGTTGGGCGATTGTCTCGGCCGCGTCGGGGCGCGGGGCCTGCGCGGCGGCGAACACGATGGCGCGCTCGGGACCGCGGAAGGCGATCAGCGAGGCGTCGGGATAGGCGGCGGCCACGCCGACGGCTTCCGCCTCGGCCTTGCAATAGGCGATGGAGCCGAGTTTGAGCCGCTTGCCGTTGACCAGCGCGGTGACGCCCTGGCCGGGGAACTCGTGGCCCGAGATCGGCTCTTTTGCTTTTGCGGCTGAGGCGATGGCGGCGGCGAGCGGATGGCGGCTCGACAAAGCCAGCGCGCCGGCGAGCGCCAGCTCCTCGGGTTTGGCGTCGGCGGCGTTGACGAGGCTGGGCTTGGGCAGCGTCAGCGTGCCGGTCTTGTCGAAAGCGACCGTGTCGATGTCGGCGAGCCGCTCCAGCGCGTCGCCGCCGTTGAGGATGACGCCGTTGCGGAACAGCGCGCCGGCCGCAACGACCTGCACGGCGGGGATGGCGAGGCCGAGCGCGCAGGGGCAGGTGATGATGAGCACGGCGATGGCGACTTGCAGCGAGGCGGCGAGCGAGGCGCCCGCGATGAGCCAGCCGAAAAAGGCGCCGAACGAGGCGATTCCAACGAAGGGCGCGTACCAGCGCGCGGCGCGGTCGGCGAGTTTTACGTAGGACGAGCGCTGCTCGACGGCCTTTTCGATCAGCGTGTTGACCTCGTCGATCAGCGTTCCGGTCGCGGCCTTTGCGACGCGCACGCGCAGCGCGCCGCCGAGGTTGACCGAGCCGGCGTAGACCGCAGCGCCGGCCGCCACGGCCACGGGGCGCGATTCGCCGGTGACGAGGCTCTGGTCGATCTCGGAGCGGCCGTCTTCTATGGTGCCGTCGACGGGGATGCGCTCGCCCGCGCGGGCGAGCACGAGATCGCCGGGCTTTATGGCCGCGATGGGAACCTCGCTCGCCTCGCCGGCCTCGTTGAGCCGGGTGGCCTTCTCGATTTTCAAGGACGCGAGCGAAGCGGCGAAATCGCGCGTCTTGCGGCGCATGCGTTGGTCGAGATAGCGGCCGGCGAGCAGGAACAGCAGCAGCATCGGGCCGGAATCGAAATAAGCGTCGGTGTGCAGCGCGGTCGCGAGCAGCGCGCCGAGCACGGACAGGAGCACGCCGGCGGCGATGGGGACGTCCATGTTGACGGAAGCCGCGCGCAGGGCCTTGAAGGCGCTGACGAAGAACGGCCAGCCGGCGATGGCGACAGTCGGCAGCGCGACCGCCGCCATCGCCATGTGCGAGTCGTGGCCGAGATATGGCAGCGCCATCAGCAGCGCCGTGCCCGCCGCCGCGACGATGAGGCAGCCGAGCAGGCGCTTTTCCGCCGCCGCCTCGACGCTGTCGAGCTTGTCGGTCGCGAAGGGATAGGCGGGGTAGCCGAGCGCGTCGAGCCGGTCGATGATCGTCTTCGGCGAGGCGGCGCCGTTGTCCCACTCCACCGTCACCCGCTTGGAGGCGAGGTTTACGCGGGCGCCGCGTACGCCCTTCTCGGCCTTGAAGCCTTTCTCGATGGTGGCGACGCAGGCGCCGCAGTGCACGCCCTCGACGACGAGATCGATCGACGAGACGCCCTCGACGGGGTGACGCACGAAATCGTCGAGTTCGGCCGCGCTCGCCATGTCCGCTCCTTGCTGAGTTTCACAGCTAAGGACGATTAGCGCGCAGGCAAGCCGCGGCTTTGCGGGTCGTCAAGCCGGGCTGGCCGGCGCCAGCCGCCGTTCCAGGCCAATATCCGCCGGCGCATGGGAATTTCGACCGCATAATGCAGCAGGAAGGCGCCAGCGAGCGAAAGCGAGAGCGCCGCAAGGATTCCCGGCCCGGAGCCGAAGTGGAAGCGCAGGGCGCGCATCACGATCATATGAACCATGTAGAAGGCGAAGCTCGCCTCGCCGAGCGCGACGAGCGGTCGTAGCGCGAGGACGCCGCCGAGGCCGCCCCGCCCCGCCGCCAGCGCGAGGAGCAGCGCCGCGAAGACGAAGCAGGAGCCGCAGGCGCGCAGCCAGACGAACAGCGCGCCGCTCGCGCCGGTCACCAGCGGCGGCACGCAGAGGAACAGCCACAGAGCCGCTGAAGTCAGCGCCGCGGCCTCGATCGCCGTCCACAGCGCGAACGGAAGCTGCGCCGGCTGAATCCAGCGCCGCCAGGCGAGGCTGGTCGCCATGCCCAGGGCGAACTCGAAGCCGCGCGCCAACGGGAAGCAGGAGCCGAGATGGAACAGGCTCGGGACGTCGCGACCGGGGTCGGTCACCGGCAGCATCGCCGCGCCGGCGGCGAAGACGGCGAAGGTAAGCGCGGCGACGGCGGCGAGCGTGGCGGCCGGCCGGCGCGTCATCGCGGCCAGAAGCAGCGGGAAGGCGGCGTAGAACGCCATTTCCGCCGAGATCGACCAGGACACGTTGTTCCAGGATTGCAGCACGGCGCGGGTCGGAACCCAGGCGTCGAGCATCGCCGCCTTGAGCGCGAAGGCGAGCGCGGCGTCGGCGAAGCCGAGCTTCTGGCCGACCGCGTAGGGCATGGGGATCGCGGCGAGCAGCAGCGCCAGCGTCGCCAGATGCAGCGGCGCGATTCGGGCGACGCGGGCGAGGTAGAATCGCCGCCAGGAGAAATCGCGTCCGGCGTAGACATGGGTCAGCACGAAGCCGGAGAGCACGAAGAAGAACGAGACGCCGTGATACATCGCCGGGCCGATGGCGACGGCCCAGTCCGAGGGCGAATATTCGCGCAGGTGGAAGACGAAGATCATCCCTGCGGCGAAAAAGCGCAGACTTGTCAGCGCGGGCAGATCGGCGGCGGGCGGCGGATCGGCGCGCAAGGCTTGTCCCCTGGAGGTCGACTGCCGACCGTAGGGAATGCGCATTGCGCCTTCGTAAAGGCGGGCGTAGAATCACGGGAAAATTGCTTTTCGCCTCTTGCTTGGGGCGGCGCGAGGCGCTATGGCCCCACCGGAGGGGCTATCGGCGCATGGGCCCCGATGATCATTCATGGCTTCCGCCTTTGCATAACGAACGACGTTTCACGCCGAGCGCATGTGGAGAGCGGTGGATAGGCCGGAGGACCCGGGGGCAACCTCGTGTCTATTCCGGCCATGTCCTGTCCGAGACTGCCGGCGTCGCTCAACGGGTTCGCCCCCTGCGAGCGACTTAATTCTTAGGCCATCCTACCCGGATGGCTGGAGCCTGCATAGACGGGGAAAACCGGAATTCTGGCGCCGCGCGGCCCACGCGCGGTGTGGAGACATGGTTCGAACCTTCTGTCCGGCGTCGCCCTTTCGTAGGGCCGCTCCGGGGACAGGCGCAAAACGCCGCGTTTGGGGAAACCCGAAGGCGGCATGACGCAGGAGGCGGGGAAACCCGCCAACCGGAGAAGCAAACGTGGATAGAGCGGAAAAGAAGGAGGCTGTCGCTTCCCTCCATGACGTCTTTACGACGACGTCGGTGGTGGTGGTGGCGCAATACTCCGGCTTGACGGTCGCCCAGATGCAGCGTCTGCGCAAGCAGATGAAGGCAGCCGGCGCGAGCGTTCAGGTCGCCAAGAACCGCCTGGCCCAGATTGCTCTGAAAGGAACGGACGTCGCCTCGATCAGCCCCTTGCTCAAGGGGCCGACCCTGATCGCCTATTCGGCCGATCCGGTGGCGGCGGCCAAGGCCGCCGTGGCTTTCGCCAAGGATCACGAGAAGTTCGTGGTGCTGGGCGGGGCCATGGGCAAGACGGAGCTGGACCTCAAAGGGGTCCAGGCGCTGGCGACCCTGCCGTCGCTCGACGAACTGCGCGCAAAACTGCTGGGCCTCATCACGGCTCCGGCGACCAAGCTCGCACAGCTCGTCAATGCGCCGGCCGCCAAGGTCGCGCGAGTCATCTCGGCCTACGCCTCGAAGGACGCAGCCTGATTCCAGGCTCTTCACAACGCAAAAGTTCGAACCATATAGGGAACATCACTCATGGCTAACCTGGAAAAGATCGTCGAGGATCTGTCGTCGCTGACGATCCTCGAGGCGGCTGAGCTCGCCAAGCTGCTCGAAGAGAAGTGGGGCGTATCGGCCGCGGCGGCGGTTGCGGTTGCGGCCGGCCCGGCGGGCGGCGCGGCGGCGGCGGCCCCGGCCGAAGTGCAGACCGAGTTCACGGTCATGCTGACGGCCGTCGGCGACAAGAAGATCGAGGTCATCAAGGAAGTCCGCGCGATCACCTCGCTCGGCCTGAAGGAGGCCAAGGACCTCGTCGAGGGCGCGCCCAAGGCCGTCAAGGAAGGCGTGACCAAGGAAGAGGCCGAGAAGATCAAGGCCCAGCTCGAAAAGGCCGGCGCCAAGGTCGAGCTTAAGTAAGCGCGTGCGGCTCTCCTTCGGGAGCTTTTAGCGCAAAGGACGGCCCGGGCTCGCGCCCAGGGCCGTTTGGTCGTTTCTGCGAGCGGTTAAGCGAAACTCGCCGCCGCTCGCGGCGTAAAACTAGCGGGAGCTTATCGCTCCCAACGCCCCGGTTGGGGCAGGCCTCGGCGGGGGCTGGTCGCCAGGCGTTTTCGTGTCGGTGGGGACACGGAGCGGCGCCTAAAGGCGAAGACTATTGAGGAGCGACATGGCGCAAACATTCACCGGCCGCAAGCGTGTTCGCAAGGTCTTCGGTCACGTGCGGGAGGTCGGCGAGATGCCGAACCTCATCGAGGTGCAGAAGGCCTCTTACGACCAGTTCCTCATCATGGAGGCGCCGAAGGGCGGCCGTCCGCAAGAGGGCCTGCAGGCCGTGTTCAAGTCGGTGTTCCCGATCTCGGATTTCGCCCAGACCGCCCAGCTCGAATTCGTGAAATACGAATACGAGGCGCCGAAATATGACGTCGACGAGTGCCGCCAGCGCGGCATGACTTTCGCCGCGCCGCTCAAGGTGACGCTGCGCCTCATCGTGTTCGACGTCGATCCCGAGACCCAGGCGCGCTCCGTCAAGGACATCAAGGAGCAGGACGTCTATATGGGCGACATGCCGCTGATGACGGCGAACGGCACGTTCATCGTCAACGGCACCGAGCGCGTCATCGTCTCGCAGATGCACCGGTCGCCGGGCGTGTTCTTCGACCACGACAAGGGCAAGAGCCATTCGTCGGGCAAGCTGCTGTTCGCCGCCCGCATCAT
>Ga0182030_10027858_pt1 | contig 10135 bp, 3 predicted proteins | sample 812S3MmetaG_FD_121299 | JGI IMG/M metagenome (GOLD analysis project Ga0182030, IMG submission 121299) | Permafrost microbial communities from Stordalen Mire, Sweden - 812S3M metaG (Illumina Assembly) | ecosystem: Environmental > Terrestrial > Soil > Wetlands > Permafrost | place: Sweden... | reverse complement strand
TTTCCTGGTTCCCTGTCCTGGGCCTGTTGCTGGCCTCAGTTTCTTTTGTATCCGCGCAAACCGGCGTTCCAGACTCGAAGCCGACTAGCGCCATCCTGGCAGGCAAGTTGATCGACGTGCGCACCGGCGCCGTCCGCACCCACGCCTACATCGTGCTGGCCAAAGACAAGATCCTGGCAATCGAAGACCAGGCCCCTGCGGGCATCGCGGTGACAGATTTGTCGGCCTACACCGTCCTTCCCGGTCTGATCGACGCGCATGGGCACATCCTGTCCGACCCAACCAGCCAATCCCTCGCGGCTAGTCTGCGCACTTCGATCCCGCAGGCCACCCTGTGGGGCGTCTACAACCTGCGCCTTTGGCTGGACCATGGCTTTACGGCGGTGCGGGATGCCTGCGAAGGCCCTCCGGACTATCCGCAGTTTGCGCTGCGCGATTCGGCAAATCGCGGCCTGATTCTCGGACCGAGAATTTCGGCGGCGGGCAGCTGCATTTCTCTGACCGGCGGTCACGGCGATAGAGCGCCTTTCTCAGCCGACGTGCATCTCCCGCGCGGGGAAAATATCGCCGACACCCCGGATGAAATTGCACAGGTAGTTCGCCGCGACATCAAGTACGGCGCCGACTGGATCAAACTGATGGCCACCGGCGGCGTCATGGACCCAATTTCCGACTACCATGTGCAGGAACTCAGCGAAGAACAGATGGCCAAGGCTGTCGAAGTTGCGCATCGAGCAGGCAAGAAAGTGATGGCCCACGCGGAAGGCTCAGTCGGCATCAAGGCAGCGGTGCGCGCCGGCGTCGACTCGATCGAACACGGGACTATGCTGGATGAAGAGGGCGCCACGCTGATGGAGCAACACGGAACCTGGCTTGTACCGACCCTTTACTGTTTCCAGCACGATATGGAAACTGGCCTGACGAAGGGCCGCGATCCAGACAGCTTCGCCAAGGGGCAGGAGATCCTGGCGGCGCAGGGACCGGCATTCAAGCTGGCCTTGGCGCATCACCTGAAAATCGCCTACGGAGTCGACGATGACGACGTGGACGAATCCGTTTCGCGCGAGTTTGGCGCCCTGGTCGCCGGCGGGATGACCACCCTGGGCGCATTGCAGGCGGCCACCATCAACGCAGCCACCATGCTGGGCAAAGACAAGCAGTTTGGATCGATCGAGCCGGGACATTTCGCCGATATCATCGCTGTCAAAGGTGATCCCCTGGCCGATATCACCGTCATGTATCACGTGGATTTCGTCATGAAGGGCGGACATATCATCAAGGATCCCGAGCATCCGGACCGCAACCCGGTCATTCACCTTCACTCATGAAAAAAATCCGATCGGGAATCCGGCGCGTACAAGAAATGGAGCAGATTCCTAAAAAAATGCCGCTCTTATGCATGGGACCACACGGGATGTTACTTCTGTTTCAGGGAATCGCGACCATCGTGGGACAGAGGAATAGAACGCCGTGTGCTACATATTGCAAGGATAGTGTGGTGTGTCGATATAGGTAGTGGGGCTCTATGGATGAGGCGGATGGCGAAGTAACTCGCATGCTGGAACGATGGCGGGAAGGCGACTCCAATGTGTTGGAGAACCTGATTCCCCTGGTTTACGGCCAGTTGCATCGCATAGCGCGCGGTTACATGCGCCGCGAACGGGACGACCACACCCTGCAACCCACCGCACTGGTCAACGAGGTCTATATGCGGCTGCTCAACCAGCGCAAGATCACGTGGAACGATCGCGGCCACTTCTTCACCTTTGCCGCGCGCATGATGCGCAACATCCTCAAGGATCACGCACGAGCGCATCTGGCCGAGCGCCGCGGGGGGCCGGGCGCCATTCGCCTGCCTCTTTCCGACGAGTTGGCCTGGGTTGGCTCGTCGTCCGTCGAAATTCTTGACCTGAACCGGGCTCTCGACCGGCTGGAAGTGCTGGATGAGCGCAAGGCACACCTGGTTGAGTTGCGATTTTTCCTGGCGCTGACCATGGAAGAAGTATCAGAAGTGCTTTCGATCTCTCTAGCGACGGCGGAGCGAGACCTGAAGTTTTCGCGAAGCTGGCTCTATCACGAGCTGAAAACCATGCCCAGCCAAGAGAGCGTGTAATGGATCTGGAATCCCGGCCGGATCGGGAGAAGCCTGCCCCCCAAGCCGAAGATTCGGCGAAACGCCTTCGGCGTGCCGAGGAACTCTTTCATCGAGCCCTGGATCTTCCCGCCGAACAGCGCGTCGCGGCAGTCACCGGCTGGTGCGGCGACGATTTGGAATTCCGCGAGAGTGTGCTGGCCCTGCTCTCCGCCGCCGACAGTGTGCAGGATTTGATTTCCGCCAGCGCTTCCTCCAATTGGACATCGATGCTGCGACGTGAGAGCGGCGGCCTGACAGACGGCCTGGACAACGTCCTCGACGCGTCTTTTCAAGCGACTGATCCGGAATTGCAAGAAACGGCTGTTGACCCATGGCTGGGCAGAGTTCTGGGAGCGTACCGTCTTGAGCGGCTGCTGGGCCGCGGCGGCATGGGCGTCGTCTACCTGGCAGACCGCATCTCCGGTGGATTCAAGCAGACGGTGGCCGTGAAGCTGATGGCCTGGCATGTGCGCTCGGCGCCCGCCGTGCAACAGTTTCTGCTGGAACGCCAGACACTGGCCAGCCTGGAACACCGCAACATTGCCCGCCTGCTGGATGGCGGCGTCACCGCCGAGGGATTCCCCTATGTGGTGATGGAATACGTCGAGGGCCGGCGGCTGGATGAAGCCTGCGATGACCCAAAGACCTCGATCGACCAGGTCATTCGCTGGATGCTGCAGCTATCGGAAGCAGTCACCTATGTCCACCGAAATTTGATCCTGCACCGCGACCTGAAACCAGGCAACGTCATGGTGACGGCCGACGGCGTGGTCAAACTTCTTGATTTCGGCGCGTTCAAGCGGCTCGGTCCTGAAGCCGACTCTGAATCCGCCATGACCCAAGCCGGGCTGCGGCCCGTGACGGTGCGATATGCCAGCCCGGAACATATCGAGGGCGCCGGAGTCTCCACCGCCTCCGACGTTTACTCGCTGGGGATGATCCTGTACCGGCTGCTGGCCGGCAGGCTGCCCCAGGAGCTGAACGACCTTACCATCGGTCGTTACCTGGAGCGCCTGCGGCAAAACCCGTATAAGGCTCCTTCGCTGGTGCGGGAAAAATCATTTCCGGTAGAGGCGCGCAGCCCTCTGGATGCTGAGACGGCGCGGGATCTCGATGCCATCACCGCCAAGGCCATTCGCTTTGAGGCGGAGGCGCGCTATCCCACCGTGGGTGCGCTGGCCGACGATCTTGTCCGCATCCTCGATCATCAACCGGTGTCGGCTCGGGGAGACGATGTCCGCTACCGCGCGGGAAAATTCTGGCGTCGCCATCGCTGGCCAATCGTGGCGACCGCCTGCGTGCTGCTCGTGATCCTGACGGGCACGATGGTCATCGCCTGGCAGGGCCATGTCGCGCGGATGGAAGAAAGGCGCGCGGAACGCGGAATTGAAGATGAACGCCAACTGGCTCACATGCTGCTCTTTGACTATTTCGAAGAGCTGACGCTGATCCCGGGTTCGATCGATGCCCAGCGCAAGGCTGTCGCGGAAGCACTTACCTACCTCGACCGACTGGCACAGATTTCCCCCGATCCAGCCCTGGAGTTGGACACAATTCGCGGCTATACCGACATGGGCAACCTGCTCGGCAATCCCTATTCGCAAAATCTGGGGAACGTGGCGGAGGCCATCACTACGCTGGAAAAGGGGCAGGCGATGACCCGAAAGCGCTTGAACCGCAGTCCACGCGACTTGGAATCGCTCGACGCGCTCACCTCAATCGATCGGGCACTGGGCGGCATCTACCTGGGAAACGGAGACGCGAAACGGGCCCAGGCCATTTTGCAGGAAGCGGCTACTGCCAGCGCGGCGATGGCTTTAGACCCTCACTCCACAGCTCAGATGATGCAACATGCCGCCGCCGCCACGGATATCCTGGGCGACGTGTACGATCCGGGACGCGGCATGATCACGGCCGATCTTGCACGCGCTGAACAGACCTATCTCCTCTCCAACGCTTACGACGAAAAATGCCGTCAGCTCGATCCGAACAACGGGCTGTGCCGCAGCGGAACCATCGTCGGGGAATACAAGCTCGGATCGCTGGTGGAAGACCCGGACCCTGCGATGGCCATGCTGCATTACCAGAAGGGACTCGGCATCCTGGCTCAGTTCACCGAAGCGGAGAAAAAGCTTCCTCGCAGCATCCGCCTGCAGAACTATCTGGGCAGCCGGCTTGGCCTGGTGGAAATGAGGCTGGGACACGCGGCCGAGGGTGAAGCCGAGGCACACCAAGCACAGCAAAGCTTCCGCGATGCCATTGCCAAGGCAGATCTGGACAACCGCGCGCGTTTTGATATGGCCGCCTTTGAGACGGACCTGGCTACCGAATATCACAGCGAGGGCAAGGACGCGGAAGCATCGGATACCTCCCGGGAATTGCTGAACATCATGGCTGTCTTGCTGCAGCGCAGTCCCAGGAATGTACGCTGGCAGATGATCCAGGCGCAGGATCTGATAACCGCGGGGAAGATCGAGACTGCCCTGGGCCATGGCGCGCAGGCGAAAGAGCTCGGTCGGCGAGGGCTTTCCGAGGCAGTGCAGCTCGCCGAGGCGAAAGATGCTTCGCCCGAAGCGCTCGACCTGGCTGCGGACGGCCTGCTGGAAGCACACCCAAATCCTGAAGAGGCAGTCCAGGCCCTCCGATTTGCCCAGCGCGCGGTCGATGCCAATGCCCGGCCAATGCCGGCGCAACTGATCACGCTGGCAAAAGCACAGGCAGCAGCGGGACATGCGCGGGACGCCGCAAAAACCGCACAGCAGGCATTGTCAGAACTATCTGCTTCCAACGTCAGTTCAAGCCAAAGCAAACTGATCGCCGACCAGGTGGCAGAAGCCCGCCGCCTCGCGCGAGTCAACTAAGAATCGGCTACGGCGCGGAAGCTGCATTGACTGAATCGCGCAACGCAACAATCACAGGAACTCGCTGGCGCGCGCGCGCAAACTCCGGCTCATTCTGGGGCAGGAGGGATAAAATGCGGATTGCCTCGTTCAAATCTTCAACGGCCTGGCGTCGGGCTTGCGGACTTTTCGCCGCTTGGGCCAGCTCGATACGAGCCAGCTTTTCATATTCCTCGGCGATCTCAACGTCTAGTTGCGGGTCTTGAAACTCCTCGGCGGCCAGCTTTTGCATGGCTGCGTGGGCGTTCTGCAGCAAGTCTGCCTGCGCTGACTCGGAACCTGGCAGGCCATGCACAGAACCGTAGAGTTCTCCCGCAAGAGTATCGGTAAGCGTGGCTAATTCGTGCAGCCGCTCGATCGCCAGTTGACGCTTGCGCGCGGCTTGAGCGGTTTGTGCGGTAATGCCGACAAGGCTGAGAATGACCACCAGCGTCAGCGTGAGTGCAAGTCCCGCAAGCGCCCGGTTGCGCAATATCCACTTTTGCGCGTGCGTCGCCCATCCAGCCGGACGGATGTGGAGTGGGTACCCGGCGAGATGCCGACGCAGGTCTTCGGCCATCTCCTGCACGGACTCGAAGCGTTCCGTGGGGTGAATGCGAAGGGCCTTGTTGAGAATGGCTTCCAGGTCTCCGCGCATGGCAGTTAGAAATTGATTGGGCGATTCCTTGCGGCACTCCGCCACCGACTTGAGAAGAACGGGATTCATCCGCGCCAATTCCGTCGCGGTCTGGGCCGTTGAAGTCCCCGGTGGTTGCGAATGCAGTGAATTGCTGGTAACCGGATGAGGCAGCAAACCCGTCAGAACGCTGTGGGCGATGGCGCCAAGCGAATACACATCGCTGGCAACCGTCAACCGCTCACCAGCCAGTTGCTCCGGACTGGCGAAATTTCGCGAATAGCTCCGCGGACGCTCCTCGCCGGGCTGGTTTTTCCATAGCATCGAGGCGACGCCAAAATCCAGAAGGCTGACCTTGCCACCTTCCGTGACCATCATATTGGCAGGCTTCAGGTCGGAGTGGATGATGAGCCGCCGATGCGCATATTCAACGATATCGAGAATTTCCAGAAGGATCTCTATGCGACGGCGAATGGGCAGGCTGAGGGTGTCGCAGTACACGTCGAACGGCTCGCCATCGACATATTCCATGACCAGGTAATGCAGTCCCTCCGGAGTTTCGCCGGAGTCAAGCAGGCGAACAATTCCGGGATGATCGAGCGCCGCGAGCACCTGGCCTTCCTGGTGTAAACCAGACTCGGTCGAGTCAGGAAACAGTTGAGGATGAAGGATTTTGATGGCAACGCGTTGTGTGAATTGCTCAATGCGTTCGGCAAGGAACACCGCGCCAGCCCCGCCTTCGCCGAGCAGACGCACAATTCGAAAGGGACCAATCACATCCGGAATCTGGGTGGGGGAAAGCCAATCGGGCAACATGAGTCGTCCATTTCCAAAGAAGCAAAGTGGTACAAAAGGATGCCGTACTGCATCAGACGTAGCAATGCGGCGATTGGCCGCGATTCACCGTAGGGGGATGTGAACCGCGGCCTTGCTATGAACTGCGTGGGAACAGGGAACTAGTTCCCTGTTCCAGTCAGCGTTACAGACTGCTTGCTGCCCGCGACGTTGTTGGCATTGTCAGTGAAGATCAACGTAGCGGGTCGGCTCCCCACTGCCGTGGGTTTGAAGAAAACGACCGCTTCGCAGTTGCTTCCTGCCGTCAATGAGCTACAGCTGTTAAACAGACTGTAGTCTCCCGGGTCCGTGCCCGCTAGTGTAACCCCAGATACTGTCAATGTCACATTTCCAGTGTTGGTGAGGATAATCGATTGGCCGGCAGACTGCGTGCCGCTCTTGACGGTGCCAAAGTTGAGAGTGGCCGCCGACAAGGTAGCCAGCGGAATTCCCGTGGCCGTTCCCGTAAGGGTAATGGTTTGGGTGGCGCCGACTACGTTGTTGGCATTGTCGGTAATCACCACACTGGCCGTACGCGTACCGGCGGCGCTGGGAATGAAGTAAACCGCTACTTCGCAGTTGCCGCCTGCCGCCACGCTCGGCGTGCAGGTGTTGAATTGCAGGAAGTCTTTGGCATCGGCGCCGGTAACGGCGATGGACGTGATCTGCAGCGGGCCATTGCCGGCGTTGCTGAGGGTGCTGGTCTGCGGTCCCTCCGGCGTGCCGACAGCATCGCTGGCAAAGGTCAGTGTCGAGACGCTGAGCGCTGCCTGCGGCGTACCCGATCCCGTTCCGGTCAGCGCGATCGGCTGCGTCGAACCCGCGACGTTACCGCTGTTGTCGGTGATGGTCAACGTAGCCGAACGCGCACCAGCCGCGCCTGGCTTGAACGTGACCTTGATGGTGCAGGCCGCCGCCGGAGCCAGTGTTCCGGGGCATCCCGCCGCCGTTTCCGCGAAATCGCTCGCATTGGCTCCGGAGAACGCCAGACTGGCGACCACCAGCGAGCCCGATCCCGTATTGGTTAAAGTGACCGGTTGCGCGCCGCTGACAACGCCCACCGCCTGGCTTCCAAACGCAATCGAGGTAGCGCTTAGAGACGCTGTCGGTATGCCAATCGCCGTTCCCGAGAGCGCCACGGTCTGCGGCGACCCGGTCGCGCCGTCCGCTACGGAAACCGCCGCGGTTCTTGCTCCGGCTGTCTTCGGAGAGAAGGTGACTGAGATAGAGCAGGTAGCGCCGGCCAGTAACTGCGTTCCGCAGGTGTTGGTTTCTGTGAAGTCACCCGTTGGCACGATGCCGACGCTCGTGATAGGCAGCGTCGCAGTACCCGGATTGGACACCGTGATGGCTACCGCTGCGCTGCTTGCGCCCACATCTGTCGAAGCGAAGCTGAGGCTGGTAGGCGAGAAAGCTATCTTCGGCACGCCTGTTCCGGTGCCGTTGAGGGTCGCCGTCTGCAATGTTCCAACCACGTTGCCTGCATTGTCGGTCACGGTCAAGGTTGCGGTGCGGCTTCCCACCGCGGCCGGATCGAAGGTAACGGAGATAACGCAGTTCGCCTTAGCCACGATCGACGTTCCGCAGGTGTTGGTCTGCTTGAAGTCGGTCGCATTGGTTCCCGAGATGACGATGCTCGCGATGTCCAGAGTGTCGGTGCCCGGGTCGGACAGAGTGATGCTCGCCGCGGCGCTGGTTATGCCCACGCCTTCAGCGGCAAAGGTGAGCGTGGTAGGCGTGAGTACCGCTTGCGGAATACCGACGCTGACTCCGGTAGCAACAAGCGTTTGCGGGGAGCCGGTGGCATTATCGGCCACTGAGATGGTAGCCGTCTGCGTACTGCCCGCGTTGGGATCGAAGCTGACCGACACCAGGCAATCGGCGCCGGCTGCAATCGTCTGGTGGCTGCAGCCGTCACCGCTAAGCGGAAACTCCGTCGCGTTCGAGGATGTAACGGTGCTGATGACCAGCGACGTGGAGCCGGTGTTAGTGACGCTGAAGGTCAACGGAGCACTCTTGGTGCTGAGTCCCTGGTTGCCAAAGTTCAGCGAAGAAGGATAGAGAGCTACCAGGGGAGACGACGCTGTTCCTGTACCCGTCAGCGTAATCACCCGCGGACTACCGGTGGCGGAGTCGGTTTCAGTGACGGTCGCCGTCCGAACTCCGACAGAAGCCGCGGCAGGCGCGAACTGAACCGAGATCTGGCAATTGGAATGGCCGTAGATGGAAGAACCGGCGCAACTATTGGTTTCGATGAAGTCGCTTGCGTTCGCCCCGCCCAGCACCACGGAACTGACAGGAACCGTAGCCGCGCTCTGGTTGCTGACCAGAACACTCACCACCGCGCTCTTGGTGCTGACCACCTGGTTGCCAAAGTTGACGCTGGTCTGCGAAAGCACAAGCTGCTGATTCGCGGCTACGCCGGTACCCGTCAAGGCCACCTTCTGCGGAGTTCCAGCGGCTGTGTCGGGGATGGAGAGCGTTCCCGTGATCACCCCCGTCGTCGTCGGAGAAAACGCAATCACGATCTGGCAGTAACTGGCCACAGTGATGCTAGTACCGCTGCAGCTATCGCTGACGAAGGAGAAGTTGCTGGTCACCGTCGCGGTAGACACCTTCACTGGAAGGTTGCCCGCGTTGGTTACCGTGAAGGTCAGCACTTCTGAGCCGTCGCTGGTGGTGCCGATCACCTGGTTGTCGAATTGTCCGCTTGCGGGCGAGACAACCACCTTGGAGTTGACGGCAATGCCCTTACCGGCAAGCGTTGCTGTCAAAGTAGTGGTCGTCTTGTCGCTATAGGTCACGGGGAACTTGATGCTTCCCGCCTTAGCTCCTGCGGCCCCAGGGTTGAATGCGATCGTGACGCCGCAATACGATCCCACGCTCACTGTCTGGCTGGTGCATCCGTCGTACCCCCCGTATGTCGAGGATGTGGTGAAGTCTCCCGTGGTTGTTGATCCGACGACGGCGTCTGTACCGGCAAGGGCTCCCACCGTGAATGGCAAATTACCGGTGTTCCACAGGTTGATAGTCTGGGTCTGATCGGCGCCGGCGCTATAGATCGCGCCTACCGTCTGGTCTGGGAAGTTAAGCGATGACGGCGACAACTCAGCGATATCCTTGATCGCCAACCCCGTACCGCTGAGTGTCGTGGTGAACGAAGCCTTGGCGCCGTTGCTGTAAGTCACCGGGAACACGATGCTGCCCGTAGCCGCTCCAGCGGCAGTCGGCGCCAGGGTAACGCTGACCGCACACTTGCCGCGCGCAGCCACCACCATTCCAGAGCATCCGTCGTAGCCGCCCTGCACTCCGCTGGTGGAGAATGCGCCGGTGGTCGTTGCTCCGACAATCACGTTGGTTCCCGTAAGTGTTGCCACAGTGAGAGGCGTGTCGCTCGCGTTGTTCAGCGTAATGCTCTGCGCCGTGGAGTAGGTGGTGAGCACCTGTCCAGGGAACGAAAGCGTGGTCGGATCGACAAAAGCGGCAACGACGACCGTGGGAGAATATCCGGCCAGCGGCACTGAATATTGCACGCTCTTGGAATCGGTGAATGTGAGCGTCCCGGTCATATAACCGGCGGTAGTCGGCGCGAAACTCAACTGCACACCGCACAGACTACTGGCGGCGATCGTGGTTCCCGTGCAACCGTCG
>Ga0182030_10027857_pt1 | contig 10135 bp, 5 predicted proteins | sample 812S3MmetaG_FD_121299 | JGI IMG/M metagenome (GOLD analysis project Ga0182030, IMG submission 121299) | Permafrost microbial communities from Stordalen Mire, Sweden - 812S3M metaG (Illumina Assembly) | ecosystem: Environmental > Terrestrial > Soil > Wetlands > Permafrost | place: Sweden... | reverse complement strand
TTGCTCGGACATTTTCATGCATCTGATGAGCAGCAGGTAAATGACGCGATTGATGCCGCATTATCTGCACGTGAAAACTGGGGGGCAACAAGTTGGGAGCATCGGGCAACCATCTTTTTAAAAGCTGCTGAATTATTAGCTACCAAGTACCGTTTTAAAATGAACGCAGCTACCATGTTGGGGCAAAGTAAAAACGCCTTCCAGGCAGAGATAGACAGCGCTTGTGAGCTCATAGATTTTCTGCGGTTTAATGTGCATTTTCTGAGCCAGATATATAAGCAGCAGCCATTGTCGCCGCAAGGCATCAACAATAGGATGGAATACCGCCCGCTGGAAGGATTTGTGCTGGCGGTAACACCATTTAATTTTTCAGCTATAGGAGGTAATCTGCCTACTGCGCCTGCTATGTGCGGCAACGTTGTAGTTTGGAAGCCGGCAAACACCCAGGTATATTCAGCCAGTATATTCATGGAAATATTATTAGAGGCTGGCTTGCCAAATGGTGTCATTAACCTGATCTATCCGCCCGGGCCTTTGGTGGGTGAGATATGCTATGCGCATCCATATTTTGCAGGCGTGCATTTTACCGGTTCTACTGGGGTATTCCAAAGTATGTGGAAAAGCATCGGGAATAATATAGCACGATATAAGTCTTATCCCCGTATAGTAGGTGAGACGGGAGGAAAGGACTTTGTATTTGTTCATCCCTCTGCACATGTGGATGCAGTGGTGGCCGGCCTTGCACGCGGCGCTTTTGAATATCAGGGACAGAAATGTTCAGCGGCTTCGCGAGCTTATCTGCCAGCTAACCTCGCAGAAGAAATAAAAACCAAGCTCGTAGCCGAATTGAAGACCATGAAAATGGGGATAGTAGATGATTTTACTAACTTCATCAATGCAGTGATAGACGAAAAATCTTTCCAAAGCATTTCAAACTACCTGGACGGCGTAAAGAACAGTAATGGTGCTGCTAAAATACTTTGTGGCGGCAAGTGTGACAGCAGCAAGGGCTGGTTTGTAGAACCTACCATTATAGAAACAACCGACCCTTCTTATGTAACCATGTGTGAAGAGATATTTGGCCCGGTGCTTACAATTTATGTGTACGAAACCGATAACTGGATACAGACAATCGAAGTGCTCGATAGCACTTCGCCTTATGCGCTTACAGGAGCCATATTCGCACAAGACAGGTACGCCATTGAGTATCTGACGAAAGCGCTGGTAAACTGCGCTGGAAACTTCTACATCAATGATAAGCCAACAGGAGCAGTGGTAGGACAGCAGCCTTTTGGTGGCGCCCGTGCATCAGGTACCAATGACAAGGCAGGCTCTATTCTTAATCTCTATCGCTGGCTGAGTGCAAGAACGATTAAGGAAACTTTTGTTACACCCGTGGATTATCGATATGCGTTTCATCAGGAGGATTAACCTGTCTTAATCGCAACTAATATATATTCATTTGTAAAGGGTGCGCAAATGACAGCGCCAAGTCTGCGAAAATAAAAGAACTGCGTTTTTTCTCAGTTTAAAGGTTATCTGGAACTAGAATAGTGCCCCCCATTTTCGTAGATACTTTAACAATCTATAACTCAATTATTTGTACCTTCGCGCAAAATTTATATACACATGAATTTCAACTCTTCAATGATTGCTGAAGAACTGTTATCAACAACGGATAAGATAGCAAAAGGATACAAGGTATTAGAACAAATAGGTGATGTGGAAGTAGGAGCCACTCCTAAAGAATTGGTATGGTCTTGCGACAAGATAAAAATGTACCACTACAAAAGGGAAACCCCAGCCAAATGTGCTACCCCTGTCCTCGTTTCCTTTGCCATGCTTAACAGACATGACGTACTGGACCTGCAGCCTGATCGCAGCCTGATGAAAAAACTGCTGGATGAAGGCCTTGACATTTATATCATGGACTGGGGCTACCACAACAGGTCTGACCGCTACATCACAATGGAAGATTATATTGATGTATATATGAATGGTGCCGTTGATTATCTGCGTCATATTCATAAGGTGGATAAAATCCATAAAATGGGAATTTGCCAGGGGGGCACATTTTCTATGATCTACGCGGCGTTGTATCCTGAAAAACTTAAGTCGCTGACTACTTATGTGGCTCCTTATGATTTCTCTACGACCAAGTGCATGCTCTATACCTGGACAAAGTACATAGACGTAGACACGATGGTGGACTCATTAGGCACTATACCCGGCGAAATGATAGACAGTTCATTCGGTATGCTGAAACCAAGTATGGGTGTAAGCAAGTACCTGGGCGTTATTAATTCACTGGAAGATAGCGATAAGATGATGAACTTCCTGCGTATGGAAAAATGGAAGGCCGATCTTCCTGCAATTCCCGGTGAAATGTACCGTAAGTACATTAAGGACCTTTTCCGTGATAATTTATTGATTAAAGGAGAGTTTGAGCTGGGTGGCAGAAAAGTAAACCTAAAGAAGGTAACGATGCCTTTCCTGAACGTTTACGCCACTGAAGACAACATTATTCCTAATGAAAGCACGCGTAACGTTATGCCCCTGATAGGCTCAAAGGACAAGAAAGAATATGCTTTCCCCGGCGGACATATAGGTGTGTTTGTAGGAGCTAAGTCTCAGAAAGAGCTCGCCCCTGCAGTTGCGAAATGGGTAATTGAAAGGTGTTAATTCTTATAACTCAAGTATATTAAATTGTTTCTAAAAAGGTGTACTTCCACAGTACACCTTTTTAATGCAGCCCGAAGTGAAACTTTTAACCTTCGACTTAGACTAACCATGATAGCAGAATTTACATATCCTTATAAAACAAATTATGCCGATCTCCCCGGAGACTGCCGGATAGCCTATATAGATGAAGGGAAGGGTGAGCGAACCTTGCTATTCATCCATGGCCTCGCCAATTATGCATTGGTCTGGAAAAAGAACATTGATTATCTAAAACAATACTACCGTTGCATTGCCATTGACTTGCCGGGAAACGGGTTGAGCGATAAGAATCCGCACCCTTTCAGCATGAAGTTTTTTGCCGAGGGAGTCAACAATTTCATCTCTACCATCAAGCTAAAGAATGTAACAATCGTCGGTCATTCTATGGGCGGGCAAGTAGCCATGACCACACTGATCAATTATCCGAATTGCGCGGAATCGTTGGTCCTTTGTTCCCCTGCTGGTTTTGAAGAATTTACTTCTATGGAGAAGACACTTTATCACAATGCCATGCACTTGATTGAGTTCATTTCATCTGATGAAAATAATCTGCGGAAGACCATAGAAAGCAGCTTTTATCGTTATAACGCGCAAGGGGAGAATATGATAAAAGAGCTGGTGGCTTTGATGAAAACATATAACCCTGGTTATTACAGCAAGATGGTAGAAGCCTGTATAAAGGCCATGCTGGAAGAATCGGTTCACCAAAAGTTAAACCAGATAAAACAGGCCACTCTAATACTCTTCGGCAACAAGGATGCGCTGATACCTAATAAGCTGATACATCACACCACTACGGAAAAGCTGGCAGCAGAGGCCGTGACAAGGATGCCCAATGCAACACTCAAAATGATACCGGATTGCGGGCATTTTGTGCAATGGGAGAAAGCAGACGAGGTAAACAAATACATCATTCACTTCCTGGAAGAAATAAAGTAAGCAGTGCACAATGACATTAAAAAAAGGAACGCAACCGCGTTCCCTTTTTTAATCCTCAAATAAAACCTTAATTATTTTTTACCACGTTTAGCAGTAGTAGTTTTTTCTTCTACAACTTCTTCTTCGGTACCCAGTTCCATCATTTTTTCAAGCTGGCGTATCTGTGTTTTCAGGTCGTGGATCGTTTTGTATACTTCATCCATTTCGCTGCGTGTAGCTACGGGGACATTTTTGAAAGCTTTCTCCATCTGCATGTCTATATCCTTACGGATCTTCATTTGCGTTGCGCTTACTTCAGCCATCAGTTCACTGTATTCTTTGCTTTCAAACAAAGAAACATAAACCTTATCGCTGATGTTCAGCCACTCCTGGTAAAGGGCCAGCATGCTGGTTACTTCTGTACCATCCTGTGTTTTCTTTGCAACATTCTCAGCCAGCTTATCCATAACCTTAGTACCCTGGGTATAAATCATGTATTGCAGCTCAGCGTTCTTCATGTTGTAAGTCGCTATCATGTTAGCGATGTCAGCCCATTCTTTAGCATTCTTGGTATGCTCGTTAGGCGTCATCATCTTCGTGAAAGGCGCTGCTGCTTCATTCATCTGGTTGTACCAGTTGGCGTACGCATGCTGCATGTTGCCAAACATTTCTGAGCCATTGCTCATTTTGCTCATCATATCACGCATTTGCTCGTAACCTTTCATGCCGTTTTCGCCCATTTGCTTTACACCTTCATTCATCCTGTTGGTCATATCCTGCATTTGCTTACGGCTGCTTTCTGGCAGGAATCCGAAGAACTTATCCATGAACTCTTTGTACAATTCAGGGTTCATGAATTTCTTATAAGTTTCCATGCTGAACGTATTGTCCTGGATAGACTTAAACATTGGCATCCACATTTCAGCAAATTTGGTGAAACCTTCGCCAGTACTCATCATGTTTTTATATGCATCCTGTACCGTACCGTTCTGAAAGTTTTTCTGCCATTCGCCCATGTTGCTGTTCAGGAAGTTATTGTACTGATTGTATAAAGTAGTCATGCCTTCGTTTGCTTTCTTAAATGAATCAGTATTAAAAGGATTCATACCCTGCATCTGGTTCATCCAGTTACCCCATGGGTTAGACATATTGTTCATGCCGCTCATAAAAGGATTAGATGATGGGTTAGTCCAGTTTGCAAATGGATTAGTATTTGCGTTAGTCCAGCTTGCGAACGGATTGTTAGTTGATCCGTTGGTCCAGCTTGCGAATGGGTTTGTGCTGGCGTCAGCGCCGAATTTCTTAGCTGATTCCTGGCTCATTTCCCAAACTTGCTTAGCCCAATTCGATTGGCTGTTCATCCAGTTTTCATAGAAATCATTCATCTTCGATGTGCTTTCTTTCACTGCTTCTTCTGTTTTGCTCTTTACAGTTTCAGTAGCCTCTGCTACCTTGCTTGTAGCTTTAGAAAACAGGGTTTTCTGGTCTTCCAGCCATTTCTTGTACCAGTCGCTGCCTTTCTCAATGGTTTCATTGAGGATGGTGTTTCCACTAGTAAATTTCTTAGTGTTCTCCACTACAGAATCTACTACTTTTTTTTGTGTGTCAAGGAGTGTATCTACTACCTTGTTGTTGTTCTCGTAAGCCATAGTATATGTTATTATGTTAATAATTATATTTTATAAAGTTGTTCAAAACTAAATTTTACCTATTTTAGCAAAACGATCCACAATACACTGCTGTTTTCTCTCCTCATTCGCTCCTTAAGGCGGCGCAAAGGTAATGATTTTTTGTTAAATAAAAGTAAAATTCGTTATGGGATACGTTATCAAACCATTACGTGATCATTTCCAGAACGTTAAGACCATTTACAGTGGCGGGTTTTGCTCGAATTTAATGTTTTTCATTTTTTTATTTTCCGAGCCTCCCTAAGCGAAAATTGAAGATTCCAAGTGACTTAAATATTGATTACTTCCCGTTATTCACTTTTTGGGTTGGCGGTTAACTTTTGACTTCCCTTTAGCCGAAATCTGTTATTTTCGCGCAAAAAATCAGATTTATGCTACAAATTGGGGATGAATTCCGCCACAAGTACAGTTACACACAAGATGACGTAGACACCTTTGCACGCGTAAGCGGCGACACCAATCCACTACATATAGACCCGGCTGCAGGCAAAGCCAGTATGTTTGGCCGAAACATCATTCACGGATTCCTGGGAGCCAGTGTATTCACTAAAATATTCGGCGCGCTATGGTATGCTGATGGCCATGTGTATATGAGCCAGAATATCAAATGGCTCAAGCCCATGTTTGTGGGTACAGAATATGAAGCCGTTGTGAAAGTAAAAGAGATATTCAAAGAGAAGAACCGCATACTATACGACTGTGCTGTTTATGATGTAGCCACTGGGGAGCAGACTATAGCAGGAGAAGCATTGCTGCTGAATAAGAAGCAGTATGTGTGGTAGTATATTTGTGCAAGTCGCAATAATTTAACGAAAGGTTGCCGGGGTGTACTTCGTCAACCTTTTTTATTTGAATGTTTTTTATTTGAAAATTAATTTGAATTACTCATTCTTAGTTGTATGTGTTATCGGTAAAATTGTAAATTTGGGCGCAGCAATACAGTATAAATATAGATTTACTAATTTGCATGTAATTTTTTGTAACGCTCAACGACAACTGAATTCTTAAAATCCGCAAAATACTAATGGTATGAATTACAGAAAAATTACTCTTGCTCTCGTTGTACTATTTTCCCTAGTTACCGCCCGGTCAGTTGCGCAAACAAGAGGCACCGGACGTGAGGAAGCAAGGGGAGAAATTAATTTTAGCAGCCTGGCAACTTATTATAGGTTACACCCCGAACCCTTAGCTGTGCGGCGCCCGGATAATGACGACGACGACAATGCGCCTCGTTCTGCTCGCTCCATATCGGATCCTTCATTGATCCGTACCCGCTCGTCAAGTACGCATACTGCCATGCTGCCCGTTGGCGGCGGAGCATTCCTGCCTGTATCTCCCGGGCCAGTCGATTCTTTTGAATCAACACTGGATAACAATACTGTGATCCCTCCTGATACCCATGGCGCGGTGGATTCCCAATACTGCATGACTGCAATAAATTCTTCGGTCACGATTCAGACGCGAACAGGCACAACTGTCTCTACCGTGTCTCTTGACGGATTTTTTTCCGGAATAGTAAGTACCGGTGAGGTTTATGATCCCCGGATACATTATGATGCTCATGCTGGCCGCTGGATATTTGTCGCTGATTATGGCCCGCAGGCTACCACATCTTCCCTGCTCATTGCCATATCTAAGACCGGCGACCCCACCGGTGCATGGTATGAATTTAAAGTACTCGTAGATGCAACCGGCACTAACTGGCTCGATTTTCCGCAGGTAGGCTTCAATGGTAAGTGGATTACAGTTTCAGGAAATATGTTTACCGTAGCCGCGAGTGCTTATACGGAAGCGAAATTTTTTGTTTTTAACAAAGCAAATCTGTTAGCAGGCACTAGCGCAACTTACACCTCTTTTACTCAAGCGAGTTCATTTACCATGTGCCCTACATTAACTTATGATACTTCGGAGCAAAGCATGTTTTTTATAGAAGACTGGAATGCTTCAGCCGGTAATCTGCGCCTCTCAAAAGTTACCGGACCGGTAGGCTCCGAAACATGGGCTGTAGTAGGATACCCTACAACCACTCAATTATGGCAGGAAGAATCCAATCAGAATTCAGGTACAGGGGGGGCTGATTTTGCACCGCAGGTTGGAGTAACCAATAAAATTCAGCTGAATGACGACAGGTTTACACAGGCGATATGTATGAACGGTCACTTATGGTTTGCCCATACGATATTTTTGCCCTACAGTACTACCGCGAATGCGACACGGACATCCATACAATGGTGGGAAACCGATACTTTGGGAAACCCGGTGCAATTGGGGGCTATAGATGATCCTGCCAATGGTAATTTCTATGCTTTCCCATCCCTCGCAGTAAATGTCAATAACGATGTCTGTATCGGATTTGCCGCTTTTTCGGCAAGCACACATCCCAGTGCTGCCTATGCATTGAGGCTGCACACGGACCCAACAGATTCCATCAGGCCACTACTCGTATTTAGGCATGGTCTTAATTCTTATTATAAAACGTACTCAGGTACCCGGAACCGCTGGGGCGATTATTCTGGAACGGTTATCGATCCGCTTAATCCAACAAATTTCTGGACAATCCAGGAAGCGAGTGCGGCAACGGTAAATACCTGGGATACCTGGTGGGCACAAATTCAATTATGTTCGCCGCCCGCTGCAATTACGGGAACCACAGGTATTTGCATTGGTGCAACAACAACTTTGAATGATGTAACAACAGGTGGCACATGGACCAGCAGCAATACATCAACTGCAATTGTGTCTTCTGCTTCCGGCATGGTAACCGGGGTGGCATCAGGAACGGTCACTATTACTTATGCATCTGGAGCCGGCTGTAGTTCCACAATCATTGTAACGGTAAATCCTCCTGCTTCTGCAATTACCGGCTCAGTCGCCGTTTGCAGCGGAGCTACTATCACTTTGGGTGATGTAACCACCGGAGGTGTATGGTCAAGTGGCAATACTGCAGTAGCAACTATTGACGACGTTTTAGGCGTTGTTTATGGTATCGCACCAGGCACAGCGGCAATAACTTATACGCCAGCCAGCAGCTGCCCGGTCATGGCTGTTGTAACTGTGAATTCATTACCCTCTGGCGTCACCGGGGCGTCAATTGTATGTACAGGTGCAACCATTACTTTGAGCGATGCAACAACCGGAGGAGTGTGGAGCAGTGACAATGCAGGTGTTGCTACTGTTAGTGCAGCAGGTGTAGTAACTGGAGTAACAACAGGCACAGCCGATATATCGTATACAGTAACTAATGGTTGCGGCACAAGCTCCGTTTCACAAACGGTATCAGTAAGTCCCGCGCCATCAGCCGGGTCAATCACGGGTGCCGCGAGTACATGTGTGGGTACATCCATAGCATTGGCTGATGTCACATCAGCAGGTGTATGGAGCAGCAGTAACAGTGGTATTGCCACTGTTGATGGTTCTGGTAACGTTGCCGGGGTATCGGCAGGAACAGCTACCATTTCTTATACGGTGGCCAGTAGTTGTGGTTCGGCGGTTGCGGTTAGCGTGGTTGCCATAAATGCGCTTCCCTTTGCTGGCACTATTACCGGTGCCTCAACCGTATGTGTGGCCGCTACTGCAGCACTCAGTGATGCATCATCCGGTGGAGCATGGAGCAGTAGTACCGCAGGCATTGCCACGGTTACTCCTTCAGGTATTATAACGGGTGTAACACCCGGTACAGCCTCCATATCTTATACAGTAACGAATGGTTGCGGCACGGCCGTGGCTTCAACAACAATCACAGTAAATGCTCTTCCGGTAGCAGGGACAGTTACTGGAATGGCTGCTATATGCCCGGGTGCTACCGATGTTTTGATCGATGCAACCTCAGGGGGTGTATGGAGCAGCGGCAGCACGAGTATAGCCACAGTTAATGCTTCGGGTACGGTAACAGGTGTATCAGGGGGAACCGCAAATATATCTTATACTGTCACTGGCAGTTGCGGTACTGCAATTGCTTCTGGTATAGTGACAGTTAACGCTGCAACCTCAGCAGGTACGATTGGTGGAACAAAAACGGTTTGTGTTGGTGCAACAACCGCATTAAACGATGGAATTACTGTCGGTGTATGGAGCAGCGGCAATACGGGGATTGCTACGGTTAACGCCGCAGGTGTAGTAACCGGGTTAGCATCAGGCACCGCTGGCATATCATATACTGTAACCGGCACTTGCGGCACTGCCGTTACTTCCGGTGTAGTAACCGTCAATGCAGTGCCAACAGTAGCGGCAATCTTAGGTACTGCAACAGTATGTGCCAGCGCAACGACTGCGTTGGGGGATGGTACCACAGGTGGTGTGTGGAGCAGCAGTAGCACAACTATCGCCAGCGTGAGTACTTCAGCAGTGGTGAGAGGTGTAGCTGCAGGCACTGCTAACATTTCTTACACAGTAACCAATACTTGTGGGGCATCTGTCGCTATTCAAGTGGTAACAGTTAATACTGCACCGGCCACGGCAGGTACTATCACCGGTACGGCAACCGTATGCGTAAGTGCTACCACAACATTGGCCAACATAACAACAGGTGGAACGTGGCATAGCAGTAATTCAGCCATTGCCAGCGTTGGCAGTACAGGTACGGTAAGAGGTGTTGCTGCAGGTACAGCTACTATATCTTATACGGTAACTAATACTTGTGGATCGGCAGTTGCTACTAAAGTAGTAACGGTAAGTGCGGCTACATCTGCGGGAACAATCTCGGGTACAGCAACAGTTTGCGTCAGCGCTTCAACAACTTTGAGCGATGCTACTACAGGTGGTGTGTGGAGCAGCAGCACTACCAGTAAAGCTACTATAAGTACCGCCGG
>Ga0182030_10027856_pt1 | contig 10135 bp, 7 predicted proteins | sample 812S3MmetaG_FD_121299 | JGI IMG/M metagenome (GOLD analysis project Ga0182030, IMG submission 121299) | Permafrost microbial communities from Stordalen Mire, Sweden - 812S3M metaG (Illumina Assembly) | ecosystem: Environmental > Terrestrial > Soil > Wetlands > Permafrost | place: Sweden... | reverse complement strand
GATCCGCTGCCGACCGTGGTAGCTAAGGAGGCCATGCTGATACAGATTTTCCAAAATCTAATTGGCAATTCGATCAAATATAGAGGCGAGGCGGCGCTCGCGATCCATATTTCCAGTATGAGAACGGCTGAAGGATGGCTGTTCTCGGTGAGAGATAACGGCATCGGTATTGACCCGGCGCACGCCGAACTCGTATTTGGCATGTTTAAGCGTCTGCACGGAAAGGAAATTCCCGGTACAGGTATTGGACTGGCGCTCTGCAAGAAGGTGGTTGAGCGTCATGGGGGACGCATTTGGGTGGAATCGGAAGCGGGACGGGGCTCGGTTTTCAAATTCACGATTCCCATTGAGGGAATACTTTGACGGCCGAATCAGCGAGCAAGGCCTTGAGGAATCTCCAGACAAAGCGTTCATTTCCGTGCGGTTCTCCGCTTCGCCGATGTATCTGTGTCGATACCTCGCGATTCCAGGAATGCCAAAAGGCGGTTGATTCCCTGGGACGTGAGAATTGGTCCGAAAGCGGGCATGTCGTCCCGCCGTTCAGAATGCGCACCGTCATTTGCCCGGTGGTGAGGCGATCGGCGACCGTCGTTAAGCCGGGCCCCGCATGTCCGCCTTGCTCCGGCGTTGTGGCAGTTCTCGCATCCTTGTCGAAAAAAAGAGCTATTCGTCTTTGTGAACGGGACCGCTTGCGGATGCGTCCTTTGGTCTGGGGTTGTGCCAATAGCCGTCTGGAGCGATGAACGCATCAGCCTCTTTCGGCCCCCAACCGCCGCGTTTGTAGGGGCGAGCCCGGTGGTGTGTTTTAAGGACTGGCTCGACCACAGCCCAGGCGGCCTCGACTGCGTCCTCACGGGCGAAGAGCGCTCCATCGCCGGCCATTGCGTCTCCCAGGAGCCGCTCGTACGGCGGTTCTTCACCCGGCTGTTCTTCGGACAGGTAGAGCTCTCGCTGGTCCCCGATGAAGTCCTTCCCGGCCCGCTTGACGCGCGCGGCCAGGGCAATGGCTGCACCTGGCGAGAGCCGGAAACGCAGGTAGTTGGCTCGGCCTGTCGTCGGCGCGGAGTCGGCGAAAAGTCTCTGCGGCGGCGGCTTCAGCTCCACCATGATTTCGGTCGCGGTTTCGGCAAGGTATTTGCCGGAGCGCAGGTACCAAGGCACTCCCTCCCAACGCCATGAGTCAATGGAGAGGCGCATGGCGCAGAAGGTCTCGACGTCGGAGTTCTTCGCGACACCTGGCTCCATGCGGTAGCCAGCATACTGGCCGCGCACCAGATCTTCGCGATTGAGAGGGCGCATGGCCCGAAGGACCTTGGCTTTCTCTCTATGAACGGCTCCAAAGTCCCTCTCGGCCGGCGGCTCCATGGCCAGTAGCGCGACGATCTGGAAGAGGTGGTTTTCGATCACGTCGCGCAGACAGCCGGCGCTTTCGTAAAAAGCTCCGCGGCCCTTCACACCGAAATCCTCGGATAAGGTTACCTGAACGCTGGCCACGTAGTTGCGGTTCCAGATCGGCTCCAGGAACGAATTGGCGAAGCGGAAATAGAGGATATTCATGATCGCCTCCTTTCCGAGGAAATGGTCGATACGGAAGACTGAGTCCTCCGCGAACACCGACCGCGCGATTTTGTTGAGCTGCCTGGCGGATGCAAGATCGCGGCCGAACGGCTTTTCGACAATCACGCGCGCATGCTCGGCCAGCTTCGCGGCGCCGAGTCCTTCGATCACTATTTCGAAGAGCGACGGCGGGATAGCGAGGTAGTGCGCCGGGCGCCGCGCTTTATCCAGCGCGCTTTTTATCGCCGCGAACGTGTTCGGATCTTCATAATCCCCGCTCACGTACTGGAACAGGGACAGAAGCTGGTGGAGGGCACGCTGGTTATCGATTCCACCCGATCGCTCAATGCTGTCCGTTACGCGTTTATGCAGACGCTCCCGACTCCACTTGGGCAGCGCTACGCCGATTACCGGGACCTTGAGGGCGCCGTGTTTCACCATCGCATAGAGCGCCGGGAAGATCATCTTGTGGGCAAGATCGCCCGTCACTCCGAATAGCACCAGCGCGTCCGAAAGGGAGGCGGTCATGAGGCATCTCCATTCATGGTTGCGGCGGTTTTCCCGGAGCCACAGGGTCGATGGTCGTCCCGGCGAACCCGTGGAGGCTTTAGTTTTGCCACGAAATCTTCGAGTGACGCGGCTCCAGTCGCACCTTCCTTCGCTGAATCCCTTACGTTGTCCTGGTTTCTGTCGAAGACAACGCACTGGTGGCCACCGTATTGTAGGCGCTGGACCATGTTGGCGCCCATCCTCCCCAGACCGATCATTCCAATCTGCATCTTTTCGGCTCCTTCCCTTTCCAAGACGACCATGCGGACCTTGGCGCAGTATTCCTGCAACGTGTTCCAGACCAGCCCCTCGCGGAGCGGAGCGATCATGCCGGGCGATTGCGAGATGGTCATGGTGGACCTCAGCCGGCAGCTTTGAGCGTGGCGCTCTTCGACCCGATGCAGGTGAGCAAATCATTCCACAATTCGACGAACGACACGGCCCCTTCGCGCTGAAGATCGGCGGCGGGTTGCTCATGGTCGACACCGGCTTTGGCAAACGCGGCGATCACGCTGTCGGAATCGCCGCCGTCTTCCGGCAGGAGCTCTGGCCGAAGCGCCTGATCCAAGTCAGCCTGAGCCCGCTGGACGATATGCGCGTGCAGATCCCGCGCGGGGATCTCGTGTCCGCTCTCCAGTATACCGGCGGGGTAGCCGAAAGGTGTCACAACGTGCAGCAGGACCACCTCCGCATGAAAGCGCCGAGCCGACCACGCGGCTTGGTGCACAACGTGCCGCGCAGTATCCGCGAGCACCACGGGAACGAGAGTCTTCTGAATACTCGGCATCGCCACCTCATTCGGCTATGATCGTTACGGACAAGTTCCCTCACGCCTTGGCGGATGAAGTTCGGCGTGCCGGCTCGGGTCCCGTAAATTTGCGCGCGTACCCTTAGTATCGCCTACGGCCCAGAAACCTGTAGCCACGGAAACGATGGCTTCCAGACAGGCCTCGAGTGGCACCGCTGTCGAGTCGATGACCAGGTGATAGATCTCGGGATCTCGGGGGTCGCGTCCGTACATTCGGCGGACGTAGGCGGTGCGCGCCCTGTCGGTCCGGCACATCAAGTCTGAGGCCGTTGCCAGGTCGAGACCCTCCTGAGACGCTGCCCTGCCTGCTCTGGCTGCAGCCGGACCGTCCAGGCGGACGTGGAGGGCGTTGGGGCAAGAGGCTAGCACCAGGGCGCCGGCCCGGCCCAAAACGATCCCTCCGGGGCCGGATGCCAGATCCCAGAGCACCCGCTCGGTGGTTTGGCGGAAGGCGTATTCGTCAATGGCCGGCCGGCTCTGCATCCCGATCACCCCGAAACACACTGGCGCCCCAATCAGATTGACGAGCGAGCGGACTACCGCCCCTTGAAGCTGCTCGTCGTGGGCCATCGCAGCGTCCAGGGGCACACCAAGACGCTCCGCCGTTTGCAACGGAACGGCTCGGTCGAGGAAGGCCAACCCCAGGCGCTCGGCCAACGCTGCGCCCACCTTGCTCCCGCTGGCGCCAAAGGATGCTGAGATGGTCACCACGCGGGGCGCTCGACGTCCGAACGCGCCGGTCTGCCCTGGTGATCCAACCGCTGAGGTCACGGGCGCTGGCACGGCGCCGCCAGCTTGTAAAGACTTCTGGGTGCGGAGGGCTTCAGCCAAGTCCTCTCCACTTGGAGCCACACCGGTGGCCGCCTTGGCCCCCCGCAGCCAGGAGGCGGCGGCCGCAATCAGGCACATCGCCAGGGCGAATGTGAAGACGATGGTGAGACCGTGGAGGAACGGTCCGGAAATGAGATCGGCGAAAAAGGCCGGTCCGGAAACCACAGCTTGCTGGGCGGGTGTCAAGGCGGTGAGTGTCGAGCCGAGCAGGCTGCTCATCGGGTTGTAGCCCAGGAAGGCCGCAAAAAGTACCGAGACCGGCGGCAGATCGGCCACCTTGGCCGCGGCAGAGTGCGACACCCCCTGGGCTGTCAGGCCGTGGATAAGGGCGACGGGCAGGCTGGAGGCCAGCCCCATCACCATGATCGTGAAAAATACTCCGATCGAGAGCGTCATGCCCGCGTTCTGGAACGTGGACCGGATGCCTGAGGCTACTCCCCTCTGATCGGCCGGAACCGCGTTCATGATGCCGGCGGTGTTAGGGGCGGCAAAGAGGCCCATAGCCAAGCCATTGGCCAGTAGCAGAAGGGCGAACCACCTGTAGGAGAAGTTGGCGGGCAAGAGCGTCAACAGGCCGAAGGTGACGGCCGCGGCGATCATGCCGCCAGTGGCGAACGGCCGGGCTCCGTAGCGATCCGACAGCCAACCCGAGGCTGGCCCGGCGATGAGGAACCCGGCAGTCAGCGGCAGCATGTAGATTCCCGCCCAAAGGGGCGTGGAGACGAAACTGTACCCGTGCAGAGGCAGCCAGATGCCCTGGAGCCAGATAACCAGCATGAACATGAGACCGCCGCGTCCCACTGAAGCCAATAGCCCGGCGATGTTCCCGGCAGCGAAGGCCCGGATGCGAAACAGGCGCATATCGAACATTGGGTGGGCCACCTTGGTCTCCAACACCACGAAGGCCACCAGCAGAACCGCACCACCGGCAAGCAGGCCGAGCACCAGGGGGCTGAGCCAGCTCATGGAGGCGCCCCGGTAGGGCTGTAGGGCATAGGTAATCCCGACCAGGAGCGCAACGAGGCCGACGCCGAACAATATATTGCCCGGCCAGTCCAGGTGTCCCCCTTCGACCTTGCCAACCTCCCGAAGACTTCGGTATGCCCAGACTGTTCCGAACAGCCCGATCGGAACCGAGACGTAGAAGATGAGGTGCCAGTCCACCGCAGCCAAGAGGCCGCCAGCGACCAGTCCGATGAAGGACCCGGCGATGCCCGCCACCGAGTTGATGCCCAGCGCCATGCCCCGTTGATCCTCGGGGAAGGCGTCGGTGATGATGGCGGTCGAGTTGGCCATGATCATCGCTCCGCCCACCCCTTGGACGATGCGCATGGCGATCAGGTAGAGGGCGGCCAATGGTCCCCCGAAGTAGGTGAGCGAGGCGGCGAGGGAGCCGGCGCTGAAAATGGCAAAGCCGAGGTTATACATTTTCACGCGCCCGAACATGTCCCCGATTCGCCCGAAAGACACTACCAGGACCGCGGTGACGACCATGTAGCCCATCAGCAGCCACAGCAGGTAGCTGGCATTGGAGGAGACGAGCGGGTTTAGGCCGATACCCCGGAAGATGGCCGGAAGCGAAATCAACACGATCGACGAGTCGATGGTGGCCATCGATATGCCAAGGGTCGTGTTGGAGAGAGCCACCCACTTGTAGCGGTCTGGATTGCAGGCCGCGGGGGGCTGGCCGGCACGAGGTATAGGCGAGGCAGTCCTCATGGCTTGCCCTCCACTGGCACTCTCACGGAGCTACACCGCGAAACAACGCGTAATTGGCGCCGCTCGATGCATGCCTGGGCGCGGTCCCGGTTGCTGTTCGACCGGCTATTAGTCGAACAATCCTGCTTCTGACTTAACTGAAACGTTCGCTCACAACTGCACTATAAGGCAAGCAATGTCAAAGCGGCGTCAAAAACAGCCATCAGGACGAACCCCTCGTTCCGGCTGACTTTTGACACCGTTTTGACGACGATTCGCTTACAGTGAACTTGTCGGCCATCTTCGCAAGGCCGCGGACGACGAGAGGTTAATCCGCCATTCTCTGAGGGATGCAATGACACGGATCTGGAATCGCCCGAACGAGCGAGATAAGGACGCACCTGCGCCAGACGCGCCTGTATAACAGGCCACCGCGTGAAGTACTCAGAGAGAAAAGGGGCACATCGATGTCAACCGTCTTGATTGAGAAAGTCCGAGACGAAGGTGTATTGAATGTTACCGCGACGAAGGCGGCCGCATCCATCGGATGGCCGGCGGAGGCGCGCAAGTGACCGTTTGGCCCTTGATTGTCTATTTTATGGCAGTGATCCTGGTCGTGGCCGGCATGCTAGCCGTTTCCTACGTCCTGGGGCAGCGGCATCAGGATCCGGCGACCGGGGCGCCCTATGAATCAGGTATCCTTTCGCAAGGTTCCGCCCATGTGCGGTTGTCCGCCAAGTTCTACCTGGTCGCGATGTTGTTCGTAATTTTCGATTTGGAAGGCGTCTTCATCTTTCTTTGGGCGGTCGCGGGCCGCGAACTTGGCTGGGCTGGTTATTGCGAGGCATTGGTCTTCATTGGCGTCTTAGCGGCCGCGCTCGCGTATCTCTGGAGGGTGGGGGCGCTCGATTGGTTTCCGGCGGGTCCTCGCCCCGAGGAGAATGTTCAGTGAAATCTCCGCTCAACCAGCGGAATTCCTTGCAGGAACTTGTGCGCCCCAGCGAGAGTCCAACCGAAAACGCCATTCGGCAGAGCGTCATTTTTTCCCGTCTCCAGGATCTGCTTGCTTGGGGCCGCAAGAACTCCATTTGGCCGTTCAACTTCGGCCTCTCCTGCTGTTACGTCGAGATGGCGACCAGCTTGACAAGCAAATACGACATCTCCCGGTTCGGCGCGGAAGTCATACGCGGCACGCCACGGGAGGCCGACCTGATGGTGATCGCCGGCACCGTATTCATCAAAATGGCCCCCGTCATCCTCCGGCTCTACGAGCAGATGATGGAACCGCGTTGGGTGATTTCCATGGGTTCATGCGCCAACTCGGGCGGGATGTATGACATCTACAGCGTGGTGCAGGGTGTCGACAAGTTCCTTCCGGTGGATGTTTATGTGCCGGGCTGTCCGCCGAGGCCCGACGCCTTTGAGCAAGGGTTGCTGCTATTGCAGAAAGCCGTCGGCGCCGAGCGGCGGCCTTTGAGCTGGGTGGCCGGTTCTCAGGAAACGTTGCGCCCAACGCCGCCTTCCATGCGCGACCTGAATCGCGAGGGGCGGCAGCGAGCGACGGTGCTCAGAAGTAATGACGAAGTCTGAAGACTATGGTTGGGCCCACCAGCGTCGTTGACCAATTGCGCCGGAAGCTTGGCGAACACAGAGTAAAGCTGCAACCGACCGCAGACGGAATCCCGACCTGCTGGATCGCACGGCAGAGCGCTCACGATGCGCTTCTCTATTTGAAGGAGGACGTCGACCGTCCGTACCGGATGCTCTACGACCTCACCGCTATCGACGAGCGCATGCGGGTACACCGCGAGGGGCAGCCGGCAAGTGACTTCACCATCGTATATCACCTCCTGTCGTTTGACCGGAACGAGTACGTCCGCGTCAAAGTGGCGCTCAAGAGCGATCAGCCGCCCATCGATACGGTGACGGATCTATGGCCCGCGGCGAATTGGTACGAGCGTGAGGTCTGGGACATGTTCGGGATCCGTTTCCAGGGCCATCCGCACCTGGAACGCCTCCTGATGCCGAAGACGTGGGTGGGGCATCCCCTGCTGAAGGACCACCCGGCGAGAGCCACCGAAATGGGCCCGTTCGAGTTGCCTGACGAGAAGCAGGATGCGGAGCAGGAAGCGCTGCGATTTCGGCCGGAAGATTGGGGCATGAAGCCAGGCCGGGACGGAACGGATTTCATGTTTCTGAACGTCGGCCCACAGCATCCTGGCACGCACGGAGTATTACGGGTAGCTTTACAGCTTGATGGCGAGGAGATCGTAGACGCCGTGCCGGAGATCGGCTTCCATCACCGCGGCGCGGAAAAGATGGGAGAGCGGCAGACCTGGCACACCTACATTCCCTACACCGACCGGATCGATTATCTCGGCGGCGTAATGAATAACATGGCGTACCTGATGGCCGTAGAGAAACTGGCGGACATCGAGGTTCCACCACGGGCGAAGGTCATTCGGGTAATGCTGGCGGAGCTGTTTCGGATCATCAGCCACCTGGTCTGGTATGGAACCTTCGCTCAGGATCTGGGCCAGCTATCGCCGGTCTTCTACACATTCAACGACCGCGAGCGTGCCTTTGGGATCATCGAGGCGATTTGCGGGGCGCGCATGCATCCCAACTGGTTCCGCATCGGCGGCGTAGCGGAGGACTTGCCGAAAGGCTGGGAAGCCCTGGTCCGCGATTTCCTGAAATACTTTCCACCGCGCTTGGTCGAGTACGACAAAGAAGTGATGCGGAACCGGATCTTCAAAGCACGCACCCAGGGAGTCGGTGTCTTCACCACGGAGGAAGCCATCGAATGGGGCGTCACGGGGCCTGCGTTGCGCGCCTGCGGTTTCGCATGGGACTTCCGCAAGAAGCAACCCTATTCGGGGTATGAGCAGTTCGAATTCGACATTCCGACGGGCCGGCGCGGAGATTGCTACGACCGCGGCATGGTGCGCGTCGAGGAAATGCGCCAGAGCCTGCGCATCGTCGAGCAGTGCGTGAAGAACATGCCCGAGGGGCCGTATAAATCGGCCCAGCCGCTGGCATGCCCGCCACTAAAGGAAAGGACGATGCACGACATCGAAACCCTGATCACGCACTTCGTGGGCGTGAGTTGGGGTCCGGTGATTCCGCCCGGCGAGGCGCTGGGGGCGATCGAAGGGACCAAAGGAAATAACGGCTATTACCTGGTGAGCGATGGCGGCGGCATGTCGTACCGCACGCGCATCCGGACGCCCTCATTCGCACACATGCAGATGGTGCCGCGGCTGGCCCGCGGACGCATGATACCCGACCTGTTCGCCATCCTGGGTGCGATGGATTTCGTGCTCGCGGACGTGGATCGATGATTGGAATCGATAAGGAGCAGAAGAAATGCTGACGGCTGAAGAGCGGCAGGAGATTCAGGCGGAGATGGCGCGCTATCCCACGAAGGAGGCGGTATATATCGATGCCATGAAGATCGTGCAGCGGCGCCGGAGCTGGGTCTCCGACGAAAGCATCCGAGACATTGCCGAGATGCTCCACACGTCGCCAGCGGATCTCGACAGCCTGGCGACCTTCTATAACCTGATCTTCCGCAAACCGGTTGGGCGGCACGTGATCATGCTCTGCGATAGCGTGAGCTGCTGGATCATGGGCTACGACCGCATGCGCGAGCACCTGGCCGGACGCCTGGGGATCGGGTTCGGGGAAACCACGGCGGACAACCGGTTCACGCTGCTGCCTATCGTCTGTCTGGGAGCGTGCGAACAGGCGCCGGCCCTGACGCTGGACAACAATCTTCATGGAAATCTCGATCCGGCCAAGATCGATAGTCTCCTACAGGAGTGCAAATAGACATGACGGCCGAGAAACCGCTGACCAAAGACATTCCGGCCGATGGTCAGGCGCTCGACCTCACCGGTTATGAGCGCGCGGGCGGGTATCGCGGGCTCCGCAAGGCCCTTGGCAACATGACACCCCAGCAGGTTCAGGAGGAAGTCAAGAATTCCGGCTTGCGAGGCCGCGGCGGCGCCGGCTTCCCGACCGGTGTCAAGTGGAGCTTCACTCCGATGGGCACGGATGCCCCGCGGCCCAAGTACGTGATCGCCAACGCCGACGAGATGGAGCCAGGAACGTTCAAGGATCGTTACTTGATGGAAGGGAACCCCCACCAACTGATCGATGGATTGACCCTGGCGGGCTACGCCAACCAGGCGGACGTAGCTTACATCTTCATCCGCGGAGAGTACAAGTTATCGCAAGAGAGGCTCGCGCGGGCGATCACCGAGGCTTACTCGGCGGGCTACCTGGGCAAGAACATCCTGAACTCGGGATACGCGCTGGAGATGTATCTGCACGTCAGCGCGGGGCGGTACATGTGCGGCGAGGAGACGGGACTGCTCAACGCATTGGAAGGCAAGCGCGCCAACCCGCGGGCGAAACCGCCATTCCCGCAGGTGTCGGGACTCTGGGGCAAGCCGACCATCGTGAACAATGTCGAGACCCTCGCGAACCTGCCCCACATCATTAATCACGGCGCTCAGTGGTTCCAAGGTTTAAGCCGCACTAAAGATGCCGGGACCAAGCTTTATGGCGCCAGTGGGAAGGTGAAGCGGCCCGGGCTTTGGGAACTTCCGATGGGCACTCCCTTGCGCGAAATCTTTGAAGAATACGCGGGCGGAATGCGCGACGGGCTGCGCTTCCGTGGAGTTC
>Ga0182030_10027855_pt1 | contig 10136 bp, 6 predicted proteins | sample 812S3MmetaG_FD_121299 | JGI IMG/M metagenome (GOLD analysis project Ga0182030, IMG submission 121299) | Permafrost microbial communities from Stordalen Mire, Sweden - 812S3M metaG (Illumina Assembly) | ecosystem: Environmental > Terrestrial > Soil > Wetlands > Permafrost | place: Sweden... | reverse complement strand
CCGTCCGCTCTTTTTCGCTGTGGGTATGTTCCTTTTCCTTGGCAGGCTTCGGTTGTGGCGGTGGCGGGATCGGCTGGCCAGTAAGCAGCGCCAGTTCGTTCTTCAGGAACGAGAGGGGATGGTTCGGGCCGGCCCAAGCCAGCAACAGGGTGGTTACGAGCACGAGTGCGATGAGCAGAGCAGCGGCGCCAAAAACATCAGTGCTGGCATGACGCGGCGGAATGATGATGGACGAGGGGCGCTTTCGCACGTGAGGCTCGTCCGGCGTTTCGGGCTCCGCGTAGACGCCATCGGAAGATGTTTCGACGCCGTAATTCAGCTCCTGCTGTCGGGTATGGACCGTCTCATGTTCGATGCTGGTGGCTTCGAGCCGGTCGAGCGCGTTGTCGCCGTAAGCCTGCGCGAGCTGCAAGTCGGCCAGCAGGGCATGCGCATCGGCGTAGCGCAGATCGCGGGTCTTCGCCATCATCTTGCGGCAGATCAGGTCCGCCGAGCGGGAAATGTCCGGGCGTAACTTGCTGGGTATGGGCGACGGCTTGGTCAGAAGCTCGCTCATGATGTTGTAAGGCGTTTCTCCCTGAAAGGGCGGATCGCCAGTGAGGCATTCGTAGAAGCTCGCGCCGAGGCTATAAATGTCGTCACGGGTGTCGGCCACTTTCGCATCGCGCGCCTGTTCGGGACTCATATAGGCCGGCGTGCCCATGAAGGTGCCGCCCATGGTCAGGCTGAGGCGTGAATCGAGGGCGTGCTTGGCCAAGCCCAGGTCGGCCAGCTTCGCCGTGCCCCGCAAATCGAGCATGATGTTGTCGGGCTTGATATCGCGATGGACAATCCGGTTTTCCTCCGCGATCACCAGTGCGTGGGCAATTCCGGTCACGATGGCCAGCGCCTTTTTTTCCGGTAACGGCCCGTTGCGCAAATGCCACGACAGCGATCCGCCGCCGACATACTCCATCACGATATAGTAAAGACCCGTGACCTCGTCGTGGGCCGCATCCATCACGGCAATGACGTTCGGATGCCGGATGCGCGCGGCCAGTTGCGCCTCGCGGATGAAGCGTTCCGCCAAGGCCGGGTTATCGATCGACAGGGCAGGGGAAAGAACCTTGAGCGCCACTTCAATCTGGAGAGTCTGGTGCGTGGCCAGATAAACCGTGCCCACGCCGCCGCGACCGAGCTCGCGGACGGTCCGGCAACGTCCGATGACATCGCCGGGCTCAATTTTTTGAATGAGTGGGGGCATAATCATGGTTTTAGCGGAAGACGGGCGCGTGACAACCTGTGATGACCACAAGTCCTCCGATTTCTCTTGATCGCTTTTTATCAGGCACTTCTGACATTAATTTACGCACAACCTCCCTCTTTGGACGCGCCTGAGCCGACGCTGTTCAAATAAACTACCGTGCGGCTAAAGCTCTGTTGAGCGCATCAATGTCTTTATCGGCATGGGCTGCGCTGAGAGTGATACGTAGCCGCGCCGCGTGGCGTGGGACGGTCGGATAGCGGATGGCGGGGATGAGAAAACCGTCCTCGCGCAGACTCGCCGCCAGCTTCAGGGCTGCTGAAGCTTCGCCGCAAATCAACGGTTGAATGGCGCTGGTGGAAAGCGCGTGGCATTTCCAAGTGGCGGGAAGTCCCGCGTGAAAATGGCCGATGTTTTTTCGCAAACGATCTCTCAGTGTAGCGCCTTCGGGACCCCGGGCCAGATCGACCGCCGCTCGACTGGCCGCGATCACACCGGGAGGAAGCGCCGTCGAATAAACGAAGCTGCGGGCGCGATTGACCAGCCAGTCGATCAGCCCGCGCGAACCCGCGATGTATCCGCCGACGCTGCCGAGCGCCTTGCTCAAGGTGCCCATGACGATTTCCACGCGCGGACTTAACTCCGCCTCCGCGACCAGGCCCGCACCCGTCGCCCCGTAAAGCCCCGTGGCGTGGGCTTCATCGACAAGAAGCCATGCGCCGAACCGGTCCTTCAACTCGACCAACTCGCGCAAGGGCGCAGCATCGCCGTCCATGGAAAAAATCGATTCCGTGACAATGAGGATGCGCGTTTTCCCAGAGGCAATCTTGGCGAGCAGAGTTTCCAGGCGGCCCATATCGTTATGGGTAAAAGTGCGAACATTTGCGCCGCTCAACCGCGCGGCGTCGATCAAGCTGGCGTGAGCGAGCTTGTCCAAAATAATCGTATCGCCTTTGCCAACGACGGCCGGAATCGTCCCAAGCGCGGCGGCGTAACCGCTGCTGAAAACCAGTGCCGCTTCCTTTTCCTTCCACGCCGCGAGTTCTTCCTCCAGCGCAAGCACGGCGGAGTCAGTGCCGGTGACCAATCGCGATGCGCCCGCCCCAGTGCCGTGCCTCGCCGTGGCCTGACACGCCGCTTCGATCAGGGCGGGGTGGCGGCTCAATCCGAGGTAATCGTTCGCGGCGAAGTTAAGCAGGCCCGCATCCACGACCCGCAACGTTCGGCGCAGGCTGGCTTCCTCGAGCTTGGCGAGTTCGTCGCGGAGAAGGGAATCGAGATTCATGCGGTGGCCTGCGCTCGCTCAATCAAGCCGGCAGGCGCCACGGCTTGCCTGCGCAACGAAACGAGAGCTTTGCCGAGATAAGCGCTGAGCATCGTCGGGGTCAGGCCCTCCTCGCAGCCACGCTCGGCCAGGACAAGATCCGCGGCGTGGCCATGTAACCAGACGCCCAAACGCGCGGCATCGAGCGGAGAAAGCCCCTGCGCGAGCAGCGCGCCCAGGATGCCCGAAAGCGTATCCCCCGAGCCACCCGTGCTCAGGCCCGGATTGCCCGTCGTGTTGATGAAAAACGGCTGGCCCGGCGCGGTGATAAGCGTGCGCGTGCCTTTGAGTACGAGCGTGACGTGATGCTTCTCGACAAATTCGCGCGCGACCGATTCCCGTTCATCCGGGCCGAATTTGCGCCCGATGAGCCGAGCCATCTCGCCCACATGAGGCGTGAGCAAAACAGGGCCACGGGCATCGCGCAGGAGATCGAGATTTTGCGCGAGTACATTCAGGCCATCGGCATCGACCAGCACCGGACAACCCACCATCAGGGCCGTGCGCAGCATGATGATCGTTTCCGCATCGACGCCCATGCCGGGGCCGATCACGATGGCCGAAGCGTTTTCCACGACAGCGGGCACGATCCCGTTGTCGAGCCAACCGGAAACCATCGCCTCGTGCGGGGCCTGCGCGGCGACGATTGAACTCGCCTCGGGCCGCGTGATTACCGAGAGCAAGCCTGAGCCCATCGCCTGCGCGGCTTGCGTGCAAAGGACCGGTGCGCCGGTGAAACCGGGACTGCCTGCGACGATGGCGAGTTTTCCAAAATCGCCCTTGTAGGAGAATGCGCTTCGACGCGGGAGCAGTCCGGCCAGTTCGTCGGGAATGAGCACCTGGCACGGTGTGGATTGAGCCTTTTCATTGCTCCACGCCACCACTTCCAGTCGCCCGACCCAGCCCGAAAGCGCTTCGCGAACCAGCACGTTCTTGGCAAAGCCAACCGCGAGCGTCACGTCTGCGACAATGGCGTCATCCCTGTTCCCGGGCGGCTTGCCCTTTTCGTATGCGGCCAGTCCGGTCGGCAGGTCGAGCGCGACGGTGCGGAAAAAACGCGCGGTGCGAGCGGCATTCGTTTTCGCGACGACCTGCGCCAGAACTCCGCGCAAGGCTCCTCGGGCCTGAATGCCAAGCAACGCATCGATCACCACGCCGTCACTGTCCGGGAATGCGAGATCGTCCCGCCAAGGCTTGATTTCAATACTTGGAAATGCGCCCCGCAATCGGGCGAGTTGCGCTTGCGGAAGTTGGCCGAGCTGGTCCTCCGGCGCGGTCAGCACGGCTTGTATCGTTTTTCCCGCCTTGGCCAAATGCCGGGCCACCACCAGGCCATCACCGCCGTTGTTGCCCTTACCGACGAGAACGAGAAAATTTCGCCTGTCCGGGTAGATCGCCTCGATGCGTTGCGCCATTGCTTCGCCGGCAGCCTCCATCAAGGCGGCGGCGCTGATACCGGATTGGAAGACGTGCTCCTCGCGCGCGACCATTTCCTGCAATGAAAGAACGTCCATGGTGATTCGCTTAAAGTTAGGCGCAAAATAGAACAGGTGCCAATAGGATCCACGTGAGGAACATTTCGTGGCGTTATCTCTGCAGAAGCGAAATTAAGGCGTATATTGAATTAGAAAGGAGTTTAGCCATGTATATGAAAACTAAAGCATATTTGCTCGTTTCCACGATAATCTTCGCGGTGGTAGCGGTGGCGCACTTGCTTCGGCTCACCATGGGTTGGTCCGTCATGCTCGGTATGACAGCCGTCCCGTTCTGGGTTTCAGTGCTAGCGCTATTGATATCCGCCAGTGTAGCGCTGTGGGGCTTTACCCTCGTGCGTCGAATTTGAAGAAAACCATTCGTTGAAGATGACGTATCTTCGTTCTAAAGAAACGTGAGTTACTTTTCGCTGCGACCCTTGAAGGTCAGTTCGGCGATGCCCGATTTATCGAGTTCGCCGAGGCCCTTTTCGATCATCAGGCGATACTGGGCGAGGGCTGCCTCGGCCACCGGTACTCGCACTCCTGTTTGTTCCGCCAATTTCACGGCAATTCCGGAATCCTTCGCCGCATGTGCGGCGGAAAAATAGCAATCGTGCTCGCGATTTTGCATGTCCGCGCCGTCGGTTTCCAGCACGCGCGAATTGGCGCCGGTTTGAGAAAATATTTCACGCAACAAAGTCAGGTCAATCCCCAGCGCATCGCCCAATCCAAGACCTTCCGCCAGCCCGGCGGTATTGATGTTCATGACCATGTTGACGAGCGCTTTCACTTGCGCGGCCCGGCCGGTGGCCCCCACATAGCGGCGCGCCAGGCTGAGGGCTTCCAGGATCGGGCCTGCCTTTTCCACGACGGCTTGCTCACCAGCGAGGATGAGGTAAAGCGTTCCCTGCCGGGCTTGGGTTATGCTCGAAGCCATGCACGCCTCGATTGCATCTGCGCCCGCGCGATGGGCCGCCGCTTCGACCTCAAGGTGTATTCCGGGTGAGACAGTAGCGAAGTTGATGAAAGTTCGACCGGTTGCTTCGATGAGCAGGTTGTCGCCGGGCGCCGTGAAGATCGTCCGCATGGCAGCATCGTCGGTCACCACCGTGAGAATAAAGTCGGACTGGGCGGTAACCATCGACAGGCTCTCCGGCGCGGAGCATTCCAACTCACGGGCAAGTTCCGTGGCTGCGCTGCGGCGCACATCGTAAACGGCCGTGACCTGATACCCCTTTTCCTTCAAGCGCCGCGCCATGTTTGCCCCCATGCGCCCCACGCCGACTACTCCGATCCTGACTGCCGGAAAATTACTCATGATGATGGCCCAGTGATAAAGAAATTGTCGTTTCTGTCCATTCCCGAAGTAATCAGGTTGGCTTTACGAGCGAGAAAATAATTTTCGCCTCAGTTCCCGTGCCGGGCTGGCTCGTCAGGGAAAACTCAGCATGGCACTGCGACACTAGTTTATGCACCAGAACCAGGCCAAGCCCCAACCCTTGCTGCTCATGTTTTTTGCGATCGAATTGTTTAAAAGCCCCAATGCTCTTGATCTCATTATCTGTCATGCCCCGTCCATGGTCCGTGACGGTCAGAACTCCATTGGGCTCCAGTTTTACGACGACCGGAGTTCCCTGGCGCGAAAATTTACATGCGTTATCGACCAATTCTTCCACAAGGCGAACGAGGTCGTCAGGTTTTACAAATAGTGGAATGGCGTTCAGCTCAGTGCTTATATCCTCGTAGCGTTTATTGATGCTGAGGGCCTCCAAGATCCCGTCCTGGATCCTTGCCTCCACCAAGGGAGATGGCAGCAACTCCACCAAAGGAACTTGCTGAGCCGTCTGAAGATCGAGAATCAGGAGATAATTTCTGAGAGTGCGATGAAGTCGCAGCGCCGACATGTGGATATCTTTATAAATGTCCGTGATCTCGGTTGGACTAAAGTTGGAATCCTCCAGGAGTATTTCGATCAAACCGATGATGCCGGTGAGGGGAGTGAAACATTCATGTGGAAGATTGGATGGCACCAACGATTTGAGCTTGGCCACAGTCTCATCCTCGACACGCCAGTTGATGGAAGCGCGACCGAACCGGGCCCTCACACAACTCAACAAGGCGTCCAGGCTGATTGGCTTTACCAGGAAGTCGTCCGCCCCTTCCTCCATGCCTTTGCGGGGCGTCACCAAATCCGGCCTTCCGGTCATGAGAACGACTTGCTTCGACCGAAGCTCCGGGTCGCGCCTGATGTCATGCAAGAGAGTGGCGCCATCTCCGCCCGGCATGTGAATATCGGTCAGGATCAAATCGGGCAGATGTTGCCGGGCCAGCGCAAGAGCTTCGGCTCCGGAAGCCGCCTCCAGGACTTGATAGCCATTTCTGCGCAGCGCAAGGCCAAACATGGTGCGCACCTGCAAATCGTCATCGACCAGAAGTATGTTTTTCATTCGCGGGCAAGATGTTGATCCAGCACTTCGCGCACCTTGTTCGCGAGCGCCGATGGTGTGAAAGGTTTTTGCAAAATCTTTACTCCTCGATTGAAGATGCCCTGTTGGATAACGGCATTTTCGGTAAAGGCGGAAGTAAATAGAATTTTGGTCCGTGGATAGATCGCCAGGATTCGATCGGAAAGCTCTTTGCCGCTCATATGCGGCATGACGATATCGGTCAGCAATAAATCAATGTGTCCAATGTTTCGTTGATTTTTCAGGCTTAAGGCTTCGACGCCGTTAATCGCCGTAAAGACGGTGTAACCCTGTCGTCTCAAAAGAGTGGCCGACATCTCAAGCAGCGAGGGGTCATCCTCCGCCAGCAAAATGGTTTCAGATCCGCGCGGCAAATCGAGTGATTTATGATGAGGAAGAGGAGGCTGGCTCGGTTGGTCGAACTGGGGCAGATAAATCTTGAAAGTCGTGCCACGGGCAACCTCGCTGTAGACGTTGATGTGTCCATTGCTTTGTTTGATGATGCCGTAGCAAGAGGCCAGCCCCAGGCCCGTTCCTTGTCCCGCGCCTTTCGTGGAGAAAAAGGGCTCGAAGACCCGCGCTTTCACTTCATCGCTCATCCCAGTTCCTGTGTCTGTCAGCGCCAGCATGACATAATCACCCGCCTTGAGTCCTGGAATTGCGCGGACGTAGTCTGCATCCAGTTCGACATTGGCCGTTTCCATGATGAAGTTGCCGCCGTTAGGCATGGCATCAGCCGCATTCATGGCCATATCAACCAGGACCTGTTCGAGTTGAGCGGGGTCGATTTTTACCGATTTCAGGCCAATGGCGGGAGCGATTCTCACGTTCACCTCTCTCCCCATCAAATGCTGCAGGGTTCCCAGCATCTCGGAAAGGATCCGGTTCAAATTAAGTATTGTCGGCTGGAGCATTTGCTTGCGGCCATACGCCAGGAGCTGTCGCGTTAGAATCGCAGCCCGGTCGGCGGCGCGGCGGATTTCACGGGCGCTCGTCGTCATCGGATTGTCCGGGGGCAGGTCGCTCAGCAGCAGCTCGCTCTGGCCGATAATGGCGGTGAGGATGCTGTTGAATTCGTGAGCGATGCCGCCGGCAAGTCTGCCGACCGTTTTCATTTTCTGGGATTGGAGCAACTGAGCTTCCAGGCGCTTGCGTTGGAAAAACTGCCCTACCTGGTGGCCGAGAGTGGTCAGGCTTAAAAGCAAACCATCGTCTCGCGCGCGGGGCTCGCGGCTGAAAAGCTCGATGACAGCGCTCACGTCTTTCCCAATCAGGATAGGAAAACCAAACCCGCTGCTCAGGCCAACTTTGCCCGCCACGGCAGATCGAGGGCAGTTGACCTCCTGGTTGATATCCTGGATCCACGCAGGCTGGCCACTACTCCATATCCGCCCCGGAAGGGCGGTGCCGCGCGTGAAGGTCATTTGCTCACTCGTCATTTTGAACTCCCTGAACTGAGCCTGCGATGTCCACATTTCCGAGCAGCGCAAGACGTTGTCCCGGTGATCCACGGTCCATAGCCCACCCAAGTCCCAGTCAAGATCTGTACAAAGCGACTGAAGAATAAGCGACTTGGCCTGTTCCAGCGAAGACGATTGGACCAGGATGCCACTGACATCATACAGGGCCTTCATTCTTTGCTCATTCCTCTTACTTGCCGAGATGTCGGTGCGAATGGCCACATATTGGCGGGGTTTGCCTTGCTCGTTCAGGAAGGGAATGATGGTTGCGTCCACCCAATAATAGGATCCATCCTTTGCCTTGTTCCTGATCTCGCCATGCCAGACCTTGCCGTTTGAAATCGTGTTCCACAAATCGCGCATGAATTCCTTGGAATGGTAGCCGGAATTAATGATGCGGTGGTCCTGGCCGAGCAGTTCCTCGCGCGAATACTTGGAAATCCGGCAAAACTTGTCGTTGGCGTAGGTGATCTTTCCTTGTGGATCGGTGATGGCCACGATCGCATGTTGATCCAGTGCTGATTTAAGATCGGCCACCTCCTTGAACGACGCCCGGAGGTTATCCTCGGCCAATTTGCGCTCGTTGATCTCAGTCTCCAACGTCTCATTTATTTTCTTCAGATCTGAGGTGCGCTCCAGGATCCGTTGCTCCAACTGGTCATAACCCTCCCGCAGGGATTGCTCGGCGCGTCGGCGAGTCGCGATCTCCCGGCCCACACGAATGACCGTGAAGATGGCGATGGCGCTGGCCATCGCCCCCGCCAGGGTAAGCGTCAGTAAAAATTCCCACAGCCCGGTAACGTAACCGGCGTTGCTCCGCTGGAGCGCCTGGTTGATTTCGTTGGTTTCATAATCATCGAAGGCATTCCAGGCATCGTGATAAGCCGTGAGCTTCGGACGAACAACATCCAGCATCATATTGCGGGCCTCGTCTGGTTTATGATCGGTGAGAAGCAGTGAAAGGGCCCGTTGATAGCTTTCGATATAAGGTGTCCGCGTCGCCTTCACCGTGGCGAACAACTGCTCCCCACTCGGATCCAGGCCGGGCCCCAGAATGCCGATCAGCCTGGAAATGCTCTCGGTATTGGCTTCACGTTCTGCCAACAACCGCTTGATCTCATCCTGATCATCCAGGAAAAAGAGGGTCAAGGTAATCCGGCTGTTCAGTTCAGACAGATGGAGGGCTTGATGCGATAGCTGAACCACCTTCAGCCGCTTGCCAACCGTGGCCTGCATTTGGGCATTAAGCTGGTACAGGTGGCTGTATCCCTGCCACCCCACGACCAAAAGCGCCGAGGCCAAGAGGCAAAAGGCGGCGACTAATCGGAGCGTGAGGCCACGGGCATTCATCACGGTTTAGTCATCGAGCAGTTCGCGCACTTTCTGGGCGAGACTTGTGGGCGTATAGGGCTTGGGGAGGAAATCGACACCCGGAGCAACCATGCCATCATTGATGACGGTGTCTTCGGTATAGCCGGAGGTGAAAAGGACTTTAACCTGTGGAAAGGAGAGCTTGAGCCACTCGGCCATCACCTTGCCTCCCATCCGCGGCATGATGACGTCGGTGAGGACCAACGAGATCGGCTGGCCGTTGTGTTCGCGCGCAATGCGCAAGGCGTCCTCGCCATTCGTGGCTGTAAGCACACTGTAGCCCTGCGCCTTCAGCACGCTTTGGGCGAGGTGACGAAGAAACGGGTCATCTTCCACGACCAACACCATTTCCGATCCTCGCAGGACAGGTCTTGCTTTGGGCAACAGTTTTGCGGCCGACTTGGTAGATTGCCCGATGCGTGGGAAATAGATATTGAAGGTGGTGCCTTTGCCGAACTCACTCAAGACGTCGATGTGGCCCCCGCATTGACGCACGATCGTCTGGCAGGTAACCAACCCCAAACCGGTTCCTTTGCCTGCCGGTTTCGTGGTGAAAAACGCCTCGAAGAGACGCTTCTTGACGTCATCTGTCATCCCGATGCCCGTGTCACTGACGCTGAGAATCGCGTAGTTGCCTGGAGTCGCACCCTCGTGAGTTTTCGCATAGTCATCATCCAACGTGACCGTGCTGGTTTCAATTTGAAGTTTGCCGCCGTTGGGCATCGCGTCCCGCGCGTTGACGACCATGTTCATCACCACCTGCCAGATATAGCCCGAATCGCCCTTGATCAGGCCGAT
>Ga0182030_10027854_pt1 | contig 10136 bp, 3 predicted proteins | sample 812S3MmetaG_FD_121299 | JGI IMG/M metagenome (GOLD analysis project Ga0182030, IMG submission 121299) | Permafrost microbial communities from Stordalen Mire, Sweden - 812S3M metaG (Illumina Assembly) | ecosystem: Environmental > Terrestrial > Soil > Wetlands > Permafrost | place: Sweden... | reverse complement strand
CGGAACCCATCCGCACGTGGTCGCTCTCGTCTTTTCCAATCGACATACCGACTTCACCGAGCGCGACCGCGCCGTGCTCAATCTTGTTCGACCTCATCTCGTCCAAGCGTGGTTCAACGCCAAGGAGCAGGGCCATCTTCGTTCACTGCTCAGTTCTGCGAGTGACGCCACTGCCCAGAGTGGAGCGGGGCTCGTTGTCCTCTCTGATCCACCGCACGAACTGACCCCTGGAGCACTGATGACCCTCTACCGGTTTTTCGGTCCACCCTCGAAGACTGGACCGGTGTCGTCGAGGGTGGAGCGCTGGATAGCGGCTGAAGAGTCTCGACTCGACTCCCCCGACAGGCTGGAACTTGCGAAACCTCTGGGCGCCGAGATTGACGGTCGTCGGATGGTGCTGCGCTATCTGCCCGGCCGGCCGCCTGATCCCCCAGCACTGCTCCTGCGAGAGGAGAGGCGAAGGTTCCGTAGCCACGACGCGTTGGGTCTGACCGCGCGCGAAACTGAAATTGTTGCCTTAGTGATCAAGGGTGAGACGAACGTGGCTATTGGTCAGGCGCTTCACGTGTCACCGAACACCGTGAAGAAACATCTCGACAACATCTACGTGAAACTTGGCGTGCGGGGCCGGGGTCGACTCACCGCCTTCGTGCTCGATGTTCTCGAGCGCTAATTCGGGACCCGCCGATCGGCGCGAGATGAATTGTCGGGGACGGTTCACGTAGGCGGTTCCCGAAACCCGGAGAGACGGCGAAATACGCCGTTTGGCGTATTGCGCTTTCGCCGATCAATAGCGATGATGGTGGCGCCGACCGTCGACTCCGAGGTATCAGTCGTGCTATTGAAAGTGGGCGTGAAGTGGGGGTGAAGGGCCAGTTGTCAACGAATCGTGCGGACGAACGTCCGCGCTGGCGCCTACGGCACCTTCGGGCTCTCTTCACTGAGGTCTCGGTGGTGCTCTTGTTGGCGGGTACGCTCGCGACGATTGTGACGACGGCGTCGGTGCTGGCCTTAGCCCCGGGAACCTCCGGGGCCGCGGCACTGACCTGGACTCCGAGCACCGCTCCTAGCATTGGCCTCGATCCGGCCGCCATGACCGGCAGCGACTACAGCGGCCTACACATCAACAGCGTCTCTTGTTCGACGGCCACTAACTGTGTCGCCGTCGGCTACTACGACTACGGACCCGCAGCGGCTGAAGATTGGCTAGGTCTGATTGAAACCGGGACATTGTCGAACGGTACGTGGCAGTGGGCGGCACAGACCGCTCCCGACGGCGGCCTTGATCCCGTCTTTGAGACCCAGCCCGAGGAACCCGACGGCTTTGTGACGCTCCAATCGGTGTCGTGTGGGACAGCAACGTCCTGTACGGCGGTGGGGATTTACGGCACCGGCACCGACGATATCAACGCTGGCATCGACGGCATCATCGAGAGCGGAACGGACTCCGGGGGCACGTGGACGTGGACCGACAGCGCCCTCTCGCCCAATCAAATGACCGATCCGCCGCTCTACACCGGTGAGGGAACGTACTACGGCGCGGCCTATCTTTCTGCGGTGTCGTGCTCGGGTGCGACGTGCGTGGCCACCGGCTACTACGACAGCCTGGTCGACGGCGACCCGGATCAGTACTCCGAGCCAATCATCTTGACCAATAGTTCTGGATCGTGGGTGCAGAATTCGATGTCGACGAGCCTATTGAGCCCGGCCCTCGGTCCTCTCAGTGATGACGACTCGCCCTCATTGGGCGCAGTGTCGTGCTCGTCGCCCACCAGCTGTGTCGCCGTGGGATCCTACGAGGACGGTAGTTTCGGTCAGGATGGCATGATTGTGACGGGTGGCGTTCTCAACGGCGAGTGGACTTGGATAGCGACCAACACCACCAATCCCACCCCGACAACGACGCCGAGTTATTACGACTTCACCGCCGTGTCGTGCCCTTCGTCGGTGTCGTGCGTTGTTGCGGGCCAAGGGGGAACGAACGACGACGACCTCCTCGAAACTGGTACCCTCTCGCAAGGTGGGTGGACCTGGGTAATAAACACCCTTCCCACTACAGACGCCTTAGCTAACAGAGGATCGATATCCTGCGTCTCGACGGTGTACTGCATTCTCGCGACCAGCTACCAAACTCAATTCGAAACAGGCGTCCAGACGGGCGGCGCGTGGACGTGGACCACGATGACCGCGCCGACGGTCGGCCTCAACCCAGCAGCTTTCCCTTCTACGTACCCGACGTCTCTCCCGGGCGTGTCGTGCATAGCAACGACATGCGTCGGTGTCGGTACTTACTATGGCGCCGACGAAGGGTCATACGGTCTCATCGAAACGACCGCACTCACGACGGTGCCGTCCATTGACTCCGTTTCGCCGGCCGGTGGACCGCTCGACGGCGGCAATACCGTTACCATCAACGGCTCGGGATTTGAGGACAGCGGGCTCACGCTCGATAGCGTGAGTTTCGACCCGGTGGGTGACACCGACGGCTCCGAGGCCATTGACGGCGTCGATGCAACAGTGGTGTCCGACAACGAGATAACCGTCACCGCCCCGAACGCCAACAGTGCGGCGAAGGGCCAAAGTATTCTCGAATCCCAGATCACTGCGTCCTTTACCGACTCCGAGGACTCCAACGCCACCGTCACGTCGCTCTCGGGTTCCGCGGACGACACTGACTATACCTTCGGCGCCCCGGTGATTGATTCAATATCACCTAGTTCCGGTCCGCTTAGTGGTGGCAATACGATCACCATCACCGGGTCGGGATTCGTAAACTCCGGTCTCTCGTTGCAGTCCGTGGACTTTGATCCGGATTCGGACACTGACGACTCGTTACTCGTTCCTGGGACCAGCGCCACGGTGGTGTCCGACACCCAGATAACGGTCAGCGCCCCCGACATGACCACTGAGGCCGCGGGAGCCTCGACGTTACTGGCCAACGTGCTGGTGTTCTTCACGGACCCCGCCGACGGGGCCAACCCCATCCAGGCCGTGCCCGAAACCCTGGGCTCGGGCATTCTCAACTACACCTACGGCGTGCCGGTCATCAACTCGGTGAGCCCGGGCGTGGGCCCGCTGGCGGGAGGCAATACGATCACCATCACGGGTTCGGGCTTCCAGGACTCTGGGCTCACGCTCACCAAGATCAGCTTTGATGAACCAGGTGATACCAACGGCGAAGAGGCCCTCGACGGTCTTAACGCCACCGTGGTGTCCGACACCGAGATGACCGTCACCGCGCCCAACGCGAGTGCCCTCGCAATTCTTTCGAGCACCGTCGAGACCCAAATCACGGCCTCCTTCAGCGACGGTTCGGGGGGCGGTGCCATTACGGCACTGCCCGCGGAGCCGGTCGATGCGAACTACGTCTTCGGCGCTCCGCAAATTGACTCAATATCGCCGGGGTCGGGTCCGCTCATTGGTGGCAATACCGTGACCATTACCGGATCGGGATTTTCAACGCCCGGATTCACCCTGGACACGGTGTCCTTTGACCCGGACACCGACACCGATGGCTCGACCATCATTGAGGGCACCGAGGCAACGGTGGTGTCGGACACCGAGATCACCGTCATTGCCCCCGACATGACCGACAGCGCGGGCGCCAAGAGCACGCTCGACGCCAACATCATCGTGGACTTCACCGAAGCCGGATCGGACACGCCGATTCAGGCCCTGCCCCAAACGGCCAACGAGGGCATTCTGAGTTATACCTTTGGCGCGCCGGTCATTGACTCGGTGTCGCCGGCATCGGGTCCCCTGACGGGTGAGAACACCGTGACCATCACCGGCTCGGGATTCCAGACCGAGGGACTGACCCTCGACACGGTGGGCTTTGATCCCGAGAGTGACGTCGATGGCTCGACCATCATTGCGGGCACCGAGGCAACGGTGGTGTCGGACACCGAGATCACCGTCACCGCGCCCGACGCCACGGACGCGGCGCAGTCCAAGAGCATCTTGGAGAGCGAGGTCGACGTCTCCTTCAGCGACGGTTCCGAAGACGCCATACCCATCAAGGCAGTACCGGCCGCGACGGGCGACAGTGAATACACGTTCGGGGCCCCGGAAATTGACTCGATCGCGCCCAGTTCGGGCCCGCTCGCCGGTGGCAATACCATCACCATCACCGGCTCGGGATTTGAGAACTCCGGCCTCGATCTGCTCAGCGTCGGTTTCGACCCCGACGCGGGCACCGACGACTCGGCCGTGCTGGACGGCGAGAACGCGACGGTGAACTCCGACACCCAAATCACCGTCACCGCGCCGAACGCGACGAGCGCCGCCAGCGCCCAGGGTGCGGTGACGCTCGACACCGACGTCGTTGTCTCCTTTGACAATCCCGACGATCCCACGACGCCCATCAAGGCCGTGGCCCAAACGGCCAACGCGGGCCTCTTGAGCTACGTCTTTGGCGCGCCGGTCATTGATTCGGTCTCACCCACGTCCGGTCCGCTCGCGGGGGGCAACACGCTCACCATCACCGGTTCGGGATTTGACGCGGGACTGACGTTGGGTGACGTGACCTTTGATCCGACGAGTGACACCGACGACGCAGAGGCTATCGACGGCCTCAACGCGGTCGTGGTTTCGGACACCCAGATCACCGTCACCGTGCCCGACGCAACGGCCGCCGCCGACGGTGAACCGTCCCTAGAAACGCTGGTGGGTCTCTCCTTCGACAATCCCGTCGAGGGCGGCCCCTCCATTACCGCGGTCGCCAGTGCCGCCAGCGACCCGTTCTATTCCTTCGGCGCGCCGGCCATTAACTCGGTGGATCCCGACAGTGGACCACTCGGCGGCGGCAATACCGTGACGATCAACGGTTCGGGATTTAAGGACGCCGGCTTTAGCCTGGACACCGTCAGCTTCGTCCCCAGCGGCGCGGACGCGACGCCGATCGAGGGCCTCGACGCGACGGTGGTCTCGGACACGGTGATCACCGTTACCGCCCCCGACGTGACCGCGCAGCTCGACGATGAGAGCTCGCTCGATACCGACATCGAGGCCTCCTTCACCGACACCGCCGACCCGGGGACCCCGGTGGACGCGACTTCGGCCGAACCCGAGGACTCGGCCTACAGCTTCCTCGCTCCCGAGGTGGACTCGATTGATCCGGGCGCCGGACCGCTGGTGGGCGGCAACGTCGTCACCGTCACCGGCGTGGGATTCCAAGACACCGGTCTCACGCTGGACAACGTGACCTTTACCCCCACCGGCGAGGACGCGACGCCGATCGACGGCCTCAATCCAACCGTGGTCTCGGACACCGAGATTTCCGTCACCGTGCCTGACGCGACCACCGCGGCCGACGGTGAGACCACGCTCGACACGAACGTTGACGTGTCCTTTACCACCGATTCCGATATCCCCATCGACGCCACTGAGTCCAGTCCGGGCAGCGTCACCTACCTCTACGGCGCGCCCCAGGTGAGCGGTGTCTCGCCCGACGCCGGCCCGTTGGGCGGCGGCAACACGATCACGATCACCGGCACTGGATTCCAAGACTCGGGCTTCAGCCTGCATGACATTCTGTTCGTGCCCACGGGGTCGGCCACGCTCACCGGCACCGACGCGACGGTGGTTTCCGACACCGAGATCACGGTCACCGCGCCCAACGCCACGGCCGACGCCAACGATGCCGATTCGCTGGCCGCCGACGTGGACGTGTTCTTTACCAACCCGGCCGATTCGGAGGCGCCGATCCTGGCGAGCCCCCCGGGTGATGAGTCCGACGACTACACCTTTGAACTGCCCCAGATTGACTCGGTGTCACCCGGATCGGGACCGTTGGACGGCAATAATTCGGTTACGGTCACCGGCTCGGGCTTTGAGGACGCCGGCTTCACGCTCAAGAGCGTGAGCTTTGACCCCACGAGCGACACCGACGCCAGTGGGCTTATTCCGGCCGATGACGCCCAGGTGGTGTCCGACACCGAGATTGAGTTGACGGCGCCCAACGTCGGGACCGAGGCCGGAGGAAAACCGACCTTGGCCACGAACGTGGTGGTGGACTTTAGCGACCCCGCCGACCCCGATACCCCGGTGGCGGCCGCAAACTCGGGACTGGTGGACTACCTCTTCGGCGCGCCCGAAATTGATTCGGTGTCGCCCAACGTTGGTCCGTTGGAGGGCGGCACGACCCTCACCATCACGGGCTCGGGTTTCATCAATGCCTATGGTGCCCTGGATACGGGACTTGCCCTCGACACCGTGAGCTTTGTTCCGGTGGGCGACCCCGACGCTGACGGCATTACCGGCACTGACGCCCAGGTGGTGAGCGACACTGAGATAACGGTGACCGTGCCCGACGCCACCGACGCCGCAGACGGGGCCACCTTCCTTGATACCAACGTCGTGGTCTCCTTCACCGGCACCGGCGGGGTCGGCCCGATACTGGCGGTCCCCGGCGCGGAAGGCGAGACCACCTACACCTTCGGCGGCCCCGTCATCAGCGCGGTCAGTCCCAACTTCGGTCCCTTGACCGGCGCCAATACCATCACGATCACGGGCACCGGCTTCGACCAGGAAGGACTCGATCTGGACACGGTCACCTTCGAGCCGGTGGGCGAGCCCGGCGACGACGACGAACTCATCACGGGTCTGGACCCGGTGGTGGTCTCGGACACGGAGATTTCCGTCACGGCTCCCGACGCGACGGCCGACGCCAACGGCCAGCCCCAGCTCGACACCACGGTCGACGTGTCGTTCAGTGATTCCTCCGAGCCCGGCACGACGGTGCTGGCCCAGCCACTCAACGCGGGCAATGGGCTGGACGATTACACCTTCGGCGCGCCGGTGGTTGATTCCGTCGCTCCCAGTTCGGGACCCTTGGACGGTGGCAACCGGGTCACCATCACCGGCACCGGATTCCTCGACACCGGCTTCACGCTCGACACGGTTAGTTTTGATCCGCAGGGTGACGACACGACGCCCATTAGCGCCACCAACGCGGTGGTGGTGTCGGACACCGAGATCTCCGTCATTGCGCCGGACGCCACGAGCGCGGCGGGCGCTCAAACGACGTTGTCGTCGACTGTTGACGTCTCCTTCACCGATACCGCGAGTCCCGGGACGCCCATCACCGCCCAGGACGCAGAGGACGCGGACGTGACCTACCTGTTCGGCGGCCCCGACATCACCTCGGTGACCCAGGGCGGCCCGCTCGACGGGGGTAACACCGTCACCATCAAGGGCACGGGCTTCCAAACCACCGGCTTCACCATTGACACGGTCAGCTTTGACCCGGCGGGCGAAGCCGACGCCGAGGGCCTCGACGGCCTCGACGCGGTGGTGGTGTCCGACTCCGAGATCACGGTGACCGCTCCGGACGCGACGGCGGCGGCCGACGGGGCGAGCCTGTTAGAAGCCAACCTCGACGTGACGTTCAACAACGCGGCTGATCCGACGACCCCCCTGGAGGCCACGGTGGGCGACAACGACGACGCGGACTACGTCTTCGGTGCCCCGGTCATCAGCTCGCTGAGTCCCAGCGGCGGACCACTCGTCGGTGGCACGATGGTCACCATCACGGGCGAAGGCTTCGCGAGCGCCGGTCTCACGTTGGACAGCGTCAGTTTTGATCCCGATTCGGACACGACGGGGACCAGTGGCATCGACGGCACCGACGCGGTAGTGATCTCCGACACTGAGATCACAGTGACGACCCCCGACGCCACCACGGCCGCGGACGGCGCGACGTCGCTCGCTACCCACGTCAACATCACCTTTAATGACGCCGCGAATCCCGACACCCCCGTCTACGCCGTGCCCGAGGACACCGACGCCGACGTCTATCTCTACGGACCGGGCGCGTTGCCCGTCGACGTCTTTTCGACCCAACCGCCCACCAGCACTACGGTCTCCTCCAGCTTCGCCGTGCAGGTCTCGGTCGAGACCGACGACGGCGACGTGGTGACCGGGGATAACACCGACCAGTTCACGCTCAGTCTGACGCCGAACGCCGGTGCGTCCGGGGCTCGACTGAGCTGTACTGCCAATCCGGTGACGGTGACCACCGGCGTGGCGAACTTCACGTGCTCCGTTAACACCGCGGGCACCGGCTACACATTGACCGCGACCACCGGACTCACGTCGAGCGTTATCTCCAACAGCTTTGACGTGACTGCGGCCGTCGTGCCCCCGGCCACGTGCGGCTCGCTGTCCAACTGCACCTCGAGCACCAACGAAACCGTTGGCGGCACGGCCACGACGACGTCCACCACGACCACCGGAACCATCACGGGCTCGGCAACCGGAACGGGCACCATCACGGTGGGGCGTTACGGCGCCAACCCCGTGGGCACGCCGGCCTTCCAGGTTGGCGGCAGCTACTTCGACGTGGCGGTGAGCACGCCCAATACTTTCACGTCGCTCACCATCAATGACTGCGATCTCGGCGGCGCGACGTCGGTGATGTGGTGGAATCCGGCCGCCAACGCCGGCGCCGGTGCCTACGAGGCGGTTTCTAACGAGGTGCTCAGTCCCGGTCCGCCCGCCTGCGAAGCAATCACGGTGAACAACACGACGTCGCCCACGCTCGCTCAGATGGAGGGAACCGTGTTTGTGGGTGCGCTGGCGTCTAAGGCGCCCACGTTCACGGCCGACGCGCCGGTCTTGACCGCTTTGTCGGGATCAACGTATAGCTACACGTTCGTCGCGACGGGCACGCCGAAGCCCACCTTCGCACTTGGTCACGGAGCACCGCGTTGGCTGAGTATTAATTCGACCAGCGGCGTGCTAACCGGAACGCCTCCGGCGGGAACGACACAGTTCACGTACTCGGTCATTGCGAGTAATGGCGTGAAACCCTCGGCGCTGTCCGGTCCCTTCCAAGTGACCGTGAGCGCGCCGAGCCGGAACCTGCCCGTGAGGATGACGCTCAGCACCAGCGACAACAACGTGCGACCGGGCGGGGACGTGACGTTGTTCGCCAACGTTTCCGGAGCGTTCCACCAGCCCACGCCCACCGGCACGGTCAGCTTCAGTGACAACGGTGCGCCCATTCCCGGTTGCACCACTCTGGCCCTCTCTTTCCAAGGACAAGTGAGTTGTCGACTCACCGTGTCGGGCGCACTCGGTTCATCACAATTGATGGTCGCAACGTATTCGGGCGACCGCACCTACACCGGGGCTTCAACAAATACCACGGTCACTGTTGCCAAGGCGAGGTCAATCGTGCTGCTGCGATCCTCGTCGGTGCTGAGCCACGGGGCGAGTCGCGTGACGTATTTCGTGTCGGTGCAGCCCGGTCAATTCAGTGTCGGCCAACCGACCGGCACCGTGACGTTGAGCGACGATGGAGTCGCTATTGCCGGCTGCGTCAACCTGGCCCTTTCGTCCCAAGCCACGGCCGCGTGCACCGAGGACATTGAACAGGCCAGTGGGAGGGTTCACCGGATCACGGCCAGCTACAGCGGCGACGGCAACTTCCTACCTTCTAGTGGATCGCTCACGCAGATTGTTGGTCGAGTCCGGAGTTTCCTCCGACTTTAGGGCAATGACGCTCTAATGAGCCCCACTGCTTGCGCCGATCTAGGTGTCAAAGACGCCAGGAAGCTCCTTTCGCTGGGCGGGTCGGCGATTACTCCCGTGAGGTAGTAGCGAGCCATATATTTGACCATTTTTCGAATGGCGACTGAGTCACCGTTCGGGTTTCTTGGACGCGTCATGCGAGGCCTCCCTCAATAGGTCGGCGAAGGTGGAAATGTCGAACTCGGTAATGGTGTTACGCATCTCTACGATTTCGGGATTGAGGACCAGATTATTGGTCCAGGCAATGGCGTCGCATGGGCGCCAGCGCCGATCGCGCGTGCGAGGTGGCAGTGGCGAGCGGAAGTCGGGATGTCGCTTAATGAGATCACCGATAGTTTTGACGCTGAAATATAGGACGAGATCATTGACCGTACACAGACGGCCCTCAGGCTGGCTTGCCAGAATGTCTTTGGTGACGTTGCTCATGACCTGGATACTGTCCGGCTGATTTACTCGTGCACGCTCGGGCCCCATAAACTGGGTGCAAAACCGGGTCGAACTGCCCCTAAAAGCGTTGATATTTCTAATTCGTGGGTCTACCCAACTTGGAAAGAAACTCTGACTAGGAGATTTGTGAGCCACTCCAATACCTACACGATTTT
>Ga0182030_10027851_pt1 | contig 10137 bp, 7 predicted proteins | sample 812S3MmetaG_FD_121299 | JGI IMG/M metagenome (GOLD analysis project Ga0182030, IMG submission 121299) | Permafrost microbial communities from Stordalen Mire, Sweden - 812S3M metaG (Illumina Assembly) | ecosystem: Environmental > Terrestrial > Soil > Wetlands > Permafrost | place: Sweden... | reverse complement strand
GAAGCTCTCAAGCGCATCCCCGGCAAGCCCGTCATCAACTCCATCAATCTTGAGGATGGAGAAAAACGCACCAGCCTCGTCCTGCCCATGGCGCGTCGCTACGGTGCCGCCGTTATCGCCCTCACCATTGATGAGCAGGGCATGGCCCTCACCGCCGATCGCAAAGTTGCCATTGCCCATCGCATTCACGATCTCGCCGTCAACAAGTACGGCCTCCGCCCAGAAGATCTGATCTTCGACGCCCTCACCCTGCCCATCTCCACCGGTCAGGAAGACTACCGCAGCGCCGGCATGGAAACCCTCGAAGCCGTGCGCCGCATCAAGCTTGAGTTGCCCCATTGCCGCACCGTGCTTGGCGTTTCCAACATTTCCTTCGGACTCAATGCCTACGCGCGCCGTGTCCTCAACAGCGTCTTTCTCAAAGAGGCTGTCGATCGCGGGCTCGATTCCGCCATCGTCAACTACTCCAAGATTTATCCGCTCTACAAAATTCCCGAAGTCGAAGTAGAACTCGCCCGCAAGCTCATCTTCCAGGATGCCGGCGGCACCGGCAGCGAGCCCTTGCAAAACTACATGGCTCACTTCACCGGGCTTGCCAAAGGCTCCGTGCAAGAAGATGAAATCGCTCTCGAAAATCTCTCTCAAGATGAAAAGCTCAAGCAACTCATCATTCGCGGCGAACGCACCATCGGTCAGGGCGATGCCAAGCAAACCCTTGAAGAGGCCCTCGAATCCGCGCTCACCACGTACACGCCTCTCGACCTCATTAACACCGTCCTGCTCGACGGCATGAAGACTGTAGGCGATCTCTTCGGCGCGCGCAAAATGCAGCTTCCTTCGGTCCTCGACTCAGCCGCGGTCATGAAGGCAGCCGTTGCCTATCTCGAGCCCAAGATGGAAAAATCCGATGGCGGCGGCAAAGGCACCATGGTTCTCGCCACCGTCAAAGGAGACGTCCACGACATCGGCAAAAATCTTGTCGACATCATCCTCTCCAACAACGGCTATCGCGTCATCAACCTCGGCATCAAGCAGCCCTCTGACGCCATCATCAATGCCGCTCGCGACATCGGCGCCGATGCCATCGGCCTGAGCGGTCTCCTCGTCAAATCGACCCTCGAAATGAAGTACGTTCTCCAGGATCTAGAGCGTCTTGGCATGACCCTGCCCGTCGTCTGTGGCGGAGCCGCCCTCACTCGCAAATATGTAGAAGAAGACTTGCGCAAAGAGTACGCCGGCCCCGTCTTCTATGCGGAAGACGCCTTCGCCGGCCTCCACGTCATGGCTGACCTCACCTCTAAAGATGATGAAGTCCGCGAACAGCGCGAGACCGAGGGCAAGATCGTCAAAGCCTACGCTCGCGGCAAATCCGCAACTGCTGACATTACGTCGGTCGAGTTGACCGCCGACGGCCGCTCTCCCTCCGTCACGCGCGTTGCTACCATTCCGAAGCCGCCCTTCTTTGGTCCCCGCGTCTCCCGCGACTACGACCTCGATGAAGTCTTCAAGTACATCAACGAGACCGCACTCTTCAAAAATCAGTGGCAACTCAAAACCGCCGCCCAAACCGATTACCTGCGCCTCGTCGAAGAAAAATATCGCCCCATCCTTTTCGACCTGCAAAAAGAAGTCAAGGCCGCCGGTTGGTTTGAGCCGCGCACCATCATCGGCTTCTATCCCGCCGCCAGCCAGGGCGAAGATCTCATCGTCTTCGATCCTGACGATCCCTCCCGCGAACTTGAGCGCATCACCTTCCCCCGCCAGCCCCAGGGCCGCCGCCTCTCCATCGCCGATTACTTCGAACCCGTCACCGCGCCCCATCGCGATGTCGTCGGATTCTCCATCGTCACCATCGGCAGCGAGGCCAGCGTCCAAACCCAAAAGCTCTTCGAATCCGGCGACTTCACCAAGTATCTTTACCTCCACGGCCTCTCCGTCGAAACCGCCGAGGCCCTCGCCGAGTTTGCCCACAAGCAAGCCCGTGAACTACTCGGCATCGCAGCCGAAGACTCGACCCGCATCGGCGACCTCTTCCATCAGAAGTATCGCGGCTCCCGCTACTCCTTCGGCTACCCCGCCTGCCCCAACCTCGAAGATCAGACCAAGATCTTCCGCCTCCTCAAGCCCGAAGAAAACATCGGCGTCCACCTCACCGAGGGCTACCTCCTCGAACCCGAACAAAGCACCAACGCCGTCGTCGTCCACCACCCCCAGGCCAAATACTTCGTCGTGTAATCGGCGCGAGGGGCGTTTCCCCCTCCTTTTTTGTCGAAAAAAAAGCTTTCAAAACACGCGAAAACGGCTCAAAAGCGCTCCGTTTTCGCGTGTTTTTGACCTCCGCTCGCCAAACCATGAGCCTGGTGCCCCATCCATCGGACGTCTTTGTTTTTGTCCGATGGGTGGGATCGCACAATTTTTCTTGGTTTTGTTCAATATGCATTCTTGTTCTTCCCAAGACGCAAAAACCATTCTTTCGTCACCACTTTCTAGAAAATAATTTTATTCCGCAGAAACTTTCGCTCCCTCCCAGGGTCAGTGCCGTTAACAAGCTCGCCGTCTAAGCACTATCTATCTCAAAAACCGCTGATTCTTCAGCTTTTATGGGCAACTCTCTTTGGAGGCAGTGTCATGAAACCCACCTCGCTCGTGCTCCTCTCCGCTCTCTGTGCGTCCCCGCTCTTCGCAGACGCAGGCCAAAAACTTATTCCCGCCGGCTCCCTCATCGGCTGCACCATCTCCGAGCCCAAGCTCTCTTCCAGAACCACCGCCGTCGGCGATCCGGTCCTCTGCCAAGTCGGTCATTCTGAACGCTATGGCCGATCCGTGATGCCCTATAACAGCTACCTCGTCGGGCGTTTCGAAGACTACAAAGATCCCGGCCACTTCGTCGGCAAAGGCTGGATGCAATTGAAGTTCGACCGCATGGTCGTCGAGCCCGATACCGTCATTCCCATCGACGCGCGCGTCGTCGACGTCCCCGGCTACCGCGTCGACAACCAGGGCCGCATTCTAGGCAAAGGACATGCCACACGCGATGCCGTGCTCTGGTCGATTCCGATCCTATGGCCCGTCGACCTGCTCATGCTCCCCATGCGCGGTCCGCGCCCCACCCTGAAAGAGGAAACGCGCTTGACTCTAAAGGTGATGGACGATCTAGCGGTGCCGATCAACCAGCCTCCGACACAGGATCCGTACGGCCTCACCCACCGTCCAACCGCGGAAAATGAGCCGCCTTCCGGACCCATGCCCGATCAGGAGCCCGCCCCCGAAAACGCCTACGCACCCCAGCCCGAGCCGCAATTTCAACCAGAGCCGCAACCTCAACCCGAGTACGCCTACGCGCCCCCTCCGCCGCCCGTCATGGCCTATGCACCCATGATGGTCGCCCCACCCCCAATCATTGCCTATAACCCCTACAGCCCCATGGTGATAGGCCTCCGCGGCGCCTACGGATACGGCTATGCTCCCCGAGCTTATGCAGCTCGCCCCCATGGCTACGGCGGCTATGCGCCACGAGGATATGGCTATGCTTCGCGAGGATACGCCGCAGCGCCCGGTCGCGGACCGCAAGGCTATTACGGCGGCGGTCGCCCAGCCGTTACCGCTCGTGCCGGCATGTCCTACGGGGGCGGAGGCTATCGCCGCTAGTTTCAGCAAGTTGGCGGTCGACACTCTGATCGGCCGCCAACTCCGCTAAACTTGTCTCGAACCAAAATTCAATCAGAGACAAGCCATGGCGCAGCGCGGATTTGACGAACAATTGGAAGCGCTCGACGGCCTCAAGGACCGCACTCTCGACGCCGACGCTCTCTCCCTGATCAAGAAATCCCTTGCCGACCGCAACAACTTCATCGTCGCCAAAGCTGCGCGTCTCGCCGAAGACAAAAACCTCGTAGATTTGCTCCCCGACCTCCTCGCCGCCTTCGATCGTTTCTTCATCAACCCCGAAAAATCCGACCCCCAGTGCTGGGCCAAGAACGCTCTCAGCCGTGCCCTCCCTAAACTCGAATGTCGCGACAAAAAAGCTTTCATTCGCGGCCTTCGCCACCATCAAATGGAGCCCGTTTGGGGCGGAAAATCCGACACCGCCGGCACTCTCCGCGCCAATTGCGCCCACGCTCTCATTTCCTGCGATGGCCTCGACAACCAGCAACTCCTTATCCTGCTTATAGATCCGCTCGTAGACAAAGACAAAACCGTTCGCGTCGAAGCCGTCCGCGCCCTCGCCCAACTCGGCGAAGTCGCCTCGCCCCTCCTCCGCCTCCGCGCCCGCCTTCCCGGCGAAGAACCCGAAGAAATGCTCGCCGCCTGCTTCAACGCCCTCCTCGACATCGAGCGCGACGCCGCCATCCCCTTCGTCGCAGATTTCCTCGATGGCGCCGAAGCCTCCGCCGCCGAAGCCGCCTTTGCCTTGGCCCAAACCCGCAGCCCTCAAGCACTTACCTGCCTGCTCGACCGCCACAAGCGCGCCTCGGAACCGTGGTTCGCCGGCGTCTTGCTGAGCGCCATCGCCCTCACTCGTCTTCCCCAAGCCGCAGATTTCCTCATCGCCATGATCGAGCGAGAAGATCGCGAAGCCCTCGCCGCCATCGAAGCTCTTGCCCGCCTCGCACCCAACGCCGAACTCTACGCGCGCATCGAGCAAGCCGTCGAAGCCACCGGTAGCCCCCGTCTTCTCAAGGCTTTGCAGGAACACCTTCCCCCGCCCCTTTCGCTCGAATAATTCCCTGGGCGTTTGCGGAGAATTAATCCCATTCATGCAACAGTAGACCCAGGGCAATAGAAAACACATTGGACCTCCTCGAACGGCCGGGGTGCAGACTTCTTGTCGGATCTGCTCTCCCGGCCGTTCGTCTTTTTCTAGTTGCCCCGGCCCTCGCCAATTTGACCCCGCACCCCTTGCAAACTTAAAGTGGGACCGGCGAAAGAAACACCTGCTCATCGCCCCAAAGGTCAACTTCATGCGCGCAACCGGCGATGCTCGTCGTTCACTCCTTCACTTCTTCGCTCTTTCACTGCTCATTTGCTGCTTTTCAGGCCAATCTCTTGCCCAGGCAAAGCAAAACTCCGCCCCACCGACCATTTCCTCGACAGCGGCGCAAAACGGCGCAGTCATCGTAACTCTCGCTCCTGCAACAACCGGCGAAACCATTTACTACACCACCGACAGCACCACACCCACGACGTCTTCCCAGATTTATCGGGCGCCATTTCTCGTGGCTTCAAGGATGACCGTCAAGTCCATCGCCTCGCGCAGTCAAGCGACTCCCAGTCAAGTCGCGAGCAAGACCTTTGCACCACACATTGCCTCGGGCTCTCTACTCTGGAGCGATGAATTCACCAACACGACGAGCACCATCGCCCAGCCTGATCCGCATGTGTGGACTTACGACACTGGCCACAGTGGCTTTGGCAATCACGAACTCGAAACCTACTGCGCCTGGGGATCGAACACCGCGCCCTGCGCCGCCAACAACCCCAGCGCCTATGTCGGCACCGACGGCTATCTTCACATTCAGGCCCGGCAAATCTCGCCCGCTGTCTTCTCCTCCGCGCGCCTGAAAACTGAGGGCTTGTTCAGCTTTCAATATGGCCGCTTCGAAGTGCGAGCCAAGGTTCCCGAGGCACAAGGCTTCTGGCCCGCAGCATGGCTACTCGGCAATAACATCGCAACCGTCGATTGGCCCGCATGCGGCGAACAGGATGTCCTCGAGCGCGTCAACGCCGCGAAAAGCCCCGACTGGAATGAAGGTTCAATTCACGGAGTCGGCTTCACGGGAGACGTCGGTCTCGGCACCATTTATAACTTCCCCGCCACGCAAAATGCCGCCGGCTGGCATACTTACGGCATGACTTGGAAGCAGGGAAGTGTCGCCTATTACGTCGATGAGCCAAGTCATCCCTTCATCACGTACACGTCCCAGAATATGTCAGCTTTGAAGGGTGCTGTGTGGCCCTTCGATGCAGGCCAAAGCAACTTCATTCTGCTCAATCTCGCTATTGGCGGAGGCTGGCCTCACGCACCCGACTCGACCACGCCATTCCCCTCAGAAATGCTCGTCGACTACGTGCGCATCTACGCAAATTGAGCATCGTCTCTCGTTGCGGCTGAACCTTCCTACGTAACAACTCGGCCTCCTTAGAGCCCCATTCGCTGCAACCTCGCTTGCGCCCCATCAGCCCCTATGGTAAAAGATAAACATTCAAGTTTGCCCCCAAAGGGCAAGCCTGAATTTCATGCAGAGTGGCTGAGGGACGGGCCCTGTGACGCCACGACAACCTGCCTGGGCAAACCAGGAGTATGGTGTCAACTCTCGCTCGCTTCAATGCGAGGAACATGAGATTCGGGGGTCGCTTCAGTACTCTTTTCTGCGGCGGCTCACACAGGTTTTTCGAGTCATATCACGTTCGCTCAGTTTACTGAGCCGGTCACGCGCCCGCGTATCCGCATCCACTCGCGAACTGCGAGGGAACGGTGACGACTGCTTACGAACTACGATGTCGGGAATGCGGCAAGACCTATGGTCTGGAGCCGCTTTCCATCTGTGATGAGTGTTTTTCCCCGCTCGAGGTGGCCTACGACCTTGAGTACGCCCGCACCCGCTTTACCCGCGACACGATCTCTCAAGGCCCAATGAATATGTGGCGCTATCGTGCGCTGCTTCCTGTGGCCGACACTTATGTCCCGCAGACACCGGCTGGATTCACGCCGCTCGTTGCCGCCCCACGTCTGGCTTCGCACATCGGTGCGCGCAATCTCTACATCAAAAACGATGCCGTCTGCATGCCCACGCTCAGCTTCAAAGACCGCGTGGTGGCTGTGGCCCTGGCCAATGCGCAAGCCTTCGGATTCGACACGGTTGGCTGTTCGTCAACGGGAAACCTGGCCAACGCCGTTGCTGCGCAAGCCGCCCGCCTCGGTCTCAAGACATTCATCCTCGTACCTTCTGATCTCGAGCCTGCCAAGATCCTCAACACCCAGGTCTATGGCGCCACTTTAGTTCGCGTCGAAGGCAATTACGACCACGTTAACCGGCTTAGTTCGCAGATCGCCGATCGATACAACTGGGGTTTCGTCAACGTCAATCTGCGTCCCTACTATGCTGAAGGATCGAAGACCGTAGGCTACGAAATCGCCGAGCAACTTGGTTGGAAGCTGCCCGACAACATCGTCGTTCCCATGGCCGGCGGTTCGCTCATTACAAAAATCCGCAAGGCATTTAACGAACTGATCGCTCTCGGTCTTGTCGATGACAAGCCGGTTCGTTTCTTCGGTGCGCAAGCCACCGGCTGCTCGCCGATTGCCAAGGCAGTCAAGAACAATTCCGACATCATCGAGCCGCAACGCCCGCACACCATCGCGCGTTCGCTCGCCATCGGCAATCCCGCCGACGGCCTCTACGCCGTGCGCGCCATTCGCGACACAGGCGGATGGGCTGAGGATGTATCGGATGTCGAGATCGTCTCCGCCATACAAGAATTGGCCGAGACCGAAGGCATCTTCACTGAGACCGCGGGCGGCGTTACAACCGCGGTCACGGCACGCCTCTATGCGCATGGCCGCATCAAGCCCGACGAACTCACCGTTACCTGCATCACCGGCAACGGTCTCAAGACCACCGATGTGCTCAACGGGGCTTATGACCAAAGCCATGCAATTCGCCCGCGGTTAGCCGACTTTGAAAACTTCGTTGCAGAACGTGCCGCAGCCAGCCAGGGGTTCAGCCTCGCAGGAGACAGCTATGTCCGTTAGAGTCCTATTGCCCAATGCCTTTCAGAAGCACACCAATAACGTGCGCGAAATCGATAGCGCCGCTGCCAACTTACCCGAGCTTGTGATCGAGATCGAAGGTCGCTTCCCGGCGCTCCGTCCCCATCTTCGGGCTGAAGACGGACAGGTGCGCCGATTCATCAACTTCTATGTCAATGAAGAGGACATTCGCTTCCTTGGCAATGACAAATACAGCTTCCAGGATGGTGATGAAGTGCTCGTCATTCCCTCTATCGCCGGCGGATGCTGCTGAGGTCCCTCCCCCAGAGGTGCACGAATGGGCCCATCGCTTTCGGGCGTGGGCCTTTTCGTTTACTTCGACTCTGAAGGCCAACCATTAAAATCGAAACATGTTCGATATCGCAACGATCTCTCCAGATGTTTTAGAGCGCGCCAAGAAAATCAAAGTCTTCCTCATGGACGTTGACGGCACCATCACCGACGGCGGCGTCTGCCTGCTTGCCCTGCCCAACGATGGCGGCATCGCGGAGTTGAAGGTGTTCAACTCCCTCGACGGCGTCGGCATCAAGCTTGCCGCAGACATGGGCATCCGCACCGGCTTCATCACCGGGCGCAAATCTCCGGCGGTCTTGCAGCGCGCTCACGAAAACAAGGTTGAATTCGTCTATCTCGGCCAAGCCACCAAGGTTGCGGCTTTTGAGGAAATCCTCGCCCTCGCCGACGTCACCGCTGATGAAGTTGCCTACATGGGCGACGATCTGCCCGACATGTCTGTCGCCAGTCGTGCAGGTCTAGCCATCGCCGTCGCCAACGCGGTTCCGGAGCTGAAAGCGATTTGTCATTATGTGACAGAGACCACAGGTGGCCGCGGAACCGCCCGCGAAGTCGTTGAGTTGATTCTCAAGGCACAAGGCCGCTGGGAAGAAGCTATCCCTCTCGCCCGCGCTTGACCGCCGCTATGTCAAATGACTAATGCATTCCTTAGAAGTTACAGTTAGATGAATAACCTCAAGTAACTTGGGATGATATCCGCCCAACGTCGCCCATGTTACTTGAGGGTAAAAGATCGAACAAAGTTTTTGCACCGTATTTGCAGCTTGTTCACCGTCCTCTTACAATGCTCGCGGGATACTACTCGCGTGATCCCACATATCTCTGCCAAGGCACCCGTCGAGTTAGCGGTAGGCTCAAATGCACTGGGCAATCCGCCCTTTTCCGCTCTTGCACCCGCGTCTCCTGTGCCATCGACGCGCCCGCGCGTGCACGCCGAAGTTGGCCGCTATCGCCTCCGCCTCGCAGAGTCAGTTGAAGATCGCGATGCCGCCTGCCGCCTTCGCTTCAAAGTATTCAATATCGAGTTGGGCGAGGGCCTGGAGAGTTCCTATCTGACCGGCCTCGACACCGACCAGTTCGATCTGTTCTGCGAACATCTTCTCGTCGAAGATAAGCAGGAAGACAATCCCGCTCGACGCATCGTCGGCACTTACCGCATGCAGTCGGGAGAAACCGCGGCCCGCAACTTAGGTTATTACTCCGAGCAGGAATTCAACTTCGCGCCATACGAGCCCCTTCGCGCCGGAATCCTCGAGCTCGGCCGCGCTTCGATCGACCGCGAGCATCGCACTCCCGAAGTACTTACTCTGCTGTGGCGCGGCATCGCGCAGTATGCTACTGACATGGGACTGCGCTACCTCATCGGTTGTTCGTCATTGAATTCCAAGAACCCCGCCGAAGGCTGGCAGATGTATCGCCAGCTCGAGCACTATCGGGTTTCACAGGAGTTTGAGACCAATCCGACTGCTGCGTATGCCTGCCCCATCGAGCATGAGGACGCGCAGTCACAGCCGTCGCCTATTCTCAAAGATCAAGTCGATTTGCCCGATGCGCAGCAGCCCGTCGCGCCCGCGGTCAAGGTGCCCAAGCTACTCAAGACCTATCTCGCCATCGGTGCCCGCATCGCCGCGCCGCCGGCTTGGGATCGCGAGTTCGGCACCATCGACTTCCTTACTCTGCTCGATCTTCGGTTGCTCTCGTCGTCCGCGCGCAACCGCTTCCTCGCCCCGCTTACACAATGAATTTTCGCGCTGTCGGGCGCGCTGTGGCGCTCGCTCTGGCTCTCGCAACTTGTGTTCTTCGCTACTGGCTGATGCGAATCCGCGGACCGCTCACATTCGAGCAGCGTGCCCTGTGGATGCAATCCGCCGCGCACGGAATCCTCTTCGCCCTCGGCATCCATTGCCACATCAAAGGGCGTCCGCCAGCGCGCGGCCTCGTCGCAGCCAATCATCTCAGTTATCTCGATATCGTGATTTTCAGTGCCGCCATGCCGTGTGTTTTTGTTGCCAAGACCGAGATCGATCGATGGCCGTTTTTTGGCAAGGCAGCCCGCACCGGCGGCACGATCT
>Ga0182030_10027850_pt1 | contig 10137 bp, 12 predicted proteins | sample 812S3MmetaG_FD_121299 | JGI IMG/M metagenome (GOLD analysis project Ga0182030, IMG submission 121299) | Permafrost microbial communities from Stordalen Mire, Sweden - 812S3M metaG (Illumina Assembly) | ecosystem: Environmental > Terrestrial > Soil > Wetlands > Permafrost | place: Sweden... | reverse complement strand
GCACAATTGACTACGGTTGTCTTACGAGCACATTTCCAGGTAGTCTTGGTAAGAAGATCCTAGTCAGCGCTCCTACGGAAGCCAGCTCACATGTCTTAGAAAAATGTACTAAGCCCTCAACACGACGCTATGAATATATAAGTATTCGGGTTTATACAGCATTGGACGTTAGCACAGATGCATCAAGTAAGCACCTCTTGACGTTCACCGGCAGATACTGATCGATTGTGAGTTATTGGTCTCTCCACGAATATTTTATGGAGAGTTCGAATCAACTGGGGCAGGAAACTTGCCTTGATAGGCATTTGCAGCTTGACTGCATTTGTAATCGCTGTTTCTATTATACGAGTCGCTCTTTCAACACATGGTAGTAACTTGGACCTCACAGTTGTTCTGTTATGGGGAGGAATTGAACTCTCCGTCGGTTCGTATTTTCCATATATTTCGAATTAAAGGGAACAGATATCACTTCCTTTAGAGCATGCAAGCTGAAACTCCTTGACAGCCGTCATTGTCGCTTGTCTAGCATCCTTCCGAACACTGTACACTGCAACCCGGAATCAGAAATCAAAAGAGGATAGTAGGAACAAACCATACTCCTTTGGCAAAACTAGCGGCAAAGGCAACAGCCTCAACGATGAAATCCCACTCAATGATGGTCCGTCCAACCACCGCAGTAAAATTTGTGCTGGACATGGATACTGGGGGTCACAGACTCCTAAGAGTGGCACTACAGAGGACTTGAGAGAAGAGCCGGATAAAATATACAGGAGGACAGACTACGGGGTCTATGGTGTTGATCAGAGCGTATGATGCTAGGACTACTCGAATGGAAGTTAAATATGACTCTATAGTCTAGCAATATAGCAACCAATGGATTATTTTACCATAAAATACGACTTTCGGTCTTTCAATAGACTCCAGTCAATTTGTATAGGGGACTATTTCGGAGCTTTGTATCTAATTTCTTAAGATCCCAGAGTACAGATACTGTTTATATATAGAATTGCCTTAATGTTCGGTCGCTGATCTGATGCTTTTTTTTGGCCTTCACCCACGTATACATATATCTTAATTAAACGGAGGGTTTCATTCTTACGTCTCAGAATGGAACTCGAGTATGGTGGGGATTGGGACGGGAGGCTAGATCTGTACTTGGGAGTGGGGGAGAGGGGCAGGTCCCATGCAAGCTTGATATGCACCACCTTTGTAATAAGATACGGGAGCTAACGTGCCTAACTTACAGCGCCAGATGAACGATGACTACTGATAACGATTCATGCGCCGTCAGCCTGCAGCTTTCGATAAAAGGGACATGCATTGTAGCTACCTCTAATTAATTTACAGGGTTTCCAGCATAAGTGCCAGGAAATTATTATAAGCTGGATTTCTGTCTTAATCGGACATCATGCGGTGCGACCCGAGTCCCGCCCCCGGCTTTTCCAAGGAACCCTAAAATCAACCCGGCCCCCCTATACCCCTATACCCTGTCACTAACGGTAGACGGCCCAGACGCCCTAACCAATGTGAATTTACCAAGCGAGATTTTCCATTGTTGTATTGTAGAAAATTTGACTACTGCGCCGCAATCCTTAGCCTCTACAATCCGTTACCATTTCAATAGCGCAGATTATGGTCTTTCATGGTCGCGCGTCTCTTTTCTAAGATGGCTGACCCTGCGATTGATTCTACAGACCCCTCGAGGGACAGCAAAAGTCGTGTTTTGCTGGACGAGGAGAAAGCAAATCAAACTGACGCCAAAGTTCCCAAAACAGCAGAAAGGCTAGTGTCTGACAACGAACTGACCACACAGGCAGTAGGAAGCCATGCGATTAACCTATCAGGATGGCGCCTCGCAATTGTTACTGGCTCATTGTGCTTGGGTACTCTTCTCGTCGCTATTGATACTACCATCATCAGTGTCGCAATTCCGAGGATCTCTACAGACTTCAAAAATATAGACGATATCGGCTGGTATGGTTCAGCTTACTTGCTGACCGTGACGGCTTTTCAGCCTGCATTTGGCAGCATCTACAAGTTTTTTGACGCGAAAACAACATACCTGATCTCTATCTTCACTTTCGAAGGTGGGTTGGCTCATGGTGTACTCCATTCTCCGTTGAAGGGATAGCTTTCGATGTTGCCTCTCTCGAAGCTACTATTTCCGAAAGCTAATTCTCAAATGCAGTTGGGTCAGTGATTTGCGCCGCAGGTCCTAGCTCAGCAGTATTCATAACTGGACGAGCAATCGCGGGCATAGGCGCAGCCGGTTTATATCAGGGGGCACTTGGTATCGTTGGTCTGACTGTTAAGCTCGAAAAGCGGCCCATGTATCTTGGGATCGTTTTGAGCGTATTTGGAATCGCAGTTTGCTTGGGACCTCCATTAGGGGGCATCTTGACAGATCATGTTTCTTGGAGGTGGTGTTTCTGGATGTCAGTGTAAGAAGCTTTGTTCCATGGCAATTACTAATTATTTGTGATAGTAATCTGCCTATTGGAGGAGCGTCGTTCTTCCTGGTTTTACTTTTTCTCCGCATAAAGGCTAAAGGCTCCCAACGAAAAACATCTGTCCAGCACAGGTTACGTTCTCTAGACCTCCCTGGAATCACACTTATCATTGCCGCAGTTTGCTGCCTCCTCCTGGCGCTGCATTGGGGAGGCACATCATTTTCTTGGAGTTCTTCTAGGGTTATTGGGCTTTTTGTGGGGTTTGCGCTTCTCACAATAGCTTTTGGCTTTGTGCAGTGGAAGCGAGGCGAACGGGCTACTATACCACTTCGTCTTTTACGCCAAAGATCCGTTTTCATGGGCGCATGGTATCTATTCTTCTTGGAAATGTCCATCTATATAGTAAGTATCCCAAATTGAATTCGATTGAGGACAAAGTTAATCTCTTTAAAGGACTTGTATTATTTACCCTTTTATTTCCAATCAGCACAAGGCGTAACTGCTACAGTCAGTGGTGTTCGAGCAATACCGCTCGGTCTCTCCCAGATAGTTGCTGTTATAATTGTTGGAGCCCTAGCAACAAAAACTGGCTACTATGTAAGAATGAATTTTTACTCACCATTAATTTTCACTAACATCTATCTCCGAGGTTCCATTTATGGTCGCTGGCCAATTTGTTGCAATAATAGGCACTGTTCTTCTTTCAAGACTAAACACCGATACCCCCACCGCAGTCTGGGCTACTTATCTGGTCATAACAGGTGTAGGTTTGGGTATGGGGCTTCAAATGCCGTTCACTGCCTTGCAGGTAGTCTTGAGGTAAGTAAGATCTTACTGAAATATGTTTATTTTCTACCGTTTGACTGTCACTAACACGTCTCAGTGAGACTGATATTTCGACCGGAAATGGTATATCCATCCTCCACCATCCCAATCCATTTAGCGGCATAAGCTAACACAAACATAGCGATTTGCGTGTTCTTTTCTCAACTAGGCGCGTACGTTACTCTAGATCAGAGTCCATTTCCTAACTCTTCTAATCAAAATGAACAGATCTATCGCAATCGCGATTGGCCAAAGCTTGTTTGTCAATGGCCTTGTGGAGGAGATTCCCAAGCGTACCGATGCAGTGTCTTCCGCTGCCGTACTCAAAGTGGGCCCAACTGCTCTTACTCTCCTGGCCAAGACTCCGGCAATCTTACGAGCACTTCGAGACGCATATTCTGAGGCCATTCAAAGGACGATGTATTTTTCTTTAGCTACGGCATGCGTTGCATTGCCCTTTGCTTTAGGGATGCAATGGCTTAATGTCAAGAAGGTCGCAAAGGAGAAGGAGAAGGAGAAGGTGCAAGGTAGTGAGGGGACGGAGTGACTAAAAAGCATATAGAGATGGTCATAATTCTACGCTTATTTGTTGTTCATTTTCTTCTTTTCTAAAATCCACGTATACATTATTGAAAGAGCCATCACATATGTAACTTCTGGGTCTGAGTTTAAAAGATATTTCTTTCTTTACCTGAAAATCCATATTAGCTACTTGATAAATCGAGCATGCAAATCATAATTAGCCTCCACCCTTGGGACAAAGGATACCTTACCCTCCTTTAATTTGCAGTATACGCTCTCTTGTCTTCAGATCGTAATGCCGACGACCCCCTGGTTCAGGACTCAAGAGAAATATGACTCGTTCTGTTCTAGCAATCTATTCCCTCCATAAAATTTACTAATATATGAGTCTTAACGATCAGGTTCCTTTTTCTTATTGCTTTATCCGATGATTCCATCAGCTATTAATCTGCAATTGTTCGCAGACAACAAAACGAGCGTTGACATTATATCTTGAATAAAATGTGATGAATGATGTGCCTAATAATACTAGAAGCAAGCTCTTGAGATAGTGATAATTTCTCGGCTGGATCGAACAATACAAAGTACCACACTTATACAGGAAGTGTATTCGCAACCTCCCCCCTTTCCCAGCCCAGAATGATACATTGAAAAGAGTACAGCGGCAAAGCTATATGGAATAACCAATGCTTGAAATCATCAAACGCAGATTGCAGACTGATATCGTGGTTTCAACAGTGTCTCGTACTCGATAACCATGGTTTTAAGCATCCCATCGCCAACTTCAAAGTCCGCACTCGAATGATCTAACGAATTATCAGCAAGTTCTTCAAATCAAACAGTTTCCATACAAAAACACAAGACCTCAGTCCTTAAATCGTAGAAGGCCTTTCTCAACGATTCACTCCTTCCAATGAGAGCAAAGTTGGAATCTAAACTCCAGTCGATATGGAGTGGGGAGGAGACCTGAAAGAGAGCAGCGTAATTCGCCGTCAAGGCGTTATACATTCGCTTCGAGGCGTCAATCACCATCTCATGATCTATTGTCGGAGGTCAGGATTTATTCACTTTATAAGCCTTACTCAGTCGGAATTGAGGCCCTACCTGAGAAGCCTGGTTGCTTATTGTCTGGTCTTGGGGCATTCGAATACTGCCTATACACCGCACCACAATCCCTATAAGTAAGGATTAAACTCCACAGAACTGCCCACAAGGGGATTACATTCTGCGATCCAGGCCCGCTGCCGCTGTATATGAGCTTCTCGACGGATTTGAGGACGAAAAGCTCTTCCTTGCGGATGGCTGTCTTGATCACACTTAGAATCTGGGAAGAAACGGCTTTTGAGGCGAGAATAGTGTGTGACTCGGTGGGGGACGAAGATGAAGAGGAGTTGCGAACAGTTTTGCCCGAACGCCAGCAGCGGAGGAGCTTGAGAATCCGGATGGAGCTTACGAGGAGGTCGCGCTCGGAATAGTTAGTGGAAAGTTGAGTGAGGGATTGAGCATACGTACTAATGGCAAAGGAGGATCATGCTCGCAATATTCGGACATGAATCCATGAAGAGCGACAATGAAGCGTTTGGTAGTGCTACCCTCCGTGGTTATCATATCAAATTGAACCCAGTGTAGGAGGTCGTCAACTGTAGGTATACTTTCCGGGACGATTGCATAGCGTTGACTTGGCACAACCTCGAAATTAGTGTCACTGATCGCGACACGATGAAAAAGATTCTCTAGTTCCGACCCAGGTTTGAGGCTCTTGGTCGAGTAGTCCTGGACAATAACAGGTAGTTGTGCCGCTGTTGGGGAGTCTTTGTCGAATAGTAGCTCGAGGTGTATTTCACGGTGCGGGCCATTATAGTGCTTGATCTCGGATCGAAGAAAGTCTTGAGTGAAGGATTCGAGAAGAATGTCTTACGGGCATTATTAGTATGCAATTGTGACTTTGTGTGGGGACACGAAAGCCGTACCAAAACCGCCGAATCGAAGCTCCAGAAAGGTGTCATGAATACAAAGACATCTTGCTAATTCGGCGCTACGAGCTGCTTTGAGACACTGCTTGCATGGCCTGGGAATTTGTCCATCCGGATCATCGCCATTGGGGGATTCGAACTTCGGGGGAATGTTAGTGTGATAGAGGGGGAGAATTAAATAGAGACCTACGGCAACTTTCCGGAATCGACATCTAGAGCAGGATCCAACGGCTCTAGACAGAGCGACTTGCTTGCGTTTGCTTGGGTCGTATGCGGATTTTGTTCTGCTGGTGTTGGCTTCATTCGTCGTGGAGAAGCAAGAGATCATTTGATTCATATCATCGAAGGTGCGCTTTCCATTTGAGGATTTGACGGGAACGTTGCTCGCCGAACCTTGACTCTGTCTTGCCGATGATTCAACGCCATCCTGTGAACTGGCAGGCGTGTTAAACTGTGATCCCGAATCGTTGGAACTTTCCAAGTCCTGTCCCTTGGAGTGGACCTCTGCCTTGAGAGATGAAAGGTACTCGAGTCCGTTGGAGAAGTGGTTTGACTCCATGCGCTCACTAGAACCCGAGGAGTTGCTGTTGGCACTAGGACCGGCTTGAGAGATCATGAAATCCATGGGTGTATTATCAAAATCAGGAAACCAAAACGGGTCAAGTGGTAGATCATCACAACTAAGTCCCGGAGTTATGTAAGTCCCAGGATAATATCCAGACAAAAGGCTTGGGTCAAACATTGGATGTTCAGATGGTGCTGTAAGGTCCGGTATGAGGGGGGCAGCTTCAAGGTCCAATTCAACAAAATGAAAGTCCTGGAGTGAAATAGGATCCACTTCCTGGGGAAGATTAGGGTCCATCTCCTGGGATTTATGGGTTCGGCTGGCCTTAGATTGCTGGGATTTCTTGGGTTTCTGCTGGCTGGTGCTAGATTTCTCGTTATGTGATTGATCCATGTTAATTTGCAGCCTCGTGTGCGTCTACGTGATGGCGTGGATTTATAGAGTCGTGGGATGGGGGTTTCGTGATGTTGTTATCGAAAGGCGAGAATTGTGAAGGAAGAATAATTGCGAAGAAAGGAACGAGGGAATCGAGGCATTGTTAAGAGATCTCGAAGGTCAGCCCTTAGACAATAATAGGTTGTCGGCGAGGAGGTTGACGCATTGGGTAAGTCCAAAAAGTGAGGCTGTTTAGCGACCTCGTTCCACACCGAAGCCGAAAATGGACTTGGACATCACGGGGAAGAAATCACGTGTTAGAGCCTCAATAGAATACCAGGACCTCGAGAAGACTTGGAGATTAAATTGGTCCTTGTCTTCCCCATTGCAGCTCAACTCATCACAAGATGGAATACAACACAACCGCCTAACAGCAGACTTTCTTTAAAGAAAAAGGCTATCTCATGCTCCGAGGTATTTGTTCCCTGGGAGAAATCCTTGATTTGCAAATTTGGGCCCAAGAAGTTCATGAACCTTCCACGAACATCAGAAACACCATGGATCCCATATGAAGAAATCAACGCATCATGCCAACGCGTATTATGCCCACAGTTCAACGACCTCTTGAGAGGGAGTAAAATGTTGGGGATTCTGGGCCAATTGTCGAGAGAAGATACGCTGTTCATTAAGGAAAAGAGTATGTATTGGAGAGATCTGTGGAGGGGATGACTCTGGATATTGACGATCGAGATATAGTTAACTATAAACTTGCCGGTTCAGGGGGATTTGCCCCGAATATTGATAGTACGGCTTATACGCATGTTCAGAATATCAAACATCTGACTATTTTGCGGATCAAACATGGAGTCAAGTGGAGCTGGAAGCTGGTATGCTCAGTTTCGATCGAGATGTGCTCTTGATTGATAAAGAACTCGGTCATATTTTTGTTTTTGGGTCGCATCTAGCGCATCGAAGTGGGCCGAACAACAGCGACTCCGATCGGAAAGCCATCTACGCAATGTATAATTGCAAGAGTGAAGGCGATGTGCATGATACGTACTACGTGGATAGAGCAAATCTGTGGCGCCCAACGCATAAGAAAGACTTTGGGACGAAATATGAGGAAGGTGCGTTACGATATGGATTTGGAAGTCCAATGTTAAGTATCGATCTTGGGGAACAATATGTTGATTGAGAGGAATGGATATAGTATGAAATGGCGAGCAGTGTAGAAAGCTGCAATGCTCTTCCAATTTCAACTTTTGTAGATCTGCAAACTCAAGACGGAATCGATTCCGCAAGGGGCCAACTTGACCAATCAGATCGAGATAAATCTAGGTCTGGCTTCAAATGTACGACCTGAATACCATTCTTAGTTTGGTTGCCACTGTCCCCACGAGTCGATAGGTGAAGCTTGTTTGATAAACATGGCGTCTTTATCCCGCACGCCGAGAGAAATCACAAATGGCTTGATCCGCCTGCTCGACGAGAGTGGAACTGGAGAATACATTGGGGAGAACATCAGTCAGCTAGAGCATTGTCTTCAATGTGCTAACTCCGGAGTGAAATTGGTTCGCATACCTGATTGAAAACCTTCATTACCAACGGTACTAATAAATCCCAAAAGGTAACAAAGACTAAATAATCATCGCAGCCTTATTGCTCGACATTGTTAGCCAATTCCTCCTACTTGACGCTACCAACGATGTACAGATGACAATAGGAGACCACTCGGTTGGACATGTATGTTATGAAAAAGTAGGAGAGGAATATCTTATAGGCGTTGGATTTGGAGACAGAGTATTGAGGCTGGTAGGAAGTCATGTGGCTGAGAAAAGGCGGGGTCGCAATTGTCCTATTTGACCATCTCTTGCTGAGAGGAGACAGGTATCTGACTGCCGCGGACGCATGATATTACGATGGGTTGTCGGAGGCTTCAAAATAAAGTTTGAAGTTTCAAGGTGGTCCGTTTGAGGGGAGGGAATTGAATTTTTTTTGAGAATGATCCGTTGAAGGACGAGATGGTTAAGTTATGAAAATGGGATGATTGCGCCAAGATTGTTGGTATTGACAAGGAAACGCCTAGGACGGAAACATATAGGGCTATGATTGTAAAGCACCTTCAATCAAACAAGTAGCATGGGAGATCGTTGTAGACGAGTCAAGGAGCTGTGAAATAGGATGTCACTTTTACAGAACGGCCGTCAATCATACACACAACTCCTTCCCTCGCTCGTCGATAACCGCATGCTCCTCATCCTTTCCAACTACCAGGCCCATCGCCATACCACTTCCCTGATGAAATAGCACATGACAATGCAGCATCCATATCCCCGGGTTGTCAGCCAAGAATCTCAATACCACGTATCCCCTTCTCGGCACCATAACCGTATCCTTTTTGATGGGATTTTTAAGGTTCAGCTGCGGCTTGAGCGCTGCATTTCCCTTCTCGGCATAAGGTGAGTAGCTTCCCCATCCGTGTTCAGATCGATATGACGCGAGGACGTAAAATGAGTACCCGTGTAGATGGAAGGGATGCGAGCCGTCGTCGAGGTTATTGATGATGATATCTACCCAGATAGGAGATGAAAGAATGGGGATGTAAGGGACCAATTGATTACTGTCCCAGAGAGCGCGGGGTAAGGTGATTAATGGTGGGGTTTGAGGAGAGAAAGACGTGCGATTTATGAATCCTTTGGGGTGATTGCTGAACTTGGCGAGTTTTTCGGTACGAGTATAGAGGAGGATTGTTTGTTGGGCTGTTTCTGGATGGGCGAAGGAAGAGGTGGGGTTGGGTGGAGGGGAGGCATTGGACAGGTCGAAATAGGTGGTGGAAGGTAACGATGAGGGCATGGACAAGAGGGTTTCTTGCGGATCGACCATCGAATCCGAGAAAAGTGGGAAAGATTGGCTCGGCCGAAGCGCGGAGTTTGAGTACTTGAAGTTTCTGACCAGCGTTAGTGAGATCAATTGGGGCCTTGGGTGGGGCAGAAAAATATACTCAGAATCAAGTGTGATATAAAGCCGGCTAACTTCATGAACATCCAGGACCACGTCCACCCGTTCGCCAGGATACAAGATACCGATTGAACCAACTTCTTTTCCTGAAATAGGGAATCCTCCATCAATCGTGACCGGATTGAGAGTCCCCGAGTCCACACCAATGATGAGACCTGCCAGAGACCTAATTTTGATTAGCATTTCGCACATGTACTAGGGCGTATTCATACCCGACGTTGACGATACATAGACGGACAGAGCTCATGCCAAGTCCTCTTCTCAACACAACAAGTCTGGATTCGTCCTCGGCGTTTACACACTCAACGGGGCGAGCTGGAACCGCCATTGAGCAGAGAAACTTTCCAGCGCCATTAACAAGTAGTGAGTCAGGAACGGGCTATCCAAAATTTAGACATAATTAGAAAGT
>Ga0182030_10027849_pt1 | contig 10137 bp, 7 predicted proteins | sample 812S3MmetaG_FD_121299 | JGI IMG/M metagenome (GOLD analysis project Ga0182030, IMG submission 121299) | Permafrost microbial communities from Stordalen Mire, Sweden - 812S3M metaG (Illumina Assembly) | ecosystem: Environmental > Terrestrial > Soil > Wetlands > Permafrost | place: Sweden... | reverse complement strand
TATATCTCCGCCCGGCGGTTGAACCTTGGCCTTTTCCAAAAGGACATCAATGTTGCTTGGGATCTGGCTCCGCACGATATTTCCATCGTCCAGCACATCATTGGCGAGCAACCGGTCACGGTGAATTGCCGGGGCAGCGCGCACATCACGCCCGGCATTGAAGACGTGACGACCATGTGCTTGAGCTATGCCGGAAAACGGACGGCTATCATTCACAGCAGCTGGCTGGATCCGCGCAAGGTGCGCGAGATGACGATTGTCGGCAGCAAACGCATGATTGTTTATGACGATGTCGCCACACTGGAAAAAATCCGCGTCTTCGACGCCCGCGTTGAATGTCCGCCGCATTACGACACATTTGCGGAATTGCATTACGCCTATCACTACGGCGATGTCTATGCGCCCTATATCAAACAGGAAGAGCCGCTCAAAACCGAGTGTCAGCATTTTCTGGATTGCATCAAACAGGGCACAACACCGTTGAGCGATGGTAGCAAAGGCTTGGAACTGGTTCGTATTTTGGAGGCTTCCTCGGAATCCTTGAAGCAGGGTGGTGCACCGGTTGACTTTTCAGTCCCAATGAACGGAAACGGTTGGACGCCGCCGCCGGAATTGGAAGTAACCAATCCTCGCGTATCGGCCAAAAAAGTGTCCGTCGCCGGCGCGAAGGGAACCAATCGTTCCAGCGCGAACGGCCGGAAGATTCAGGTGAAAATCGGCGCGAACGGCAGCCAGTCGTGAGCGGCCCGCATCAGATGTATCAACGGATTGCGCCGGACGTAAAGTTGGGAAAAAACGTCCGCATTTACGACTTCACCAACATTTACGGTTGTGAAATCGGCGATGACGTGAAGATTGGAACCTTCGTCGAAATCCAGAAAGGTTCAAAAATTGGCAACCGTTGCAAGGTTTCCAGCCACACGTTCATCTGCGAAGGCGTGACCTTGGAAGATGAGGTTTTCATTGGCCACAATGTCACGTTCACCAACGACCGCTTTCCCCGTTCCACGGCTGCGGATGGCAGTCTGCAGACGGAAGCCGATTGGAAATGTATTCCGACGCTGGTCAAGCGCGGCGCGTCCATCGGCTCGGGTGCCACACTCTTGTGCGGCATAACCATCGGTGAGAACGCGCTCGTAGGTGCCGGCAGCGTGGTGACGAAAGACGTGCCGCCGGGCGCGGTGGTGGCAGGCAATCCGGCCCGGATCATCCCGTCGCGGAAGCCGGTCCATTGAATTATTTCCCATTTCGGATGTCGAATTAGTTTGCCTCGATGAGTGATAAAAAACCAGACGCGCCGCAATCGGGAATGTCGGTGGCGGACATTTACTACGTCCTGTTCCGGAGGAAATGGCTGATCATCAGCTTTTCCTTGGCGGGAATACTGGCGGCGCTGGCAGTGTGCCTGATCAAACCGCAACAATATAAATCCGCGGCGGATCTTTCGTTGAGCGTGTTGGAGGCGAAGCCAATTAGCGTGCCGGGGGAAGATGCTAGACCGATGATGGATCCGAGTGTGAACATCATCACCACTGAAATCGAAATTCTGCAAAGTCTGGACTTGGCCCAACAGGTGGTTCAAGCCATGACCCCCGAAAAAATATTGGCTGGTTTTGGCGGCGGCACGGACACTAATGTTGCGGCCTATTATATTAAAAGTGGATTGAGCGTGGAGGCGACACCTGGCAGCAGCGTGATTCACCTCACCTTCCAGCATCCTGACAAGGAAATTGCCCAGACCGCCTTGAATGAAATCATTGATGGCTACTTCGTCAAACACTACAAGATACGGGGTGGCGGCGGTGTTTACGGAGACTTTTTGACGAATGAAACCGCACGGTTGCGCAGCGAACTGGTCGAGACCGAAAAGCAAATCCAGCAGGCGCAAAGTGAAATTGGCGTGATTGCCACCGACGATGCAAAAGAGGCCTATTCCGACCAAATCACAAAATTGCGCGGTCAAATCTCCGAGGCCGAGGAAGATCTGGCGGAAAAACAGGCTGCGGTGAAGATATTGACTTCTTCGATAACGCAGACGAACGGCGAGCCTGTGGCGAAGATTCCCGCCGAGCAATACGACGCCTATCGGAGGATTTGCGAGCGCTTGTCCATCCTCAAAAAAAAGGAGGACGATTACTTGACGCAACAGGGATTCACGGAGGAGAACGTGCTGGTCAAGGATGTGCGCAGCCAGATTGCTGATGCGCAAAAATCCAGGAATCAGTTGGAGGAAAAATATCCCGAATTGGCGACCTTGGACATTCCCCAGCAGAAACCGTCCCAGGAGCCTGCGGACATGGCCGACAATCCGCCAAACAATACCGCGCAAATCGTGGCGTTGAAAACCAAAATTGAATTCCTGCATTCGCAATTGAACCAGGTCTGGAATGAGGCGACCAATTTTGAACGGGTGGAAGCCACCATTTCTGAATTGCAACAGAAGAAGGAATCGGCCGAAGCCAACCTGAAATACTTTACCGATCATCTGGAACGCACCCACATTGACGAGGCGTTAAACGAAGGCAAGGCATCAAACATCAGCATCATCCAGTCGCCGACACCGCCGGTGAAGGGCTGGTCCACAAAATTCAAGAAAAAATTAGGCATGTTGGCGGTGAGCGGCATTGTCGCCGGTCTGGGGCTGGCCTTTGTGATGGAGTTGCTTCTGGACCGCTCTGTGAAGCGTCCATCGGACATCGAAATCAAACTCAGGCTGCCGGTGTTTATTTCCATCCCGGCTGTGGCCGATATCGGTTCGGGGAAACGCCATCGGCTTGTTGGTGGCGGCCGGTTGCTGCTGGGCAACTCATCCGCCAAGCCAGTTGACGGGCAACCTTCCGTTGACAGCAGCAGAAGTATTGCCCCATGGGATCAGGAACATCCGCTGCGACGTTTCTATGAGGGCTTGCGCGACCGGCTGATCGTCTATTTTGAAGTAAGAAATGTGACTCATAATCCCAAGCTGGTGGCCGTGACAAGCTGCGACCATGGCTCGGGCGTCAGCAGCATTGCCGCCGGGCTGGCCGCCACGCTTTCCGAGACCGGCGACGGTAACGTTTTACTCGTAAACATCAGCGGCGAAAGAGGGGCGGCCCAGCAATTTTACAAGGGCGAGCTGGGTTATAGTCTGGATGAAGTTCTTGAAAACGAAAAAAAAGGCGGGCTTGTCAAAGCGAACCTTTACACTACCGTCGAACAGGCAAACGGTGACATGTTGCCGGCCAACCTGCCCAAGAAGCTCTCGGCTTTAATGCCAAAACTCAAGGCCAGCCAATACGACTATATTATTTTTGACATGCCGCCCGTCACCCAAACCACGGCCACGGCCCGGCTTTCCGGCCTTATGGACATGGTGATGCTCGTCATCGAATCCGGAAAAACCAATCAAGACGTCGTTAAACAGGTGACCAAGCTTTTAGGTGAATCCAAGGCCAACGTCAGCACGGTCCTCAACAAAACCAAGAACTATATTCCGCTGCAATTGCATCAAGAATATTTGAATGATGGCTAGCACTGGCCTTGCCTGTTTCCATTTTTAAACCCAGTCATTCAAATTGAGGCCGGGACAGGTGGTATTTCGTCCATCTTTACGTTCTTAATCCAGGAAAAATAATTTCAACAACGCTCTAATTTACACGCTGATTATGGTTGAGGAATTAAATCTAACGCTTAAACAAATCATTTATTCATGAAAATTGCTGTTTTCGGAATGGGTTATGTTGGCTGTGTGACTGCTGCCTGTCTTGCAGACCATGGACATGAGGTTACCGGTGTTGATATTGATGAGACTAAGATTTCATTGGTCAATGCCGGTCGAAGTCCTATTATCGAACCGGGCCTGGAAGAATTGATCCAGTCCGGTATCAGGTCGGGAAAACTCTGCGCTGCCAGTCGGATTGATTCGTTGGGGGATATGGTTCTGGTCTGTGTCGGCACGCCGAGTAATGAGAATGGCAGTCTTGGCCTGGCACAGATGTTAAGGGTGTTGGGGGAAATCAGCAATCTGCTTAAAAATGCTCCGGACTATGTTGTCATCAACATTCGCAGCACAGTGCTTCCTGGGACGGTGGAACAAGTCATAATTCCACTCATTGAGGAACAATCCGGCAAAAAGTGTGGCCGGGATTTTGGCGTCTGTATGAATCCGGAATTCATGCGCGAAACAACCGCTGTCCATGATTTTGCCGATCCGCCATTTACCGTTATTGGGGCAAGTGATGCTCGCGCACATGCACTCACTTCCGAGCTGTATGCTGGATTGAAAGCCCCGGTGGAAAAAACCAGCTTGATGGAGGCGGAGATGATCAAATACGCCTGCAATGCATTCCATGCTACCAAAGTCTGTTTTGCAAATGAAATTGGCAATCTGGGCAAGCGAATCGGCGTGGATAGTCATCGCGTCATGCAGATCCTTTGCCGGGATAATAAATTGAACCTTTCGTCTTATTATATGAAACCGGGCTTTGCCTTTGGCGGGTCATGCCTCCCCAAGGATCTGCGGGCGATTCTGCATAAAGCCAGGCAGATGGATGTTGATATGCCGATGCTGGATTCGCTTCTTGAAAGCAATCGAAAACAGGTGGACATCGCCTTTAACATGGTTCGAAAGGCAGGAAAGTCGCATGTCGGAATTTTGGGGCTTAGTTTCAAGGCGGGAACGGACGATTTGCGCGAAAGTCCCATTGTTACCCTGATTGAAATGTTGATCGGCAAGGGATATAAAGTCAGAATTTATGACGAGGAAGTTTCGTTCGCAAAACTATTTGGTGCCAATCGCAGGTATATTGAGCAAACCATCCCCCATATTTCATCGTTGATGATGTCCTCGATTGATGAGGTGCTGGGAGACAGCGAGGTGGTAATTGTATCAAAGAAGGGACATCAGTTTGCAGAAGCCATCAAGAAGCTTAAAGAGGATCAAATCGTAATTGATCTCGTGAGAATTGTTTCGGAGTTGGATGGGAGTCTTTTGAATTATGAAGGTATCTGCTGGTAAGATATTGATGTTCGTTGAAAATGCGTTTCCTCAGGACACGCGGGTAAAAAATGAGGCTGATGCACTGGCGGCGGCGGGCTATGCCGTCACGGTGGTGGCGTTGCGCAAACCTGCGCAGCTTCGGTCCGAAGTGGTGGATGGCATTCAGGTCTATCGTTTGCCGCGCCTTGAGCTTTTTGAGAAAACCCCGTCCCCCAACCCCGGTTGGTTGGAGCGGCTCTGGTTGAAGCTCAAGTCCCTGCTTGGGTATGTGATTGAATATGTATATTTTACAAGTGCTTGTTTTGCCATGAGCCTCTATGTGGGTTTGAAACATGGATTTGACGTTATTCATGCACATAATCCGCCGGATACGCTTTTCATGGTTGCCCTGCCATATAAACTTTTCCGGAAAAAATATGTTTTTGACCATCACGATCTTTGCCCCGAATTATATCGATCGCGATACGGTGCGCCCCGGGATCTGCTGGCGCGCATTCTGCAGCGGGTGGAGTGGTGTAACTTGAGGCTGGCGGATGTGACCATTGCCACTAACGACTCTTATAAACAATTTCACATTGAGCGCGGGGCGAGAAAGCCGGAAACCATATTCGTGGTGCGCAACGGCCCCAATCATAAACGGATGCAGGTAGCCTCGCCCAGCGAGCGGTTGCGGCAGAAAGGCAAAACGATTCTTTGCTATATTGGCAGTTTGAATCCCCAAGACGGAGTTGATTATCTGCTGCGTTCGTTGAAGCTTCTGCGTCACGATCTTAAACGTGAAGACTTTTACTGTGTGATCATGGGCAGCGGTGATTCGTTGCAGGATTTACGCAACCTTGCTTCTGAATTGGGACTGGACGACCATGTGGAATTGACTGGATACATCCCGGACAAGGATTTGGAGGAAAATCTCGCGGCGGCGGATATTTGCATGGATCCAGATCCGTCCAGCCCGCTCAATGATGTTTCGACTTGGATTAAAATCATGGAATACATGGCTTGTGGCAAACCGATCGTTTCCTTTGACCTGAAGGAGACTCGCTACTCGGCCCAAAAGGCGGCGGTGTTTGTTCCCGCAAACGACGAACTCGAATTTGCCAGGGCAACCGCAATGCTCATGGACGACCCTGTGTTGCGTCAAAAAATGGGTGACTTTGGTCGCGAGCGGGTCGAGCGGGATTTGCAATGGAGCGTGGTGAGCAAAAACTTGTTGCTGGCGTATAACTATCTGAAATTGCGGCATTCCAGAACTGAACCGGTTATACCGCAGCCTGAAACGGAACGGGCAACTCCTTCTTAGAGGCGACTGATTACACTCCAGAGTAAGTATTTTGAAAGCCGGATAAAGCCAGCCATGAAATATGCAGTCATTAGCCCGGTGCGGAACGAAGAAAAATATTTGCCCGCCACGATTAAATCATTGATGGCGCAAACCGTCAGACCGACGCATTGGATCATCGTGAACGATGGCTCAACCGACCTAACCAGACGCATTGCGGAAGAAGCAGCGCAGTCGAACACTTGTATTCAGGTTGTCAACCGCTCGGACCGCGGGTTTCGCAAGGCCGGTGGGGGTGTAGTTGAAGCCTTTTATGAGGGGTATCGTTTGATTGACAACATGTCTTGGGATTATCTCGTCAAGCTCGATGGCGACCTGTCATTTGGTCCGGATTATTTTGAAAAATGCTTTGCCCGCTTTGACGAGGATCAAAAACTGGGGATTGCCGGCGGGACCATTTGCGCCGAAATTAACGGGGCACTGCGTGCGGAGGCGAAAAACGACCCTGCGTTTCATGTCCGGGGAGCTACTAAAATTTACCGGGGTGACTGCTGGCGGGCAATCGGAGGTTTGATCCATGCGCCCGGGTGGGACACGTTGGACGAAGTCAAAGCAAATATGCTTGGCTGGAAGACCCGAACCCTTGCCGGGATCAACGTCCACCACCACCGTCCCACCGGGGCCGCCTACGGAGCCTGGAACGACCGTGTTAAATCGGGCATGGCCAATTATATCGCTGGCTACCACCCGTTGTTTATGCTGTTGAAAGCAATGAAGCGCATGGGGGAGAAGCCCTATCTCGTGGGCGGCTGCGGGCTTTTGTTTGGCTTTTGTAAAGGATATGTGAAAAAAATCCCTCAAGTTGAGGATAAACCCTTAATCAGTTATTTCCGCCAGCAACAGATAAATCGGTTGTTGGGCAGGAAAAGTCTTTGGAGCTAGGCGAAACCGGTGCCAGCTACTATTTGAGGACAGCGCTTGCCACTCCTTTACCCAATCCATGTTCACGAACGAGCCGAGGCCGTTTCGTGGTCAAAGCTGGTTCCCATTCTGGAACACTTGTTCCCGGTCAAATTTAGTTTTGGCCGTGAAGTCATGCCGGAAACGGCTGCAGAAATTGAAACGGCCGGCAATCCGGTGCGAACCCGGCGTTCAGGGTGTCCGGGCGTTTTTAGAATCCCGCGACCAAAGGAAACACCGACGGACGGAAAATTATTTGAAGTTGCCATTAACTTTACCGACGACCCGGATGTCCCTTTTCCTTTTCGCGGGAGATCACTAGAGGCAAAGGTGGCGGCGCAACCGAAGCCGTTGTCATTGCGAGGCGACGCAACGGTGTTAGCCACATGCGAGACGGGGCCGGTTTGGGCGGTAACAGAAACCTTCGGCGTCAAACACTACGAATCCGCCTTTGATCTGCCCAATTTCGAACCGGACACCGCCCTCAAGGAAGTTTTGAACGAGCAGCGTTTTATAGAAATGCTGCCTTTGATCAATTGGCTTCGTGTAATATGTCGGCAGACGGCTTATGAAGATCCGCCGTCAAGGTCATGCTTTATATTCGATGATCCCAATCTGCATTGGCCACGTTATGGATTTGTCGATTTTCGGAAGCTGGCCGACCATGCGGCCAGAAAGAATTATCATGTCGTCTTTGCCACCATTCCACTTGATGCCTGGTTTACTCACGAAGCGACGGCACGGATGTTCCGAAACAATTCCCGTCAGCTATCGTTGGTGGTTCATGGTAACGACCACATTAAACATGAACTGGCTCAAGACTACGCGCCGTCGGCGCGCGTAAATTTATTGAGACAGGCGGTGCATAGGATTGAACACCTCGAAAGCAAAGCCGGATTGCCAGTCTCCCGGGTGATGGTGCCTCCGCACGGAGCCTGTTCGGAAGAAATGTTGGCGGAATTGCCGGGGTGCGGTTTTGAAGCGGCATGTATCTCGCATGGCTCCTTGCGCGCACATAACCAGGGAAAATCGTGGACAAGGCATGTGGGATTCTTCCCATCCGAACTGGTTCAGGGATGTCCGGTTTTGCCTCGATGGGGATTGTCCGGTAATGTTAAGAATGCTATTCTGCTGGCAGCATTTCTCGGTCAGCCCATGGTGTTTAGGGGGCATCACCAGGATTTGAAAAACGGAATTGAATTACTTGACGACCTGGCGGAATTCATTAATTCCCTTGGCCCTGTTACCTGGTCAAATATGACGGATATTAGTCGGATGAACTACCAATGGCGTCTGGAGGGCGATATGTTCAAGGTGAAGCCTTTGGGCCGGAAACTTGTTCTTCAGGTGCCGGATGAGGCCAGTCAATTGGTCATTGAAGCGGGAATCCAAACGGATTGGGATATAACCGGCTTAAGCGGCAATGTTGTCAAGGCGCGGATTGGCGAGACTGTTTCGTTGCCGAAGAACGCGAACCGCAAGATTTTGATCACGGCGCAGTCTCCCTTGCCAGTTTGGTCTCAAATTGGAGCGGGACGAACACCGGTCATCGCCATTGCTCGACGCTTGCTAACCGAGGGGCGGGATCGCCTTTTACCATTTTCTCCATCCAAGTGAAAATACAGACACCTTTGGATCTCTCGATCATCATCGTGAATTGGAATTCTGCGGAGTTTGTGCGCCGCTGTGTTGATTCAATTCGGCGACAGCCCATTGGGTTTACATATGAAATCATCGTTATTGACAACGCCTCGTTTGACGGATGTGACCGGATGTTGCGCGAGCATCATCCCGAAGTGAGTTATGTCCAGAGTCACGAAAACCTTGGTTTTGCCCGGGCAAACAACCTCGCCTTCAAGTTGTCGCGCGGAACCACCTTGTTGTTTTTGAACCCGGATACGGAGATTGTAGGTTCAGCAATCCAGCAATTGCACAAGGCGGCATCTGAATTGCCATCGGCCGGTGTTGTCGGAGCCAGATTGCTCAACGCCGACGGCACGCTGCAGACAAGTTGTATCCAATCATTCCCCACCATCATCAATCAGGTTCTGACGTTCGAATTCCTGCAAAGATTATTTCCCTGGTGGGAACTTTGGGGCATGGCTCCGCTTTATCATCAACCCCATGCCATGGCAGACGAAGTCCAAGGGATTTCCGGAGCCTGCATGATGCTCCGCCGGGATGTTTATATCAGGGTCGGCTGTTTTAGTGAGGACTATTTCATGTATACTGAAGACCTTGATCTTTGCTATAAAACCAGGAAATCAGGACTGAAGAATTACTACCTCGCCGAAGCCACCATCATACATTTTGGCGGGAGCAGTTCCAAGCAGGCCGCTAGCGATTTCTCCTGCATCATGATGCGGGAATCCATCTGGCGGTTCCTGCGTAAGACGCGCGGCGACATTTACGGCCTGGGTTACCGCTGTGCGATGTTCCTGTCGGCGGTCGTCCGACTGGGGCTGCTGGTGTTCCTTTTCCCCATCCAAGCATTGCGGGGTCGCTGCCAGTGCTGGCGTGGTTCGTTTCGCGAGTGGTATGCCGTTTTGCGGTGGAGCGTGCGTCTATCCCTGCCAAGTATAAATCACGGAGAGCCTTCAGCTCAATATCAGGAAGTTGGACCGGTGCTGAAGTGATGATTGCGTTGCCTGGGAGGAAACCTAAATTGAAATTCTTCTGCCTCAGCCAGTGGCGTTGATCTGCAATGATTAAATGGCAATATTGAATTTGTTTTTGCGGGTGGTGGTTTTGCTTGTCGTTTGTCCGGCGGGGAATTGTCTTGCCCAGACCATTACAATTGGCACTCCGACGAATTTGAGTGCGAACATCACGGCGCTGGGGGTGACGATCACGTCGGGTTTGAGCGCGAACAGCAAGGCGTATGACGGGACGGTGCTGGCGACGATCAGCTCGAACAGCG
>Ga0182030_10027848_pt1 | contig 10138 bp, 9 predicted proteins | sample 812S3MmetaG_FD_121299 | JGI IMG/M metagenome (GOLD analysis project Ga0182030, IMG submission 121299) | Permafrost microbial communities from Stordalen Mire, Sweden - 812S3M metaG (Illumina Assembly) | ecosystem: Environmental > Terrestrial > Soil > Wetlands > Permafrost | place: Sweden... | reverse complement strand
GGCCATCATGCATTCCACGCCGGCCGCCAGCGCGCGTTCGATGGTCTGCTCGCGGTCGGCGTCGAACTTCGAATCGTCCAGGTGGACGTGGGAATCCACCAGCCTCACTTCAGGCGCGCCCCGACGGGGATGTCTTCATGGAAGCCCGCCAGCACCGGCTTGCCGTCGCTTACCGACGCGGCCACAATCATGCCGTTCGATTCGATGCCCTTCAGCTTGCGCGGCTGCAGATTGGCCACGATCACCACTTTGCGCCCGATGAGGTCCGCCGGGCCGTACGCTTCGGCAATGCCGGCCACGATGGTGCGCGGCTGTCCCTCGCCCAGATCGACGGTCATGTGCATCAGCTTGGTGGAGTTCTTCACGGGCTGCGCGGTCAGCACCAGGCCCACGCGCAGATCCACCTTGAGGAAGTCGTCGATGGCGATTTTGGCGGGGCCTTCGACGACGGGTTCGGGCTTCTTGCCCATCAGCACCTGTTGCGCGGCGGTGACTTCGGCTTCGAGCTCGCGCATTTTGTCGACCGCCGGTTTCAGCTCGATGCGCGGGAAGACGCCGGCGATTTCGCCGATCTTCTGGCCCGGTTTCAGTCCGCCCCAGGCGAGCGATTCGAAGCGCACGGCTTCGATGGGCTCCGGCATGCCGAGCTGCGACCAGATTTTGCGGGTGCTCTCGGGCAGCACGGGATAGAGCAGGGCGGTGACCACGCGCAGGGCTTCGGCGGCGGTGTACAGGGTGTCGTCGAGTTGCCCCGGAGCGGCCTCATCGGTGCTGCGCGCCAGTTTCCACGGCGCCCGCTCCACGATGAATTTGTCCACCGCGGAGATCAGTCCCCAGATGGCTTCCAGGCCCTTCGAAAACTCGAAATTGTCGAAGGCCGTTTGCGCGGACTGAATGGTCTGGCCGGCCAGCGGCGCGATGCCGCCGCCGTCGCCGCCTTGCGGAATGGAGCCCTGCCGGTACTGATTGATCATGGTCAGAGTACGGCTGGCCAGATTGCCCAGGCCATTGGCCAGGTCGGAATTGTAGCGGCCGATGAGCGCGTCGTAGCTGAAATTGCCGTCCTGCCCGAAGACGATTTCGCGCAGCAGGAAGTAGCGCAGGGCGTCGGCGCCCATCACCTTTTGAATCGGCTCGGAGCGCACGATGTTGCCGCGCGTCTTGCTCATCTTGCTGTCCTGGAACAGCAGCCAGCCGTGGGCGAAGATGCGCTTAGGCAGTTCTAGTCCCGCGGCCATCAGGAAAGCCGGCCAGTAGACCGCGTGGAACCGCACGATCTCTTTGCCGATAAGGTGCAGGTCGGCCGGCCACAGGTCTTCGCCAGCCACCGCGCTCATGTAGGCGGTGAGCGCGTCGAACCAGACGTAAAAAACGTGCGGCGCTTCGCCTTCCACCGGGATGCCCCATTTGATGTTGCTGCGCGTGACGGAAAGATCGGTGAGCCCGGCCTTCACAAAGGAGATCACTTCGTTGCGGCGCGTCTCCGGCTGGATGAATTCCGGGTGGCTTTCATAGAGTTCCAGCAGCTTGTCCTGAAAGGCCGAGAGCTTGAAGAAGAAGTTTTCCTCGGTGACGGTCTCGGTGGGCCGGCCGCAATCGGGGCACGGGTCGCCCGGTTTGGCATCGTTCACGTAGAGGTTGTCGAAGATGCAATATTGGCCGGTGTAGGAGCCTTTGTAGACGTAGCCATTCTCGCGGCAGCGTTTGAAAAGATCGTTGACCACGCGGGCGTGCTGCGGGCTGGTGGTGCGCTGGAAATGGTCGATTTGCAGACCAAGCATTTTCCACTGGCGCTCGAATTCGGCGGCGACGGCGTCGGTGAATTCGCGGGGAGACTTGCCGGCGCGCTCCGCCGAGCGCTCCACATTCACGCCGTGTTCGTCGGAACCGGTGGTGAGCACGGCATGGTAGCCCTGCATTCCTTTGAACCGCTTATAGAGGTCGGCCACGATGGTGGTGTAGGCGTGGCCGATGTGCGGCGCGGCATTCACATAATAGATCGGAGTAGTAAGGTAGTATTTCATCTTGATTGTTTCATGTACGCGTAATTTGCTTCCGCGATAATTTGTTTTAGCGCGATGCCGGACGCGAGCGCCAGCTTGCGGCAGTCTTCATATTCCGGCGCATAAGATCCGTCGCCGGCCACTTTGATGCGCACCTTGCCGTGCGGGGTCTCCACATCCACAAAACTGCGCGCCTGCACGCGCCGCTCGGCGGTGTGGACCCGCATTCCCAGGGTGGAAGTCTCGGCGAAAATAATCTGCGCCAGGGCCTCGCGGTCCTGCGGTTGGGCCACCACGCGGAGCAGGTTGCCGGGCCGGCCCTTCTTCATCATGATGGCTTCGAGCGACACGTCGAGTGCGCCCGCTTCGATGAGCCTCTCCATGGCGTAAGCCAGCACTTGCGGATTCAAGTCGTCGATATTGGCCTCGATCACCGCGACGGTGAGCGCCTCTGCCGCGCCGGTGGCCTCGCCCAGGATCACGCGCAGTACGTTGGCGTGCTCCGGGAAGTCGTATCCTCCCGCGCCGAAGCCGGTGCGCGACACGGTCATCGGCGGCAGCACGCCGAAGGAGGCCGCCAGCGTGACCGCTACGGCAGCACCGGTGGGCGTGGTCAGTTCCAGTTCGGGACCGCGGGCGTAGATGGGGACTCCGGTGAGCAGGCGGGCGGTGGCCGGCGCGGGCACGGGCAACATGCCATGCTCGGTCTTCACCGTGCCGCTGCCGACATTGATCGGCGAGCACACGATGCGATCGACGCCGAGTAGATCGAAGGCCAGGCATGCGCCCACGATGTCGGCGATGGAATCGGCCGCACCCACTTCGTGAAAGTGCACTTTCTCGATGGGCACCTGGTGGACTTCCGCTTCGGCCTCGCCCAGGCGGCGGAACACCGCCAGCGCATTTTGCGCGGCGCGCGGCGGCAGGCTGGCCTTTTCGATAATCTTGACGATGTGCGAGAGATGCCGGTGAGCATGCTGCTGCTCCACCGCAACGTGGAATTTGGTGGCGCCGATTCCGCGGCGCTTGACTTTCTCGAAGGAGACGGTGGCGCCGATTTCGAGCGCGGCGATGGCGTCGGCGATGGCGGACTGGCCGGCGCCGGCGTCGGCCAGCGCACCCACCAGCATATCGCCGCTAATTCCCGAAAAGGCGTCCAGGTAACAGGTCAGGGGCATGTCTCTTCATGGTGGCATAAGCTTCGGGGTCTTGTGGGGGCGGGGGCTGCCGGGGGTGCGTAAACGATTTGGGGATTGCGCGTCTCTGAACGACCGCTCCCTCGCGGTCGCGGCTCTGTAAACACTTACAAACATTGAGACGCCATGCTGAGCCGCGCGCGCCAGCAAGCGGTTCTTAACCAAAATCCCGAAACTCTTTAAGCACACGGGACTGCCGGGGGTGCGCGCCGGCAACCCTGGAAGCGATCGTGGTGTTGGAAGAGATCGCCAGTCGATACTTTACTGTACTCTGTCACTATGGCCTCCACCATCGCTGACGACGGCCGTTGCGCCCTTCGAATCGGGATATTCGCCATCGGGCTTCAGGCGTATTGGGAACAGTTCGCCGGTCTGGAGCAGCGGCTGATCGAGTATGCCGGCCATGTCGCCAAACGGCTCGGGCGTCCGGGGATCGAGGTCGTCAACCTTGGCTTGATCGATAGCCCGGAGAAAGCCGCGGCGGCGGGACACGCATTCCGAAGAGCCGATATCGATTTACTATTTCTCCACGTTACGACCTACGCGCTCTCCTCCACCGTTCTCCCGGTAGTGCGCCGGGCAAACGTGCCGGTGATTATCCTGAACCTCTCCCCCGGGGCGGCCATCGATTACGCGGCGTTCAACGCCATGGCGGATCGGGGAAAGATGACGGGCGAATGGCTCGCGTGGTGCCAGGCATGTCCGGTACCGGAGATCGCGAACGTCTTCCGGCGCTGTAATATTCCGTTCTTTCAAGTGACGGGAATGTTGGAGAACGATCCGGCCGCATGGGGTGAAATCGACGAGTGGCTCGATGCCGCCCAGGTCGCTCACACCATGGAACACAATCGCCTCGGCGTGATGGGCCACTATTACGGCGGTATGCTCGACGTCTATTCCGACCTGACGTTGCAGTGCGCCACTTTCGGCGGCCACATCGAGATCCTCGAGGTGGACGAGTTGGCGGCTCTGCGCGAGGCAGTCTCCCGGGCGGAGATAGACGCGCGCATCTGCGATTTCATGCAAGTGTTTGACGTCCAGGCGGATTGCTCGCGGGACGAACTGGAACGGGCCGCCAGAACGTCGGTAGCTTTGGACCGGCTGGCCGGCCGGCACGCCTTGGGATCCCTGGCCTATTACTATTCGGGTTCGGCCAACAGCGCCAATGAGGACGCGATCGGCTCGATCATTCTGGGCACCAGCCTGCTGACTGCGCGCGGAATTCCGGTGGCAGGCGAGTGTGAAGTGAAGAATGCGCAAGCCATGAAAATCATGGACGCATTCGGAGCGGGCGGATCGTTCACGGAATACTACGCCACCGATTATGCCGACGATGTGGTGTTGATGGGGCACGACGGCCCGGGTCACATGGCCATCGCCGAAGGTAAGATCAAGGTGCGGCCGCTGCAGGTGTATCACGGCAAGGTGGGCCGCGGTCTCTCGGTCGAGATGTCGGTAAAGCACGGACCGGTAACATTGCTGAGCGTGGTGGAGACCGGCGGCCAGGTGAAATTGCTGGTGGCTGAAGCGGAATCGGTCCCCGGTCCGATTCTGGAGATCGGCAACACCAACAGCCGGTATCGGTTCCGCATGGGCGCGCGGCAGTTTGTCAACGCTTGGAACGCCGAGGGTCCGGCACATCATTGTGCTGTCGGAACCGGACACATCGCCGGCAAGATTGCGAAACTCGGGTTGCTTCTGGGAATCCAAGCCGTGCGGGTGTGCTAACTTTTCTGTCGCGAAACTCAAGAAAGTGGCAAGGACCGCTTGCTGGCGCGCGCGGCTCGGTAACAAGGTCCGTGGAATCAGGCGCGACCACCCCGCAATTTCAGCCTGGCGGGAAAAATGGGCTTTCGATGGCTCACTGCAAATTCCACGACATCAGGAGTTCTGACTTTGGGCAGCACCGCCGGGAGTTATTATTGCGCGATTTCCTGGGTTGGGCCGCGAACGTAGGGGCAATGCTGTTGTGCGGCACGTCCGACACGGTCCGGGACATCCCCTCATCGGGAGTCGCTTCCCCATTGATAATAAACAACTTCCTTATTGGAAGGTGAACGAGACCGTCAGCGTCTTACTTGGAGTTAGAGTTTGACCTAGACTTGACCGCAACCCCTCATGCTGGTGGAGCATACAGTCAACGGCGTCAGTCTGGCGGTGATTCGCCGCGCACAGACGGGCGATCCGGCGGCCTTCTCGGATCTCGTCCATACCTGCCGGCGGCGAACCATGGGGACGATCCGGCGTCTGATTTCACGCCCGGAAGACGTGGACGATGTATCTCAGGAAGTTTTCTACCGCATGTACACCTCCATCGGCCGGCTGCGAGTAGCCGCGGCTTTCGACTTCTGGCTCTACCGGCTCACCGTGAACGGCGTCTACGATTACCTGCGCAAACGCCCGCGGCGGACGGACGTCCTGATGGCGGATCTGGAAGAGCGGGAACTGGATGTGGCGGCGGCATCGGCTAGCTGGCAGGCTTTGCGCGACGAACAGGATCGCCTGAATACCATCGACTACGTGGACAGTCTGTTGGCGCACTTGTCCCCGCCGGATCGCATCCTGATCGTAATGCGCGAGGTGGAGGGGTTGACCATGGAAGAGCTGGGCGCGGTTCTTGGGGTGAGCTCCGGGGCGGCAAAACTCCGGCTGTTTCGCGCCCGCAACCGGCTTCGTGAGATTCTAAGTCCCCGCACGGGAAAGGCGGCGCGCCCTTTGGCGGGACATGCCGCCTTGGCAGCACAAGACAATTAAGCGGAAAGGCAGGGAAAAGCGAATGTTCGACAACCGATTTTCAAGACGGTGCTTTTTCTACGGAGCCGCGCTGGCGGGGGCCATTCCGCGCGGAGGGTTCGGCAGCACGCCTTCGCTGAAGGCGGCCGGCTACAAATCTCCCAACGAGAAACTGAATCTCGCGGCCATCGGCGCGGGTGGCCAGCCCTTCATGGATCTGCGCGCCGCCGAGGCCGACTTCGAAAACGTGGTGGCGCTGGCGGATGGATCAAGCCTATCTTCCGCAAGGGTTGGGAGCCGAAGCTAACTTAGGCCAATACTGTTCACCTGCTGCCGGCTGAGTTATGGGGCAGACTTCAGAGGTGCTTGTAGAATTCGAAGAAACGCTGGCTTCCGCGCGCGGCCAGGAAAGGTCACATAGAAAGGCAACCACTTACCGAGCCGCGACCGCGAGGGAGCGGGTTCGCCACCGAATTTTGCAAGTGCCTCTTCAGTCCGCGGCGGGCGGACTGAAGTCCGGGGGGCTATTTCGGGGACAGGCTACATAACCTCGAAACTCCGCTTCGATCGCCGATTTGTATTTCGAGGTTATGTAGCCTGTCCCCGAAATAGCCCCCGAAATAGCCCCGACCGCGTTACTGTTGTCCGGCTGATCGTCGCCCTCGTCTTCCAGATAGAGGTGCGCATAATAGCTCGCCAGGCCGCAGCCTACCAGCAGCACCAGCAGGATGCCCAGCCATTTCAGCGTCCTGCCGTTCCAGGTCTGCTCCTGCGAGACCGCCGCGACGGTGGCTCTCACTACCGCCAGCGCGGCGCCGGCCCCCAAGCCCAGCTTGATGTACCAGGGCAGCAGGTCCAGATGACTCTGGCCGCCAACCTGGCTCCAGAGCACGAAGACGGCGATCACCGCGATCGAATATTGCGTGGCATAAGCCAGACGGAGAGTGGGCATGGCCGTGGCGCTCCTCCATCTTACGTTATCCTGGAAGAACATGGTCGTATCGCGTTCCGGGGTGTCCCGTTCCTGGCAACAATTTCAAAATGCTTTCCGGCTGGCGGCGGATTCCATCCGCGGTCACAAACTGCGGAGCTTTCTGACCCTGCTCGGCGTCATCATCGGGGTGGCCAGCGTCATCATGGTGGGAGCGGCCATCGCCGGCCTGGGCGTCTACGCCGAGGAGAGCACCGCGAAAGCATTCGGCTCGGAATCCTTCCTGGTGGCGCAGATCGCCGCTACCGGCCGCCTGAGCCGCCGCGAGTATTTCGATAAGGTCAAACGCAACAAACCGATCCGCACCGCCGACGCGCGCTTCGTGGAATCCCTGAACGGCGACCGCGTGCTCTACAGCCCCTATCGCAACCACTCCTCCGACATCAAGCACGAGAACCTCACTTGCGAAGCGGCCAGCATCCTGGGCGCTTCGGCCGACCTGGCCGGCATCCGCGACATCGGCGTGGTGGACGGCCGTTTCTTCACCCAACAGGAAGACCGCAGCCGCTCGTTTGTGGCCGTGATCGGCGAAACCGTGCGGACCACGCTGTTTCCCGGAGAGACCTCGCCACTCGGCCAACTCATCCGCATCGAGGGTGTGGAATTCACGGTCATCGGGGTGCAGGAAAAGTTGGGCTCGGCGTTCGGCCGCGACCAGGACAATTCCGCCTACATCCCCATCACCGCGTTCGATCGCCTGTACGGTCCGGGCACCGGCTTCGCGCTGTTCGGCCGGCCCAAGCCGGGCAGCGGTCTGACGCTGCAGGAGGCTCTGGACCTGACGCGCGTCTCGCTGCGCACCCGCTTTCACGCGCGCCCCGGCCAGGAAGACAACTTCGATAACCTCACGCCCGATGCCATCCGCGGTTTTATCGACCAGTTGCTTTCCATGGTGGCGGCGGTGGTGGTCCCGGTGACCTGCATCTCGCTGGTGGTGGGCGGCATCGTGATCATGAACATCATGCTGGTGAGCGTCACGGAGCGGACCCACGAAATCGGCATCCGCAAGGCCATGGGCGCGCGCCACAGCGACGTGATGCTGCAGGTTCTGATCGAAGCCGTGATGCTGGCGGTGATCGGAGGCGCCATGGGAGTGACCGTGGGCGCCATTGTGACGGAGTTGCTGGGCCGCGTCTTCGAGCTTTCGCTGCACATCACGGCGGGATACGTGGTCCTGTCGCTGGGCGTGTCGAGCATCGTGGGTGTCGCGTCGGGCTGGTATCCGGCCTCGCGCGCGGCCAAGCTGGATCCGGTGGTGGCCTTGCGTGCGGAGTAGATCGTGAATATCAGCGTCACCCAGAATATGCGCATGGCCATCGACGCGGTGTGGGTACACCGCTTCCGGTCGCTGCTCACCATCCTTGGAATCGTGATCGGCATCACCACGGTGGTGACGGTGGCGTCGCTACTGACTGGCTTGCGGCAGGGCGTGGTGGTCTTCTTCCAGGAAATGGGGCCGGACAACATTTTCATTTTCAAGAGTTCCGGCGACCCCAACCAGAATCCGCGCAACGCCAAGGAGCGTCAGCGCCGGCCGATCAAGCCGGAGTTCGCCGGGTATCTGAAGCGCTGGTGTTTCACGGTCGAAGACGTGGGGCTGGATTTGCTGCTGCCGGCCGCGATCGATGGCAATCCCCTGATGGCCCGCGTGCCCGGGTATGAGACCGACACCATTAATGTAGCCGGCCGCTCGCCCAATATGGCCGACATCACGCCGCGCGATTTCTCCTCGGGACGCTTCATTACCAGCGAAGAGGACCACCGCGCCGCGCACGTCGTGATGATTGGCGCCAGCGTGGCCGAGGCGCTTTTCCCGGATGGGCGGGCGGTGGGCAAGACTCTTATGATGGACGGCGCGGAGTACACCGTGGTCGGCGTTTATGCCAAGGCGAAGGGCGGGTTCTTCGGCGAAAACGGTCAGGACAACGCCCTGGAAATGCCGCTGCACACGGCGGAATCGCGGTATCCGCAGATCGACCGCTTCATGATTACGGCCAAGGCCAAGCCCGGCATGCGCGACGACGCGTATCAGGAAGTGGAGGGCGCCATGCGGCGCATTCGCCGCCTGCCCACCAGTGCGGAGGACGATTTTGCCATCTCCACGCCCGACCAGATCATCCAGCAGTTCGACCGCATCACCGGGCTGATCGGTCTGGTGGCCATCGCCATCTCGGGATTGGGGCTGCTGGTGGGCGGCATCGGGGTGATGAACATCATGCTGATGAGCGTCACGGAGCGGACCCGCGAGATTGGCGTACGCAAAGCGTTGGGGGCGCGGCGCCGCGACATCATCGGGCAATTCCTGGTGGAAGCGACCACGCTCACCGGCAGCGGCGGTGTGCTGGGGATTCTGATTGCCGTGGCGATCACTACGCTATTGGGCGCGCTGGTTCCGTCGCTGCCGTCGACCGTGCCTGCCTGGGCGCTGATAGCGGGCTTTTCGACGTCGGTGGGAGTGGGGGTGTTCTTTGGCGTGTGGCCGGCGGTGAAGGCGGCGCGGTTGGATCCCGTGGAGGCGCTGCGGTATGAGTGAACTTTTGACTCCCTGCGTGGCGCAGTTCTTGCCTGCGGGACGCTCTTTGGACCGGAGTCTCCGAACTCCCGATGTTGCCCCTGCCATGACGTGGCGCAGACACTCTTGTCTGCGGGGTCGAGACTCAGACCTCCTGAGGTCGTGGAATTGGGTTGAGCCGGGGGGTGGGGCCAGGCTGAAGTCTGCCCCAGAGGGGACCCCGGACTTCAGTCCGCCCGCCGCAGGTCTCACATGGTTCGCAGGAGGGCGGGCTGAAGCCCGCCGCAGACTGAAGTCTGCCCCACCTTCGAAACGCTCGCTCACCTTATTTCCCCGGGCCAACCGAAATTGCGGGCGACATCAGGAGTTCAGAGACTCTTCCCGGCGCTCCGGGACGCCTACTGCCGCTCGCGAAGAGGGTCGAGATGAGTCTCGACCCGGCAGGCAGGAGTGCCTGCGCCACATCACATCAGGAGTCTGGAGTCTCACCACGTCCTAATGGCCCTACTCGCCAGTTGTAACTCCTTGTCCAAGGCCTACGGCTCGCGGACGCTGTTCGAGAACATCTCTTTGGGAATCTCGGATGGCGAACGGCTGGGGCTCATCGGACCCAACGGCTCAGGCAAATCCACGCTGCTCAAGATCCTCTGCGGCCGGCTGGAACCCGACTCCGGCACCGTCTCGCTCAGGCGTAATGTGCGCG
>Ga0182030_10027844_pt1 | contig 10139 bp, 11 predicted proteins | sample 812S3MmetaG_FD_121299 | JGI IMG/M metagenome (GOLD analysis project Ga0182030, IMG submission 121299) | Permafrost microbial communities from Stordalen Mire, Sweden - 812S3M metaG (Illumina Assembly) | ecosystem: Environmental > Terrestrial > Soil > Wetlands > Permafrost | place: Sweden... | reverse complement strand
TCATTGTCTTCTTGAGCGTTTCTTCGATGTAGAAGCACTCCGGCGCTTTGATGTCTTCGAGGTTGATGCCGCCGAAAGTGGGCTCCAGGATCTGGCAGGTGCGGATGACTTCGTCGGCGTTCTCGGTGTCCAGCTCGATATCGAAAACGTCGATATCGGCAAAGCGTTTGAAGAGCACGCCCTTGCCTTCCATGACAGGTTTGCCGGCCAATGCGCCGATATTCCCCAGGCCCAGCACAGCGGTTCCGTTGCTGACCACGCCGACGAGGTTGGCTTTGGCGGTGTAAGCGTAAGCGAGGCTGGGATCGCGCTCGATCTCCAGGCACGGAACGGCGACGCCGGGAGTGTAGGCCAGGCTTAGATCGCGCTGCGTGCGGCACGGCTTGGTGGGCACCACGGAGACTTTGCCGGCGGGCGCTGAGGAGTGATACTCCAGTGCATCTTCAGGACGTATGGACATAACTGTACCTTCGTGAACGATTATAAGCGATGGCAAACCAATTGTTTACCGTGTGGTCAAGCAATCTTTCGCGGCTCTGCAAGCAATCACGAACACACATACGGTCCGAAACCGAGCCGCGACCGCCGGAGCGGTTTCCGTGACTGAGCTACGAAATTCCCTTAACGGTTACGCACTTGTTTACCGCAGGTACTTGTTGAAGAAGTCCATGGTGCGCTGCCAGGCCAGCTTGGCGGCCGCTTCGTCGTAGCGCGGAGTGGTGTCGTTATGGAAGCCATGGTTGGCGCCCTCGTAGACGTATTCGCTGTAGGTGACGTGGTTGGCTTTCAGCGCCGCTTCGTAAGCCGGCCAGCCGCCGGTGAGGCGCGCGTCGAGCGAGGCGTAGTGGAGCAGCAGCGGGGCCTTGATCTTGGGCACATCTTCGGCCTTGGGCTGCTGGCCGTAGAAGGCCACGGCGGCGTTGAGGTCGGAGCCCAGGCGCACGGCCAGGGTGTTGGCAATCCCGCCGCCATAGCAGAAGCCCACCACGCCGATCTTGCCGGTGCAATCGGGGCGGGCCTTGAGCCAGCGCGCGGCAGCCACGAAATCCTCGGTCATTTTGGCGCCATCCACTTTGCGGAAGGCCGCCATGCCCAGTTCGTCGGTGCCGGGGAAGCCGCCCACGCTGGTGAGCCCGTCGGGAGCCAGAGCCATGTAGCCGGCGACGCCCAGGCGGCGCGCGACATCCTCGATGTAAGGGGTGAGCCCGCGGTTTTCATGAACCACCAGAATGCCCGGCAGCTTGCCGGCGGCGCCGGAAGGGCGGACGAGTATTCCCTTGATTTCGGTATTGCCCTGTGGAGAGGGCACCGTGACCGTCTCGATGGTGATGCGCTTGTCGTCTTTCGGCACCTGCTGGGCCCAGGCGTAATTGGGGCGAAGCGCTTCCAGGATTCCCATGGCGGTGAGGCCGCCCACGGCGAATTTCTGCGCGCCGTCGAGAAAGGCGCGGCGGTCCAGGTCGCCGTGAATATACTTGTCGAACAGGTTCAATAGATCCTGCGGAAAATCGCTGGCTTTCATTCGTTCCATGTGAGTGCACCCTCGCGAGGGCAAGGATATCATAGAATGCCCCCCCGGGCGATGGCGGATCCCTCACAAGTTGGCGGTTTCCGGGCGGGAGTGTCGCGGCTCGCAAGCTACCGCGGTACAGCGCGGTGTAGATCTCCCATCAATCGGGGGCCGGATACGTGACATATGCGCCTTTTATTCTTGCGAACGCGGTAAGTTCGTGCGCCTGTACCCGGGTTTCGCTCATGATGTCCTCAACGGCGATGCCGCGCGCCCGCAGAGCGTCTCCTATTAATGAACGATGACATCGCCACGGCACGGCTTCGGCGCACATGATTGCTACTTGCTCTCGTTTTGCGGCTTGAATGAGTGTCTTGAGTCCCGTTTGGAATTCTGGCGTTTGCATATAATCGGCGAAGCCGCGGAACGAAGTGTTGTGCCATCCCGTGTTGAGTGAGTCTGTCCGGGCGTGGCGCAATCCGCCTAGTTCCTCCATGTGCGTGTACCCAATGCCGGCCTGAAGCAGCGTCCCTGGCAATACCTCTCGATCGAATTGTGGATTGTGCCGTGAACGTGGGATTGTCCGAACATCGATTAGTCGCTTCACGCCGTAAGCTTGGAGCATCTGAATGAACGTTCCGATGCTTCGGGTGGAATGGCCAATCGTCAGGATCGTTGTGGGACCGGTCCCCGACCTGCTATGCGCGGACTTTGTGGGGGTTTTCCGCATCGCGCTACCACCCCGAACCTCGGCTGCGTCGGCCTCGCGGCTATCAACCAGAGAGGCCGCCGATTCTCCGATCTTCGAATCTCATACGAGTTTGCTGGCGATCTCTTCGAGCCGCATCGCCAGATCGACGTCCTTCTGTGAAATGCCTCCGGCATCGTGAGTGGTCAAGTCGACGACGACGCGGTCGTAGGCATTGAACCACTCCGGGTGATGGTCCATCTTCTCAATGGCCGGCGCAGCGGTCTTCATAAACCCGAACGCTTTACCGAAGTTGGGGAACCTGTATTCGCGATGCAGCTTTCCGGCGACTACCGTCCAGCCGGGCAGTTGGGTGAGAAGAGATTCGATTTCGAAGGTCGTCAGTTTTGCTGGTGTTGTTGTCATGGTTATCCATCCTTTTTTTCTTTAGTATCAGGAGAATTCTTCCGTACGAATGTCGCCCTCATCCACGCCGGACTCGTTGATCGTCCCATGCAGCGCCTTCACCATCTCCGGCGGTCCTGCAATGTAGTAAACAGACGTCATGATTCCTCGCCTGCGCGAATGAAACAACGCTATTAGGAACAATCGACCAAGTCGAAATACTTCACCTGTCCTTTCATCAACAGCAGATTGATAACCAAAGCTGGATATGTGAACAAAACCCAAGGAATGGGCGCTATGCAGAGGTGCAAATCCTGCCACAAGCCGGCAAGAAGCGGTATGGAGAGTCGCGGTGAAACGCTCACTCGGTCCTGGGGGGCGTTTCGTGCCGGCGGCGAGGATCCATGCTAAGCGGCCACGCGGGGATGAAGTCGTAGCCGCCCCAGTCGTAAATGCTGGACCACGCCGTGTAGTGGCAGCACGCCGATTTCATGCATCGACGGCGACCGCTTTCTGCATGCAACGCAAGATGCCGTTCGGCTCCGCGATCCCCATCGCCGCGATCGCGTCGGCGCGGACCTGGGTATCGGCCACCGAATAAATGCGCAGTTCGTCCGCGTTCCCCGATGGCCGCACATGGGCCACATCGCCATTATCGAACAGGACACGAATTCCATCGGTGGTGTCCACATGGACGATGGTTCCGAATCCCAGTTCCGTCGTGAAGAACCTGGCAAGGAGTTTCTGTGCGGCAGCACCAGCAGAGAAAGACGCCACGATCTTCAAACCAAGCGAACGGGGGAAATTCTCCAGCAGTGCGGCACGGCTGAAGCGCTGGGGCAGCCGGTCAAAAAGATCTAGCAGGTTGAGCCCGGCGCCGGACGCGGCAAAAAGCACTCCGAGGATCGGCAGAATAGCATCCCTCGTAAGCAGCGCGCTCAAGACCGCGCCGTTCCGCTCAATGTCCGAGCCGGTCAAGAAACCGCCATTTGGTTCCCATCCACAAATGCGGTTTTTCCCTTTGCGCCGGGCCTCCTCCATGCCGGCGATCACAAATGGCGAGCCAATGCGAGTCTTGGGCTCGACCACAGATGAGAGATTTCCCCGGTCTATGGCGTCGTTGCAACTGATGGGAACCACGACGGCATCGGCCTTCAGGTACTCGGCGACCACCATGCCCACCAGATCTCCGCCGAAGAAATGGGCTTTGGCCGTCGCCGGATCCACGCCCACAACCAGCGGCCGGTCGCTGTCGCCGTCCGTCGACACGATGGCATCGAGCGGTCCATATTTCGCTGTGGCGTCGTCGGCCAGCGCCTGAATCGCGGCAAGCTGCGGCGCGCCGATATTCTCCGTATCGATGGGGACGAACGTATCGCTGCGTCCCGCCGCGATCACCTCCGCATTCATGCGATCGAGGACCTCAACCAACATGTCTCGCCCCACCGCGGAGTGTTGATAGACCAGGAGCCGCTTGCCTTCGAGAGATGCGCCCTGGAAGAAGCCGGTGAATCGCTCGATCCAGGCAGCGCGGGCTTCGGGCTGCTCTGGTGGAAGATCCTGGTGGCCGGTTTTGAAGAAGCCGCGCTCGTCAAATCGAGATTGATCGCGCGGCTGGTCGTACAAACTCTGGCGGACCTTGCGCACCTGCTCATGGATCGGCGCTTCCTGGTGCTTGAGCAACTCGCCCTTGCTGGTGTTGGTCTTGTAGCCATTCCGGTCGAATGGAATATGGCTGCCGGTCACCATGATGCTGCCTTTGCCGCACGCCAGCGCATAGCATGTCAGCGCGGGAGTGGGTATCGCGCCAAGATTGATCGGGCGCATTCCAGCGTCCCGGATGGCAGCCACGATCGTCTGAACGATCTCTCCGCGGCCCTCGAATGCCGGCACAAAGCTGTCGGAGCTGGGACGCAGGTCCCGGGCAAAGAAAAAGTCTTGGCCGCGGACGATTCCACCTTCGGAGGCGTCGAGCGACTGCAAGTATTCCAGTTCCGCAAGCGCGTTGATATAGACCTCCAACTGCGTGAGATCCACAACCTTGCCCCGCCGGCCGCTGGTCCCGAACTCCAGCTCTCGGGGTTCGTATTGAAGACTCGATCGAAGCGAACCGGTTTGCATTGCTACATTCATCTCGGATCATCCTCTTGCTGGCCGGCCATCCGGGCCAGGGACCATCTTTCGTCGTTGATTTTCATCAAGCTGTTCGTGATTTCCTATTGCATGGCGGCCAGGACTTCGTCGAGCCGGACCGTGGCGAAACGGGTGGCATAATCGGACACTCCGTAAGGGATAAACAGCTCACCGTCGTGGAGCAGCGCACCGCACGAATAGGTAACGTTCGGCACATTCCCCTCCCATTCGCTCAGGATCGGCTTCAGGAGGGGCTCGCGGAGGCGACCGATCACTTTGGACGGATCGTCCAGATCGAGCAGGAACGCGCCGATCGAGTATTCTCGCACCGGGCCGACGCCGTGGCTCAGCACCAGCCAGCCAGCCTTCGTCTCAATCGGCGACCCGCAGTTGCCAATTTGAACCGTTTCCCACGGAAACACCGGCTTCAGAAGAATTTTCGGCTCATACCAGAAGTGGACATTGTCGGAGAACATGAGGTAAATGTTCTCCGAGTCCTGCCGGGACAGCATTGCATACAGTCCATTCACCTTCTTCGGGAAAAGGGCCATCCCTTTGTTTTGAACCGCCGGACCGTTCAAAGTGGCAAATCGGAAAAGAAGGAAGTCGGATGTCTCCAGCAGTTGCGGAATACCGAGCTGACCGTCGAAGGCCGTGAAAGTCGCAAAGTAGACGCAGGTTCCGTCGTCATTTTGGAAACGTACGAACCGGGCGTCTTCGATGCCGTTCCGCTGCGAGAGAGTCACTGGGAAAATAACCCGTGCGGAGACGGCCTGTTCGGCTGAAAACTGAACCGAGCAGTTGGACTTGGCCAGCATCGACATTCGCTGCGCAGTGTCCTGGCGGTCCTTTGCCCCCTCCGGGGTGGAGCACTCCTTCAATTCGGATTCAATCGTGGACTGAAGTTCTTGTTCCGTGAACGAGTCCCCCAGGCTTCCCATAACGCGGCGGGTGTGCTCGTTGGTCAATCCAAGTTCGAGAATCTTCCGTTCGAAGAGTGGCTTCTCATAAAGGGCGTTGGGGATTCGACTCGGCTCCACGATAAAGCAAGTGGCAGCATTGACCTCGATCCGGTGATCGGCATGGATGATGCCTGACCGGAAAACGATGGAGGAAATGCTGCCATCCCCAGTCGCGCGCAAGCTCAAAACGAAGCGTAGCGCGCCCGGAGGCAAGCCTTGTTGATCGGGGTCGGCAACCATAGACGGATTGAACAGCGCCGCGGACTCGACAGAGAACTCGGAGACGAAATACGCTCCGATTAGTAGTTGTCGCTGCTCGGAAAGATTCTGATCGAGGGAAACCACCTCTCGCAATTGCCGAAATCGTTCCTTGAAAAGGTGGCCGATCTGCTGGTGGCGTCCGGAAAACTTTGCGGAAATTGCGTCAAGCAACGGCCCGACGTCATTTTCGGAGATCGACATGATCCCAGTGACGATCCTCTCCAATCGCGGAACTTCGCCGGGGGTAAACGACCGCAGGAGAACCCGCGTCGGATCGGGCGCGAGTTCCGCGCCGGTGCGCTTGACATTGATAGAGATGGCTTTCATAGAGCAGTGATCCGGCGTCGACGAGGCTGTGAGCACCGGTTACCGGTCGAGATCTGCGACGTCTGCGAGTTGCCAACGGCTGTTCTCGATGTGATCGACATGTACCAATCCATCTTCAATGATTATCCTCCGGCGTTCCACCGCTTGTCAGATTCCGGTCGAGTCATCTATTTTTCTCGGCATCGCCGGCCGGCCGCGATCAAGCCTGACGGAGACGCGGCCAGGCTGGCACATTATCCGGATGCCTCGTTTAGTATGGGGTTGTGCCAACCGCCGTGCGAAGCGATAATCGCGTCAGCGTCTTTCGGCCCCCAACTTCGGCGCCTGTAGGGGCGAGCCTTGTGGTGCGCCTTAAGGACCGGGTCGACCACCGCCCAGGCGGCTTCCACGGCCCAAGCGTGATCTCATCATTCACAGAATTAGTCATTTGACGGGCGCCACGTAGTCGCGCCCTTCCCAACGAATCGTTTGTGCACGGCGCCGTGAGGCGAGGAACGCCAGCAGCGATGCGAGATCCTCGGGCTTCAGGTTTCCGTGATAAGACGGCATGTTCTCGGCTCCGCTAAAGATCCGGGTGGCCATTTGAGCGGGACTCATCCGATCTCCAGCATCGGAAAGGTCGGGTCCACGAATACCGCCGTAACCCGAGTGTCCAGTCGTTCAGGCGGCCGGTCCGGATGCCGGCGGACAAAAGCTTGTTCGTCCCGCGTGAACTGCGATATTTCCAATCCCCTTACGGCTCGATCCGCGTGCCAAGAACGCGCAGGAACTGGGCCAGCCAGGCGGGATGCGCGGGCCATGCCGGCGCGGTGACCAGATTGCCGCTGGTGTAAGCCTGATCGATGGCAATGGCTTGATACTCACCGCCGGCCGCGGTAACTTCCGGGCCTACCGCCGGATAGCAACTGCACTGCCTGCCGGCCAGCACGCCGGCCGCCGCCAGCAACTGCGCGCCGTGGCAGATGGCGGCGATCGGCTTGCCGGCATCGGCGAAATGGCGCACCATGTCGAGCACCCGCGCGTCAAGGCGCAGGTACTCGGGCGCGCGGCCGCCGGGAATCACCAGGCCGTCGTAATCCTCGGGGCGGACTTCGTTGAAAGTGGCATTCAGGGCGAAGTTGTGGCCGCGCTTTTCGCTGTAGGTCTGGTCGCCTTCGAAATCGTGTATAGCGGTGCGCACCACGTCGCCGGCCTTCTTGCCGGGGCAGACGGCATGGACCGCGTGCCCCACCATCAGCAGGGCCTGGAAAGGCACCATCACTTCGTAATCTTCCACATAATCGCCAACCAGCATGAGGAGCTTCTTGGTAGCCACGATACGTTTTCTCCTGAAGATATGGTCGCACTTCGGCCTGCCCTTGGGCTAGAATCGTGGCAGCTTGACTCCTCTGTTCGACCACGATCCACCGCCGTCCCGTGAGGCGCTCGAAGAAGGCGCGGTGCTATTGCGCGGCTTCGCTACCGCCGGCGCGCCGGCCCTGGTGGAAGCGGCGGCGCTGGTGGCGCAGGCCGCGCCATTCCGCCACCTGGTAACGCCCGGCGGCTTTGCCATGTCCGTGGCCATGACCAATTGCGGCAGCGTCGGCTGGGTTTCCGACCGCAAAGGCTACCGCTACGACCCGTTGGATCCCGATTCCGGAAAGCCATGGCCCGCCATGCCCGCGCCGTTCCTCGACGTGGCCGCGCGCGCCGCTGCCGAGGGCGGCTTCGCCGGCTACCGCCCTGACGCCTGCCTGATCAACCGCTATACCGCCGGGGCGAAGCTCGGCCTGCACCAGGATCGCGACGAGAACGACGCGTGGGCGCCCATCGTGTCGGTCTCGCTGGGACTCCCGGCGGTGTTTCTCTGGGGCGGCAAGCGGCGCGGCGATGGGCTACGCCGCCTGCGTCTGGAAAGCGGCGACGTGGTGGTGTGGGGCGGGCCGGCGCGCTTCGTGTATCACGGCGTCGCGCCGCTGAAGGACGGGCAGCATACGCTCACCGGCGCGGCGCGCATCAACCTGACGTTCCGTAAGGTGTTCTGACGGCGATCACTGCCCCGGCCGGCACGATCAGCGGTTTCGAGCGCGCAGCCCATTTGCGGTCTCGCGCCTCCTGGACGAGGCCGCCGGAACCGATGGCGAAGGGTGAGATGCAGCCATCCCGGCCGGGCATCGCCGGCCTTCCCGGTGCGCACGGCAAGCTGGCTGCCAGAACCGGAAATGGGTTCCGGCGGCCGGCCAACCGGCGATTTCTACGCCTGGCTGGGCGGGGCCCCTCAATTGCTAATAGCAACGCCGAATCGGTACCCTGAGCGGTAAGGCTCGGCGATCCTCATGGGCGAACAGGCGGGTTCGGTCTACTACGTTTTTGTCGCGGTGGTGTTCTTTGCGTACTGGGCTTTGGCGGGCTGGCGGGTACCGCGGCTGGCAGTCGTCCTGTTCGCCAATTACCTGTTCTGCGCCCGCTTCGGACTCTTCTATGTCCTGCTGATTCCAGCGTGCTCAAGCCTCGATTTTCTGGTGGGCCTGGGGCTGATGCGCTGGCGCGGCGCCGCCGTCCGGCGCCTGCTGGTGGGCGGCAGCATCGCTCTCAATGTCACGGTGATGGCCGGCTCCCGGCACATGGGACTGTTTCTCGGCCATGGGCCCACGGCGCGCTGGGATTGGATCTTCCCCCTAGGACTTTCGTTCTACGCGTTTCAGGCGCTCACCTACACAATCGACCTCTACCGCGGCGATGGCCAAGGCGCCACCAGCCTGCTCGAATACCTGTCCGCCGTGGCCTTCTTTCCCACCCTGCAGGCCGGCCCCATCACCCGCGTCACCGATCTGACGAAGCAGCTCCGCGGGCAGCCCAATCTCACCCGCGCCGATGGCGGCCGAGCGTTTTTCCTCATCGGCATGGGTTTGCTCAAGAAGGCGCTGGTGGCCGACTATCTGGGGGAAAACCTGGTCAACCGCGTCTTCGACACACCCAAACTCTACAGCGGCGCGGAAGCGCTGATCGCGGTTTTCGGCTATTCCCTGCAGCTTTATTACGACTTTTCCGGGTACACCGACATCGCGCGCGGAATCGGGATGCTGCTCGGTATCCGGCTGCCCATCAATTTCGACCGCCCGTACCAATCCGCCAACCTGACGGAGTTTTGGCGCCGCTGGCACCTCAGCTTCTCCAACTGGCTGCGCGACTACCTGTTCTTCTCCCTGCCGGGCGGCCGCACCAAGGTCATGCCCTACGTCAACCTGGTGATCACCATGGTGTTGGGCGGGCTGTGGCACGGCGCTACCTGGACGTTTGCCATCTGGGGCTTGCTGCACGGCGTGGGACTGGCGGCCACGCGCGGCTGGTGGGCCTGGCGCGGACGCCCGCGGCCGCAAGCCAGCCCGTGGCGGCAAGCCCCTTCGGTCCTGGGAACGTATCTGTTCGTCTGCCTGACGTGGGTCTTCTTCCGCGCCGCCAGCCTGCCCGACGCGCTGGCCATCCTGGGGCGCATCGCCTCGCTCACCGCGGGGTTCGAGAACGTCTCCGGCCAGTTGGCCGCCGCGCTGCTGCTGGCGGCCGCGGCGCTGTTCCTCCGCAAGGCCTGGTACACGCGGGTCATGGAGACGTTCGCGCAAAGTCCGTTCTATGTGCAGGCGGCGGCTCTGGCGCTGGTGGTGGTGGCCCTCCAAGTGGTGGGCGGGCGCGGCAACGTCCCGTTCGTGTATTCGCGGTTCTAAGCATGCGATTTCCCCTCCATACCGCGCTGACCATCGCCACCGTGGCCCTGCTGCTGGCCGGCGCACGCCTCATCGCGCCCGCGATCCACGGGCCCGATCCTTCCCAGTTGGCCGCCATCGTGAACTTCACGCCGGCCGGCACGCCCATCAGC
>Ga0182030_10027843_pt1 | contig 10139 bp, 7 predicted proteins | sample 812S3MmetaG_FD_121299 | JGI IMG/M metagenome (GOLD analysis project Ga0182030, IMG submission 121299) | Permafrost microbial communities from Stordalen Mire, Sweden - 812S3M metaG (Illumina Assembly) | ecosystem: Environmental > Terrestrial > Soil > Wetlands > Permafrost | place: Sweden... | reverse complement strand
TATTTGGTGTATTGTCAGCGTATTCGACGATCTGTCGTAAGGATGGGAGGTCTTCTCTGCCAATGATTTCGTCCACTAGTCCTAGCCAATAGGCGTCTTCTGCAATAAGGCGGAATTCGCCTTTTTGTAAAAAGCGGCCGATTGCAACCAATAAGAACCATATGGGACGTAACTGTTCGCCTATGTTCTGCTTTAACCAGTCTTCCCTAGATCCATCTTCGAGATGTTCCAATTCTTCGGATTGTTCCGTGGTCAGGAAAAAACTCTTCCACTGTACGCACAACAGAGAGATCATCCTCTCGTGATGCGTGCCGCCTCGAGAGTCTACCAATAACCGAAATTTTTCCCCAATCTGCTCGAATCCCATATCAAGAGGGGTCCAAGCTGGATTCTTCTTGTGGCGCTTCAATTCAAAGTCCAGAATGCCTTTGACCATCCAGGCTTGAAACACAGCATCCCGCTTCGGCTTGGTCGGAGCAATCGAAGTCAAATAATCCGCTAGTTCGTCGATCTCTCCACTCTGCTGGAGCGCATCGCTTAGTAATGATTGCAAGTCGGGACTGATTCGCTTTTGGAGTGAACGGACGAAGCATTCGACATCAGTCAGTTTTGAATCCTTTCCGCGCACATCAGAGAACTCAGGTCTAATTTTGACAAATCTAAACATGAACCTAAATACGCAGCCATATGCGAGGCGAAGAGCAAATGACTCATTACGCTCTGATAGATAGCGCGCTATACCCACTGCTCCTTCGTGGGTAATATCATCTTGTCCCATTCGAATTCCATGGCAATGAATAATTGAATGTGGATACGCTAGTGCATAATCCCCGCCTAACAATAGGTCCGAAGCGGCTGAAGCCGCCATAACCGTAGCCACGGTTATCAGCCGATTTGCGAAATTATCTTGCTGTCGGGCTTTAAGGATTTTCTGAAGTTTTTCAGCATGGAACACACTGCCACCAGGGCTGTCTATATAGAGAGTAATCGGAGAACGGCTTGATGATTGGAGCTTTAGGACCGATGGAATTAGGCGGTCCAGAGTGTCTTGTCCTACCACGCCTGTAAGAAATATGGCGCGATCCGGATTTGGGCGAAAATCGGGATTAGGATTTGGACTGATCACTTGCTTGCGGGCGCATCAATTGTTCGCTTAAAATAGCTTCAGGAGAGCCAGTTTCCTGTTCTTCCTGCAACTTCCGGATTTGGCGGAAGAACACGCGAAGATCTCCACCAAAACGCTCATGCACAACACGGAGCGCACGTTCGATCTCACGATCCGTCTCTGTTGCCTCAACCTCACGAAATGTGGATGCTGCAAAATTCATATTCCACCGTGTACGCAAAGAATACATCAAATGCTTAGATCCGGCAGCAAACGCCCGTGATTCTTTGATGCAAAAAAGTACTGTGGGGTTTCACTCAGGGAGCCCCCTCCCATACCAGCATCGAACTGTGATTGGCGGGTGGCCGAGTGCCCAGGCCCCGATTTTCGGGCCTGGGGTTGTTGGATACTTCTGCCCGAACAGTTCTTACTCGCCCAGCGCGAACTTGCGCGCTGATTCGAGTAGCTTGGCTACGGCTTCCTTCGAGCAGGATTCGGTGTAGATGCGCATCAATGGCTCGGTGCCGCTGGCGCGGAGCAGGAGCCAGGTTTCGGCTGCGTTGGGCTTGGTGCGGGCTTCGGGGTTTTCGAGGTAGAACTTTACGCCGTCGAGCGACTCCTGGCGCAAAATCGGCATTCCGGCAAAAACCGTGTCGCCGGCCTCAAGGACGCGGGCTCGGGCGATGGCCCCACTCTTGATCTCTTCCGGAATGTGCAGATCGATGCGGCCGTACTGGTGCTCGCCGTACTCGGCCTGGAGGTCGGCGACAAGCTGGCCGAGGGTCTTGTTCTCCGCAGCCATGACGTTGGCCAGCAGCAGGGCGTTGAGCAGACCGTCGCGCTCGGGCAGGTGGCGCTGGAAGCCGATGCCGCCTGACTCCTCGCCGCCCATCAGGATGGGGCGCTCCAGCATGTAGTCGCAGACAAACTTGAAGCCGATGCCGTGCTCAATGAGCTCGCGGCCGTGCTTCAGGCAGATGCGGTCGAGCATCTTGGTGGTGTTGAAGGCGCGGGTGACGGCGCCGGGCCAGTCGTTGTGATACTTGAGCACCCAGCTGAGCAGAACAGAGTAAATCTTGTGCGGATCGACGAAGTTGCCGTGCTCGTCGGTGGCGCCGATGCGGTCGGCATCGCCGTCGGTGCAGAGGCCGGCCTGGCAGCCGTTGGCGGCTGTGGCCACACCCAGGGCGCGGATATGCGGCTCGATGGGCTCGGGATTGATGCCGGGGAAGAGCGGGTCGGGGTTGGAACGGATGGGAACGTTGGCCACGTCGATGCGGTTGAAGATGTCGGCAATGATGGTGCCGCCCGCGCCGTACATGGAGTCAATGCAGAACTTCATGCCGGACTTCGCGATCAGTTCCAGGTCGGCAAAGCTCTCAATGGCCGTCAAGTAGTTGGGCACAAAGTCCACCAGCCTGATGGAGGCGGGCTGCGCGGCTTTGGGCACCGGCTGGCCGAGGTAGGACTCGATCTCCGCGATGATGGCGGGATTGCCGGAGCCGCCGTACCAGGCCTTGTACTTGACGCCGTTCCACTGGGCCGGATTGTGCGAGGAGGTGATCATGATGCCGCCGGCCGCGCCGCGCTGGCGCACGCCAAAGCTCAAGGCTGGCGTGGGGGTGATGCGATCGGAGAGCAGTACGGGGATGCCCGTGGCGGCAACCACTTCAGCGCAGGCTTGGGCAAAGGCCTTGGAACCGAAGCGCGTATCGTAGCCGATGCAGATGCCCTTGGCGGGGTCCTCTTTGGCGTGGATATAAGCGGCGATGGCCTGGGCGGCGGTGCGCACATTGGCAAAGGTAAAGTCGTCGGCGATCACTCCGCGCCAGCCGTCGGTTCCGAACTTGATTTGGGGGTGAGACATGATCGAATCCGGTGCTCCTTGGTGTAAGTGTAACGAATTCTGGGTGGCAGAGGTGTAGGGAGGCAGTGACAGCCGTTACTCTTCCGCAGCGTGTTGCTGTGTGGGAAATCCCATGCAGAACCCAAACTCCTGCTGAAAGCCTGGATCGGCAGCCAGGCTGAAGTGTTCGACGGGCGGCAAAGACGGCTCGCCGCCTGCCAGCAGCATCTTAGCGCCGCGCAGAGCGGTGTTGCCAGCAGCGTAAATCAGCTCGGGTGGTGCATCCAACAGCCCAATGCGAAGGCCGCTGTCGATTTTGAGGTAGTTGCCGAACGCGCCGGCCAGATAGATGGCTTTGAGTGCGTTGGCCTGGGTTCCCAGGCGGCGGAGAAGAATGTTGAACCCGGCCGCGATGGCGCCTTTGGCTAGTTGAAGCTCACGCACATCGGCCTGATAGAGAACGACCGGCTCGGCGATGGGAAATTGTTTGCTGCCATCGGCAATGCGTCCCGAAGGCAGGATGGCTCCGAGCTTGAGGCCGGCGGCAACAGCATCGACAAGGCCGCTGCCGCAGAGTCCGCGCGGCTGGCCGCCGCCAATCACCCTGCACTCCAGCGCTCCATTTGCCAGTGCCACGTGGGCAATGGCTCCGGTGGCCGCGCGCATACCCATGCGGATGGCTCCAGCCTCAAACGCGGGCCCGGCGGCGGTGGAGGCGCAGACAATGCGTTCGCGGTTACCGATGGCGATTTCGCCGTTGGTGCCAAGATCGACCAGCGCCACCAGTTCTTCGCTCTGATTCATCCCGGTGGCAAGGATTCCTGCAAGAATGTCAGAGCCGACGAAGCCACCAAGGCAAGGGGCGAAGCGGATGGTGCAACTGGCGGGCAACTGCCAGCCAAGCTCAGCGGGATGAAAGACCTGTGGCCCAAGGCAAGGCGACTCAAAGGGCGCGGCGGCCAGCGCATCCACCGGGCAACCGCTGAACAGGTGGTGCATGGCGGTGTTGCCCACGATGAGCACTTCCACCAGCTCGGCTTCACGGCCTTGCGCTAGTTGTGCGGCCATTTCGCCCAGAGCGCGGCGGATGGGCGTGGTTAGATCGGCTCCGGTAAGAGCGGCGCGGATGCGGCTCATCACATCGGAGCCGAAGGCGGTTTGCGGGTTGAGGCCGCTCGATATGTCGAGCGCGTCTCCGGTGGCAAGGTCAAAGAGCTGCGCTGCCAGGGTGGTGGTGCCGAGGTCAATGGCGATGCCGAGGCCGCTGCGCGCGGAGGCCGGCAGACTGGAGACGTCAGAGAGCACGTCCATCTGCCACTGGCGGCACTCAAGCACCAGGGAGCCTTGCGGTACCGCCTGGCAGGCAAGCCGCCAGCCTTCGTCCAGTTCGTCTTCAGAGAGCAGCTCGCGGTCAACCTTGGTAGCTGGGAGCCAGCCGTCGATCACGCGCACGCTGCAACCGCCGCAAAGTCCAGACGCGCCGCAGGGAAACTCCACCCCATGCGTGGACAGGGCGGATACAAGCTTGGAGCCGGGCTCGGCTTCAAACTCAACGCCGAGCGGTTCAAGACGGATGCGGATCAGTTCGGCGCTCATAGGGTGTCTTTGCGGACCTCGACAATATCCTCGCCCAGGTTGGCGTGAATGGTTGCGCCGGGCGGCACGACAAGAAAGTCAGCCGCGTCCCAGTCGCCGTCCACCAGCCGTTGCAGCAGCGTGAGGGAGCCGGCAACCTCGTCGAACTTCCAGCTTTGCTCATGGGCTTCAGTGCGTGCCTGCTCGCGGCAGGCTGCGTCGCCGTTGATGCCGCTGGAAATATACGTCAGCCCCGAATAGTTGCGGCGGAAGGATGAGAACTGCTCGTGGAGGAAGCGGCCATTCTCTTCGCCGTACTTGGCAACCAGCTCATCGAGCGTGTTGTTTTCGCCCATGGGGGATTTTTGCGCGGGAAATGCTGGTTCGAGCTTGAGGTCGGGGGTCTGGAACTCGACCCATCCCGGCGAGCGGTAGTAAACGCCGGGATGCGCCTCGAAGTAGCTCTGGTAGGTGAAGCGGCTGCCCATGAGGATGCCGATGCAGTCGTGCGCGCGGGGTAGAACCAGCGGCGTTTTGCCGGCGCGCAGGCCGTCAGTGCCTCGCCCGCAGAGAGCGTAGCCGAGCAGAATGGCATCGTAGCCCAGCGAGTCAACGGCGTCGATGCGCTCCTGCAGGTGCGGACGCATCTCCACTCCCAGGGAGTGCAGGCCCATGGGGATAGTGTCGAGCTCGACCGTATGCGGTGAGCGTGTCAGCACGTGCTCGAATTCGCGAGTAAACACCTGGCAGGCGATGGCTTTGAGGCGCATAGAGAATCCCGCGATGGGCACGGCGTGGCCGGGCGTCCTCCGCCCGACCATGGTAAATACAATGCCCAGCTATAGGCCATAGCTGGGTTTGTCGTAGAGCGCGCCGTATTGCGGTTCGAGTTCGGCAAGAAGGGCTGCTTCGTCCGCCGGGAGGCTGTCGAGCGCCTCATCGATGCGGGAGAGCCACTGCTGCTCCTTGCGGGAGAGGGTGAGCTTTCCGGCAGCCGCGCCCTCGTTCAGCAGGTCAACGGCGGCGCGGCCTGCGGCCAGAACGCGGTGGTACGGCGTGTCGGCAGCGACGATTGCCGACGCGATGCGCAGCGTGGCCTGCGGCGAAAGCACGGCCGCCTGCGGGCTGAGCCACTCGTCGGAGGCGGTCATCCAGTCGCGCAGTTGGAGCGCGCCACCTCTTTCCGCTGCGCTGTTCATCAGTCGGCAGTCGTAGGCCAGCAGTTCGGTGAAGGCTTCCGGCGCGTTGCCGCTGAGCAGGCGTACATTCTGCACACTCTCATTGCTCCACAAGTCGCACATGGCGGCGGCAATGTTGCCGAGCGGGCTGAAGTGGGCGCAGGCCGCGGACTTGCCTTCCATGGAGATGGGCCGCCCGGTGATGGCTTTGATCACCGGCCCTTCGTAGGCGCAATCTTTCGACGGGCCAACCGCGCCCTGCTCAAAGGCGGCCAAGCTGCGCACGGAAGACATGGCGCGCACCACGGCAGCCAGCACTTCGGGAAGCATCTTCTGGTGGGCAAGCTGCATGGCGGTGTTGGCAAAGCCGCAGGCGGAGTCGCCCCCGCTGACCACGCCGGGATGCGCGGCGCAGATGGAACCGATCTGGCCCCAGAGCCAGCTCATGTCGCGCGGAGCCAGTACGCCGAGAGCAAAGACGATGCCGGGAAAGTCGCCGTACATCAGCGCCTGATCGTGGACTTCCTTGCCTCCAATCGACTCGATGGAGAGGATGTCGGCTCCGGCATCTGCGCAGAGGTTGAAGCTGCGCTCGAGCCGCTTCCAGGGATCTCCGGTGCGCATCAGCGGCGGCTTTTGCTGGTCGCGAATGTCGGTGGGCGTAACGCGCAGTGCGCTTGCCAGGCCGTGCTTCTGGTGCGCCTCCACCAGATGGCGCTTGAGAATGGCGGTCAGCTCTGCGCCCCACTCCGGGCAATCGGTCATGGGCGGTAACAGCTCGAACTCCAGCACAAGGCCCGGCACGTGGAGCGAGAGGGCACGGCGGACGATCTGCGCGCCCATCTCCTCATAGTGCGCCACCACCTGCGGCCAGGTCTCCGGAGTCATGTTCATGGGCGGCAGGGTGAAGTTGACCTCGGGAAAAACCTTTCCCGCGCCGATGGTCAGGCCCAAACCGCAGGAGAGCGGGTGCGGACTGATCCCGTAGACGAGATTTTCAGGAGAGGAGATGGCGAGCGAGTTGAAGCTGATGGCTATCCGGTCCATTGGGTTTGAGCGCCTCCGCACACGGTTGGCTTGGGGCAGGCCCTGAATGGTCCGGAACCGCGCTCCTGCCAGCTCGCGCGGTACCGGCGACTTAAACCGAAACGGGGTGTAGAGTCCGCATCGCCTCCACCCTTTGGCGGTCTTTCTTCTGCAAGGCACACGTAACGCGGGCCACCCCTGCGGGCAGCTTGAGATCTGTGGCCGGTTGGGCGAACGCATCGAGCGCTCGGTGGATTGCTGTTTATGCGGCGATCAGGTTTTTGACCATGCTGACGGCGCCGCTGGCGTTCTCGCTGTAGCCGTCGGCGCCAATCTCCTGCGCGTACTGGCTGGTAACCGGCGCTCCGCCCACAAGCACCTTCACCCTGGCGCGCACACCCGCGTTGGCCAGCGCGTCGATGGTGGTCTTCATCGCCGGCATGGTTACCGTGAGCAGGGCCGACATGCAAACGAACTGCGGCTCACGCTCAACGACAGCCGAAACAAACTTTTCAGGCGAGACGTCGGTTCCAAGGTCGATCACCTCGAATCCGCTGCCTTCGAGCATGGAAGCGACAATGTTCTTGCCGATGTCGTGCAGGTCGCCTTTCACAGTTCCGATGACGACGCGCGTAGCCATGCGCTGGCCAGAGGCCACCAGCAAAGGCTTCAGCAACTCCATGGCGCTCTTCATGGCGCGGCCGGCCAGCAGCAGCTCGGGTACAAAGTACTCTTCGGCCTCGTAGAGCTTGCCCACCTCGTCCATAGCGGGAACCATTGAGCCGGAGATCAGCTCCATGGGGTCAGCGCCGCCGGCAAGAGCAGCAACGGTGGAGACATGAGCCTGCTTCGCATTGCCGTTCAAAATTGCATCGTACAGTTCCTTTACTTGCGCCATAACAGGATCCTCGTACCGGTTGAGACTATTGGCAGACGCCGTGCGCGCGGGCCAGCGATGGTTGAGTTCTGCCGATGCCGGCAAGAGCAAACAGAGCCACGCTCGAAAGCACCTCGGCAATGGCGCTGTTGCGGAAGAACGGAAGCGCGGCCACGTAGCAGGCCACCAGCCCGCTGCCGGTGCGCGGGTACATCTGCCAGAGCGCCCAGACGGCGAAGTTACTGACCACGAAGAAGCCCACAGCAGTCGAGAGCGAAGTGGCTGCCGCGCGCCACGGAGAGGCCTGGCTCAGCAGAGCGCCGCCCAGCAGCAACGCCGCGCCGTACCATATCCAGGTGACGGCATGATCCACACTGAGCGCATAACCGTAGTGCTGTGTAGTGAGGAATGCGTCCATGGCGATCAGTCCGATGAGCGGAACGATGGTTTCGCGACGCCTGCGCACAGCACCGAAGTACAGCAGTACGGAAAAGATGGGAATGAAGTTTGCCGGATGCTGAACGGTAAGGCGCAGCCCAGCAACAAGCAGGATCAATAGGTAGGGCACAACAGTCGAAAGTGCGGTTTCAGCGCGTTTCATGCAGGTTTCTTTCCCCTAAACTCTTCGAATAAGCCGCACCGTGAACCACGCCCCAAGCATTCTGGACCCGGGCCTGGTTTCGCCCTTCACCGCGAACCGCTGATAGCGAATTGGGAACGCCTCAAGGTCTCTGGCTGAATCGATGTAGAACGATAAACCAGTGTCAGGACTGGGCGCAAGGGGAGCGACAATAATTCGTGCACGATAAAGTTATCGCTAAAGGCTGAGAAAAACGAAAATGCCGCGCCTGGACTGGCGCGGCACGTCTGCTGCCCTGGAACGGCAAGACAAGTCTATTTTGTGTTTGCTGAGAATTGAGCGTCCAGACCATGGGTTGGGTCCCGGTGCAGGAACTTGCGGCTGATGTCAGGCCAGAACTCCTGGAAGATGGAGCCAAAACCGCCTTCTGCCGTCACAATGAAGCCATTCGAGAAGGTCTGTCCAATGCCGGAGCCGTCCGACGGATAGTAGAGATTGGAGATGCCGCCAGCGGCGATGTTGCCGATCACGTTGGAGTAGTTAGGCTCCCATTTGCCGGTGTTGTCGTGCTTGCAGATCACGTTGGTGGCCAGGGCGTAGAGCAACCGGTGACTTACCGTTCCGTGCCCAAGCCGGAAGTAGCGCGGGTCCTGGTGCAGCAACGCAGGCAGAATGCCGTTGCCGATCATGGTGCCATCGAAGGAATCCAGGTAGGCCGCGCCGGAGCGCTTGCCGTACCCTTCAATGCCCCAGCCAAAGCCTGTATCGTCGTCTTCCGCCTCGTGATAACCCGCAATCAAAAATGCTCCGGCAAAGGTAACAGGATCGGTTGCGGAGTGAAAGGCCAGGCTGATCTTCTGCTTCCTGGTGAGGCTGACCGCGTCCGGGCGGTAGGAGATGTTGAAGGCTGGAACAATGCCAAGGACGCGCTGATGCTCCTGCGCCTTGATCTGCTCTTCGGCCTTTTGGCGCTGGTCTTCTTCCGTGGGCGAGGAGGAGGAAGATTGGCTTGCCGATCCACTTTGCGGAACGGGATTTTGTTCGTCCGGTGAGGCCATGGCCATCAGGACTGGCGTCGGAGCCTCCGGCAGAGATTGAGCGGCGAGGGCAGCCGGCACAATCTTCTCCTGGGAGTGAAGAGCGGTCAACGGTCCAAAGAGAACAAGAGAAAAGAAGGACAAGGGAAGAATCAGTCGAAACTTGGGGTACATTCGGTCACCAGATACTGGATTTGCCTGCGGGTCCCGGTTGGAATAGTGGGTCGGACCGTACCTGCGCAGCAAAATGCGCAGACCACAACCTCCATTAAGCAATCGCGCTTCGCGAAAGTTCGGCACACTGTTCAATGCCGTCGTATGAGTTCTGACCAACTTGGAGCAGACGTATTTGATTAGACGCGAAACAGGGCCGGAAAGATGTGATTTCTGCTCTTCAAGCCGACTTGAAATTGAAACCTGTCTGCAGGGTTCTCTACCTGATTGAAAACAAATGGTCTTTCCGTCGCTTTCGCGCCTTTCCACATTGTGAAAAAATTGATGATCTTGGGCCGCTCTGCCCCGTGGATTGTCCATACAGGGTTCATCGGCAGAATTCAGTGAAAAATCGGGTCGGCCTGGTAGCATCCGGCGGCTATTTGGCTGCGACAGCGATTCTCCTGCTTCTGTAGAAAGGTTCCTTGCTATCCCACCCTAGTACCACGTATCATTCATAATTTCGGATAGAGACGTTTCAGTTTGATGCGCGCATTTTCTGCGGTGAAATGCCAGTCGATGGTGGCATTTCGGTTGTTGCGGTCCAGTTCCCATGCGGCCACTTCTTTTCTCATCCTTTCGATGGTTGGGATTCTGCGATTGAGGCATTGGCCGTTGAGCGCGCTCAATTCAATCTCCGCGACGTTGAGCCAACTGCCGTGTTTGGGCGTGTAGTGGATTTCAAGGCGCTGGGCCAATCGC
>Ga0182030_10027842_pt1 | contig 10140 bp, 4 predicted proteins | sample 812S3MmetaG_FD_121299 | JGI IMG/M metagenome (GOLD analysis project Ga0182030, IMG submission 121299) | Permafrost microbial communities from Stordalen Mire, Sweden - 812S3M metaG (Illumina Assembly) | ecosystem: Environmental > Terrestrial > Soil > Wetlands > Permafrost | place: Sweden... | reverse complement strand
TTCGCCATCATGATCCTGGTGATGCAGGGCGAGGACGCCAACCTGCTGTCGGTTGGCGCGGTGGATTTCGGCATCATCGTCGATTCCGCGGTCATCCTGGTCGAGAACATCTTTCGAAATTTCCAGTTACGCGGACAGGAGCGGCAGACCCTGCTGCAGCATCTGTTCGAAGGCTATTGGGGCGAAAACCCGACCGCGCTTGGCACCAAGGGCGACACCACCCGCTGGACCAACCGTTTGCGCCTGATCCTGATCAGCGCCCTGCAGGTCGACAAGGCGGTGTTCTTCACGGCGACCATCACCGTCACCGCCTTCCTGCCGCTGTTCACCATGACCGGCGTCGAAGGCCAGATTTTCGGACCGATGGCGCGCACCTACGCCTATGCCCTCTCGGGCGCGCTGTTCGCGACCTTCACGGTCGCGCCGGTGATGGCCTCGCTGGTGCTGCCGGCGCGTGTGCAGGAGCATGAAACCATCGTCGTCGAGGTCATCCGCAAGATCTATTCGCCGACGCTCAAATTCGCGCTCGACAATATCGGCCTGACCATCATCCTCGGCCTGTTGTTCCTGGGGATCGGCGGCGTGCTCGGCTCCCGCCTCGGCTCGGAATTCCTGCCAGCGCTGGAGGAAGGCAACTACTGGATTCGCGCCTCCATGCCGCCGACGCTTTCGCTCGACGCGGGATCGACCGCCGCCAACAAGATGCGTGAGATCATGTTGCGCCACAAGGAAATCGAGACGGTGGTGTCGCAGCACGGCCGTCCCGACAATGGCTCGGACGCCTCGCCCTTCTCCAACGTCGAATTGTTCGCGCCGCTGAAACCCTTCGACGAATGGCCGGCTGGCCTGACCAAGGAGAAGCTGACCGAGGAGCTGCAGAAGGAATTCCACGACGAATTGCCAGGAATCCAGTTCAACTTCTCGCAATATATCCAGGACAACGTCGAGGAAGCGCTCTCCGGCGTGAAGGGCGCCAATTCGGTGAAGATCATCGGCCCCAACCTGGAGAAGCTCGAGGAAATCGCCACCCAGGTGCAGGACGAGATGGCCAAGGTGCGCGGCGTCGCCGATCTCGGCATCTTCCACGTCGAGGGCCAGCCGAATCTCAACGTCAAGATCAACCGCGCCAAGGCGGCGCGCTATGGGCTGAACGCCGGCGACATCAATACAGTCGTGCAGGCGTCGCTCGGCGGCGCCTCGGCGACGACCGTGCTCGAAGGCGACCGCACCTTCAATCTGTCGGTGCGCCTGCTGCGCGAAGACCGCATGGACGTTGACGCAGTCAAGGCGATCAAGGTCGGCTACGCCAATGGCAATGGGACTCAAGTCTCCTACGTGCCCCTGAGCGAAGTCGCCGACATCACGCTCGACACCGGCGCGACCTATATCTATCGCGAACGCTCGGCCCGCTTCATCCCGATCAAGTTCTCGGTCCGCGGCCGCGATCTCGGCGGCACGGTGGATGAGGCGCAGCAACGCATCGCCAAGGCGATCAAGCTGCCCACCGGCTACCGTATTACCTGGGCGGGCGAGTTCGAGGATCTGCAGGCCGCCAGCGCGCGCCTGAAGGTCGTGCTGCCGATCACCGTGGCGCTCATTCTCGTGCTGCTCTACGGCTTGTTCAACACCTTGCGCGACTCGCTGCTGGCGATGGCGGGCATCCCCTTCGCGGTGTCCGGCGGGTTGATCGCCCTGTACATCTCGGGCCTCGACTTCTCGGTGTCCGCAGCGATCGGCTTCATCTCGCTGTTCGGCGTCGCGGTGATGGATGGCATTCTGAACATCACCTATTACCGGGAGTTGCGCATCCAGGGCATGGGCGTCGCCGAGGCGGTGTTCTATGGCGCGGAGCAGCGCATGCGGCCGATGTTGATGACCGCCCTGTCGGCGGGCGTCGGCCTGTTCCCCGCCGCCATTTCTTCGGGCATCGGCAGCCAGGTGCAGAAGCCGCTGGCGACCGTGGTGGTTGGCGGCATGACCATCGGCCCGATCATGCTGCTGATCGTCGCACCGGCGATCAGAAAGTTCTTCCTGCGCAACGACGAGATCCGCCCGACACAGGCGCCGTCCGCCGCGCAAGACCATTGATTCTGGGATCGGAGTTTTGAAGATGAAAAAGATCCGCAGAAATCGTCCCGGCCTCAGTCAGGGCGCGCGGCGCGGCGCGGCGGGCGTTTCGACGCTGCTCGCGCTTTCTTCCCTAGCTGCGCTGTCCGGCTGCTCCGTCGGTCCGGATTTCGTCGCCTCGGCGGCGCCGGACGTCAATGGCTATACCGCCGAAAAGCTTGGCGGAACTTCCAGCACGACCGGGGTGGGCGGCTCGGCGCAGCGCTTTGTCAAGGACATGGACATTCCCGGCCAATGGTGGACCTTGTTCCATTCCAAGGCCCTGAACCGGCTGATCGAGACGGCGCTGGTCAACAATCATGACCTCAAGGCGGCGGAAGCCGCGTTGAAAGTGACCAAGGAAGCGGTCGAAGCGCAAAAGGGCTTCTTCTATCCGACCATCACCGGCACGCCCAACGCCTATCGCTCCTTGCAGGCGACCGGCACCGTGGCGCCCTTCCTCAGCAACAACGCCTCGGTCTATAATCTTTATACGCCGCAGGTGAACGTCTCCTATTCGCCCGATATATTCGGGCTCAACCGCCGCACGGTGGAATCCCTGCAGGCCCAGGCCGACATGCAGCGCTTCCAGACCGAGGCGGCCTATCTGACGCTCACCTCGAACATCGTGCTCGGCGCGGTGCAGGAAGCTTCGCTGCGCGGCCAGCTCGAAGCGACCAAAAAGGCGATCAAGACCATGCAGGACCTGCTGGTCGTGATCAAACAGGAAAAGGCGCTGGGACAGGCGGCGGTAGCCGACGTCGCCACGCAGGAGGCGGCGCTGGCCGCCGCGCTCGCCACCCTGCCGGTGCTGGAAAAGGAGCTGGCGCAGCAGCGCAACCTGCTCACCGCCCTGACCGGCGGGTTGCCAAGCGAGCCGGTGTCGGAAACCTTCGAACTCGCCAGCCTGCATCTGCCGGAGAAACTGCCCGTCAGCCTGTCGGCCAAATTGATCGAGCAGCGGCCGGACATTCGCGCAGCCGAGGAAAACCTGCATTCGGCGGCGGCGCTCGTCGGCGTCTCCATCGCCAACCGCCTGCCGACCCTCTCCATCACCGGCAACGCCGGAACGACGGCGTCGACGCTCGCCGGCCTGTTCGTGCCGGGCAATTACTTCTGGACCTATGGCGCGGAACTCGCGGGCACCTTCTTCGACGGGGGAACCCTGATGCACAGGGAGGCCGGCGCTGAAGCCGCCTTCAGGCAGGCCGACGAGCAATACAAGAGCACGGTCGTCACCGCTTTCCAGAACGTCGCGGATTCCCTGCGCGCCATCCAGCATGACGCTGATGGCCTGAAGGTCGCGGTCTTCGCCGAGGCCGCCGCGAAAAAAAGCCTGGACATCGTCCTGGCGCAGCGCAAGCTTGGCCAGGTCGCGCAAATCCTGGTCCTGCAGGCCGAACAGATCTATCTGAATGCCGTCGTCAATCGCGTCCAGGCGCAGGCGATGCGCTATTCGGATACGGCGGCGCTGTTCCAGGCGCTCGGCGGCGGCTGGTGGAATCGTCCGGGTGAACTCGCGCGGGTCGACACTTACGCCAAGCCCGACATTTTCCCGATCGACAAGCTCTATCCCGGGCCGCAGCAGGAAGTGAAGTCGAGCGACTACACCATCGTCAAGCCGAACTGATCAGCTCTGTCATACGCGGCGAACCCGGTTTCGCCGCGTAAAAGATCCCTCTCAGCGCTCCCTGAACACCCGCGACAGCTGGTCGTTGAGCGGCTTGAACAGGTAGGACAGCATGGTGCGGCTGCCGGTCTGCAGGAAGACTTCCGCGGGCATGCCCGGCATCAGCTGCAAGCCATCGAGACGCCCGACCTCGTCGGGCGTGAGCGCGACCCGCACGCGATAGAAAGCGGCGCCGCTCTTGGCGTCCTGAGTCGTATCCGGGGAAACGAACACCACCTGTCCCTCGAGCGCCGGCGTCGTGCGCTGGTTGAAGGCGGAGAAGCGCACCCGCGCCTTCTGCCCGAGCCGCGCCTGATCGATGTCATGCGGCTGCAGATGCGCCTCGACCTGCAACTCGTCCTTTTCCGGGGAAATCTCCATCAAGACCTCGCCGGGCGAGACAACGCCGCCGATCGTATGCACGGAAAGCTGATGCACGACGCCCGTGACCGGCGCGCGAATTTCGACATGGTCGAGCTGGTCCTGCGCGGCGACGGCGCGTTCGCTCAACTCGGCCTCCTTGTCCTGGGATTCGCGCAGGTCCTTCATCACCTCGGCGCGGAAATCCTGATCGAGGCGCGCGACCTGCAGCCGCGCCTCGTCGATCTTCGAATGGGTCTCGGCGGTGGAGGAGATGAGCTGCCCCTGCGAGCCGTCGATCCGCGCGGCGTCGCGCTGCAGCGCCGTCAGCCGGGCGAGCGGCACCAGATTTTTCTGGTAGAGCTGTTGCACGCCCTTCTCTTCGCTGGCGATCAGCGCACGCTGCGCCTCCTGCGATTTCATCTGGGCGTCGAGGCCACGAATTTCCTCTTCGAGCTGGCCGATGCGGCCGATCAGCAATTCTCTCTGGCCGTTGCGCGAGATTTTTCGCGCCTTGAACAGCGACTTTTCCGCCGCGACGATCGGCGCGACATCCTTGTCGCCCAAGCGCGACGCCAGCTTGTCCGGCGTGGGCATGTCGGGCGCGTCGTCGCGCTCGGCGGTGAGCCGCGCGACGCGGGCGCGGATGGCGTCGAGCTGACCGACGATGACCTGCCGATTGGCGCGCACCGCCGTATCGTCAATTCGCGCCAGAAGGTCGCCAGCCTTGACGAGATCGCCGTCATGCGCCGCGATCTGCGTGACGACGCCGCCGGTGGGATGCTGGACCTTCCTGAGACTCGATTCCGACACCAGCGCGCCCGGCAGGACGACGGCGCCGGACAGCGGCGCGAGCCCGCCCCACACACCGACCACCAAGGCGGCGATGAGCAGGACGCGCATACCCGAGCGCATTTCCGCCTCGCAGGAGAGGCCGAGCCGGGTCGCCAGCGGCGCCTCGGCGCTGACCGCCCCCGGGCGCGCCAGCAGGAAGAGCCCAAAGCGAGTCATCGCGCGAAAAACACCCTCGCGCCGGCCCTGCTCAATCTGTGGCGGCTTTTTCGGCGGCAAGGGAAGCGGCCGCGGCAGCATGCGATGTTCGGTTTGCAGGCTCATGCCGCCCCCCTGTCCCGGACGACGGAAACCACTGGCGCATGGATCGACGAGTTTTGCGCCGCCGATTGCGCCAGGCCGCCGAACACCGCTTCGCGCGGCCCGAAAGCTCTGATGCGGCCTTCGATGAGGACCATGGCCATGTCAAGCGCGGCGAGGGCGTTGGGCCGGTGCGACACCACGACGACGATGCAGTTGCGGGCGCGCAGGGCGCCGATCGCCTGGGACAGCGCCGCCTCTCCGGCGGCGTCGAGATTGGCGTTGGGCTCGTCGAGCACGACGAGAAAGGGATCGCCATAGATGGCGCGGGCGAGGCCGACGCGCTGCCGCTGCCCCGCCGACAGGCAGGCGCCCCCCTCGCCGATCCGGGTCGAATAGCCCTCCGGCAGGCGCAGGATCATATCATGCGCGCCGGCGACCGACGCCGCGTCGATGATCGCCTCGGATGAGGCGCTGTCCTCGAAACGGGCGATGTTCTCGGCGACCGTTCCGTCGAACAGCGCGACATCCTGCGGCAGATAGCCAAGATGCTGGCCAAGATCGTCATGCGCCCATTGGTCGAGCGAGGCGCCGTCGAGCCGCACCACGCCCTTGGCGGCGGGCCAGAGGCCGACCAGCGCCTTGGCCAGGGTCGACTTGCCCGAGGCGCTGGGGCCGACCAGCGCCATGCCCATGCCGGCCTTGAGCGAAAAGGAAGCGTCGAAGACGATGCCGCGTTTCGTTCCCGGCGCATGGATCGAAACGTCCTCGACGACGAGCGCGCCGCGCGGGCGCGGCAGCTTCACATGCGTATCCGGCGGCAGGGCCGAGACCTTGAGGATTTCGCGCAGCCGGACGACGCCCTGGCGCGCGGTGACCAGCTGTTTCCAGGTGCCGAGCGCCACTTCGATCGGCGCGAGCGCCCGGCCCATCATGATCGACGAGGCGATCATGACGCCGCCCGACGCCTGTTCGATGACGACGAGATAGGCCCCGAGGCCGAGGATTCCCGACTGGAGCAGGAAGCGCAGCATTTTCGCCCCGGCGCCCATATTGGCCTGAATATCCATGGCGCGGACGTTTTCCTGCAGGAAGCGCTCGTTGGCGGCGGACCAGCGCGCGGTGAAGCGCTTGGTCATGCCGAGCGCCCGCACCACTTCGGCGTTCTGGCGCGTCGCGTCGGCGAGGATCTGGCGCTGCGCGCTGCGCTCCATCGCCATTTTCGCCGGCGCGCGGCTTTGTCTTTCGGTGAACAGCGTCATGGCGATGATCGCCAAGGCGCCGAGCGTCGCGGCGAGACCGATCGCCGGATGAAACAGAAAAAGCGCGATGAGGAAGATTGGAATCCAGGGCATGTCGAGAAAGGCCGTCGGGCCCATGCCGGACAGAAAGGCCCTGATCTGGTCAAGGTCGCGCAGCGGCTGCTGGGTTACGATGGCCCGCGCGCCCTTGAGCGGCAACGTCGCCAGCGCCAGATGGATCGGCTCCTGCAATCCCGCGTCGAACAGCGCCCCGATCCGCGACATCATGCGCATCCGCAAGGCGTCGAGATAGCCCTGCAACGCGAAGGCGACCAAGATGATCAGCGACAGTCCAACCAGCGTGCCGACATTTCGGCTCGGGATCACGCGATCATAGACCTGCAGCATGTAGATCGACCCGGAGAGCGTCAGCAGATTGATCGCGCCGCTGAACACGGCGACGCCGGCGAGCCTCTTCGCGCTGGCGCGCAGGCCCGACGTCACCGGATCGTCCGCCACGGGTTCAAAGGTATCGGCGGGTTTGAGCGCTTCGGCTTTCAGCATGGACTCCCTCGACCTGCGGCTCCACCGCCGCCCCCTCTCCCTCGACGGACAAGACGTCAATATTTGAGCATAAACCCGGCAAGATTGGGTCAATTCGATATCAAGTATGTTTCAGGGCCTGATGACCTTGATAGATGGCGATCAAGTCGAAACGACACTTAAACACCCAAGCCAGAGCTCTTCCGAATTCGGGCGCATTCGCGCCGTCGTTTTGACCGATTTGGCGTTAAAACTGCCCTGGCAACGCTGGTTTACCTTATTTTTCCGCTATTTTCTCCGCCGCACGGCACAACGCCTCACAGCATGGAGGCGGACACGATTCATGTAGTTTTATATCCAAAAGGCGTAGTTATCGATAAAAAAGGCGTATCGACGGAGTATGTCAAAATATTGCCTGAATTGATTGTGACATCGGTAGCGCTGCAGCCATGAACTTCTCGGAGGCATGGCCCGCCGCGTCAGACAGTCACAGAATTGCTGTATTTTCAATGTTTTACAGCACAGCATACGCACACAAGCCGGGGGGCGCATTCAAAAGCTGACGGTTTTGGCCGCAGCTTGATCAGGAGAAGAGAGAATGGCGACCACGACCCCGACGACCTTCAACAAGACCGCGCTGGCGAACGGCACGTCGACCTTGACTCAAAGGTCGTCCGCGCTGGCGACCTCGACGGACTTGGTGCAGGCGGGCGCCACATTCAACGATTCCACGCGCCTGCTCGACGGCGGGTTGTGGAGCACGCCGAACGACAACCATAACCAGCCGGCCTATCTCGGCATGTACACCAGCGATCTGCACGCCGTGCTGAACGACATTTCGGGCATGCTGGCCACTCCGGGATCGGTGACGCTCGGCGGCGCGGCCTATGCGCTCACCGCGACGGACACCACGACTCTCACGCAGATCGAAGGCCAGATTCAGTCCTTGATCAGCGACGCTCCGCTGTCCATCGGAACATCTGCCGCCGCCATTGCAACGCAAACCGCCATGCACTCGCTGCAGACCTCGATCCTCAACGAAATTCAAGGCGACACGGGGCTGGCGACGGCGCTAGGCGGCCACGCCTTCATGACCGGCACGGGCGCCACCAATGTCGGTTTCCAGCAACTGCCCACCGGGACGGACACCGCTGCCGATCTCACCGCCGCGACGGCGACCGGCGCTCATCTCTCGGCAGCCGGAAATGTTTTCAACGCCGCCGCCGATCTGGCGGTCGGTGGTCTGAACACGTCCAACCTGGGCGAGTTTGCCGCCGACATCCAGGCGGTCGCAACCGGCGTCCAGAACATTCTGAACAGCCCCACCCAGCTAACCGCGCTTGAAACCGGCGAAACAGGCCAGGCCGCGGCGCTCACGACCGTGCATCTGCAGACGGTCGAGAACGAACTTCAGTTGCAGCTCAACACCGTCAATCCGCTTTATGCGACCAATCCCAATGTCGCCGCACGCGAAACCAACGACAATCTGCTCGACATTATCGACATCGTCCAAACTGATGCGGCCTTGAACAAGGACGCGGGGGGCGCCGGCACGCCGGCGACGACCGGCGGCTTTGCGGAGCAGCCGTCGTATCTGAAAGGGACGATCACGCACTTCCAGGATAATCAGGCCGAAACGAATTTCTGGGCCAATTTCATCACCGAGGCCAATGTGCTTGGCGCCCAGACGGTCAATGTCACCAACCAGATCGCTGCGGGCACGCTGTCCGCCACTTCGGCGACGGCGACGCAGCTCATCTCCGAAATCCAGACCTATGAGCAGCACTCGGCGGCTTTCGACCAATCGGTCGGCGGCGTGTTCAGCGCCCGCTTCGACAATGAGCTGTTGAACGGCACGCTGCAGGCGGATTCCGCCGCGGCCATCAACGCTATCCAGACGGCCGGCACGAATCCGACCGCTGCAGTGAGTCAGGCCGCCGCGGCCGCTCAAGGCTTCATCGCCGATGCGGCTGACGTCAGCGGAAACAATATTCCCGTCGGCGGCGGCACATTCAACAGCCAAGTGATCGCCGGCGTGAATGGCGCCGCCGACACGCCAAATCCGATGGCCACGGTCGCGGCGGCGACGACGCCGAACGGTGTGGCGACGCAGTCGGCGGACACCACCGCCGTTCTCGCCTCGGCTGCAGCGGATCCGATTGTCGCGGCTTCGACGACCGGCTCGACGACCGGAACTGGAACGACAGGGACAACAGGCACGGGAACAACAGGCGCGACGGGCACGACGACGGGCACGGGGACGACCGCCTCTACAGGGACCACCGGGACGACGTCCAACACGGACCCGCATTCGCATCACGACCATGGCCATCAGGATTTCGGACAGCAGGATTTCGCGAATTTCGACCATGGCCATCACTGGCACTGGGGCTGACGCCGCCCCTGCGGCCAAGCCCATAAATCTCCGGGATAACAAGCTCCAGCGCATGGAACGCGCCATTGCCAATCCCCTCCAGGCCGCCGCGCGAAAAGATTGACGCGCGGAGGGCTCTTCAACTGGCGCAACATCTCGCCTCGCACGGTCGTCCGAGCGAGGCGGTCGATCTTTGTCGCCTTGTCATCATGCAAAACCCCGATGATCTCGCGGCGCTCTGCAGCCTGAGCGTGCTGCTCGGGCAAACGAATCGCGCCGGGGAATCGGCTGGTGTGCTCGCCCTCGCGGAACAGGCGTCCGACGGCTCCGCCGATGCGCATTTTCGTCTTGCGACCGCCTGTTGCAGACTTGGTCTTCAAGAAGCGGCGGCCGAGCATTATCGAAGCTCCATCTCCAAATCGCCGCAGCGCGCCGAAGCCCACCATAATCTCGGCGTCACGCTGCAGGCGCTTGGCCGTCTCGAGGACGCGACGGCTTCGCACGCCCGCGCGGCCGAACTCGCTCCGGAACTGCCGAACCCGCAGGCCGAACTCGGCAAGCTCAACCGGATTCTCGGCCGCCTGGAAGACGCGGCCAATTGCTATCGCAAGGCGGTCGCGCTCAGTCCTCGCGACGCCGGCCTGTGCAGCGACCTCGCGGGCGTGCTGCAACAGCTCGGACGCCAGCCGGAGGCGATCGACTGTTGCCGGCGCGCCCTGTCGATCGCGCCCGACACGGCGTCCGCGCATTTCAAT
>Ga0182030_10027841_pt1 | contig 10140 bp, 5 predicted proteins | sample 812S3MmetaG_FD_121299 | JGI IMG/M metagenome (GOLD analysis project Ga0182030, IMG submission 121299) | Permafrost microbial communities from Stordalen Mire, Sweden - 812S3M metaG (Illumina Assembly) | ecosystem: Environmental > Terrestrial > Soil > Wetlands > Permafrost | place: Sweden... | reverse complement strand
GCCGCGTCCCATGTCCGCAGCTGTGCATACAAATTCCCGGCGGGCCGTGCGCCAAACCGCTCCTCCCAATCCGTCCGCAGGAACGTCTTCAGGTCCGGCGCCCCCAGATTCGGCGCCGCCCCCGATGCCAGATGCAGCCCGGCACGATAGAAATCCTGGCTCAGCGCCCACCCGGCATAGATCCGTCCAAACGCCCGCTTGGCAGCAACTGGTTCGCCCGAAAACCGTCCGTCACCGATATGTTCCGGTGCCGCTTCCAGCACCGACATCAGCCCGCGCAGGAACACCTGGTTGTGCACCGAGGTCCGGGCCACCCCGCAATTCACCACCGCCCGTTCGACCGCATCGGGAAACAGCGCCGCCCAGTGATACGCCTGCAATGCGCCCATCGACCAGCCGTAGACACAGGCCAGCCGCTCGATGCCGAACACCTCGCGCAACAACCGGCGCTGCGCCTGGACATTGTCGAACACCGTGATCACCGACGGATAGTCCGCGCCGTCCGACGGCGAGGACGACAGTCCATTGCCGAACATGTCCACTATGACAATGAAATAGCGCGTCGGATCCAGCACGCCGTCCGGCCCGATCAACCACTCCAGATCGGGATGCTGCGCACCGTAGCTCGTCGGATACAGAATGACGTTGTCGCGCACCGCCGACAGCGTGCCATGCGCCTTCCACGACAGCCGCGCCCCAGGCAGCGTCGCGCCGGATTGTAACGTCAGATCGCCAAGTTCCAGAACGCCGTGCCGCGTTGGCCAGGTCATACCCCAAACTCCACCTTTGCACCGATGTTCGGCGATCACGCGTTGGGCGACAAGCGATGCTGGGGCCACGCCTCAATCTAATGCCGCACCGACCGCGCGCAGCAGCGCGTCCGACCGGTACGGCTTGGGCAACAAGGCGTGCGACGATCGCGCCGCTGCATCCCCATCACCATGGCCATGGCCATGGCCATGGCCATGCAGATCCGGAAACCCCGAGGTCAGCAGCACCTTCAGCGCCGGTCGTCGTGTCGTCGCCAGCCGCGCCAGGTCGACGCCATTGATCTCCCCCGGCATCACGATGTCGGTGAACAGCAGATCGATCGCCTCCGGGCCGTTGATCATCTCGATCGCCGCAGCCGCGCCATCGGCCACAAACACCTGGTACTGCGCCGCGCGAAGCTGGCGTACCGCGAGCTGCCGCAGCCTGTCATTGTCCTCAACGACCAGGATCGTTCGCCCGGCCCCGGTCGGCGCCACCGATTCGGCCGTGGCCCGCGTTGGCGATTCAGCGCTCAACGCCTCGACCCTCGGCAAATACAGCCGGAACGTTGTGCCGCGACCGACCTCGCTGGCGGCGTGGATATGGCCATCCGATTGGCGGATGAAGCCAAACACCATGGCGAGCCCGAGGCCCGTCCCCTGACCTGCTTCTTTGGTGGTGAAAAAAGGTTCGAAAACCCGGTCGAGCACCTCCGCCGATATGCCCACCCCGGTGTCGGTCACTTCGATGAACGCAAAATCACCGGCAATCGTTTCGTTCATGCTGATGGCCTGCTGCGGTTCGTCCAGGCCAAAGGATGCCCTGCCACGCGCCTCGAAGCCGTCGGCATCCAATCGGACATTGCCGGTGGCGACCCGCAACCGACCCCCATGTGGCATCGCGTCGCGCGCATTCGCGATCAGATTGGTCAGCGCCGTCTCCAATTGCACCTGGTCCACCAGCACCGGCCAGACCGCGTCGGTCAGCGACATTTCGACGCGAATATCCGCACCGAGAACGCGGCTGAGCAGGCGCACGACCGAGCCGACCGACACATTGACGTCGACGCGCGTCGGCCGCAGCTCCTGCCGACGGGCAAAGGCGAGCAATCCGCGCGTCAATTCCGCCCCGCGCAGCGCGGCGTCCAGAGCGTCCTGGGCAAGTTCCCGCACCGACGCGGAGACGTCGGACTGTTCGGCCAGCAGATCCAGATTGCCGATCACCACGCCGAGCAGATTGTTGAAATCATGCGCCAGGCCCCCCGTCAGCTGACCGATCGCCTCCATCCGTTCCTGATGGCGCAGCCGGTCCTCCAACCGCACCCGCTCGGTCACATCGCGCAGCACCGCCAGCGTGCGAGCGGCCTTGCCCTCGCCGATGCTGGCAAACGCCGGCTCTGCCGATACCGTGACGCCGCCCGCATGCTGAATGTCGTAGACCCGCCGCACGGCCCCGCGCCTCCCCGGCGCACGACCGACCCGCGGCCAATCGGTGTCATCTTCCACTCCCAGAAAATCCGCCAGATCCTGGCCGATCAACGCCGCCGGCGTCTCGCCCAGCATCTGCTCCGCCGCCGCCGAAGCAAACAGGATCGTCCCGTCACCGTCGAGCAGCACGATCGCGTCGTGCGCATTGTCGGCAATCGTGTGGAACAGCGAGTTGTTGCGCCGCATTTCCTCATCTGCCGCAGCCAGCGCCGACACCCGAGCCAGGATAACGCCCAGGTCATCGATGAAGCCGTCGCTCTTGACGATGTATTCCGCGACACCGCGCCGCACCGCCTCCGCCGCAATGGCCTCGCTGCCCATCGCGGTGACCATGATCACCGGCACGCGCGGCTCCAGGCTGCCCGCGAGCGTCACCAGGTTCCAGGCATCGCCATCCGGCAGGTTGTAGTCCAGCAGTACCGTGGCGATCTCGCCGGCCACCAGCAGGGTACCGGCATCTGCCGCCGATGTCGCGATGCGCGGACTGAAACCGGCACGCAGGAGGGCGCGGCGCTCCAACTCCGCCATCACCCGATCGTCCTCGACGATCAGCACCGTCTGCGTGGTCGCTCTGCGGGGTCCGACGCTATTGGTCATGCCGACACGGCACCGTCTTGTGCCATGCCGAACGGCGCTACCTGGTTGATCTCGATGAACAGGCCAAGGCGACGGATCGCCTCGACGAACATGGCCGGATCGATCGGCTTGGTAACGTAGGCGGAGCACCCAAGATCATAGCAGCGCGCGATCTCGCGTGGGTCGTCGGTTGTCGTCAGCATGATCACCGGCAACGTGCGCAGCATCGGGTCCGCCTTGAGCAGGCGCAGGGCGTCCATTCCGTTGATCGCTCCGGGCATGTTGATATCCAGCAGGATCAGCAACGGCCCCGGCGCGGCGTGGCCATCAGGTGTTCCGCACGCTCGCACATGCGCCAGCGCCGCCTCACCCGTATGCAGCACCACCACAGGGTTATGTGCCGCGGCGCGCCGGAGATTGCGCCGAATCAGCTCGCAATGCCCCAGGTCGTCGTCGACGACCAGGATGGTGACCGGGTCCGCTGTCGATACGGTCATGCAGCCTCCTTCGCTTGCTCGACCGGCAGGGTGAATTTGAAGGTCGAACCGCCGTTCGCCTCGTTCTCGACCCAGACCGTTCCTCCCTGGCGCTCAACCAGGTGCTTAACGGTTGCGAGCCCGATCCCGTCTCCATTGGTAACGCTTGAATGAAAGCGCTGGAACATCTGGAACAGACGTGTCCGCGCGTGCGGCGGAATGCCTCGGCCATTATCCCGAACCCAGTAGGTCGCCAGTTGTTCCCCGGCTTCGCCTCCGATCTCGATCTGCACCGTGCGGTCCGGGGCGGCGAACTTCACCGCATTGCCAATCAGGTTGGCAAAAATCTGCCCCACCGCGGTGGCGTCCGCGATAGCGGGTGGCAACGACCGCAAAACGACAATTCCCTCAGCCTCCTCGATCAAATGCCGCAGCGCGTCCAACGTGGTTAGTACCACTGCGCCGATATCGATTGGTGCCGGATGCAGCGGGTAGCGACCGGTACGCGACAGATCGATCAGTGCATTGATCAAACGGTCGAACTTGGCAACGCTCGCGGTGATGTAGGGCAACGATCCGTTGATATCCTGATCCATCAGGGTGGCAATCCGGCTGCCCGTCGGCTCCGGCAGGTCCAGCCCCATCAGGATTTCGCGCAGCTCGGTGCAGCCACGCGCCAGCTCACGTGCGAAACCCTGCAGATTGATCAATGGCGCACGCAGATCATGCGACACGATATAGACGAAGGACTCCACCTCCTCGCTTTTCAGCCGCACGGTAATGTTGGCCTGGAGTAGTTCCTGATTCGCCGTGATCAGATCGGCGTTGGCACTCAGCAGCGCCGACTGCGCCTGACGGCGGGTGCTGATATCCGCAACGCCGACGATGGTGGCCGGACCTGCCGGCGTCTGCAGCGGGCTAAGCAAAACCTCAACAGCCACTTCACTGCCGTCCTTGCGCACGGCCAGCACATCGAGGCCGGTACCCATCGGCCGTGCCGTCGCCGGCGCGAAAAAGCCGTCGCGCAGATCGGGATGACCTTGTCGGAACCCTTGCTGCAACAGCGTCTCAATCGGCTGGCTGATCAACTCGTCGTGCTGGTATCCGAACAGTTTCTCCGCCGCGACATTCGTCATCAGAATCGTGCCATTCGGGTCCACCAGCAGTTCGGCAAACGGCGAGGCCTCGATGAAACTCACCTGATGGATACGCTCACGCTCGAGTTGCGCCGCGGTCTCCGCCAGGCTTGCGGTGCGCGAGGCGACGCGCTGCTCCAGTTCGCTGTTCAGCTCGCGCAATGCCGCTTCCGCACGGGAACGCTCAGCAATCTGATGCGCCAGGTCGGCGTTGGCCACCTCCAGCTGGCGACGGCCGTCGGCAACCGCCGCCAGTCCGCGCATCGCGAACCAGGTCATCAGCGCCAGGGCCACCGATGCAGCGGCGGTCAATGATCCATAGACCAGCGATTCGCCGACCCAGCCAGCCAGCACGCCATCGCTCGAAATACCGTAGGCGACCAGTAATGGATAACCTTCGACCCGGGCAAATCCCACCAACCGCATGGTCCCGTCGATCGCCGACCGGCGCCGCAGGCTCCCCGCGTCGTGCTGCCGCGCGGCCACCAGCAGATCGTCGTCCGCCGGCAGATCGACCGGCGCCGTCAGCGGCGGATAGCGTGCCAACATCGCACCGTCGTCCCGGACCAGGGCAATCGCCATGCCCGGCGGACCAGCGAAGGTTTGGTAGAAATCGCCCAAATAGGTCGGCTCGATGCTGAGTGCGATCACGCCATCGAACCGGCCATCCGCGGCGCGGCGGCGGCGCGCGATGTTGAACAGCAGCCGGTGCGAGATGCGCCCCATGATGATGTGGCTCACGAACGTGCCCAACGCCGGATCGTCGCGCAACGTCATGAAATAGTCGCGGTCGGCCACATCCAACCGCTGGTGCGGGTCGGTAAGATTATCGATCGACCCCTGGCCGTCGCGGGAAACCACGCCGATGGACGCGAGTTGCGGCAGCTTGTGCAGCAAAGCCAGCAGCTGCATTCGCACGGCCGCCGAAGTATTGATTTCGTCCCAATCCAGCCCCCGCGTCGCCCGATCCACCAGGTCGAGTGCAAGATCCTCGGATTGCAGCACCCGTTCCGTCTGCTCCCGCAGCAGGCTCACCGTGGTCGCGATCTGCCGCTCCGCTGCCTCGATGGCATGCTGGCGGCTCCGCCATGCTGTCATGCCGAGCACCGCACCCGGCACCACAAGGCTGGCGACCAGGACGATTTTCAGCCAAACCGAGGGAGCGATAGTCGGCATGGCGCTCGACGTGCTCCAGACAGTCGCACCAGCGCTCTGTCATGCATGTTATGCGCGTAACGAGATGCGCTGTGCAATCAAAACGGTTTATGGCGCCGTTCCTATTCCGATCCCGATTCAAGCTGAATGAGACGCTGGGTCTGCCTGGCGCCAACGAACTCGCGATCAGCTGGCGCGCTCACGCACGGCGGTGACCAGCGGATCGAAGCCGATCAGCCGAGTAAACGCTGGCCAGCCTCGCCCCGAAACATCCGACGCATTGTGATGTCCGTCGGGTCGCCCGTCGATGACGCCGCCGATTATTCGGCAGCCACCGCCATGTCGTAGTCGATCGGCTCGTTGCACCAGCCTTCCCGGCGGAAGCGCCAGTATGCGTCGCGCAGGTTGGCGGTCACCGGACCCGGCCGATCATTCGACAGAATGCGTCCGTCCAGCCGCGTCACCCCAACCACCCCGCCGGCGGTCGACGAGATGAAGATCTCGTCGGCATTGCGCAGCTCCTCGAGGGGCACCGTCCGCACCTCGCACGGCAGTCCCAGCTTCTCGCACAGCTCGATCACCGCGCCGCGGGTGATGCCCTCCAGCACGCCGCGATCCGGCGTCGCCACCTTGCCGTTGGTCACCGCGAACACGTTGAACCCCGGCCCCTCGGTCACGTTGCCGTCAAGGTCCAGCAGGATCGGGTTGTGCGCACCCTTGTCCTCGGCCTCGAACATCGCCCGCGTCATGTCGGCCCAGTGGAAGTTCTTCGCCCGCGGATTGACGCATTCCTCGGGGATACGCGGGTTCGATGCGACGATCACGTGCATGCCTTGCTCGCGGATCTCCTGCGGCACCAACCAGACATAGGGCACCGCGTAGGCCAGCAGATACGGCCGCGCATTGACCGGATGGCGGCGCAGATTGGTCGGCGCCGAGCCGCGCAGGCAGTCCATCGCCACATACGCCTCCCGCAACCCGGTGCGGCGCACCAGCTCGTGCAGCATGGCGCGGAGGTCGGCGTCGCCCTCGCGCGGCACCAGGCGGAAATATTCCATCGAGGCCCGGAAGCGCTTCAGGTGCTGGTCCAGCCGGAAGAATGCGCCATCCCAGACGCTGACCACGTCATAGGTGACGTCGGACCGCCGGTAGCCCCATTCGGTGACCGGGATCGTCGCCTCGCCCACCGGCATGAAGCGCCCATTCATATATGCCGCGCCCGCTGGCCACATCGCATCCATCGCCGCATCCTTTCCCCTGGCTGAGGCGATCAGCATATCAGCAACCGCGCGCCAGGCGTACAGTCCGGATCGGCCGCAGCGGAGGAAATTTGCCATGCCCGAAACCAACCCGAACTTCGCGGTGGGCCCCGTGGTCGTGCTCGGCCCCGACGACGGCGACGCCTATTGGCAGCCGCTGCCGTCGGTCGGCTACATCGTCAACAAGCTGACGCCGTACAACACGCCGTTCGACAATTTCGCCATGGGCCTGCAGGTGCTGGAGCCCGGCGCGCATATCCGCCGCCACGCGCATGAGCGCCAGCATGAGGTGTTGTTCTGCTACCAGGGCACCGGCGTCGCCGAAATCGGTGCCGAGCGCCACAAGGTCGCGCCCGAAACCATGATCCTGGTCGGCCGCGGCGTGCAGCATAAGGTCACCAACACCGGCGCCGACCAGATGCGCATCCTGTGGATGATCGCGCCGGCCGGGCTGGAGGACTGGTTCCGCGCCATCGGGCGGCCAAAGCGGGCAGGGGAGGCAATGCCGCCGCCGTTCGAGCGTCCCGCCGACATCGCCGAGATCCAGGCGCGTCAGAGGTTCGTGCGGTCCGAGGAGGGGTGAGGCTCCCCATTGCCCCGCGTCATGCCGGCGAAGGCCGGTATCCACGACTTCTTGCGGCAACGACGCAACAGATTGCCAGGCGACCGGTGCATCCCCGTCATCGCCGGGCCAGGCTCAATCGTCATGGCCGGTAGGCCATCGCCACCGGGCTTGACCCGGTGGTTGACCCGGCCATCCTCTTCGTGCCGCAGCCCGAACGTCAGAAGGGCAGCCCGTGGGCTGCCCTTCGATTTTGTGCCCTGAAGGCTTGTTAACGGCTGCTAGGCCCGGGGGCCATCGCTGACGGCGCGCGATCTCCTATCGGCTAAATATTTGATTCGGACGCGGTCGCTATCTAACCCGGACCCGATATAATGGCAATAGAGAAGTAGGCTCTGTCTCGTAACATGGGACGGTGTCAGGCGATGGCGGCCTCATAAGAAGGCCATCACCACTGGGGGAATACCATATGAATCAACCATATCGCCTCGGTCTCGACGTTGGCACCAACTCGATCGGGTGGGCGGCACTCACGCTCGACGAGGCGGGAAAGCCGAACGGCATCCTCGCCCTGGGTGCCCGCATCTACAGCGATGGGCGCAATCCGAAGGACGGCACGTCGCTCGCCGTCGCGCGACGCGAGCCTCGGGGGATGCGCCGGCGTCGCGACCGCTACCTGCGCCGACGTGATGATCTGATGCAGGAGTTGATCGCGCTGGAACTCATGCCGGCGGACGAAGCGGAACGCCAGGCACTGGTCGCGCTCGATCCTTATGCTCTTCGCGCGAAGGCCGTGCATGACGCGCTCAAGCCGCACGAGCTTGGACGCGCGCTGTTCCACCTCGACCAGCGTCGTGGCTTCAAGTCGAACCGCAAGACCGACACCAGCGACGACAACAAACTAACCGACAAGATCGAGGCACTCGATCGAAGCATCAAGCAAAGCGGCGCCGAAACGTTGGGTGAGTACCTCCATCGACGGCGACTTAAAGGGAAAATGGTGCGTGCGCGACCGGAAGCCGGTTTCTACCCACTCCGCGCCATGTATGAACAAGAATTCGACAAGATCCAGGAAATCCAGGCACCGCACCACTCGCTCCGTCCGGAGCAATGGGCGCAGTTGCGGGACATCATGTTCTTCCAGCGCCCATTGCGGCCGGTCGATCCCGGCTGGTGCCTGCTTGAAGAGGGCGAACGGCGCGCGCACCGCGCGCTGCCCTGCGCGCAGGAATTCCGCATGGTGCAGGAGGCGAACAACCTGCGCGTTCTGGTTCCCGGCGAAGCGGCTCAGAAACTGAGCCGCGACCAGCGCGACCGAGTGTTGCGGGAACTGCGAACCAGGAAAGAACTGAAACTCGACGGTCTGCTGAGACTGCTCAAGCTGCCATCGGGCGCGCGGATCAATCTGCTCGACGAGAACCGCAAGGCACTGAAGGGGGACGAGACGGCCGCGCGTCTGTCGCACAAGGATGCATTCGGCAGGCTCTGGAACGCCTTGTCGTTCACGCGGCGGACTGAAATCGTCCGCAAACTGATCGCGACCGAAAGTGCCGACGAAATCGAACAGATCGCGCGAGCCGAATGGAAGCTGGACACAGCCGCCGCGAAAAAAGTGGCCGCCACACCACTCCCGGAAGGTTACGCACGGCTCAGCGAAAAGGCGATTGGCAAGGTGCTTCCAGTAATGGAGGAGCAAGGCCTCAATTATGCCGAGGCAGTTGCGGAAATCCCTGAGTATCGGCATCACTCGGACTTTCGACCGGACGACGCATTGGATGAGCTGCCCTACTACGGCAAAATCCTGGCGCGTCAGGTGGTGGGGAACGACCCCACCAAGCCAAAGGACGATGAGATTGGACACTACGGCCGGATCGCCAATCCAACCGTGCATATCGGCCTCGGTCAGCTCCGGCGCCTCGTCAACCGACTGATCAAGACGTACGGCAAGCCGACGAAAATCGTTGTCGAGCTCGCCCGCGAACTCAAGATGAACAAGGAGGAGAAAGAAGCCGAACGTCGGAAGATTCGGGACAACGAGGCTGCCAACAAACGACGGAATGAAGCTGCTGGCCGCGAGTTGTCGCCCGAGGACCATCGGCGGCTGCGCCTCTTGGAGGAACAGCGCTCCGGAACAGTATGTGTGTGCCCTTACACCGGCCAGACGATCTCAAGGACGATGGCGCTGTCCAGCCAAACCGAGATCGAACACATCCTACCGTTCAAGAAGACGCGCGACGACTCCATGGCGAACAAGGTTCTGTGTCTGACGGTCGTCAACCGCGTCAAACGTGATCAGCCCCCAGTCGTTGCGTTTCAGAACAGCCCCATGGCTGGAACATATCCCTGCAACTACGATGAAATACTACTGCGTGCCTCATCGTTGCCCGAGAACAAGCGTTGGCGGTTCTATCCAAACGCAATGGAACGATTTGACGACGAGCAGGCATTCCTGGATCGGCAGCTTAACGAGACGAAGTATTTGTCGCGCATCACCCGGCTCTATTTGGCCCATCTCTTTGATGAGAAGAGCAAAGGGCAAAGGCTGGTGGACGCAATTCCGGGCAGGTTGACCGCAATGCTGCGCGGCAAGTGGGGACTGAGCGCACTGCTGCGCAACCATAACCGCCTGGGCGGAGATGGTGAGGATGGCCCAGCACGTAAGAATCGCGATGATCACCGTCACCATGCGATCGATGCATTCGTGATTGCCATGACGGATCAGGGGCTGCTGCAACATAT
>Ga0182030_10027840_pt1 | contig 10140 bp, 14 predicted proteins | sample 812S3MmetaG_FD_121299 | JGI IMG/M metagenome (GOLD analysis project Ga0182030, IMG submission 121299) | Permafrost microbial communities from Stordalen Mire, Sweden - 812S3M metaG (Illumina Assembly) | ecosystem: Environmental > Terrestrial > Soil > Wetlands > Permafrost | place: Sweden... | reverse complement strand
GCGCTTAAATCGGAGGCCGCCTTGGTACCTCTCACTTCAACAGAGGACTGCCCGGACTGGGTGGCCGAAGCCAACCGCCGCATCGATGGCGAGCTTTCGCAAATCAGATTATTTTTAGATTGTCAGCACCATTGGTCAGCAAGTCGGGGCGGGACTACCGATAGTGAGCGATGCAAGTAACGAGATACTCACGATTGTCAGCGGCCTCCGGTAGTGAGCCTTCACCGGTAAGAGGTGTGGTGCGGCGGCACTGAACGCGTCCAGATGGCACCCAGGAGTTCCCAGCAGGGTTGCGAAAGCCATTTTTCGGAACGGACAGCGGAGTCGCCGGGTGGTGTAATCCATGCCAGCAGTCAAGATCTGCAGATCTGCCGGCTCAGCTGCAATCGCCGGCGTTCGTTACCGGGCGCCATTGCGGAAGCCCACGAGACGAATTCGGGGGACTCGCGATCTGCAACCCGAACGGCACCTCGCAGCCGCCGGCGCCCCGCAACACACCTCGTCCGCGGAGTTGACCGTGATTGTACGGTCAAACCTCCGAATGCCTTCGGGACCACTTGTTGAATGCTTTCGCATCGAACCCAGCGGCGGGGTTTCGTTCGTCAGCGTGTACTTCCGTGTCGCTGATGAGCCATCCTATGTCATCGCTTGCTCGGTTGACCACGATTTCGCATACTGCAACGTAGTCGTCATTGTCGATGACGAAATCATCATCGACCTCAACGACTAGTTTGTCGGGAAGATCGTCCACGTCTTCTCCGTCCGTTTCCCATTCGATATAGGTCATATAGAAACGCATGACAGTCCCTCGCAGATTTGGAATTCGTCCAACCTTGATATCAGCACGTTGCTGAGATGGTTTAGTTGAAGAGGTTTACACTCCAGCCGCTGATAACCGCTAGGTTTGTCACGACAACTTGAATTTGTGATCCGCATCTCATTTCGAGACCGCCGCGATCGCGGCTCACTCGGACCTTGCCGGTCAAAAGGTCTCGACGTCAATCCGAGAAGCGCGGACATGTCGTGACTGTCATCATCGTAATTCTGCGCAACTTGTATTTCTTCGGCGTAACTTATGCCCTGCAATCGGATGTAGGCGCGGCCGGTGTTTAAGACTCTTAATCACTACTCGGCTTTGCCGCGCAGAAGCCGATTGGGCTCCCAGCGAGAACGCAGAAGTAGAACCGGGATTGTTCCAGATGTGCCTTCAGGCGAAATAGCGCTACAGCGGGCTTCGAACGCTATTGATTGGCGCGTTCCATAGGCGCTGTCACTAAGGGTTCGGTCGATCCCGCGTTTGAAAGCCGCCGAGCCTGGTCGCAGCCGAATTCACGCAGGAGTAGGTCGAATGACTGGCATCACATCTGGCATTCCGTTGTCCTCAATTGTGTATCCGGTGATTCGGACCCGCTTCCTTCCATGCGTTGGTCTGTTCTCATGGATAGAACTCCCAATCTGTTTTGCGATGTACGTCATCGAAGCTAATCAGCATCCTCCATCGAGCGTGACGGCGCCAGTTGAAAGGTTGAGGTAGATCCCATAGAGATCACGAAACAAAATGTAATGTATATTTCCGGCGGACATACCTCCAGGGGCACCGTTGCTAAAAGCGCTCGCCGCGATTACGCGTAATCGATCTTGGTAGGCCGACTCAAGGTACTCGGCGATAACCGTGCCATACATGTCGTAACCGCCGCCACGAGCGCGGTAGCATTTGCCCGAGCTATTCACGATCAAGGTTACCATCGGCCAGCCATAGGTATTTCTTCCACGGCTGGTTCCGGCCTTCACACTGAGTTGAGTCAACATATCCTTCTCCTCGACCCGGAATGGGTCTTGTGGAGGAGTGCAGTCACCGTGTTTATACTCTCCCGGGTTCTTTAAACATCGCTGCTGCGGACTCGGGCGGTTTGCCCCCGGAGCATAAGACGGGCTCCGTGATGTGGGCTCTGCTGCCGATGCTTCAAATGGAATAGGCGAAGATCGCGAGGGTTCGGCGCTACTGCGAAAAGCGAGAAGATATTCTTGAGTCGATCGATGAAGACGGAGCTTTTCAGATGGGCAATCCTGTGGCTTGCGCTCTTGTGGATCCTGATCGGTGCCATCAGAAAAAGCGGTCGCAATGCGGCACTCGGCTTTTCGCGCGTGATTGGCTACCTGTAAAAAAGAACCCCCTGCAACAGGGGGTTTGGGTAGGTCAATGTCGGACGGTGCGCCGCCTGTGGGGATCCACTTTCAGAATCACTCCCCAAATCGTAACCGGGGGCAGCAATATTTCCATTTGCAGATCGACGAGAGCACGGCGTAACCACGATCTGGCCACGATCTCGCCTGGCGTCTCCGGTGGCGGTAGCGCGTCGAATTCGCGAATCGTCTCTCGGGATATCTCGATTGCTGTAAGCACACCTTCGAGTGCCGCCATAAGCCCATCTACTTCTTCGGGACTAATCGCAGCCATCTTGCTCCGCTCGTACTGGGGTGGTGGCTAAAGCGAATTTCCCGATCAAGGATGTCTGTAAACCGGGAAACCGCTACGTCGAGTTCATAGATTGCTTTTACGGCGCTATCGAGCACGTCGGCCGAATCTGCCGGAAGTCCAAGTCTCGGCAGGTGGTGACGAGTGGATTCAAGTCGACGCTTGAGCTCTCCGATGAGCGCGCTGGCTGGCAACTCCGCGAGCATCAGAGCCCCGAGTTGAAGTCGTAGTACGACGGCGCCGACGAGATCTCGATCGAGGGCGACGAAATTGATGAGTCGCTAAACATGGTCGACGAGCTGTCGATGATGCTCGAGTAGAGTTGCGTTTCTTGCGCGACCCATTGAGGGTTGAGGATTGTGTTCTCCGGGCGATCCGGACTGGGTTGCAGACCCGTGACCAAGTCGATAAACATGCTGAAAGGGTTCATCATCACTCCGTTGCTAGGGAATACCCATTACACATGCACCGACTGAACGCGGCAAGGCGGCATCGGGAACATACGGGAATTAGACGAGACATGCCGCAGAGACAGTCGTCTCAAAAAAGCAATTCGGCACCGCTCCCGTAAAACTGGGACCTTGGAAGTTCGGGAAGATGCTCTTTGAGAGGCTGCGGAAAACACGCTCTTCAGTCTGGTGCTCATTCATTAACGCTATCGTGACATGACCCCCTTCTTCATCACACCAGCCAGGCTGAGCCCTGGAACCTTCGCCGCTTCGCGCGGATGAGGCTAGGGTTGTCTCCTTGGGAAACAGTGGCCTGAACGCCCCCTATCTGGGAGGTTGGCCGAACAGAGATTAATGCTTCGTCAGGGTAAGGCATTGAGGACATGCGACACGGCTCGCGGTGAGATCTCGGTACCAACACCCACTGATGGAAGGGCTTCGAGTCCCACGAAATCTGGCGACAGGACTCCGAATACCGGGCCTGTGTAACAGTATAAAGTTAGGTGGATTTACTAGACGTCTTACTTAAATATCTAGAGGACGTCGACGTGACAACGAAAAACTCCGCGCTGATTGGCACCCCTGAACAGTGGACCGCACTTTCTGAACGAGATAAGGACCGACTTCAATATTTTCATGATCCCGCCAGCCATCCCCGATGGAAGCGGGTACTCGTGACTACCTTGTTGGGCGGCGACGACTTCGATTTCCCAGCCTGGGTAGCAGAGAAGGTTCGCCAGGAGATTTTAGAATTTCCTACCCGAATTTCACCCCGTGTTCCGATTCCGAATGAACGGCGGGACACGTCTCATCGGCGAGCAAATAATGTCGACAACGAAATCGACGACGGCGTCGTTAAGGCAACCACCACTGAGCCGAAAACCAAAATCGAAGCCGCAGCATTCAGGATGCGCAATCCTTGGCCCGACGACATTTGGGGTGTGCCCAATGCTCTGGTTCGTACCGCATTGTTCACCTCCGCCAAGGGCAACGCTGGCGTCTACCCTTCCGTGCCGCTTGCTTCGCCTACGACCACAACTCTTTTCGCCACCGGACCTCGGCTTACTCAGGGAGATCTTGAGGTTTTTCTCAACATACTTCATCGGAACCGCGAGGGCCGAGTACTTCAGGCGACACCGCGGCAGTTTTTACGGGATATGCAGCGCGGGGCAGGAACGCGCGAGATCGACAGCCTCAAATCATCCTTGCGGCGACTTATTGAGTGTCGAATCGAGATCTCGGTGTGGAATGCCGGGGCCAGAAATCGCACTTCTTGGGAAGGCAATCTCATCCGCTTTCCAGACCAACAGCAGGGAGAGAAGTTAAACTTCGAAAAGGGGCATCCCCTGCGGATCACACTTGATCCGGCTCTCGGTGATTTCATCGGCGAAGACGTGACGTGGATCCCCATTAAGGATCGTGCCGCTCTACGAAAGCACAGGCTGGCATCCGGGCTCTTCGCAGTCTATTCGACGCATGTGAACCCGGAACCCCTGCACATCAAAGATGTGGCCAAACTCCTCGGCTTATCCGTCAGTAATAGCGACTACGAAGAGCGACTACGGCTCGCGTTGCGTTTGCTGGAACAGAAAAAGCTGATTCTTGGCTGGCGCATCGATTCCGCACTTCTGCATGTGACCCCGCAACTCACACCTACAAAGATAAGATACCTGAAGAAACGTGGGACGGAACCCGTCATGGTTAAAACAGCAAACGATCACTGCGTTGTCCGTCAAGCCGAATTTCGGTCCAAACGATGGTCATGGATTGCAACCGGTTTTTCACATGCGCTGTCCAAATGCTTTGGCCAGCTGCGTCACTGGATGCTGAGACCGACATCTCATTCTCATTTGGCCAAGTAACCAGTGCCGCTGCCATTGCGGACTGGCCCATGGCGAGACAAGCAACCCCGAGACGCCGGCTGTCTGTCGGAGGCTTCGGGACTGCAGACATATTTTGGGCGGCTTGAGAGGCTGCACAACGTGGTTACGTCCCCTGCTGTACTGCCACGGTGAACTCCGCGATACGGCGAATGAGCCGCGTAGATTTTTACTACGCCCGCCCGGAAACATTATATGTAAGCGACTGACGGCCAACACCGACAAAAACGGGGCGACCCCGGGATCGTTGCGATTATTTTCTGTGGCAGGTGTATCAACGACGACACCAATGAAGACTTAACACGCAGATTACCGCGATATCCTGACGTCACCGTGAAAACGTGACTCGAGAAAAAACGGGGAAATTGGAACGAAACTGCAGTAATCGAATCCTCTAATCTCTTAAATCCGATAGAGGATCGCCACTGCCGTCGCCTTGGCGCCGACGCAATCGTACCGCAAGACACTTGTCATAGCGGGACGAGTTCGGCCGCCGAGCCAGCGGCCTTGGCCCTAGGCCGTATAGGCTCAAGCGGTTGGTCTCATTTAGGCCGCGCGATCGCTGGAGTTCGTCGCGCACTGGCTTCGCGTAGTACCCTTTTTGGCTCCGCTATCGAGACCGCCAATATCGGACGCGAGGGCGCCTTTGGAATCTTTAGCGGTCATGCACAGTCGAGTCTCGTTTAATCGATGCCGCGTGCAGCTGGCGGATCCCATGGTTCTATCCCGATCGCAGTTCTGTAGGAGGAATTTGCGCAGAGCGCCAACATACGGGATCTGTTTGTCAGCTATTCGGGAACCCTCTTGTTCCAGGTCCAGCAGACGGTTGCCTGTAACGCGCTTCATACCGTCGCGGAGCGAATGTGTCGCTGGCTGCGAATGATGGACGACCGCGCAGATGGCGAACCGATGACCTACACCCCACAATTCCCCTCGGAAATTATGGGGTCAACCGCACGTCGATTTCGGCGGCTGCTCAGTTGATGCAAAAACGCGGGGCTTATCGTCTATCGCCGCGGAACGATCAGGTAAAGAATCGAGCCGGCTTGGAAAGCGCGTCTTGCGAGTGCTGCGGCATCGACAAACGGCGCTTCGATGCCTTTCTAATTCCGTCGCCCAATGCGGTCAGAGTACAGGGGAAAGGGCGATTGACGACGGCATAGCGTCAATCCGCTAGAAGCGCGCGCCCGGTCGCGCCAGGTTTTCGCTAATACTTGGGCAAATGCAGACCTAAAATAAACCGACCGTCGCAATGCGCACTCCAATGGCGAAATTGATTGTAGGAGATCGCTGCTAGCAGCGTACGTCTGCCTCCCTGCCCAAAGGCCGCCGAGGCCCCGTCCGACTGACCATAGGGAAAACACTGCCACGGGCCAATTGATACTCGCAGATTTCATTCTGCGTGATATTGAGGCGATTCTGGCGTAACTGGGATGGCTTCGCGTCGGCTCAGCATCCCGCCGCCAAATGGATGCATTCTCGCTGCATGATCATGCCAGAGAGCTTCTGCTCGGCATTGCCGTAGACCTGGGATAGGCCCAAAGTGCCCACGAGCAGGATCAAAAGGCAAAGGGGGCCCTGCTCCGGTACAGATGAATGCCACCGCGACCGCCGCCCATGCCCAGGCGGTGGTGCGCGCCAAAAGCGGCTTCGAAGTGATTCAGATGACCTCCGAATACCGAGTCTTACGTGCCATCGTCTTGCGGCGCTGGGCGGAGGACGGCTCTCATCAGGAGACCGTTGATTTTGCCGCTGCCCTGCAGGAGGCCGGACGTTTCATTTTAGAGTTATCCTTATGAGGAACAGATCGTTCACTTGCTAACTTTGCCAGGGCGAATAGCAATCTACCGTTCGTCGGTCAAGAGACCCGTCGAGGTATACAGGGAAAAAGCGCAGGCATCGAGGATGCGTTACTTTTCACCCATGGAAGGCGGTCCGAGGACACCGCAATCCCGTGATGATCTCCAACGGACTAGCCCGCGATTTGAATCTGATCGCGGACGTCTTCGACCCCCGGTGCATTCCAGGCGGATTTGCGCGCCAGATAGCGATGCCACCAGTCGGTCACCGTGCCGGACAGTGTCACTACCCTGTTGTCGACACTGACGAGAACATGCTGGTCCTCCGCATCGTAGCGTCGCCTCAACGCGGCCTGGATGTTTTCCTTGATGTCATCGACGGGCGTGCCGCAATTGGCAACGACAATCGCGTTGGTGAGCCCCTTGACGCCCTTCATGTAGCGCACCGCGTCCTCGGCAATCCGCCGCTGGAATCCCCAGTGAACCGCGCCTGAAAGCGTCACCCAACCGTCCTTGACGCTAGCATTTACGGCCCTCTCAGGCAGGTATGCTACCCATCGGAGCGCGTTATCGACTGCCGCGCCGAGCTCAGAGTCGCCGAAGGACTCGACCGCGACCACGTTGATCTTGACGATGACTTCCCTGACGCCCGGAATCATTTCCGTCAGCCTCTCTGCCTCCCTCTTTTCGGCATAGGCACTGACTTGTCCAGTGATTGTCACGAAGCCCCCTGCCACAGTAACGTTAAGATTTTGCGCATCGACCGCGGCATCCCACGTCAGTTCGTCCAGCGCATCTTGCTGAATCTCGCTATCGGTTCGCGTCGTCATTGATATTCTCCTGGTTAGCATTGAAGCTCCAAGTCTCCGCCGCTTGAGCCGTGATCACCGTTCGCTGCGCCACGCAGCGGGAGCAACCACTGCGAAGCTAACCATCTCATGTCATGAGACACGAAAGCTTCTTCACTATGTGCCTTGGCGCACCGTGCAAATGAACAAAGATGCGTAGCATATGTCGCCTTGTCGTCCATTTGGAGAAGCACGCGTGAAGACTGATTCGCAAGTAAAGAAGGATGTGGCCGCCGAACTTAAATGGAACCCGGCGATAGATGCCACAAAGATCGGCGTCGAGGTGACTAACGGTATCGTGACGCTGTCGGGCACAGTAGGCACATACGCCGAAAAATGGGCTGTCGAAAAGGTGACGCAGCGCGTCGTAGGCGTGAAAGGTCTCGCAGTGGAAATCGAAGTGGCAGTTGACAACTCCGGCTTGCGTACTGACGTAGATATTGCTCGCTCTGCCGAGCAGGCGCTTCAATGGGTGACCTACCTGCCGAACGGCACGATCAAGGTCATGGTCGAGAAGGGTTGGCTCACGCTATCTGGCGCGGTCGACTGGGACTACCAGCGTCAAACCGCGAGCGGCGCAGTACGCTACCTAGCTGGCGTTAAGGGTATCAGTGACAACATCGTGATCAACCCGACCGAGGTCTCCAAGGAGACCAAGTCAGGCATCGAGGCGGCACTGGCTCGGCGTTCCGATTCCGATGATCAGAATATTTCCGTGGAAGTTAGTGACGGCGACGTCACGCTAACGGGCACGGTGACGAACTTGTGGGAGCGCGAACTCGCGCGCGAAACCGCATGGAGCGCACCTGGCGTGCGGCACGTCGTTGACAATCTATCGATTGCGTACTGATCCCTCTCGTCTGCCCGCGATCGTGGGCTCAGCGAGGCGCGCGAATCGACTGTCACGGACCGGCGGAACGTAATGCTCGAGTGCCGCAATAATATGCGGCGGTCTCGTCCTATGTTCATGTCTTGTCCACAAGAGCCAAGCTTAGATCGATGTAGGTTTGTCGACACCGGAGCAGCGGCTGAGGCATTTGTTCCGATTGAGGTTGCAACTATGCCAACGCCGCACAACGTAACGCCCACCCACCACTTACCCCAAAAGGGTAGCTCAAGCAACGCGTTGCAGTCCAAGTTTCCATGGGCCGAATAATTTGCGGTACCTCGCGCTCTCGTTTGGCATCTGTCTATTGTGCTCTGCTCTGGGCTTTTACCGAGTTCTCTATTTCGTGAGCCTGAGTTACGCCGCCTCGCTTGCTGCCCAAGCCGTGGCTGCGGCCGCCCTTTTCTTCGCAACGCTCGAGGGATGGACTTTCGTGCAAGTGTCGTTGCTATTCACCTATGGCATCCGGCTCGGGAGCTATTTGGTTATCCGCAATCTGAACCGGGGATTTCGGGCCCGTGAGGCGAGACTGCTGGCGAAGCGGGGTCGAATCGGGGCATTGACGAAATTCATCATCTGGATCAGTGTCGCTGCCCTCTATGTGCTACTGGCGCTCCCGGTCCTTCTTACGCTGTCGGCCGAGGCAGCTGGCTTACCGCTGGGATCGTTACCCCTTGGCATCACGCTGATGGCGATCGGCCTCGGATTCGAATCGGTCGCGGATTGGCAGAAGTATCGATTCAAGGTTGCGCAACCCACGCGTTTTTGCAATTCGGGTCTCTATCGCATCGTACGCTGCCCAAACTATCTCGGGGAAATGCTGTTTTGGATCGGGGTATGGTTTTCTGCAGCGACCGCGTATCACGGCTGGCTCGAATGGAGCCTCTGCACCGTGGGGCTGGCGTGCATTCTCGGGATTATGATCGGAGCTACGCGTCGCCTTGAGGGCGAACAAGCGGAGCACTATGCAGCCGACGACGCCTATGCCATCTATACGAGAACAGTACCGGTTCTGTTTCCGTTTTTGCCGATCTACAGCTTGCGGCATATGAGCGCCAGAACTCCGTGAAATACCAGCGCATCAGCGTAGCGGGCGCCACCGGCTATCTAGGAATCCGCGTCGTGACCGCACTACGCGCACAAAATATCGCGGTAACGGCGATCGTTCGAAATCACGCCGACAGCCCGGCGCTGCGCAAATTGGTCACGCTAGGTTGCACTGTAGTGGCGGTGGATGCAGCCCGCAAAGAGCCTTACGAGTTCGCCATCGTTGATGCGGATGTCGCCATATCATGCATGGCGTCACGCAATACGGGGATGGATCCGGCAAATGACTTTTGGTCGATAGACCGGGACGCCAATATTCGCTTTGGCTTAGCGGCCGTAGCGAGCCACGTACGCCACGTCGTACTGCTCGCAACCTTTGAGGGCCCCGCATCACGGCACCAATCGGAGTTCACCGATGCCAAGGAGCATGCCGTGGATGCCGTCCGAATCGCGTGTGGGGCCGCGAAGATCGCTTTAACCGTGGTCAGGCCCACTGCTTTTTTTAGCGATCTAACGGACCGGGCGTTCGATTCTGTCGCAAAGCATAATCGCTACACTGAGATTGGCAATGGGTCTCACCGGATCAATCCCATCGATGGCAATGACGTGGCCGACTTGATCCGCCGCCATCTCGACGCGCCGGTTGCAGGCGAGGAGGAACTCCCAGAAGGCGGGACGGACATTCTGTCATTCCATGATATTGGGAGCCTGGCCTATGAGAGCCTGGGTAGGCTGGAGCAACGTCGATTCGGAAT
>Ga0182030_10027839_pt1 | contig 10140 bp, 13 predicted proteins | sample 812S3MmetaG_FD_121299 | JGI IMG/M metagenome (GOLD analysis project Ga0182030, IMG submission 121299) | Permafrost microbial communities from Stordalen Mire, Sweden - 812S3M metaG (Illumina Assembly) | ecosystem: Environmental > Terrestrial > Soil > Wetlands > Permafrost | place: Sweden... | reverse complement strand
TACAACTGGACCATCTGCTGCATATCAATCCCCGGCTCCTCGTCGCATTGAAGCTCAAGTTTCTCCAATGTCATCACCGCCAGTTTATGGTTCTCCATACGGTTACCCATATAGCCCCTACTACAGCTATACTCCATCCCCTTACATCTCTGATGGTCAAAGCTACTACCCAACAGCCCCATACTCACCAGCCTACTACACCTACGCTGCTAGCCCCAGCTATGGTCCGCGCACTTCAGCTCCTGCTGACGTCGCTGCTAGCTCAAGCCCTCATCCTGGTTACTACGGCTATTCTGCCTACCAGTACACTCCTGCACCGTATTGGAGTGCTCCTGCCCAGGGAATGGAGCAGCAGACATCCTCGCCCGCTACGTATTATCCACCTACCTATTCTCCACCTATGGAGACTACTGGTGGACCTGATGAGCGAGTCGTCACTCCCACTCCTACTGGCCACACTCTTGTTATCGACGCTCCTGTTGAGACTCAGTAAATGCACATTCGCAGCTAACTTTGCTCGCGCGACTTCATAGCCACACCATGGTCGTCCGCGCCGCATTCGATGTCTGGCTTTCGCATTTTTCCGTGTCTGTACAACATTTTCGTTGAGATACCCCATGTTTCTGTCACCATGTTCCCGACTTCTTTGTATCTGAAGGACGTCGAGATATTCTACATACTTGCACATCTAGCTTCATGTTGATGGTATCAATTTGCCTTCATATTTCCTTTGTATCAATGCTGGTTTAATACCTGTCGACCAGACATTTAAGATTACAATTCCGAATACCTTTGTGATCTTCTTGCTCCATTTGGACAAGTTAGACATAGGATAGGGAGTTCTATATCATATTCGCTGAGCATGTACCATAAAAGATGAACTCGCTGAGAATAATACGATAATGCAACATGAACTTGCTGCTCTTCTCGATGTGAACCTGTGAACGAATCACTATCAACCAAAACTTTAATGTCCGTTCGTGATATGATAATTGGACATTGACGCCCATGCCGGGTCGTCTCACAGAGTGGCTGGTCCCCTTAACCGCACCTAGATTTACGCCACATTTCCACAGGCTCGGGGCCAGTGGCCCCTTCAGTGTAAGCGTGGATGCAATGAACCCTACCATGATGTCTTCGGCACCAATCGCCGAGGTTTTCAGTGACCCTACGAGGGGCAGACATTTTTTTCTGGTGGGGAGAAGCTCTAGTGGGCTTTGAGATAAGACCGATAAAATGTCGCACAATACCTCATTGTGTCGGTCTATTTTAAACATTGCTCACGAGATTTTCACTGATCATTTATTCAGTACAACTGTGCAAATTTTCCATCCTCCTTCCACTATTGTAGACTCAATCTCATCTCAAATTAAGAACGAGGACGATCAACGAAATGGGACAACCATCTACTCAGGCAAGCAATGCCATCATTTATCTCACCTATGGTGCATTTCTGTATGTGTTGGCCTTTGCTACATGTGCTGCTGGATTTACCCCGGAGATTGATCGTTTCACAGTGTATTTGGTTGCTATGTAGCGTGGAAATTGAGAAATCAGACAAAGGTAATATGGAGAGACCCGGAGAGCAAATTGTCTGCATGCTGGAAGTGAATCTAACAGCGCATAGGGCGAATACTTGTCCAGTAATAGGACTCAAACTGGTCAGAATCTTTCCTGTGGAAGAATTTTACTTTTTCATTGAAGGGAGAACACAAGGACATCAAGGGTTCCTCCTTGAGATATACGCCGAATTTGCGATGGATATCATCTCTCATGAGTAGCCACTGACGGAAGATAGCATTGCCTTTGGCATTAAACTTCATTGCGTCTGGTTAGTATGACAAACCAACCAGCAAGCTACGCATCAGAATTGCGGCAGCTACTACGCAAACCCAAAATACGCAGAGCAAAATGGATGGGCTTTGAGAGAGATTGTTCGTGAAGAGGTTCGTATTTGCAGAGATACCGTTGGCTCTTCTTCCGGACCCCTCGATTCGAAGCCGTTTGTACCATGTACTGCGGTAGAAGACTTTGGGGACGGAGGGAGACCAACGCGGCTTCACTACGGGCGCCGAGTCACTGCAATCATTAGAGATCCAACTTCGAGAGTCAAGCTCTTGGGGAGATCATTGATCTTGCTTTGACGAAGCTGAGACTGCACCGTAAATACTCGATCAAGTTAATGCTTGCGTGGGAAAGTGTCTGCCGCTTTGAAAGATTGCCCCCTCCCCACTGTGTGAATTTGTTAGCTAATCTCAGATATTGTTTGACTTCACAGCTCTGGGATCTGGTATCCTCTTCTCGTATCCTCAGCTTGCTACGATTACTGGTGTGCAGGGAGTGGTTGTTTATGCCATCACTTCTGCGGCGCCTCTTATGATCTTTGCGTATCTTGTACCGATTATCAGGAAGAAATGCCCCGAAGGTTTCGTTCTGCCCGAATGGACTAGACAGCGTTATGGAGTCGTAACAGCAATCTACCTTAGTGGCTTGACTCTGATCACCATGTTCCTCTACATGGTGGCCGAGCTCTCTGCATTGCAGCAGATAATGAATGCTCTCACGGGGATGGATGGACTCCCTATGGTCATTGTTGAATGTGCTGTAACTACCATCTACACCTGTAAGTCTCTTATTGGTCGCACGGCGGTTCAATTTTAATGGACTTCATAGCTCTGGGAGGATTTAAAATCTCCTTCATTACGGACAACATTCAAGGGGCAATGGTAGTGGCCCTCAGTAGGCAACCCAATGGCTCATCTCAGGTCTGAAACTGATAAGTGTACAGTCATCATTGCTACCATCACTGTCGGTGTAGAAACCAAGATTGATAAAAGCCTAATCGACTCTTCTCACTTGACAGATGCGAGTCTTCTTGGCTGGCAGTTGCTCTACATTCTCCCTGTTGCGGTCCTCACAAATGACTTCTTCCTTTCCAATTTTTGGATTCGAACGTTTGCTTCTAAAACCGATAAAGATCTTTGGATCGGCGTCTCGATTGCTGCAGTCGTTACTCTCATCATCTTGACTCTTGTGGGGGCCACAGGCCTCATTGCAACCTGGTAATTGTTTTTTCAAATCACCAACTTTGCGTAATTGCTCTGCTGACAATCTTCTTCATAGGAGCGGCGCCTTTGATCCCAACAATCCAGACCAAGATGGCAGCGTTGCATTCTTCTACCTTCTGGAACAGCTACCAGCCTGGACCGTAGGAATAGTCCTTGTCATGGTCGTATCTCTAAGTACTGCCGCGTTCGATAGCTTCCAATCGGCCATGGTATCTACATTCTCCAATGATTTCTGCCGCAATAAACTCAACATCTGGTGGATTCGAGGAGCTGTAGTTTTGATCATTGTTCCCGTCGTTGTTTTGGCTCTCAAGGCACCCTCGATCCTCCAAATTTATTTGATCTCTGACCTTGTATCCGCCTCCACGATTCCAGTCCTTGTAATTGGTCTTAGTGATCGCTTTTACTGGTGGAGAGGATTTGAAGTTGTTATTGGAGGGCTGGGGGGCATCCTCACAGTCTTCATCTTTGGCACTGTCTATTTCGGTAATGCACTTGATGGTGCCAAGTTGATCTTATTGGAACAAGGGCTTTACGGGAATGACTGGAGCGCCTTTTGGGCCTTTGTTGCTGCTCCTGTAGGTGGATTGCTCTGGGGAATCGGGGCCCTAGGGTTTAGACTTTCCTTTCAATTCGTGTATGCCAAGGTCAAAGGCCATCGATTCGATGCTTTGGATCGCCCGGCCTATCTTGATGCACGGGTCGAGGGAGAACCCGAGTATGCGGCTAGTGATGAGATTCGTGAGGATGCTCAGGATGGTCTCGTCACTGTTGATCATAAGGGGAAGTTCTTCTGATCTTCGGATAGGTATGAAGTGAGGAAAAGGGGGTTGCACATCTATGCAAGAGGTGGTGAAGAGGCACAGGCTTTCACTGTTCAGACTGAGGGATTTTCATTAGAGAAATTATCGATTTCCTTATGCCAATGTTGTAGTGCTTTTCGTACATTTAAATTTACAGGTTGCTTCCCTTCCGCAGTGTTCACACTCTATAACGAGCCCTTCGAACACGCTGTGCCCTAATCTAAGCCTCTAAAGCTTTCCTCTTCCAATCCTCTGCCTCTTCCAAAGTCGTCTCCTCAGTCGTTCCCCAGATCTGCCACTCCCCTTCCTTCCACTGCCAATACTTCCTCTGAATAACCACATACTCCACCACATCTTTCTCCTTCCCCGTCCCCTTCACCAACTTCCCATTCGGTGCATACCTTGTCAGTCTCTGCGTACTACAAATCCTGACCACCGCCTGCCTCAGAGCCGCCCCCTCAATCGGTAAGTTTGCTGCCCTATTACTCACCACCTTCGCCCTCTTATTATACCTCACCAATTCCCACACCACCTTCTCGCCCCGCGCCCTGCTGCCTATCCTCGCTCTAAAACTATCATATATCCCATCCGTACATAAACTTCTTAATGTCCTTACATCGCCTTCCGCAAACGCCTCATACATTTCGCGATGCAGTGCGATGGCTGTAGGTGCTACCTGCCGCCTATGTATCTTTACTTTCCAGTTCCAGAAACGTTTACCTTCTTTCGGAGACATGAGTTTGAGGCCCAAGAGGGAAGCGAAATTTCGAAGGTTATAGCGGAGACGCAGCCATTGGAGTTTGAGGCGGAGTCGAGGGGAGGTAAGGAGGGAGGGGAGGTTGTGGCCGGTGGGGGGGATGAATGTTTCTAGGTAGTTGTGTCAGTCATTGGTTCCGATGGTATAGCTAGGGAGGTGGCCTACCTGAAAGAATACCGAGATCTGATGGCATGGCCATCATGTTCTTAGATTGCACTCGTAGACTTCGTTCTGGGGATTGGGCAGGGCGGCCCTCTGGTGCTTGCCGCTGCAGGCTTAATCGAGGGGGGATCTGAGAGAAACATCGGCTTTCGAAGGTGTGTGAGAGGCCGACTGCTGAGAAAAGTGGTCGCCGCCGAAGAAGGTACGCCATTGTGTGCCGCCAACTGAGGGATTCAGAGCTGGTGGAGGATCTGAGGTAGCTTTTCTTTTTTTTTTTTGAAGGTATTCCTATGCTTAAACGCCTAATCCTTGAACCTTGTCGATAGGACGGCGGCAAAGACACTCTTTGCAATGAAGATGCCACTTCCGGAATAGTTGTTGGGCGTCCTTAGAAGAAATCAAAATGCAAAAGGTTATGGGCATCTTACATCGATAATCTTCTCAGCTTGAAATGTTCTTCAAGAATTTGGGGAAGCCAAGTCGCTAAGCGGCTGTATGCTTCGTCACGATCAACAGGAACAGGTACCTCTTTCATTCCAAACGCTCATTCTTCCAATTAACACCGCACTCCTTTCTTTGCCCTCTTCTCAAACCCCAGATCTGCAATGCGGCAGCACATGCCGTAGCCCCCGCAATCTCTGGCTTCACAACGCCAGACCCCTCTCAACCGCACCTCCAACCGTCCTCCCCCCTCCTACACGCCCTCCTCACCTCCAAATCTGCACCCGGCATCCCCAGACGGTAAAACCTCCGTCTTGCATCCCCGTGTTGCTGTTCTTCTCGGTGTAGAGAAGCATTGGCATTTCCCTCTCCTCTTCTGTCGTGCATTGAGTACCGCGCCTGCAATATGGTGGGGTCTACGATGTGCGCTTACGTTTATGGGAGAGTTATTGATGGAGGAAAGTATTGGTAGGAAGGCTGAGGTTGTGGGAGCGCCGTGGAGTGTTGAGAGGAGGTTTAGAGTTACGGAGGTGTTTTTGGCGGTTCTTTGGGTATGGATACTTGTTTCTTAGGTTGCGAGGAAGGAATGGTGGACAGATGTGGGACTTGCGCTGATATGGGGAAGTGTTGTGCGAGTGCCTATTTATCTTGGGTATTTACGGATTGTTTGATGTCGAGATGGTGAGTTTCTCTACATTCAAGGAAGGAGCTCTGGCTGATGGATTCATTAGGCTTCTGAACTATACGCCTCAAGGTACAGTTTGATATGTTCTTATTTCGATTCTTACAGGACTGAATTACTAACCAGCCCATATCAGCGACTCTTGTCCGCCTCTTAACGGTGAACTCCATGAATGCATACATAACATCTTGGGTTCTCTACTTGTCTGGAGGCTCCGAAGATCCACGCCTCTTACTCCCAGCCTGGATCAGCATAGCTAGTGTATGGCTCTTTCCCTTGCGATCGTTTCTCCTCCCTTGCACTGACAATATGATTAGACCCTCACATTCCTCTACCATTTAACGCACCCTCGTCTTGCCATCTTGAAAGAGACATCTCTTTCCATTTCTGTGTTTTCTATAGCGAGTTTTATAAGTATGGTTAGTTTGCTGTTGCAGCTACATCTTACACGGGCAAATGATCCTCCGGTACCGCTCTTCTTGTTCGCCAGGCAATGTTGGGAGTGGGTCAAGGTTGGGGTGGGAATGGTTGGCATGGTGGGAAGGGAATTATAGTCTTGTATAACTAAACCTCTATATTTTCCGTGCAATCCAAGAAGTAGGAAGAACGCCGTAACCTCTGTGGGTGAATTTGACAGACAACCAAGTTCGCAATGTACCAAATACGAACCAGCTCAAATCTGCAGGATAAGAGTGACATTCAATTCAGGGATGATTGATAATGTGTGCATTTCAATTGCCAGAATTATGCTAAACCTCCAGTCCTAGCGGGAACGCCCGGGCAAGCAGTATCCTCTGCTAATACACATCCTGTATGACTGTTTAAAAAAAGCAAATAGCAAATCCCATGCTATAACGAAGCCGAAAGAATCCTTTCCTTCATACCATCCCATGCCATCATTGCGTTCTATTAAAGAATGCGGGTATCATCGAAAAACGCCCCAAATCGAACCGTGCCGTTTAAAGGATCAGAACGACCCAGCCATCGAGTGAGGAGGCGGGGCAAGAAGTTGAAAGAAACAATTGTGCAGGCAAACATACTTCTATCGAAGCTCACTCGTGACGATGACTGGTGGGACGGGCTTCGATGGGTTTAGAAACCATGGACCTGGAGAAACATGTGTTAATTGGGGAAAGTCAACATTGAGTGACAATATCTACCTTGATAGTCTTGGCATCAAGCTCGAGACCTTCTTTCTTGTCGGTGAGGAACTCCTGAACATCCTTGCGCTGATCTCCCTGAAGCTGAATCACCTCTCCCATTTCAGTATCGACAACGATGGTGCCATTGCAAGCTGTGGTTGAGTGTTAGTAAATGTAATGCCCCGGTGCACTGCGGGCTGGGAATGTCTTGGCAGAACTAGAGATCAGACTTACCAAATTTCTTCTTAATGACTTTGAGAATCTTCTTCTGATCAAATTTCTTGGGAAGACCTTGGACAGTGGTCAAAGTCTTACGACCATTGCGCTCTGTGAATCGAATTGAGTCAGCATGCTTATCTCGAGTTGTGGCGTCAGACGCGGGGCTGTGCAAGCTTTCACATCGCACAGAAGCTGAATTTGGGGAACTCACGCTGAATACGAATGTGTATGTAGTTCTGCGACTGCTTGGTCTCTCCAGTGTCTTCGTCGGCTTCGGCGAAGGGGTCTGTAAAGCAAAAGACGTGTTAGTGATATGACCGATAAGGGTTGAGAAGGAATCAAGGGAGGAGCATTGTCGGTGCTGATTGTTTGACAGGCTGATCCCTCGCAGGAGGTTTACCACATAAGATAACAGGGAGAGGTAGATACATACCAAAAGACTTTAAGTTCTCGATCGCTGAAGTCATAGACTTGATTTGTGATTCTCTCTTGGAGGGTGGTGTTGGTATTGGTGAAAGTAGTTGGTGCGAGGACTTGTCGCGATTTATCGGATGCTGATTGCTTGAGAGGAGTTGAGAGATTATCGCAAGGAAGAAGTCGAAAAGGTGAGTGTGTTTGCTGAAAGTGTCAGGTATCGTGGTTACAAAGACGTTGGTAGTTGAATGATTTATGGAGGGGAAGGCGAACGAGGGGATAGGATTTGGCAGAGCGGGCAGAGCCTAACGTAAGCGAGAGAATTTATCGTTTTGATTGGCGCATTCTCTTCCACGTGATACAAGGTTGGAAATGGATTGCAGCGTGGGATTTCAAGGCACTCTTATGACTAACATTTTTGCCACTGTGGTGGTTGTAGAACAGGATACAATATAGATTTGATTCACAGAATTTTGACTCATACAGTGTCAACGTGGAATATTACGATCTTCCCAGCCTCAGCGTGCGTATTTTGAGCCTCTTCTGATGGCCCCATATATGGATGCAAGGCTGGGTACTATCGAGCTTCACAATTCTTCATCGAAAGGCCTCTAGGCGGTAATGGTAAAAGATACACGGAGTAGGCTCAAGTAATTGCGATGTGACGATGATGGACTCCTGGTTGAAAAGACTGCGTGGGTTTGAAATAATTGTCTTCCTTGTGAGATCTGAACAACAGGAGTGCTATTCAGTGCAACAAAGATCACCCTCGCCCAATTTCTTCCGTTGAGCCCTCATCTTTTCCTTCTTCAGTCGAATATTACGGTGAATTGGTGCAAATTCTCTGAACTCCTCGAATCCGTCCCAAAATATGATTTCCATTGTGGTATCTTCCTTTATTGTACAACGATTCAGCCCCTATCGATACAATTACTACTTATGAAGGCGGAGCCGCAGCTGGTGCTTCGGTTCCTGTCCCTTGACCAGGAACTGGAGGTGGTGGTAGGAACATTGGCAGATAGGTCTGGCGCAAAACGATTAGCAATTTGGATCAGGTTAGAATGGAACAATGGCAACTTACAACAACCAACGCCATGACTAGTGACTTGGATTAGCGTCCGTTCATGAGATATTTCAGGAGGATACTACTTACGGGACATTCCAACCGCGAAATAAGCTGGCTGACTTGAGGATTTCTTTGTTTCTGCACTCTCGCCCAACCAATTCTGGATTGCAAATACAACAGATGCCCTATAACTGTCAAATATATTCCCTCTACAATCCTTGAGAGTCCACGAACCAGCCAATAAATTTGTTTCGAGTGAACATCGCGGCCATTGGTAATGTGCTGCCCAAAGTCCCGCTGAGATCGCTGGAGCTCTCCTTCGCGACAGGTTTCACGTAAGGAATGACTTGGGCGAATTCTTAGCAATGTTCTTCTGCAGAACGGGTACACTTCACTTACTGAGGTCAGGCCTCCGCATATCTTTTTTTGAAGACATGTTGATGGCTTTTGCTTTCTAGGTGGAAATCTGAAGTGGTGGTTTCTCTGGAGATGTTCTAGCCTTCCTAGGCGGCGGGAAAAAGATAATTTAGTCAGCATCTTGACAGCTGGTGCCCCTGGCATGATTGTGTCAATATGACTTGTTCTGGGAGGACTCTACATTCGAGATCATTTATTAATGTCATTTGTATAGTCGATTCTACGTTCAACTTAGTTTGTCTGATGCCCAAGTTGTACTCGGATACTACGAAGGCATTGGTTGAGCACACTGAACAGAGGGACGCGAACAATTGCCTATATCAGTATTTCCATGAAACTGGACCCTTATTTGATCGTCAATCACGGGTAAAGGCAGTACAGCGCTTGATCATCAGCAACTTTTGGAGGGTTGCGGAGCTCATCCACTACCAATAAAGGGAATTGATGGCGTTTGATAAGCCTGCTGAGAAGAACGTCGGTCTCCCCCCTTCCTTCCTCCGCCACACCACGGCGTTACTGAATCACAAAGAATGTTTGGTTGGGCTGGCGGGTGCTCGGGGAAGGCGATATACAGAACAATAGCAGTCGTTGGAATCTTCATATATATAGAGAGAGATATATATATGACTACTCTCCCGGTTGCTATCACCCTTTGTAATGTGTTATTTGCTTGTAAGGTTCGTGACACCTCGCAACTGAGGTCATTGTTTCGACAATCATCAGCTTTTCGGCGGAGCAATGCTTGTGCCACGGTTGGTAGATCATCATTGAGGTCGGGTCAGCCAAAAAAAGACTCCCCAAGCATTGCGTGCTAAATACCCCCCATATTAAGCATAGCTCATAGCTCATAACCCATAGCCCATAGTCCACGATTACGGCGGCCGTAGACCTATTCCTATTCCTATTTCCTATTTCCTATTTCCTATTCTTAATTCACATTCCTGGCCCTATTCTAAACCAACCAAAACC
>Ga0182030_10027836_pt1 | contig 10141 bp, 8 predicted proteins | sample 812S3MmetaG_FD_121299 | JGI IMG/M metagenome (GOLD analysis project Ga0182030, IMG submission 121299) | Permafrost microbial communities from Stordalen Mire, Sweden - 812S3M metaG (Illumina Assembly) | ecosystem: Environmental > Terrestrial > Soil > Wetlands > Permafrost | place: Sweden... | reverse complement strand
TCCAGGGCTGGGCCTGGCGCGTACCCTTCATCGCGAGCATTGTGCTGGTGGCAATTGGTCTTTCCATGCGCTCCCACATCGATGAATCGTTCCTCTTCAACGCCGCCCAGAAAAATAAAAACATCCCGCGTATACCCATCGGCTTGATCCTGCAAAAGTGGAAGGCCGCAACGGCAGCTGGCTTCTTCATCAATTTGGTACACAGCTCCTGCGCGTATTTGTCGACGGTTTTTATCATCGCGTATGCTGCCAAAAATCTCGGGATGCAGGCGAAGGACGCAGACCCATTCGAGATAACAGGGACGGTCTGCACAAGTAGTGAACGCTGGCGGTTCAGGGCTTCTGGGGTTGGCGGGAGTGGTAATTCAGCGTTTCAGGTGAGTGTTTCCGGCAGTGTGAAGATTGGCGTTTTGGTCAATCGTTGGAAGGCCCCCCGTTACCGAGTAGTACATCGTTTGGGAAAGTTTGGAAGGATTGCCTGACTGGTTACGGTTTGGCCCCGGAAACGATTGCCGTTTCGGTCAATGGATGTTTTGAAGTTGCTCTCGCCGGGACTGCACCACTCAGGCCAACAGCGGGCTTGAATGGGCCACCCGCCCGCCCCGGCTGAATTGCCTTTGGGCTGCATGAAATATTTGAGCAGTGCGGGGATTCCTCGCGGTGCTCGGAATGACAACCTGGAGAGGGTGCAGGGGTGGGGTGTCCTGCTCTCCCACCTTAAGCGCGCAAAAACAGCGCGCCGAAGGTGGGGCACCCGGCGTCCGTTGAGGGTGAGACACCCGCTGTAATGCAAAAAAGAAAGGACGGCGCTTGGGCCGTCCTTTCGATTTGTTCATCACGCCGTGAATTAGAGCGGTTCCTGTATTGGTGTGTCCTGGCCGTCCCACCTTAGCCGCGCAAAAACAGCGCGCCGAAGGTGGGGCACCCGGGTGACTCCGCAAAGATCCCAGAGTTGGAAAAGAGCCAACTCTGGGCCACCCGCCGAACACCTCAGAAGTTACCTATTCCGTGATTGATGGACCCGGAAACTGCTTCCACCAGTGGCCTTCTTGAGTAACCCAATGCAATGCAATACCATTTTCAGGGTAAGCATCTCCAGACTTTTCCTCGGTAATAGCTGTCGGCTTTGCCGTGCCGTAGGGATGAACAAACAACATGGCTATGCCCGTGAACACGCGCCCAGGGGAGAAGTCCTTCTGTAAATGCTCCTGATAGCGCCGGAGCTTATCGACATCCATGCGATACTTAGGCTCCTTCTCGCGTGGTTGCCAAAGCTTGATTTCAATTGCAACGCGGCAAGGCTGACGCCAAATAGCTGACTTTGGGTCTGGCTCCTTTGATAATACCGCTATATCGAATTTCCCTTCGGATACGTGATATTCCGTCGTTACAGGGTGAATACAAAAGGGATCGGTAAATCCGAATCGGTGATTCTTGCCTTCGCCATCGTATGGATACCGCAGATCGCTCGTCGCATTCCGAAGCTCTATGAAAAGCAACGCCTGGATGTCACTTTCCGATAGAAAATCTAGAGGGTGCACCTGGAACTGTTTCACGGTTTTGCAGATTGCGCTTTTCAACTGATCGATCATACATGGCTCCCTTCTGTTACGTTTATGGCCCTAGCCACGCGCTAGGATCGTGATCCTGTAATCGGAGCGGAGACTCTCATCCTCAAAGGCGCTGACAAGGATCTTCGCTTCGCTCAGAGTTTGTGACTTTTTCAAATACTTCAGAATTTAGTGTTGCAAACAAAAGTACTTACGATGACGGAAGGCGCGAAAAATCAATAAAGTCACAAACTCTCAGGATTACCCACATAAGAACAAGAACAACGACAAGGGCAAAGTCAAAAACCCCACCCTAGCCAAAAGATGGCTAGGGTGGGGCACCCGCCGTCCTTCTTATTTGTTAATCACGCTGTGAATCAGTTGACTTTGTGAGCAGCCGAGGGCTTCTTGGGCGGCTCGGGCAAGCCCTTCAGAACCTCTCCGGCGGTGAAGGTCAGGTTGAAGGCATCTCCCACGGCGCTGTACTCGCTGGGAGAGCCCTGGATGATGAGCTGCGTCCCTGCCTTGGGTACGCGAGTTGCTGCCAGAGGGGTCGTGAGGGTGAGCGTGATGTCGGCTTTCTTGGCGTCGATGTCATCGGCGCTGCCGGCCAGCTTCAGCGAATCGCGGGCGGACTCGATCACGACGGCCACCAGTTGCACGGGCTTGCCCTTGATCCCGCTCCAAACCTGGTCGCTGGCTTCCTTGTTACCGCTGGTAAGAATGAACTGCCACTCGGCGAAGGAGAGCTTCTCCGGGGTGCTCTTCTTGAGCATGTCGGCGGCCTGATCGGCTGTCGATGGTGCGGGAGTAACCGTGAATCCGGCGGGAATGGTTGGCGCGGCCTTTGCCGCGGCCAGCAATTCGTCGAAGCCATCTGCGGAGCCATGATAGCGTTCGTAGCGGTTCTTGGCGTATGCGAGCAGTTGCGGATTCGGAGCCAGCGCTACCGCCCTGGCAATCCAGAACAGACCGTCAACCACCGGCGGCTTGGGCGTCAGATAGGACAGCGCCAATTGATAGACGGTTGCGACGTCGTTGGGGGTTGCGGCAGCCGCATCCTTCAAGCTCTGCTGCGCGGCCGGGTAGTCGCCTGCCTGCAAGGCGGCGTGGCCAACCGCCGAGGAACAGATTCCGCGGAATGAACTCTTGGTGCTGCTCCACTGCTCGTCGGTAGAGCCCTCGGGCTGGCGAGCCGTCTGGAGCGCCTGAACGCAGCGGGCTCCAAACTCACCGGCTTCCTTCAAGGCTGCGGCGGCGTCGGGCGCGTTGGATAGAGCCTGGCTGTGGTCAAGATAAGTCAGAACCACAAGCGCGGTCAGGTTGCCCGGGTTCACCTGGAGCAGACGCTGCGCGGAGGCCTTCATCTGTGCCGGGTTGTTGAGCTGCTGGTAGGTTTTCAGGAGAACGTCCAGACCGTCTTCCTTGACAACGCTGTTGGGATAGGTCTGGAGATAGCTCTCCATCATCTGCGCCTTCTGCGCCAGGTTGGTGGCATTGACGGCGGCGATATAAGCGTTGTACTCGATCGGATCCTGAATTACTTTCTTCTGCTGATCGCCGGCAGCGGCAGCTCCTGCCGCAGATGGCTGCTCTCCCGCGGGGGCGGCCTGCGCTTGCGCTGCCACGCTGAGGGCAGCGAGCAACAACACAATTAGGCTCTTCTTCATTATCATGCTCCTTAAAGAACTATGCGGAATCTGCGACTCACTCATCGACAGTTGACCCTTGAAACGCATACGCGGCGGCTGCCGGATACAAAAGAAGGTACTCGGTAAGCAAACCCGGAACTTTGCGCTAAGAACGAGATTATAGGGACGTACGGTTAATTAAGGCAAGCATTCTGGAGCCGATAAAATCCGCGAACCCGATCAGCCGGGTTCCAGAGAGCATCAGTTCCGGAGATGCCTTTACCATCTTGCCACGATCCTGGTCTTCCGTGCAGCACGGAAGCGGAGAAAAGCAATATTTGGTTTGTCCCCCACATTCGCCAAAAGAGGGCGGATGTGGGCCACCCGCCAAGTAAAAGAAAAGGCAAGCAAGAACGCAAGGTCAAAGGCCCCACTCAAGCCAAAAGATGGCTTGAATGGGGCACCCGCGGAATCCTTGGTTAGAAGTGGTAGGAGATGCCCGTGCCGACACGAGCGCGAGCATCAAGAGTAGGCAGAACGCCGGGAGCAATTTTTCCGGCGAACTGAGCGACGCCCAGATCAACCTGCAAGCGCGATCCCGCCACGTGAGGAACCACGCGCACAAAATAGGTAAACGAAGTCGGAATGTTGGCCGAGACGCGGCTCGTGGATGAGCCGGTCAGGTAATCATTCAAACCCTGGACGTACCTGGGCTCCTGGAGCGCTTCGGCTCCGAAGATCAGGGCTGACTTTGCCGGTCCCTTGACGACGAAGGCAGCGGCGCCGAAGAGCCGTCCCTGCCAGCGCTGATCGCTGTTAAGAGCGTTACCGGCGTTACCGGCAACTCCCAGAACGGAGGCATTGGTGACCTTATCGCCGAGGCTCAGGACGAATGGAAGCGGCTTGAATTGAGTAACGGTCTTGGTGGCGACAATGTAGAAGTCGCCATTATCCTGGGAAGAGCCAGGTCTCAGGTTGGCGCCGGTTGTGTAGTAACTGACGCGCTGATTGCCGATGCGGCCAATTGCACCCACGGCGATGGCCGGAATCCACTTGCTCTTAAAAGCGTTCTCCGGCAGAAGGGTGAACTTGCCGTGAAGTTCGCTGAAGCCGTTGGAGAAGAGCGGGCTGAGAGGGCTGCTGCCCGAAGAGCTGAAGGCCTGGGTGAAACCTGCCTCGAAGCGTTTGGCAAAGCCTTCGGTAATAGAGAACTGGTAGTCGTTGCCGATCACGTTGCCCGAGTTCAGGTAATGGAAAGCGACTTCGGGCTTGCCGAACTTACCGGTGGGCGAGCCGGCAGTGTAAGCGAAGGGAGTAATCAGAGCGCCGGTCTGGCCCTCCCAGTTCAATCCCTGGGCAAAGGCTGCCTGCGAAAAAACGGTGGCTGCAAAAAGGCTCAAGGCAATCAGAAGTGTTTTGCGGTTCATTCCGTACATCTCCTCAATAGTTATCCGTCAGTTTTTGGAATTTGGAGCACGGGATGGGATTTGAACCCATGAATAACGGCTTTGCAGGCCGTCGCGTTACCACTTCGCCACCCGTGCTTATTTCGACCTCGTCGTCGTAATGCCCCAAAAGGAAAAACCCACTGCCGTCTGGCAGTGGGTTTCGACAAACTTAAAAAGCTGGTCGATTAACTCCGAATGCCAGAAGCAGCGCGCGTACAGCAGCACATACAGCACATGCTGACGCGACAGGCATTCATTGGCACCACGAAGATCATGTATTCCACAATAACCGAACTACGCCACGCGTGCAAGCGCTTCGTTCAAGAAATAACTTCCGTTACTTCATCTTATTTTTCTAGTCGCCGTAGCCACCCTCATTTTCCAAAGTCACCTTGCCGCGGAACATGCGGTACAAGAAAACAAAATAAGCGAGGACGATGACGATGCCGAGAGTCCACCAGCGCAATCCAACCTGAAGCGCATAGCTGGAGGTGATGGAGTTGGCGATGGTCAGGTTGTACTGCGGATCAATAGCCGGAAGGATGACCGGGTAGAGGGCGTAGACGGCTCCTACCAGCATCAAGGTGAGATAGAGCGCTCCGGAGACGAAGGCCAGAACCTCATGCCTGCGCTGCTGGAAGATGAAGAGCGCGACCAGGCTCGCAAATACGAGGAGCGGAATCGCATATCCGATCGGCAGGGTGTTGAAGTTGGCGGTGATGTTGGGGTGAATGGCAACGGTGGCAATCAGGCTGAGCAGCGTGAGCACGAGCAGAAGCGGGGTCAGCACCAGCGAGGTGGAACGCGCACGCTCATGCAGTTCGCCGTCGGTCTTCACCACGATGTAGTTTGCGCCGTGCACGCAGAGCGCGACCAGCGCCACCACGCCGGAGAGAACGGTGTACCAGTCCAGCACGCCGGGATGTGCGCCGACGTTCCAGTTAGTCCACAGGGGAAGGAAGAAATAGTGATCGGGGCCAAGAGGCAGGCCGCGCACCACGTTTCCCAACGCCGCGCCATAGAAAATCGCCAGCAGCAAACTGCCGATCGAGAAGATGGCGTCAAAAAAGCTCGCCCAGATTTTGTCTTTGACGTGGGTGCGGAATTCCAGGCCGATTGCGCGCAGCATCAGCAGCCATAAGACCATGATCAGCGGAAGATAAAAACCGCTGAAGCTGGATGCGTAAAGCTGCGGAAAAACAAAATACAAGACGCCGCCGGTGGCCAGCAGCCAGACTTCGTTGCCGTCCCACACAGGGCCAATCGAGCGGATAATCTTTCTCCGCTCGTCATCGGTGCGGCCCAGGAAAAGGTGCAGGGCACCGGCGCCGATATCAAAGCCGTCGAGGACAACGTAGGCGGCCAGCATGACGGAGATAATCGCAAACCATAGGAATCCCATGTTAGTTCCTCCTCGCGGTATGAGCTTCTCCGCCAGTTATGGAAGCGGGTGCAATGCCCTCAACAAGCTCCGGCCCATGACCAATTTCACGCTGCACCAGAAACAGAAAGAGAATCGCAAGCAGGCTGTACATCCCCATAAAGCCCAGCAGGGTGAACCAGACATTTGCCGCCGACACGGATTTCGAGAAGCCGTCAATCGTGCGCATTACTCCGTAAACCAGGTAAGGCTGGCGGCCAATCTCAGCCGTCATCCATCCGGCCGTGTTGGCGATGAAGGGCAGCGGAAAGCTCAGCAGAAGAATCCACAGCAGCCACTTGGTCCGATACAGCTTTTTGCGCCAGAGTTGAATGCCGGAGAGCAGCATCACCAGCATGAAGATGGTGCCCAGCCCGACCATGATGTGGTAGGCGTAATAGAGAAGCGAGATGTTGGTCGGCCACTCGGACTCAGGGAATGAACTCAGTCCACGCAGTTGCGTACTCCAGTCGCGGCTCACCAGGAAGGTCAGCAGTTTGGGCACGACGAGCGGATTATCGATGCTCTTGGTTTCTACATTCGGCTGTCCAAGGATGACAAGACCCGCCGTGCTGGTATCAAAATGAGCTTCCATCGCGGCCAGCGCCGCCGGTTGCGACTCGGCAAGCTCTCGCCCCTGTCCGTCGCCGGTTGGTCCAATCACCAGCAGCGAGGCGAGTATGCCGGCGATGACGCCCACCTTGATGAAGATCCTGCCCTGCTCCACATACTTTTCGCTGAGGAGGTAATAGGCTCCGACCGAGGCCATGACGAATGCGCCCGTCACCGCTGCGCCGGCCATGTTGTGGGCATACTGCCAGATCGCCCAGGGGTTCAGCAACAATCCCCAGAAGCTGCTTAGCGTGACCGAACCGTCGGCGGTGACCCGGTAAGCCACCGGATGCTGCATCCATGCGTCGGTGGCGACGATGAAGTAGCCGGAGAGCCAGGCGCCGAAAAAGACGGCAAAGCCGGTCCACCAGTGAGCCAGCTTGCTTAAACGCTTCTCTCCGAAGAGAAATAGGCCAAGGAAGGCGGACTCAAGGAAGAAGGCAAAGGTTCCTTCCATCGCCAGCGTCTGCCCGATCACGCCGCCGGCGAAGCGTGAAAAATGCGACCAGTTGGTTCCGAACTCGAATTCCATTGGAATGCCGGTGACCACCCCGAAGACGAAGCTGATGCCGAAGATCTTCGCCCAGAAGCGCGCCGCTTTGTTATACCGCTCATCGTTCTTCCAAAGTCCGATACTCTTCAGCACAACGATCAGCGGCGCCAGTCCCATCGTCAACTGCGGAAACAGATAATGGAACGTTATTGTGAATGCAAACTGCAATCGATGAATTAATACGGCAGAGTCCATAAGCCACCTGACTCATTTCTTTATTTTTTTGTCGCTTGCTGTGGTGCGCCTCGCCCCGGCAGAGGCCGGATGGGGACGTGCCGTGTTCTTTTTTTTCCGCGGCTGCCTGGCCGGAGATGAAGTCTGAGCTGATTTTTGTTTAGCGGTTGCGCTGAGTGTGCCGATCTTCAGCAGAGTGTGGTGAAGTCCGTTTGCCGGAAGCATTTCCATAATTTTTGCCTCACTCAGAACTCCCAGCATGGCCGATTGCGCCCGCAGCCAGACCCGGTGCGCGGCGCATTCGGGCTGACGATCGCAGGAGCGGCCCGAAGTGAGACAGACATTTAATGCAATCGGGCCGTCGATGCTTTCCACAACGTCAAGCAGGGATGCCCGCCGGCCGCATGGAAGCAGCGAAAAACCGCCTGCCACTCCTCGCTGGGCCCGGATGAGCCCCGCGCGGGCAAGCGTCTGAAGTATTTTTGAGAGAAAGCTTTCCGGCGCTTCCGAGGCATTCGCCAGAAGCGATTTTGAGACGATTGCTCCCTCCGGCTGGCTGGCCAGATGAATCATCACGCGAACGGCATAGTCTGCGGCACGGGTCAGTTGCATGGAGAGAACGATAAAGTGGACCGTTATAGTCCGCAATCAACATAGGTCCGCAAATCGCCTTCCGCAGTGACCTATAACTATCACATTTGTGATCTTCATCACGCCTGTCGGGTTAAGCAGGGATGCCCGACATTTGGCACAGGGAACGAATACGGGATTGCCGCTCTTCGGTTTACACTAATAGCCGTGAACGCTGAGATCGTAGCTGTCGGCTCCGAGCTCTTGACGCCTTTTCGCCAGGACACGAATTCCCTGTTCCTGACCCAGCGCCTCAACGAGCTTGGCGTGGAAGTCATCTTCAAGACCATCGTCGGCGACCGGCCCGAGCATCTGCTGGCGGCCAGCCGGAGCGCACTTTCGCGCGCCGATATCGTCGTCTATTCCGGAGGCCTTGGGCCGACGGAGGACGACCTGACCCGCGAGTGCGTGGCCCAGGCCCTGGGCCTTGAGTTGCGCCGCGACCACGATATGGTCACCGCGCTTTACACGCGGGCCGCCGCAATGCGCATTCGCATGGCGGAAAACAACGTCAAGCAGGCCGACTACATTCCCGGCGCCGAGATGCTGAAGAATCCGCGCGGCAGCGCCCCAGGACAGTGGCTGGAGACCAGCTACGAAGGCCAGCGCCGCCTCATCATTCTTCTTCCCGGCCCTCCCTTCGAGCTGGAGGGAATGTTCAACGAGCATTGCTACGAGCGCCTGAAACTGGTGGTGCCCGAAGAACACATCGCGACCTGCGAACTGAAGATCGCGATGGTGGGCGAATCCACGGCAGACCAGCGCGCCGCAATTATCTACAAGCAATTTCCAGAGGTCGAGACCACGATTCTGGCGAAGCAAGGCGAGGTGCAATTCCATCTGAAGGCGCGGGGCGCAAGCCAGGAAGAGGCCGAGGCGCGGATCGACAAGCTCTCCTCACTGCTGGAGGACGAATTTGCCGACGAGATTTTTTCCTCGGCGGGCGAGTCGATGGAGCAGATTGTCGGATACTTTCTCCAGATGCGCGGCGCTACTTTATCGGTGGCCGAGAGCTGCACGGCGGGACTGCTGGCTGAGCGCATCACGCGGATCAGCGGCTCCTCGCGTTATTTCATGGGCGGAGCGCTGGTCTATTCCGACCAGTTGAAGCGCGAACTCTGCGGCGTGCCTCCGCTGCTGCTGGCCAGCGATGGCGCGGTGAGCCGCGCGGTGGCGGCGGCGCTGGCCGAGGGAATTCGGCAGCGCTGCAAGACCACGCTCGGCATTGGAATTACCGGCATTGCCGGCCCCGGCGGCGGCACGGCGGAAAAACCGGTCGGATTGATTTACATTGCGCTCGCCGACGGCAAGCACACCGAAGTGGTCGAGCGCATATTCCCCGGTGACCGGGAGCGGGTTCGCTGGTTTGCCTCGCAACTGGCTCTCGATCTTTTGCGCCGCAAGCTCCGGTGATCCATGCGTCTGTTTGTTGCGTTGGAGATCGACGAAGCCATATTGCAGCGGCTGGACGATTACGTGCGCATGCTACAGCCGCAACTGCCGGGAGTGCGCTTTGTGCGCAGCAACACGTATCACGTCACTCTCAAATTTCTGGGCGAGGTGGAGGGCGACGGCGCGGTGCGCGAAGTTCTGCGAGAAGTTCATGCGCCCGCCGTTCAGATCACCGTGGCCGGTGTCGGCTTCTTTCCCAATACGCACGCCCCGCGCGTCTTCTGGGCCGGAATCGATGCTCCGGCGCTGGCGGCGCTGGCCCGCGGCGTCGGGCAGCGGCTGGCGGGGCTTGGTTTTCCGGCGGAGCGGGAGTTTCATCCTCATCTCACCCTGGCGCGCAACGGATCGGGAAGGCCGCGTGCTTTGCGCGGCGAGCCGACGCCAGGGGCATTTGCACAGCTTGCCGCAATTGTGGCATCGAGTCCAGCGCCGGAGTTCGGTACAATGACGGCGCGCCAATTCTTTTTATACGAAAGCAGGCTGTTGCCGAGCGGCGCGGACTACCGCAAGCTTGACGGCTTCGAGCTTGCGTGATGCGCGCGTTTGCAGTTTGAATTATTTATGAGCTATCCAACCCTGATCATCGTGGCCGTCTGCGCTTATCTGATTGGCTCGATCCCATTCGGCTACATTTTGGTGCGTCTGTTCCAGGGAATCGACGTGCGATCCAT
>Ga0182030_10027835_pt1 | contig 10141 bp, 5 predicted proteins | sample 812S3MmetaG_FD_121299 | JGI IMG/M metagenome (GOLD analysis project Ga0182030, IMG submission 121299) | Permafrost microbial communities from Stordalen Mire, Sweden - 812S3M metaG (Illumina Assembly) | ecosystem: Environmental > Terrestrial > Soil > Wetlands > Permafrost | place: Sweden... | reverse complement strand
CCCTCCGGCCTACGCTGGGTAATCGTTAAGCAAACATTATCTACCCCGCAGGGGTTGAATCACCGGTTGAGAATTGGCCCATGTTTACGCCCGTGTCCGGCCGTGATTCAATCCCTCCGGGATAGATCCGGCCGTGGCGGCGAACTGGCGTTCGCCACCGTCTGAAATCCCGCCGCCCCCCCACCGGTCTCCCCACAAATTCGCGTCAATTCGCGAAATTCGCGTCAAACCCTTTGTGTGTTGCCTTTTTTGTTCAAATCTGTGTCCATCTGTGTCCATCTGTGGTTGAAAAATTCCTGCCGATACCTGAAATTCGCGTCAAACCCCTTTTCCTGATTCAACCCCACACCCGCCGCGCGATGCCCCACTTCGTCGGCGAATAATCTCGCCATTTTCATTCGCTAATGGCACGTTGCGCCCATGATTCGCTTGACCAGATGCTTCTCAGTGGCGGCGGCGGCGCTGCTCCTGGGTTTCTCCATCACGGCCGCCCCGGTGACGAATACCTTCGGTTTTACCGGTCCCGAAATCTTCCCCATTGACCAGCAAATTGACCTGCTCCACGTGGCCGACCTGGACGGCGACGGCCTCAACGACATAATCGTGGCCAACAACCTCCGCTCCAAAATAAGCCTCCTCTACAATCAAACCGGCAAGACCAATCGCGCCGATACCACCTCGCCCCTCGGCAAGCTCGAAATCAACGAGCTGCCCCCCGATTCCCGCTTCCGCATTGATTCCATCCCCGTGGACGAACGCATCGCCGCCATGGTCGTCACCGATTTGAACGGCGACGGCCGCCCGGACATCGCCTATTTCGGCGACGGCAAGGACCTCGAGGTGCGCTACAATCTCGGCACCAACGGCTGGAGCGAGCCCAAGAAGTGGCATCTGGACGACGGCCGCATGGACGCCAACGCACTCGTCAGCGGCGACCTCAACGGCGACGGCCTCACCGATCTCGCCCTGCTTGGCGACAACGGCGCGGTCTATTTCCTCGCCCAGCAAAAGGACCACACCTTCGCCGAACCGCAGAAAATCCCCTATTCCGGCACGCCCAAGGCAATCCAAATCGTGGACGTGAACGCCGATGGCAAGGACGACCTGGTCTTTGTGGACTTCGACAGCTCGGCGCCCGCGCGCGTGCGGCTGCAAAGCGCCAGCGGCGAGCTCGGCCCGGAGTTCTATTTCACCGGCCAGCCCATCCGCTCCTTCTGGCTCGATAGCCTCGCCGGCGACCGTACGAATTATCTGATCTCCATCATCCAGGCCACCGGCCGCGCCGAAGTCTCCCAGTTCACCCACAAGCCCGGCGACACCCTCTCGGGCGCGTTCAAAAGCGGCCAGTTCCAAATCCTGCCCCTGAACAAAACCGATGCCCCCGACCGCGGCGTCCTCTGGGCGGACGTGGACGGCGACGGTCGCCCCGACCTGATCGTGGCCGAGCCCGAAAATGGCCAGATCTCCGTCAGTCTCCAGCGTCCGGACGGCACCATGGCCCCGTTCAAGACCTTCCCCTGCCTGGCCGGCGTCTCCCAAGTGGCCGTGGCCGATTGGAAACAGGACGGGCATCCCAGCATCTTCCTCCTGAGCCGCGACGAAAACTCCGTGGCCGTCACGCAATTCGATAAAAACGGCCGCCTGCCGTTCCCCACGCCGCTGCCGCTGGACGGCAAACCGCTCGTCATGACCACCGGCACCCTCAAGGACGGCGGCAAGCCCGTGCTCGCCGTCATCGTGGACAAGGATGGCGCCCGTTCGCTCGTCATCCGCTCGGCCGACGGCAAAACCACCACCCAAAAATTGAGCGACAATTTCAAATCCAATCCCACGACCCTCGCCATCCAGGACGTCAACCAGGACGGCCTGGCGGATTTCGTGGTGCTGATCCCTTACGAAAAAATCAAGGTGCTGCTGCAGAAGAAGGACGGCAAATTTGACGAGCTGGACGTGGATCCCCCGGGCGGGCCCATGGAACAGCCGTGGGTGGCCTCGGCCGATGTGGCGGGCGACGGCAAACCCGAAGTGCTCCTGCCCCAGAAAAACTTCGTGCGCGCCGTGGTGCTGGAGCCCCAGCCCCGGACCGATGGCTCCACCAACGTGGACTGGGGATTCCGCGTGAAGGACCAGATCAATGGCTCGGCCAGCGACTCGCGGATCGTCAGCGTGGCGGCCGTCCCCAACGGGAAGAGCACCGTGCCCTCGCTGTTCCTCCTGGATGCCGAGCACAAGCAATTGACCCTTTCCGAACGCGACACCAACGGCGTCTGGCAGGTGGTGAAAAACATCGACCTGCCCGTGACCGGCCTGGCCAATTTGAAGAGCGTCAAGCTGGGGGGGCCCGCCGTGGCCTTCACCGGCCAGAACTCCGTGGCTTGGCTCGCGCTCCAGGGCGACGTCTGGGGCCTCACCAAGCTCGATGATTATGACACGCCCATCCGTGACGGATACCTGAACGACGTCATCGCCGGCGACCTCGACGGCAGCGGGCGCAAGCAGCTCATCTTCATGGAGACCGCCAAGAACTACCTTGACCTCGTTTACTTCAGCAAAAATCGCAAGCTCGTGCCCGGCGACCGCTGGCAGGTGTTCGAGCAGCACACCTTCCGCGGCGCCCAAAACGGCATGCCCGAGCCGCGCGAATGTGCCGTGGCCGATGTCACCGGCGACAAGAAAAACGATCTCATCGTGCTCGTTCACGACCGCATCCTCGTTTATCCGCAAGAGTGAGCGGACTAAAGGCCAAAGGCTAAAGGCCAAAGGCTAAAGGCTAAAGGCTAAGAAAACGATATGAGCGAGCAACCGTCAGATTTGAAGTCGCGCGCCAAGACGTTTGCCCGAAATTGCCCAGATCGTGGAAGCCGTTTCTCCGCGTCAGCGGAGTCTGCGGTAGCCGATAATCCCTCGCCCGTGGGAACGGGGGAGAATTCCCCAAAGCCGTTCGCGCATTGAACCGCTGAACTACTCGCAAATCCGGTGCCGGGCCATCGTCAAGACGCGGAAACCGTTTCTCCTTCTCCTCGGGGGAGAAGGCCGGGATGAGGGCGAGCTTCCCCAGCACTGACTTAAGGTTTGTTTCGACGCTCGCCCTCACCTAAATCCTCTCCCCGAGGAGAGGACTTTCCAACTGGCACAGGCTTGGATTGGCGCTTGCTTCTCGCACCTCTTCAGCGTCTTTAAATGCCGGAGAGATGGCGGCGAACGCCAGTTCGCCGCCACGCAAGCGGTAAACTGCGCCGCCGATTGCCGCACAAGAAGCTTTGACAGCGGCGGGCAGTTGTGTAAGATGCTCTGAGTGACGCGTCAGTCGGCTCAGGTGTTGGCGCGATTTTTCAGAAGCACTCAGAAACAGAAACTTCCCATCGGCTAGCCTGCGATGGCGTTGGGCCAATGAAATACATGGGCATGGATTTTTCGGACGCTCCGGGGCAATACTTGCGGGCGGGAGGGTTTGTCGTCTCGCTCCTCAGCGTGTGGATGCTCGTCGGCCTGTTCGCTTACCTCAACCGCTACACCAAGCGCGATTATTTCACCGCTTGGACCGCCGCCTGGCTCTTCTATTCGCTGTGGCTCACGCTGGGACTCACGTTCCCCAGCGCCGCGCCCGAAACCGTGCCCTTCAAGATCGAGCAGTGCTGCGCCGCCATCTCGTCAGTCTTCCTGCTGTGGGGCAGTCTCCGCTTCCTGAAGATGCCCGTCCGCCAAACGCTGCTGGGCCTGTTCATGCTCTTCCTCGTCGTCTGGACCCTCACCAGCCAGTACATCATTTCCGGAGCCCTCAACGCGAGCGCCCGGCGGCTCGTAACCGAGCTCCCTGTGTTCATCCTGCTCGGTCTCAGCAGTGTTTTTGCCGGCGTTTGCTTCTTTCGCCTCCGCAAAAAAATGCCTTTCGTCGGCGCCGGCATGCTGGCCATCGGGTTCTTCCTGTGGGGCCTCTATCTGGGGACCTATCCGTTCTCCGAGCAGGACCCCAATGTCTATAGCGCCGGCTTCTTCATGGCCGCCGTGCTCCAGCTCTTCATCGCCGTCAGCATGATCGTCCTCGTCCTCGAGGAAATCCGCTACGCCAGCGAACAGACCCTGGCCGAAATCGCCACCGTGCGCTCCGAGAAAGAGGCCCTCCAGTTAAAAACCATCACCACCGAGGAACAATGCCGCAGCCTCTATGACAAGGTCCGCGTCACCGAGGGCCTGCAAAAAGCCTACGACGAATTGCGGCAAACCCAGGAGACGGTCGTGCAGCAGGAACGCCTGCGCGCCCTCGGCCAGATGGCCAGCGGCGTCGCCCACGACATCAATAACTCGCTCACCCCCGTGGTGGCCTATTCGGAAATCATCTTGGATTCAGAGACCGATCTGCCCGAGACCGTCCGGCATTACCTCCAGATCATCAAGCAATCCGGCGAGGATGTCGCCCAAATCGTCGCCCGCATGCGCGAGTTTTACCGCCGCCGCTCCGGCTCCGAGGCCTTGACCGAGGTGGACGTCAATCAGACCATCCAAGAGGTGATCGAGCTGACCCGGCCCCGCTGGCGGGACATCTCCCAGCGCGCGGGCATTTCCATTCAATGCCACCAGCAGCTCGCCGACTCCTTGCCCCGGCTGGTGGGCGACCCCTCCGAATTGCGCGAGGCGCTCATCAACCTCGTCTTCAACGCCGTGGATGCCCTCCCGCAGGGCGGCGTGATCACGTTCGTGACCCGCGTCGCCGCCGCCCGCAAAGAGGGCGGCGGCGAACAGCAATTGCAGATCGAAGTGAAGGATAACGGCATGGGCATGGATGCCAAAACCCGCCAGCATTGCCTGGAGCCGTTCTTTTCCACCAAATCGCTCCGCGGCGGCAGCGGCCTCGGTCTGGCGATGGTTTATGGCATGATGCAGCGCCACGACGGGGTGATTGATATCGACAGCGAGCCCGGCCAGGGCACCTGCATGCGCCTCACCTTCCCCCTCCGCCCCAAACCCATTCCGGATGGTCGCGACGCCGGCTCGGCGCCGCCGTCCATTCGGTCCCTTCGGGTCCTGTGCATTGATGATGACTCCCTGATCCGCGAGCTCCTCAATGACTGCCTCATGCGTTTCCATCACCAAGTGACCACCGCCGCCGGCGGCGAGGAGGGGGTGAAATTGTTTCAGTCGGCCAGGCAAATCGGCCGGCCCTTCGACGTCGTCGTCACCGATCTCGGCATGCCCAGAATGGATGGCCATCAATTGGCGCGGGCCATCAAGGCTGAATCCCCCCGCACCCCCGTGATCATGATGACCGGTTGGGGGGCGATGATGAAGGCGGACGGCGAAAGTTCACCGGAGGTGGATGCCCTGATCGGCAAGCCGCCCCAGCTCCAGGAACTCAACAACCTCTTGCTCCGGCTCGTGCCCCTCGCGCCCGCCAGCTAATCAGCCCCGCCTTACTGTTGAATCAAGAATTAGACCACAGATGGACACAGATGTTAAATTACCTCCGTATTACCAAGTTGCGGGTTGGATTGCTTTTAAATTTCAAAAATGCTCGTCTCGAATTTGAACGGGTGGTTCTTTAATCTGAATCTGTGTTTATCTGTGGTTGAAGTTCCCGATCAGTTCAACTGGGGCGGACGCGGCGCAAACGCCTTGAAGGTCAGGCCCTCGCCGTTCGCGTTGCCGGTAAAGGTCGAAAGGTAGAAATACTTGGAAACCGCGTCGTAATCGGGCAGCAGCGAAAAATCCAGCCAGCCCCGCACTACGGCCGGAAACAGCTTCATCGTGGTGTCCGCCGCGTTCGAGTTCTTCAGCACTTTAAACGTCAGCCGCATGGTCTCGCGCTGGTTCTCGTAGCCAAACACCCCGCCGCCTGCGCCGCCCAGGCGCTGCATGGCGCTCGCCAAACCCGGATTGTCCCGCAGGGTCTTATTCTTGCCATCGGCATTCCGCAGAAATTCTTCCAATATTCCGCTATCCGTGCTCAGCGCCAGATAGCCGCCGCTGTTCGCTGCGTAGAGCGACCGGGATTGCAGCGGTCCGCCGGCCGTGACGGCTGCGGGTTTCAGGACGATGCTGTGAATCTTGCGGCCCAGAAAATCCCGGGGCGCCTTGTCGTTATCCTGGGGATTGCTGATCGCCGCAATGGTCGTGATCGCGTTGATCGTCGCATCCGGATTCGCCACCGCAATGAGAAACAGGGTGGGGGGATTGGCCAGATCCGCCAGCGAGTCGCCGCTGATCGGTTTCTGATAGCTGATGATATCGTCGCCCAGATTGCCAAACAGGTCGTTGCGAATGTCAAAGCCGGGATTCTTCTGCTGGCCCAGCGAATTGGCGATGTTGATGATGGCGTTCAGACTGGCCTGGCCGTTGGGCGAAACGCTGGTCACCATCTTTTGGATCTCGGACCACGTCTGCTTGCCGTCCAGCCGGAAGCGGGAAAACTTCACCGCGTCCGCCGGCACAAACGCCGGCACGCTCGCGTCCTTGGGCCCGATCGCCAGGATCTTCAGCAGCCCCGCGCGGTCCGCCTCCGGCGCGCTCAGGTGCAGCGTCAGCAGGGAGCCTTCCCGCGTCTCGCGCAGGGTGAAACTCCCCGACTTCATTCCCGTCAGCCCCAGGGTGCCCAGAATTTTCGCCGTCGAAAGGCTCGCCAGCGCCGCCGGAGAGTCTTCTCCGCCTGCGTCGGCCGGCGCCTGCGTGACCAGGTCGAAAAACCCCTTCGCATTGAACCAGCCGTAGTACTCGGGATTGTCCCGGAATTGCGACAGCTTGTCCGCGGCGAACGCCGGGTTGTCCGCGATGGCCGGTGCGCTCCCGCCCGTCAAGTGGGCCGCCACCGGCTCGACCACCTTCGGCGAATTCCCCGCCACCAGCAGCGATTGATACTGCGCCAGGTAAATTTCAGCCGTCTTGGCCGGCTTCGCCGGCTCGGAGTCGGTGTCCGCGGCCCGCGCCTTTTTCGGGAACAGACCCGCGAAATCATTGCTGCTCAACGGCACCACCGTAAAGCTCAGCCCGTGAATCTGCTCGGTCCGCAGCGCGCGGCCGGCATCGGTCCACTTCTTGACGAGCGCCGCCAGGTTCGTCTTGAGCACGTCGCTCTTGTTCTTGGTGTCCAGCAACAGCAGCACCCCCGGCGGAACATTGTCGTGCCCGTTCGATCCGTTTACGGTCACCGCCACCGTAAGCTGGCCCTGCGGCAAGTCGGTGAAATCCGCCGCCTTCACTCCCAGGTCGCGCTCCAGCGGGGCGATGAACTGCTCGTTCCAACCGGCCATGAATTTGTCATGGAACGGTTTCATCGCCGGATCGTCCCAGAACAGCCAGCCGGGCGAGATCTTGGCCGTGGCCCGCGCGGCCGCACAGTCGGGCACTGCGAAAAACGCCAGCGTGTCCGCCGGCAGCAGGTTCTCCGCCGGCGGAATGGCCGCTTGAAGCAGTGGCGTGGCCAGACACACCGTGGCTGCCGCCAGACGCAATAATTTTGTCATCATGCTTGAGTTGTTTCAGGAATTTCCCAGGATGCCCATGAATGTTTATTTGGCATCCAGCTTCTGTTTGGTCCGGCTCGGCGGTTCAAGATAGCGGAATGGATTGTTCGGATTATCCGTCGAATAGGCAAACGCGTCGCGGTGATCCAGAAAACTCTTCACCAGTTCCACCGGGATCGCAAAACCCAGGCCCTCGCCGAAAGTGATCTTCATGTTCGTCACCCCCACCACTTCGCCCGCGAGGTTGAACAGCGGCCCGCCGCTGTTGCCCGGATTGATCTGCGTGCTGGTCTGCAAATAAAGCTCCCCCTCGAGCTGCCGCGTCTTGGTGCTCAAGATGCCCTGCGTCACCGTCCGTTCGAGCCCCAGCGGGCTCCCGATGGCGAACACGCCGTCCCCCACGTTCAGCGCGTCCGCGCTCCCCAGCGTCACCGGCTGGAACTTCGGCGCGCCCTTGTCTTCGATGTGCAACAGCGCCAGGTCATGAAATTTGTTGATCGCCACGATCTTCACCTGCTTGTACGTCTCCCGGTCCAACTGGCCGTCCCGCTGGTGATACACTTCCACCGAAATCTCGGTTTCCCCCTCGATCACGTGAAAATTGGTGATGAGATAGCCGTCCTCGTTGATGAAAAAGCCCGACCCCAGTCCGCCCGGCGTCTTGACCTGCACCACGGCCTCCCCGATCTGCTTGACCAGCGAGCTTACGTCCCGCGCCGGCGAAACCTTCATGGTGGCCGAGTAAAACTGCCCGCTCCCGATCGCGGCCGCGGCCGTCGCGCTGACGCCGGTGGCGGATTTGGTCACTCCCGTGATGGCGCTGCGCGGAATCACCAGCGCGGTGTAGCCCACATCGACGATCAGGGAATCGGATTTCTCAGCCAGGATTTTGCCGGTGATGGCCGACGCGTCCTTGAGCTGGATGGTGTCGGCGGAAACCAGCGGCGCGCCGCAACCGAGCAGGGCCGCCATCACGAGATTTTGCTTGAACGACATTAAGTGGAAAATAAACCAGAGCCTTGGATTTGACAAGCAACCATGCCGTTCAAACTTTGTTCCGCATCAGGCCATGGGAGGCTTTCCAAACGGGCGCCCTTCCGGCAGAATCCGTGTGGTGATAAACACGCAAGCACAATTGGCGGCATTTTTGCCGGTGATCAGGTCCGCCGCATGGCTCGCGCTCGATACCGAAGCTGACAGCCTCCACGCCTACCCCGAAAAAGTCTGTCTCATCCAAGTCAGCACCACCGAAGGCGACCGCCTGGTGGACCCCCTCGCCGACCTTGACCTTACCCCCTTTCTCGACGCCCTCGGCGGACGCGAACTCATCTTCCACGCCGCCGACTATGATTTGCGCCTGCTGCGGAAACATCATGAGTTCACCCCTTCGGTCATTTTCGACACCATGCTGGCCGCGCGGCTGCTCGGCGAGCGGCAGTTTGGCCTCGGCAGCCTCGTGGAAAAATTCCTGGGCGTAACGCTGGACAAGGGCTCGCAGAAAGCCGACTGGGCGCAGCGTCCCCTCACCCCCAAGATGGAGATCTACGCCCGGAACGACACCCATCATCTCAAGCCGTTGGAAACCCGTCTCAAGGCCGAACTGAGCGCCAAGGGCCGCCTGGCCTGGCACCAGGAGAGCTGCGCCCGCCTCATTGTTGAATGTTCCCGCCCCGTCGTGGTGGATGAAGACAGCATTTGGCGCATCAAGGGCAGCACCTTCCTGGACCGGGGTGCCCTGGCCGTGCTCCGTGAGCTCTGGCACTGGCGCGAGCGCGAGGCCCTCGCCGCCAACCGTCCGCCCTTTTTTGTGCTCGCCCACGAAAAACTCGTGGAAATCTCCGCCGCCGTGGCGGAGCGGAAACCCGTGGACCATTTGGTCCCCATTCGCATGCATCCGCGCCGCAAAGAGACCCTCTTCGCCGCCATCCGCGCCGCGCAGGCCCTGCCCATGGACAAATTCCCCGAAAAAATCCGGCTCCGTTCCCGCCGCCCCACCGAGGCCGAATTCCGCCGCTTCCGCGAAATCGAACGCCGCCGCGACCACCAGGCCCATCTACTCGGCATTGACCCCACCTTGATCGCCCCCAAATCCGTCCTGGGCGACCTCGCCCGCGATTGGGACCAATTCGCCCCTGAGCTGATGAATTGGCAGCGCGAATTGCTGAAATGAAATAGCCCCGCCAGCAAAAGGTTTGACGTGAATTGACACGAATTTTTATGGACCGTGTCGGGGCGGGGAAGGTTCACGAATTGACGCGAATTCTTGGGGAGTAGCGCGGCCGTCCCCGGCTGCGAGTGCCGGCACCGTCCCGGTGCCAGGCTCAGGCGCGGGGATACCCACGGCGAGGAACTGGCGGCGAGACGCCGCCAAAACTCGCAGGCGCGGACGCCCGCGCCACGTCATTTTGCCATGCCATCGATCCAATCATCCCAGAATAAATTCGCGTCAATTCGCGCAATTCGCGTCAAAGTCTTTTGCTTTTTATCTGTGTCGACCTGTGATTGTTCGTGTGATTTACGAAATTGTGCCCATTCGATGTTGGCCGTTGAATGTCGAATGTTGAATGTTTCTTTCAGTCTTTTATCTGTGTTGATCTGTGTCCATCTGTGGTTAATTCAGCCGCCTACCGCACGAGTTCGAACGCAAAGCCCTTCAGGTATTCCGTCTCCGGAATCATCGGGATGAT
>Ga0182030_10027832_pt1 | contig 10143 bp, 8 predicted proteins | sample 812S3MmetaG_FD_121299 | JGI IMG/M metagenome (GOLD analysis project Ga0182030, IMG submission 121299) | Permafrost microbial communities from Stordalen Mire, Sweden - 812S3M metaG (Illumina Assembly) | ecosystem: Environmental > Terrestrial > Soil > Wetlands > Permafrost | place: Sweden... | reverse complement strand
TCCTTTCCGAGAAAGTGGTCGATCCGGTAGATCTGTGACTCCTCGAACGTCTCGTGCGACACACGGTCGAGTTCGGCGAACGTTTCTGCGGAGGTGCCGAACGGCTTCTCGTAGACCACCCGCGAGTGCGCGGCCAGGCCGTGCGCGCCGATGGCTTCGGTCAGGGGCCCGAATGCCGCGGGCGGAACGGCCATGTAGTGGACGAGTTGCGGTTGTCCGCCGATCTCTCGTTGCGCCTCGTGCACGACGTCGAGAAGGCGTCCCGGGTCGTTGCGGTCGAATCCCCCACCGGCAAAGCGGATCCGCTGGCGCACCTCGTCCCAAGGGCCCTCCGAGGGCTTCGGGCCGAACTCTTCGAGGCTCTCCCGGATGCGCTGTCCGAAGTCCTCGTCGGAGACGTCACCTCTGCCATTTCCCACCAGGCGCCACTCCTCGGGCAAGAGGCCGGCGATGGCCAGGCCGTAGAAGGCGGGCAGGACCAGCCGATGCGCCAGATCCCCTGTCGCCCCGTACAGGATGAAGATCGTGGGCTGGGGGACGGAAGGTTGGTCGTCCATTGCGTGCTCCTTTCGTGCTGTGTCTCTTGTTGCTCAGCCGTCGGGCGGCGGTGACGGGACCGGTTCCCCGGAGTTTGCCAACGCCGCCAGGTTTCCTCTCGGCAGTACCAGCCCGGCGACGACTGCCCCGATCAAGAAGACGAGGGCGGACCACGAGAACGCCGTCGTGTAGCTGTGCACCGCGGCCGCCTTCACGTTGGCTGCGCTTGCCGCCTTTCCCACCAGGTACGCCGAGGCCGCGCCGGCTATGCCACCGTAGATGGCGAAGGCCTTGCCGCGCTCGGCCGGTTCGATGAAGGTTGTCGTCAGGAGGGCCAGTACCGATGGGGCGAGAAGCGCCCCGAATGCGCCTTGGATGCTCCGGGCCGTCACCAGCATCGGGACGTTGAGCGAGGCACCACCGAGCGCGGATGCGAGGGCAAAGCCGATCAATCCGATGAGGAGGGCACGTTTGCGTTCGCATCGGGACCGGAAACCGGGACCCCGGGCGGAGCGGTGGTGGTCGGTGCGGTCATTGTCGTCTCCGTCCAACTCGGGTGAGGCAATCTTGAATCAGTGTGACGTCTCGACCCGAGCATATGAACGGACTCCGCCCTCCGGTTCACCTCTCGTCCGGGCGCTGGGGGTCCACATGAGCGCGGTGAAGCGGGCTCTCCGCCAAGCTGTCGCGATCGACGCCTCATCGATCGCAGCGGGGAAGCGGACGGGTCGGCCGAGACGCCCGTTGCGCAGCCGGGGTGGTTGATCAAGTGACCAAGAGGTTTCGGGTGGCGCGGTATTTCGCCCAGTCGGTCGAGGGCGTGCCCGAGAGGGTCGGCGTCATCTGCCGATGGGCCTGGCGCAAGGTCGAAGAACGCCTCTTCGAGGAGTACTTCCGACGACTGGGACTCGACACCAAGGGACCGGACTTCGACCATCAATTCGACGGGACCTCAGATTTCGTCGGCTACGTGCCGAGCCCGTGGCGAGTGCTGCGCACGCTCTTGCCGGCGGCCGGCGTGGAACCCGACGACGTCCTCCTCGAATATGGTTCGGGCAAAGGGCGCGTGGCGATCTGGGTGGCGTCTCGCTATCCCTTGCGACGCATCATCGGCGTGGAGCACAACGCAGACTCCCTCGCCGCGGCCCAGGCCAACCTTAGAAATTGGCGCCGTCCACTGCGTTGCCCTGCCGTCGAGTTCACGAACGCAGATGCCGGGGAGTTCGTCGTCCCCGACGACGTGACGGTCGTCTACCTGTTCAACCCGTTCGTGGGCGTGACGTTCAACCAAATGCTGGCCCACCTTCGAGCATCCCTGGCGCGGTGTCCCCGCCGGCTGCGGGTCATCTACCTCTACCCCTTCATGCACGACGAGGTAGTCGAAGCCGGATTCACCGTCGTACGGTCTCAGGCGGACGTCTTCTATCCATGGACCGTGTACGCCATTGGATGAAGGACCCTTTACCCGGTCCTCCTCCGATCACCGGCGACGCGGCGGCGGTAGGCCGATGGCGTCTCCCCCGTGTGCCGGGCGAACGCCCGGGCGAACGAGCTCCCCGCAAATCCGACGTCATTGGCCACGTCGAGGATGGTGCGGCCGGGCTCGGCCAGCAGTGCCATGGCTCGCAGGAGACGGCTCTCGAAGAGATACCGGCGCCAGGTCATGCCCATGGCCGCCGGGAAGGACCGGCGCAAACTCCGCTCGGAGATACCGACCGCCCGGCAGACCTCGCCCGCCGTCACCGTGGCCAGGTTGGCCGTGGTGTGCTCCATCACGGCCCGGACCAAGGGATCCTGCGTGGTCGGTAGGCACAGCGGCGTTTCGTGCTCGAGCCACTCCAGGACGAGTGCAGCCAAGGCGGTGAAGAACGAGTCGGCCGCCGGGTCGCTCCGGGGCCTGCTGATGGGCCAGCGCACGGCGTAGAGGATCATCTCCCGAATGACGGGGGCGGCGGCCAGAATGCGGGCGCGTGCGTCCTCGTCGGGCACCAGATCAGGGACGAAGAAGACTGAGATCGTCCTGACCCCTTTGAGGATGGAGCTGTGGGAAAGTCCGGCCGGGATCCAGGCGGCCTGGTGCGGAGGGAGCAGGTAGTGCGCGGCCTCGGTCTCGACCTCGATGGTGCCCGCGAAGGCGTATTCGAGCTGGTGGAGGTCGTGCGCGTGCCACCCCGTCACCAGGTCCGGGCCCTCGTAGACGTAGGTTCCGGCGACCACGGCCGTGTGGCCCCGCATGTCGACCAGTCCCCCGGTGGCCGCTACGGGCAAATTCTTGGCCACATTCGCAGCGACGGTCACCGGGGCGGAGTGTACCAATGGGAGGTGCATGAATTGCCCTCCGATGAGGAAGTTCGCCAGTCCTTTGCCCGACAGGTCGCCTTGTTCTCCGGTACCGACTCACCCTTTGCCGGCCGTGGTTCGGCCAACCGCTCACCGTCGAGTTGGGTCGAGCCGTTGGACGAGCACATGATCGTCCTCGACGTGGCCTGCGGGGCGGCCCATGTGGCGGAGGAACTCGCCCCACAGGTGCGCCAGGTCGTCGGCCTCGATCTCACGCCCGCTCTGTTGCGCCTCGGGGCGGATCGCCTCCGGGCGGCCGGGGTAGGCAACGTCCTGCTCCAGGAGGGCAATGCCGCCCACCTGCCCTTTGTCGACCATTCGTTCGACCTGGTCCTCTGCCGGAGTGCACTCCACCATTTCCGCAGCCCGTCGGAAATGGTCCGCCAGATGGCACGGGTCTGTCGGCCGGGGGGCCGGGTGGTCGTGTCCGACATGGTGGCACCCAACGCCGAGGTGAAGGAGGCTTTCGACGACGTCCACCGGCACCTCGACCCTTCCCACATGGGCGTCCTCCGCGGCGAGGAGATCGTCGAGTTGTTGGCCCACGAGGTGGGGCGGGTCTCCTTCGCCGAGCTTTCCGATCCGATCCGGCTCCCGCTCGACTACATCTTCAGCGACGTCAGTGACCGGCCATGGGTGAGCGCAGCACTGGCGGCGGAGGCCGAGGGAGGCCCCCCTTCGGGCTTCCTCCCTCAGGTGGACCCCGAGACCGGATCGCTCACGGTGTCCTTCTCCTCAGCGACAGTGCACGCGAACCGGCCCTGAGCCTCGCATGGCCAATCGTCGATCGGCGATCTCCTACCATCGGGGTTGATGCCGCCCGAAAAAGTCCGCCTACGTATTCGCAACCTGGCCAAAGCGGTTCTCGTGAGCGGACAGGCGTACCAGGACCCCAAGGATGCCCTGAACGAATTCGTCTCCAATGCAGCGGACGAATATGCCGAGGCAGATCGAACCGGGGAACGCATTCGGATCGTACTGCGGCGCAAGGGACGGTACCCGGCAATCATCGTCGACGACGTCGGCAGGGGAATGGGACGTGAGCGATTGAGGGAGGTGGCCCGCAGCCTCTTCGAGTCGTCAAAAGTGGGGGATTCTCGAACCCTTGGCGAGAAGGCGATCGGCATGCTTGCCTTTCAACAGCTCGGACAGCGTTGTGACCTGGTGTCTCGTACGGAGGACAGTTCGGAGACGTGGGTCTTGCGGCTCGAGCGCGGGAAGGCCACAGCCACTCTCGAGCAGGAGCGGCGTCGAGTTCGGCAGGTGCCGGGAACGACGGTGTACTTGTCGGACATTGATCCCGACGTGCTGAGGGTGCTGACACAACGCAAAGTTGTCGACTATCTGCGTTCCCGACGGGGCCCGGGATTGGCGCGCGGAGACTATGAGATCGAGGTGATCGAGGGCGGTTCTTCAGAGATCGTGCTGCCAGAACGCCCCGACGGTGTACGTATTACCGTTCCGGCTCGCAACACGCTATGGGGCCGGGTCGAATTTGTGATCTATGTCGCCCCTGCTGACGGGAAACGTCGCCGCGTGGCCGTCGTAGGTCGTGCCGGCACCAGCGTCGTCGACGACCTGACCGAACTCGACGAGTTCGATTGCGCACCGTGGAACAGTGATCAAGTCTCCGGACAAGTCATCTTCGAGTCGCTCCAGCAATCGGCGGGCCGGCGCGCGATCCTTCGTGATCGTGAGGCGTTCCCCGTCTTCGTAGAGGCCGTCAAGGCCATTGAACCAGCTGTTGCCCGCACGGTCGAACGGGTCTCCAAGGAAGTCGACGCGCAGACGACCGACCGTCTCTCGGATCAAATCCGGCGCATATTTGGGCGGGTCCTCAAGGAACTCTCCGATCTGGACAATCCCATGCTTTCCCCTGGGAGCGCGATCCCGGGGGAGGGTGGTGTTCTCGACAGCGCCACCTCTTCCGCGAACGGGGCGCATCGAGAGCCCACAAACGAGCCACCTCCGGGTATTGAGAACGTTCTCCTCTCGCCACGTGATCCCATCCCCTCCGATCGCCACTCCGAAGAGGGAAGGCCGGATCGGCAGGGATCTAGCCGTTTGCCGACCGTTGCGCCTGACCCAGACCCGCGGGAAGCCCGCAGCCGGTTCGATGCCGACCAGGGCGTCGTCTTCTTCAATGAGTCACATGCCGACTATCTGATGGTCAAGGATTCTGAGCCGGTCCTCCTCGATTACCTGGCCACTCTCGTTGCCAAGGAGTACGTCGTCTACAACAATCCTCGAGCTTCCAGCGATGAGCTGGGAGAGGAACTCGTACGCATGCTGGTTCGAGTGCGGCGCCATATTCCCCGTCGTTCTGACTCGAGAAGTCGGTGAATTCAGCTCAATCTCCGATCTTTGGCCGATCGGATTCGATCCTGGGAGATCGTTCGAGAACCTGTCGCAGGATTGGTAAGACCGCCCTGTCCTTCTCCCGTCCCGCTGCTTCCTTCGAGCGGATGACGTCTGCCAAGGCAGCGACACTCACTTCGAGACTGTCCGTAATTCGCTCGCGCGATGCCCCGCGCCGGAGGTCGTCATATCCTCGAGTTCCGTCGGGAAGCAGAGCTATGTCGAGATATCCGTGCGCAGTCACGAATGTCCACGTGGTGCCCAGTCAAATGAGTGGGCATCCAGTTGAAATTCGACGGGTTCTTCGACATCGGCAATCCGTTGCTTCGCGTCGAGCTCGCGAAGAGCGTCGGCCAGCCGCCGTTGGAGTGTAGGAGTTCGCGTCTCCAGCCTTCAGGTGGATGAGAGCCCGCCTATGAACCCGCGATGATGGCGAAACGGGGCGCCACGCCGAGAAGGCGCTCAGGGAGGTGCAGCCCGAGGGACATCGCCCATTCGACGTCCCTGAGACGGCGCAGTCTCGGCGCGGCCCACCCGGCATCGGACGCCACGGCGGCCAGAGCTTCCGGTGTGGTGCCCGACCCCAGCGGCATGGCTTCACGCAAGGAATGGGGGTACTCGGCGTGGTGACCGCTGGGTCGTGGCCCCTTCGCCACGACACGGATGAGCAGGTCCTGGGCCCTCCGTCGTAGCCCTTCGAGCGGGTCGGTCGCTCCCCATGAGCCCTCGAAGAGAACAAGCCGCCCGGTGGGGGCCACGCCGCGCCAGGCCCTGAGCGTCGCCACCGGTTCAGGCAGGGTCCACAGAAGGTGACGCTCGATCACCGCGTCGAAAGGTCCCCCCGGAGGCTCTTCGGCCGGCCCCTCGATCACCTCGATGTCCAAGCCGCCGGCTATCGCCTTGGTCCGGAGCCGTTCGAGCATGCCGGCAGACAGATCGAGCGCAGTGACCCGATGACCGAGCCGGGCCGCCATGAGGGACAAGAAGCCAGTGCCGGCGCCGCAGTCGAGAACCCGCGACGGAGAGGGAGGCAACAAGTCGGCGAGCGCCGCCGTCCACGCAGCCACCTCGCCGGCGCTGGTCGGATGGTGGTGGGGCACGTCGTCGTAACCGATGCTGTCCACGTCCCAGTAACGGCGAACCTCGTCAGCAATGGACATTTTTCAAATCCTCATTTCGGTTGCGCCAGTTCCAGGTGGCCGGCACCGGCACGGGGCGCGCACGCGCCGGCGAAAGCCCTCGACGTGCGATGACCGCGGCCACGGCATCGGCCGCGGCAAAGGCCGCGCCGAAGCGGATCTCGTTGGCCAGGCCATCCGGTGATTCGCTCTGCACCCACTCATGGAAGCGGCAGACGACCTTGGGGAACGGGTTCCGACCAAAGAAATGCATGAGTGGTTTGTCCAGATCGAGGAGGACCGCCCCGGTCATGGCCGCCACGGAGGCCAGGCGGGCCGGCCGGGCGGCGACGAGGGCGGCGGCGGCCATGGCGCTCAGTCCGAGCAGTCCATCGCGCTTCGCCATGGCCAAGAAGTGATCGGCTCCGCCGGGCCGACTCGTGTCGCATCCCCAGTGGGGCACCGCATCGAGGACGAGGTGCGAGGCCACTCCGACCACGAACGCCGCCACCGGTCGGCGCTCCAGCGCCCGGCCGATCAAGGATCCGGAAAGCACGTGGTTGGTGACGAACATCGATCCACTCTCTCAGAACGGACCAAGGCCGCGGTATCCACCCCTATGAGAGAGCCAACTAATAGCGTAGTTATCAGTAGTGCTTGCAGGACAAAGGGGGCCGGGGTGGCGTTCGCAGGAAACGACACGGTACGGCGAGGCGGCCAGCGACGTGGGGTATGCCATCGTTGCGGTTGGATGGGCATGGTGACTGCGGTACGGCGGCGTGATCGAAAGCGGCTGCACTGCGGTCTCTCCTTCGGACGTTTGTGCGACGAGTGCATGGCGGACCTGTTGCGCGAGCTCTCCGGGCGCAGCGGTCGTCCAACCCCTCAGCGGGGACCGCGGAGTGCCGAGCCGGCCCGAAAGCTGGCCTGAATCTCCGGACTTGGGTGCGCCCCGGTTGCAAGTCGGTTGGAGTTGCCATTCACAGCCCCCCGTCCCTTGACTTGCGCAGGTCAACGGAGCATTGTTGCGCTTGATAGCAGTCGAAAAGGCAAACCTCTCGCGAGAGAGGGACGCAAAGTCACGGGACTCCCTGAGTTCGCCGGGCCGCCGAAATGTAGCGATCAACCTGTAGCTATTTTCCCAGCGACCCACATCTTCAGGGCGAAAGGGAAAAGTGCACAACGGGATTCTTCACAAGCAGCGCCCCGGAGCCTGTCACCGTTGCGGTTGGAGAGGGAACGTCGGAAAAGTTCCCCGTCGCGAACGTCGCTTCATGCTCTCCGGCAACGCCTATGGGCGTTTGTGCGAAGACTGCATCGCCATTCTCTTCCACGGCCAGAGTGCACCCCGCGACGTGCACAGTGGGCACGTCAGGCTGACCAGTGTGCCGGCGCGAGAAGTTGCCTGAACACGTGGCGCTCTCGTGGTCATAGATCATCGCCGACGGACCCATCGTCATCGTCCGGGCCCACCGGAACGTCCCTTCGATCCACCTCTCGGGTGGTCGCCTCTCGGCGCGACGTTCATCTTGCGGCTCTCGTCGCAACTCGATGATGCGATGACTCTCGAGGGCCCAATCCCCGAACTGCCGTCGGCACATATTGTCGTCAGCGAGAACCTGCCTGAGGATTCGTAAGGGCGGCTTCTCCATATCGGGCACGTTCGTCGTGCCCGATTGCTTCCGCTCGCTGTCGCCGGCTCGCTCATCCCATTTGGAGGCCGGGCTCTTCAATCAGTCACTCTGGCCCACCTACGCCGTCGGTCACCCTCGCGTCGCCTCTCGCCGGTGGGCTGTCACGCCGGGAAACCCATTTTGCTCCTCCATGAGCTGTTCGCCACTTTATACTTGACAAATCCGACCGGGATAGTCAACTATAGAAACCCTAGCGATTTAGTAGGGTTTAACGGATGCCCCAAGGAGAACTTCACATGACAACCGTCGCCTCGAGAGCAGACCTGGTCCTCAGGCCTCTGACCGGCACCACCGGAGCTGAGATCCGGGGAGTCGACCTGCGCGAGGAGCTGGCCGAGTCCACCGTGATCGACATTCTGCGGGCACTCGTCGAGTACAAGGTGATCTTCTTTCCGGGCCAACACCTGTCGACGGAGGAGCATCTGGCATTCGCGGCCCAATGCGGCGAGATTACCGAGGCGCATCCCATCTCACGCGGCAACCACGGTCACCCCGGGCTGCACGAGATCAATTACAGCGAGATCCGCGAGACCTACTCTGCGTCCCCGAATCCGAACAAGAAACCCCGGCGGGATGGCTGGCACACCGACGTCACCTTCATGGAGAAGCCCCCCATGGGGTCGATCCTCAACGCATTGGCCATGCCCGAACGTGGGGGCGACACGGTCTTTGCCAACACGGAAGCGGCCTACGAAGGCCTGTCGGGTCCCTTCAGGCGGTTCCTCGACGGTCTCATTGCCGTGCACGACGGAGAGGAGGCGTTCGGCGAAGGACTCCGCAGGGACGGGTACGCCGAATGGGACGGGCAGATCATCAGGCAGTTCACCCCGGTCGAGCACCCGCTCGTGCGGACCCACCCCGTGAGCGGCAAGAAGAGCCTCTTCGTCAACCCGGAGTTCACCTCGCACATCTTGGGCTTCTCTCGGCGCGAGAGCGACGGGATCTTGGAGCTTCTCTACGAGCACATGACGAACCAGAAGTATCTCGTCCGCTACAACTGGCAAGAGGGCGACCTCGGCTTCTGGGACAACCGGTCCACCATGCACTTTGTCGTCATCGACTACGGCACGCAGCACCGTTTGATCCAGCGCGTGACCCTCAAGGGCGAGCGCCCGTTCTGACCTGACTGTCCGATGCGCCCACGACGGGCTGCATCCACCACTCCCGGGGTATGACCCCGCCCACCTCAGAAAGTACAGCAGACACCTCACATGTTCACGACTCGTTCCTTCACGCCCATGCGCCGATCGCTCCCTTGGACGCTCGCGCTCATCGGCCTGCTCACCATCGGGGTCAGCGGGGCCGGAGCATCGAGCAAGGCGACCAAGGTGGGCATCGCCGTTCCTGCCGGGACGGTGCTCCGGGTCGGAGATCAGCTCAGCGGCCTGCAGACCCTGCTGAAGTCGGACAATATGGATTCGTTCCCCTTCACGGTGAGCTGGTCCAGCTTCCTCGGTGGCCCGCCGATGCTCCAGGCGTTCCAGGCCAACGCCATCGATGTCGGCATCGTCGGTACCACGCCGACCATCTTTGCCCAGGCGGCCCATCAGGGCATTGTGGCCGTCGCCGCATACGGAACGGTCCACAGCGCCGACGACCTCGTGAGCGCTCCGGGAGTGAAGATCACGTCGTGGAAGCAGCTGAAGGGCAAGCCGGTGGCCTATCAACAGGGAACCGTCGGGGAAGCCGTGGTCCTGGCCGGGCTGCATTCCGTCGGGCTCAAGCTGTCCGACATCACGACCGTGAACCTCCCCGTGACCGAGGAGGCGCCTGCGTTGGAGAACCACTCGGCCGACGCTGCCGTCATGGTCCAACCCCTGGTGGACGCGTACATCAACCAGAACCCCACCGCGACCATTGTGCAGAACGCACCCGGCGATTCGGCCCGGCTCACCTACATCATCGCCTCGAAGTCAGCCTTGGCCGACCCGGCGAAGTCGGCCGCCATCGGAGCCCTCTTGACCAACCTCGTGAAGTCGTACGTATGGATCAATGCGCATCAGGCGTCCTATGTCCAGCTCCAGTACGTCAAGCAGTACGGCCTCTCCACCGCCGAGGGAACCAAGCTGATCAAGGACTTCGGGAAGACCACCTTC
>Ga0182030_10027830_pt1 | contig 10143 bp, 9 predicted proteins | sample 812S3MmetaG_FD_121299 | JGI IMG/M metagenome (GOLD analysis project Ga0182030, IMG submission 121299) | Permafrost microbial communities from Stordalen Mire, Sweden - 812S3M metaG (Illumina Assembly) | ecosystem: Environmental > Terrestrial > Soil > Wetlands > Permafrost | place: Sweden... | reverse complement strand
GGGCAGTCGAATCGGTTGCGCCATGCCCAGAAACAATCAGATCCGGTGAACTTTGTCCATTTTTTCCGTGCGTCTTTTTCGCACAGGCTATACGCGGGCCGGGCAACTTGAATCAGCCGTGGCTCACCCGGGGAGAGCCCGGAAAGCACCGGCATCCCCCGCACCCCGGCCGTGTCACCACTCGGCGGCGTCGAGCGTCGCGCAGCGTTTGGAGTGGAGCGCATTCCGCCGCTTTCGCGCCGGGGACTTGCCGCGCCGGAGCCCGTCCTCGGGCGAAGGCGGGTCACACCCTTCTCACTTTCTCACCCTGCTCACCCACCTAACTCACCGGCACCATCGAAACCCGCTCGCCCCTGTCGTTCTTCGTCACCCCCTGGGCGCGCGGATCGAGCGTGAGCGCCCCGTCCACCAGGAAGGCATAACGGTGGTGGCCGTGCTTCAACTCCATCGTGAGCATCCAGGCCCGGTCCGGCATCTGCTTCATCGGATGCGCCGCCGGATTCCACTGGTTGAAGTCCCCCACCAGGGCGACGGAGGCCGCCGCCGGCGCCTGGCAAATGAAATTGATCGCGCGCAGCGGTTTGTTGTAGGCGAAAGCGTTCATGTCGTCTCCGCCTAAAACTTGAGTCTGCCCGGGGCGATGTCAACTCAGGAGATTCTGCAAAATGGTCAGCGCGCTGTTCCGCGCGCGCTCGGACAGCAGCTCGAGCGCCCGGTATTCGGCCGCCCACCCCGGCTCGGCCCGGCGCCGCTCGCTCCAGAACGACTTGAGCACCCGCTCCGTCCGCTCCACCTGCACAATGGCGGAGGCCAGGCTCTCCCGCCCTTCCGGCAGATCCGTGATCTCCCCGACGGAAAACCGGCTGATCTTCGCGCGGGCGAGCACCGCCTCGAGCAGCATCACCACCGTCTGCTCGTAGGGATACCACCGCCGCTGCAACGCCTGGTCCAAAAAACCGTGCCGCACCGCGAGGAACTCCGAGCGCGGCCGCTCCGTGTACTGGCGAATCTCCCGCGCCTCCGCCGGAAACCAGGTGTAGAGCAGCGCGAAGGTGCCGTAGGTGTCGATCAATTGCTTCGGGTGGTTGTGGTCCGTGGTGATCTCCCCGATGCACAAATCCTGATCCAGTTCGGCGATGATCTCCGGGAGGTCGTGCAACCGGCCGAGCACTTCCTGGCCCGCCGGCGTGGCGTAGTTGAAATCCCCGGGGATCAACCAGTACACATCCTCCCCCGCCCCCCGCTCGAACGCCGCTCCCAGCCCGGTGTACCACATCTGGCACGTGTCCACGCACCACGCCCCGAGGATGTCCGAATGGCGTCCCACCGTCTGCTCCCGGAACTCCCGGTACTCGGCGCTCTCGGCCATCGCCCGGTCGGTCTTGCGATCCACCACCGTGATCGGGCGCGCATACGTCCCCTTCCGGCCGTCCAGCCGCGCGACCATCTCGTAGAGGGCTTCCAGGTGGCTGGCGTCCGCCGGATGCCGCACCGGGTAGATCACCACCGGATGGATGCGCGTGGCGGCCGTTCGCCGGCCCGCCGGCTTCGGGGTTGCGCTGCGGACGTTCTTGGAGGTCGCGCTCATAAGTTGTCTCCGGGAGGGCGCGCGTCGGCCGCTCCGGCCTCCGCGCTTGGGTTGATGCCGCGAAGTTAGGCCCGCCCCGGACCCGCGGCAAACAAATAATCCGCCGCCGCGGCGGCCCGCTTGCGGGGGCTGGGAGGCCTGCGGTATGCTCCGGCCATGAGGAACGGGAACCCGCCCAACGCATGAGCATTACCACCAAGACGGGCGACGCCGGCCTGACCGGGCTGCTTTTCAACCGCCGCGTGCCCAAGCACCATCCCCGCGTCGAGGCAGCCGGCACCGTGGACGAGTTGAACTCCACCCTGGGTCTCGCCCGTGCCTCGGAGGGCAACCAGGCCCTGCGCCCCCTGCTCCTCGAAATCCAAAACCTCCTCGTCGGCTTGATGGGCGAGCTCGCCACCCTCCCGGAAGACCGCGCCCGCTATCGGACGGCCGGTCTCGCGGTCCTCGTCCCCGCCGCCGCCGAGCGTCTCCACCGCGAAATCCTCGCCCTCGAGCAGGCAGGTGTCGGTTTCAGCGGCTGGGTCATGCCGGGCGAAAACCCCGCCTCCGCCACGCTGGATGCCGCGCGCACCGTCTGCCGCCGCGCCGAACGCACCATCTCCGCCCTGGCCGAATCCGACCCCGGCCAAAACCCCGAAATCCTCATCTTCCTGAACCGCCTCTCCGACCTCCTCTGGCTCCTCGCCCGCGCCGCCACCCGCCCGGCCTGTCCGCCATAGCCCTGGCGACGGCGGAGATGAGGGCTCCTCTCGTCTTCTCCTCCACCCCCATCGCGAGCGCGGCATCCGGGTCCACTCATTTCTTTTGACGGCCCAATCCGTGGTATGCTAGTTTGCGCCAGACACAATTAGCTGTGGCTTGACACGATATGCGATGCCCGAAATGCGGGTGCCAGGATGACAAGGTGATCGATTCGCGGGCCTCCCGGGAGGGAGCGACGATTCGCCGCCGTCGTGAGTGTGTCTCCTGTGCGTTCCGGTTCACCACCTACGAGGAGGTCGAACGCGAGGGGCTTGTGGTCATCAAACGCGACGGACGGCGCGAGGATTTTTCCAAGGACAAACTCCTGTCCGGCATCCGTCGCGCCTGCCAGAAACGTCCGGTCAGCCAGAAGGTTATCGAGCAGCTCGCGGAGCACATCGTCGATACCCTCGCCGACAAGTTCGACCAGGAACTCCCCTCCGACGCCCTCGGCCAGCAGGTGATGGAGGGGCTCCGCGGCGTCGATCAGGTCGCTTACGTCCGCTTTGCCAGCGTTTACCGCCGGTTTCAGGAAGCCACCGATTTCGTCCAGGAAGTCAAAAACTTGGAGGCCAAGCCATGATCGCGCTCGCCGAAGACTGTCTGCTCTTCCAAACCCAGGACGGCGGCATGGTGCCGCTGACCGCCGACATGATCACCATCGAGGTGCTCGGGCCGTCGGCCGGGGTGTTTGACCCCGAGTTCGTCACCAACGTGACCAAGGCGGTCTTCCATTATTTCCAGCATCAACTCGGACGTGAGAGCGTCACCGCGGGGGAATTCGCCGCGGCCCTCGAGAAAGCGCTGGAATCATTCAAAACCCCGGAGGTTCCCGGAGCCGCCGCCACTGCCGCCCCCGCCCCGGTGGTCACCGTCGTCGTCGAGACCGAGCCCGAGCCCCCGCCGCCAAGCCCCGCCCCGGTCTCCGCTCCCGCCGGGCCGGTCGTCGAGTCGGATTTGCGCCGCCTCGCCAGCGAGGCGGGCGACGGCCTCGAACTGGTCTTCTTCCCCCGCCTGCGCGCGGAAGTGCGCGCGCAGCTCGACCTCGCCCCGCGCGTGCTTCGGTTTCGCGGCCTGCGCTCCTGCGCGATGACCCTCACCGGCGCCCGCCGCTGGTCGGGCAAGTGCCAGTCCCTGAGCGAACGCATCGTCGTGTTCCTCCGCGGTTGCGCCACCGCCGAAAGCCCCGGCCGGGAATTCTCCCTCGTCATCGAATAGCCCCTTCATGTCCGCTGATCCTTCCGCGCCGGACGCCGGCCCCAAGCTGGTCCGCAGCTTGGGCCTGCTCGACTCCACCATGCTGGTCGCCGGCTCGATGATCGGCTCCGGCGTCTTCATCGTCTCCGCCGACATCGCCCGACAGCTCGGCTCGACCGCCGGCCTCCTCGCCGCCTGGATCGTCACCGGCCTGCTCACCATGGGCGCCGCCCTCGCCTACGGCGAACTGGCCGCCATGATGCCGCACGCCGGCGGCCAATACCTCTACCTCCGCGAGGCTTGGAGCCCCCTTTGGGGCTTTCTCTACGGCTGGACCCTCTTCCTCGTCATCCAGACCGGCACCATCGCCGCCGTCGCGGTCGCCTTCGCGCGTTACCTCGGCGTCCTCATGCCCGGCGTCTCCGCCACCGCTTGGATCATCCCGCCCCTCAACGTCTCCGCCGGCTACGCCGTTAGCCTCTCCCTCCAGCAGTTCGTCGCCATCGCGGTGATCGCCCTCCTCACCCTCCTCAACACCCGCGGCCTGCGGCTCGGCAAACTGATCCAGAACACCTTCACCTCCGCCAAGGTGCTCTCCCTCGCCGCCCTCATCATCGCCGGCCTCCTCATCGGCCGCGACCCCGCCGCCATCCGCGCCAATCTCGCCCACGCGTTTGACCCTTCCGGTGCCACCCCCGTCGTACCGGACCTCGGCTTTCTCCCGACCGTGGCCGCGACCGGCGGCCTCTTCGCATTCGTGATCGTGTTTTGCGTCGCGCAAGTCGGCTCCCTCTTTTCCTCGGACGCCTGGAACAACATCACTTTTATCGCCGGCGAGGTGCGCGAGCCCAAGCGAAACCTCCCCCTCGCCCTCGTGGCCGGCACCGGCCTCGTCACCCTCCTCTACCTCCTGGCCAACCTCGCCTACCTCTGCCTGCTCCCGCTCGACCGCATCCAGCACGCGCCCGATGACCGCGTGGCCACCGCCGCCGTGGGCGTCGTCTTTAGCGGCGGGGGGGCGGCCATCATGGCCGTGGCCATCATGATCTCCACCTTCGGCTGCAACAACGGCCTGATCCTCGCCGGGGCGCGGGTCTATTTCGCCATGGCCCGGGACGGCCTTTTTTTCCGCGCCGCCGGGACCTTGAACCGCCGTGGCGTCCCCCTCGGCGGGCTGCTCCTCCAGGGCCTCTGGGCCGCCCTCCTCGTCCTCCCCCGCACCCGCCTGCGCGATGCCGCCGGTGCCCCACTCCTCGACGCCGCCGGGCTACCGCAATACGGCAACCTCTACGGCAGCCTGCTCGACTACGTCATCTTTGCCGTTCTCATCTTTTACATCCTCACGATCGCTGGCATCTTCCGGCTCCGCCGCACCCAACCCTCCGCCGAACGCCCCTACCGGGCCTGGGGTTATCCCGTCCTCCCGGCCCTTTACCTCGCCGCCGCCTCCCTGATCACCCTGGTCCTCCTGCTTTACAAAACCCAGACCTCCTGGCCCGGCCTGGTCATCGTCCTGACCGGAGTACCCGTCTATTTCTTCTGGCACCGCCGCGCCCGCCGTGACGGGCCGGCCTCGCAGTAGCCCGGCCTCCTGTCCCGGTGGTGCGCCCTGGTTCCACCTCCGGGAGTTCTCATTCTGAGGTGGGGCAGGCATACTGCAGTACCGCGGATTTCCAAGCGCGCGGGCCGGACTTTGTTCGACCGCCTCCGGTACGACGAACGCCTGCCGACTTGGAAGTCGGCGACACGGCAGATTTGGAAATCTGCGCTACGAGCGCGCGGACGCCCCCGCCGGTAGCGCAGATTTCCAAATCTGCTGTGTCGCAGGTTTCCCAACCTGCAGGCCGTGCGGGGTTTCGACGCGCCCAGCACTTCCGCAGCTTACCCCATTTCTGTCCGGTCCAAAATGAGCATTGCTGTCCCCCTCCCCCGGGTGCTTGACACCCCATCCCCACGCCCGCCACCCTGACGCATGCCTGCCCGCACCCACCGTTCCGCCCTGCTCTGGCTCTCGCTCCTCGCCACCACGCTGGCCGCCGCCCCCATCCCCGACACCCCGTTCCCGCAGGATGTCGCCGTCCGCATCCACCACGCCCCCGAGCTGAATGGCGTCCTCTTCCAGAAAATCCTCATCGACCAGGAAAACACCGTTTACGTGCTGACGGCCAAGGGCGTCGCCCGGGTGTATGACGACACGCTGGCGCTGGACCGTAGCTACCGTCCGCTGGCGGGCCGCATCGCCCGCGATCTCGCGCTGACACCCGGCGGCGACCTCGCTTACCGCTTCGACGAGGGCTGGCTGGCCAACGCGGCCGACGGCGGGGCCGTGGTGGAAGCCCAGCTCATCGCGGCGGGCCCCCCGTCCGCCCCGACCGCCAAGCCGGGCATGCCCTGGTCGGAACTCACTTCGCACGCAACGGTCCCCGGCGGCACCTGGTACGGCAGCACGCGCGGCGCCTTCTTCGCGCGCGAGGGAACCAGCGCGCCGTACGCCACCCCCGCCGCACCCGGCATCGAGCCCCCCGCCTACCGCTATTACGCCGGCCAACGCTGGCTCCGGGACGACCACGTGGTGGACCTGGCCGTGGACCACGACGGCCGCGTCTGGATCCTGACGCGCACCGGCCTCAACCTGATCGAATTCCGCCCCACCACCATGGCGGCGAAGGCGGACTGGTTTCACCGCAAGATCCGCACCCGCAACCTCCGCTACGGCTTCACCGCCGAACGCCGGCTCACCACCCCGGGCGACGTCTCCACCAGTGAGATGATCGACACCGACAACGACGGCGGCTGGACCAGCTATTACCTCGGCTCCCTCGCCGCCCGCTACGCGGTCACCCGCGAACCGGAAATCCGCCGCCAGGCTTGGGAGTCCTTCACCGCCCTCGAGCGCCTCCAGTCCATCCACACCAACACCGGTTTCCCCGCCCGCACCTTCGAGCGGCGCGGCTTCAAGTTCTCCGACCCGGACCGCTGGCGCGACGCCCCCGACCCCGGCTGGGAGTGGAAGGGCCACACCAGCAGCGACGAGGTCTGCTCCCAGACCTTCGCCCACGCCGCCATGTGGGAACTCGTCGCCACGAACGACCTCGAGCGCGCCCGCATCGCCACCAACTTCGTCCGCATCATCGACCACATCCTCGCGCACAATCTCTACCTGACCGACGTGGACGGGAAACCCACCCTCTGGGGCCGGTGGAATCCCGAGTACGTCAACTGGTACCCGCCCACCATCCACGACCGCCAGCTCAACAGCACCGAGCTGATCGCCGGCCTCCAGCTCGCCTTCGCGATGACCGGCAACGCGCGCTACCGCGACCGAGCCTTCGACCTGTTCGACCACCACGGCTACCTCACGAACATCCTGGCCTCCCTCAAGCTCATCGCCCCCACGAAGGGCTACGTCCACCTCGGCAATGACATGGGCGACGAATGGAACCACAGCGACGACGAACTCTCCTTCTTCATCTACTGGCCGCTCGTGCGGTTCGCCTTCAACGACGACCTCCGGGCCCGCTACCGCGCCGTCGTCCGCGAGCACCTCGAAATCGAGGCGTGCGAGCGCTACCCCATCTGGAACTTCATCGCCGCCGCGTGCGGGGTGGAAGGCGTGGACGCCGCCGGCTCGGTCTGGACGCTGCGCGGCACGCCGCTCGACACTATCGCCTGGCGCGTGACCAATTCCCACCGCGGCGACCTTACCAAGCTGCCGCATAACTTCATGGGGCGCGAGATGCGCGAATTGCCGCCCCCGGGCGAGCGCCTCATGGCGCGCATCAACACGCAGCCCTTCATCCTCGATCAGGGCGACGACGCCACCGAATTCCCGGGTGACGAGTACCTGCTCGGCTATTGGCTCGGCCGCTACGTCGGCGCCATCGCCGCGCCCGCGCCGGTGGCGGCTACCGCCGCTGCGCCCAGGCCATGAACGGGGTGTTCGTGAGGTGCGCGGCGTTGCCCTGCGCATCCAGAGCGACCAGCCCGGCCGAGCCCTTCGAGACCGATTGCAACTCGTTCAGCACGAGCAGCCCCGCCTCCTCCACCGGCCGGCTGTGCCGCACATAATCCACCAGCGTCTTCGCCGAGAGCAGCGCCATGATCCGCTCCCCGGTCCCGGTCATTGAGACCCCGGCCTGTTTTGTGCAATAGGTCCCGCCCCCGATGATCGGTGTGTCTCCGCACCGTCCGGGAAAAACCTGCCCCGTGCCTCCCGTGCTGGTCCCCGCCGCCAGCGCCCCCGTGCGGTCGAGAGCGACGCAGCCCACCGTCCCCAGCCGCGGGTTCGAAGCCTTCCATTCCGCCGCCATCGCCTCGTAGTCGAGGTTGATGCACGCCTCGCTCAAGTGTTTCAGCCAGTACTCCTGCTTCGCGGCCGTGAGGCTGAACGTACACTCATGCTTCAACCGCAGCCCCAGCCGGAACGCGGGCTCCCCGACCAGCATCACGTGCGCGTCCTGCCGCAGCAGGTAGCCCGCCAGCCGGATCGGATTCTTCAGCAGCGGCACCTGCGCCACCGACCCCGCCCGGCCGTCACCAGCCATGATCGAGGCATCCCGCCGCGCCACCCCGTCCGCTTGCGCGTAAGCCCCCACCCCGGCGTTCAGCACCCGCGAGTTCTCCATGCTCATCACCGCCGCCTCGACCGCCTCGACCGCCGACCCGCCGTCGATCAGCACTTGGTAGCCCGCGTCCGCCGCCGCCTGGCAAATTGCATTCCGCCCGGCCTGCTCCGCCTCCGGCACACCGCCACAACCACCGTGAACAATGATGACTGGTTTCATGTTTTCAAGGTTCTGGATCTGCTTCAGTTCTGAACTGCCGAACACTATCGCACACGTCGGCACGGGCCGCCCTCCCGGCCCCGGCCGGATCTGACCGCGCCCCGCCGCCACAACCGTTTGTCCCGGAGGGACATCCGAACAAAGCCCAAGGCTTCAGCTTTGGGTTGCCGGCCAATGAATGTCTCCGTCCCGGAGGGACGGCCGAACTGGGGCCCCAATCCCATCGCCGGGCCCTCCGCTGAGCCGTTGAAATCCTCATCACTTCCTGAGCAAGCGCAGGAGCAGCGTCAGGACCACACTGACGATAATGCAGGTGACCAGGGGGAAGTGAAAACTGAAATTCCCCCGGGTGTAATGGATGTCCCCGGGCAACCGCCCGAACCAGCCCCGTCCCACGCCGGACCAAAGAACCAGACCGGCCGCGACGATCACCAACCCGAGCACAACCAACGCTTTCCCCGCATCATTCATACGCGCAGAACCTTACCTCGCCGGCCGCGCCCCCAGAAGTCTATTCCGCCCGCCCCTCCCCTCTTCGCGCCTTCGCGTCTTCGCGTGAGTCACCCTGCCCCTTCCCCATCGCACGCGCCCGCCCCGGAGTCTCCTCGAAGAAACCTCTCAACCGCCAGGCTCCCCTTGGCCTGTCCCGGAGGGACTAATGAACCAAAGCCCAAGGCTTCAGCCTTGGGTGGCCGTTTAATACTCGCTTCCGTCCCGGAGGGACGGCTGACGCGGCGCACCCGGCGATCTTGCCCATACCTTCGGGGCGAATCTCCGCGCCCGCCCCTTCACTCTTCGCGTGTTCGCGCCTTCGCGCCTTCGCGTGAGTCACCCTTCCCCGTCCAAACACTCTCTAACAAATACCGCACAAATCTAAAGATAACACTGGACAAGATTACTTTCATCGTGATAAAGTGGCCGCAAGTTCGATGAACACTTGCTTGAGCATCTCAGTCACGATTTGCCCGACGCCGTCGGTCGCGGAAGCGACCCGTCATAGTCAGCTAAGTCGGGGCTGTATGCTCAGCCCCGCCCTGTCCCTGGCATATTGCGGCCAAAAGCCCGCAGCCAATACGGGTAGCCCGGAGGTAAGCAGGTAAAAGAACCAGACAACTGTTTTCTACACCCTGCTTGCCGAAACGGAAGCAGGGTTTTTTCTTTACCGAGTCAGCACCAAACCCAACAACCAAAGGCGAATGACAGTGAGACAACACCAAGATGGCATCTAAATGATGTCTGCAGCCACAAGACAAGAAAAGGCGTTTGAGAGCCGAGGCTCTCCACCGGTGGGATCTGCCCATCGGTCGCGACCAAGCGCGCCGGATGATTTAAGCCAGATTTTAGCATCTAAGGGCTTCGCAGGAGGTGTGCCCCAAAACACCGAAAGAACCACCGTGAAACCGTGGGTTGGTATCGCAAGACACCAAGAGGTGTTTGTTCTTTGTTGAAATGGCGCGGGCCGGGAGGGGCAAGTGCAAGGTGCCTATTGTATAGTGCATGCTGCCGTCCCCTCCCGGCCCTCATTTTCTTATAAACCGCAGCGAAGACCCGAATCCCAACGGGATGGCGGCCTCAAAGCCCAAGGTTGGCGCCCCAGCGCCTACCTTGGGTAAAGGTCACCAAATCCCCCCCAACCCTGACAGGGTTGCGGCCCACCCTCAGGCGGTGAATTCCCAAGGACCCAAGCGCGAAGTCCGTGGTGGTGGGCGCCGCCGTCCGCAGCGGGCCATCCGGCCGCCGAAAGCGCGGGAATGCCGCGCACTCCAGACGCTTCGCGAGGAAGGGACACGCGTCCGGCCTCGCGAAGCGTTTGGACTGCGGCGCATCCCG
>Ga0182030_10027829_pt1 | contig 10144 bp, 10 predicted proteins | sample 812S3MmetaG_FD_121299 | JGI IMG/M metagenome (GOLD analysis project Ga0182030, IMG submission 121299) | Permafrost microbial communities from Stordalen Mire, Sweden - 812S3M metaG (Illumina Assembly) | ecosystem: Environmental > Terrestrial > Soil > Wetlands > Permafrost | place: Sweden... | reverse complement strand
GCCGCAATCTACGCCCTCGAGAAGGGGAGGACCCATTACACCTCCAACCTCGGGCTTCTAGAGCTGCGCCGCGCCATCTCCGCGTACGTGGAGCGCAACTACTCGATCGCCTACCGGCCCGACGACGAGATCCTGGTCACGGTCGGCGTCTCCGAGGCGATCGACGTCGCGCTGCGCGCGCTCCTCAACCCGGGGGACAAGGTCCTCTACCACCAGCCATGCTACGTCTCCTACCATCCGGGCATCGCTCTTGCGCACGGGGTTTCGATCCCCGTGCCGACCCGCGCGGACGACGGCTTTGCGCTCAACGCGGCGGATCTCGAGAAGGCCTGGCAGCCGGGGTGCAAGGTCCTCATGATGAACATGCCGTGCAATCCAACGGGCGGCACGTGCGACCGGGCGCGGTTGGAGAAGATTGCCCGGTTCGCGGTCGAGAAGGACCTCATCGTCCTGAGCGACGAGATCTACTCCGAGCTGGTCTACGATGGGGCCCACACGAGCATTGCGTTCCTCCCGGGGATGAGGGAGCGAACGATCTTCCTCCACGGGTTCTCGAAGGCGTTTGCAATGACCGGCTTCAGGATCGGCTACGCCTGCGGGCCCGGGGAGCTCATCGACGCGATGATGAAGGTACACCAGTACTCGATGCTTTGCGCGCCGATCCTGTCCCAGGAGGCCGCGATCGAGGCGCTGAACCACGGGGAGGAGGGCGTCAAAACGATGCGCGAGCAGTACCTGAGGCGGCGCGACCTCGTCGTCAGGCGGCTCAACGCCGCGGGGCTCGCATGCCGGGCGCCGGGCGGCGCGTTCTATGTGTTCCCAAGCGTGGCATCCACGGGGCTCGGCGAACGGGACTTTGCCTATGGGCTCCTCGAGTCGCAAAGCGTCGCAGTCGTGCCCGGGACCGCGTTTGGCGAGAACGGGCGGGGCTTCGTCCGCGCGAGCTTCGCGACAGGATACGACCAGCTTGTGGAGGCCTGCGACCGGATCGAACGGTTCGTGAACACCACGACGCCATGTTCCGCTCCGTCGTCATCGTAGGCCGGCCCAACGTCGGCAAGAGCCGGCTGTTCAACCGACTGGCCCGAAAGAGGATATCCATTGTCCACGACCAGCCCGGCGTGACGCGCGACGTGGTCTCGGCCGATGTCGGGGACGGCTACACGCTCATGGACACGGGAGGCCTCGGGCTAAGGGACGGCGAGGCCTCATCGGCCGCGATCGTCGCCGCGTCGGAGAGGCAGGTCGGCTTCGCGATCGACACGGCCTCGCTCATCCTCTTCATCATCGACGGCCTGGACCGGGTCACGGCCCTCGATGACCGGATCGCCGGCCGGCTCCGGAGTGGCGGCAAGCCGGTGATCCTGGTCGTGAACAAGGCGGACTTCGGCGACGAGAAGGCCGACCACGAGGGAATCGCCCGCCTGGGGCTGGGCGAGCCGATCTACGTTTCGGCGGAGCACGGCCGGGGCGAGTCGGAGCTGCGCGAGGCCATCCTAGGAAGGCTCGGGCGCGAGCCGGACGCGCCGAAGGGCGCCTCCGTAGGGGCGCCCGCGGCCATCTGCATCAGCTTCATCGGACGGCCGAACGTGGGGAAGTCGTCGCTTGCGAACCGCCTCCTCGACAGCGACCGGCTCATCGTCAACGAGGTTGCCGGGACCACCCGCGACGCGGTCGAGCTTCCCTTCGAGTTCATCGGCCGCGACCGGAAGAAGTACCCCTTCCGCCTGATCGACACGGCGGGGATTAAGGCGGCCACGAAGCTCGCCACATCAGTCGAGTATTTCGCGCGCCTGCGCTCGCTAGACGCGATGCAGAGGTCCGACGTGGTCTTTCTCGTGCTCGACGCCCTGGACGGGGTGACCCAGCAGGACAAGGCGATCGCAGGCGAGGCCGTCAAGGACCGGAAGCCGATCGCGGTCGTCGTCAACAAGTGGGATCTTGTGCACGAGACCTTCAGGCGCCATGGCGGGATAAAGGGCGCGAAGAGCGAGCGCGACTACCGCGAGAAATATGAGAAGGCCCTCTTCGAGCGGCTCTTCTTCACCCCCGGGGCTCCGCTCATCTTCGTCTCCGCCGTGAGCGGATTCGAGGTGGACCGGATGCTGAACGCGGCGGTCAAACTGTACCGAACGCTGGACAAGAAGCTCCCCACGGCCCGCCTGAACGAGACCCTTTCGCGCCTGGCAAGCCGCACGCCGCCGCCGGCCGTCGGGGCGCGGCGGTTCAAGATCTACTATGCGACGCAGACCGGCAACCGGCCCTTCCGCATCAGGCTCTTCTGCAACCGCGAGGAGAGGCTCTCAGAGAGCTACCGGCGCTTCCTTGAGGCTGGGCTCGTGAAGGAGTTCGACCTGAGCGGCTGCCCGATTGAATTCGAGCTCGTCGGCAAACCGCGCGGCGAGGAGGTCGACCGGAGCGGTTGGAAATGAGCGCCGTGGCCGATCCCCTTCGCATTGTGTTCATGGGTTCGGATCGGGTGGCCATCCCCTTGCTTGGCTGGCTTGCGGGAGAGGGGCGCGCCATTGCGCGGATCGTCGCGGTGGTCACAGGTCCGGACAGGCCCTCGGGCCGGGGCCAGGAGGTGAATTCCAATGCCGTCAAGGCATGGGCCGCGGGGCGCGACATGGCGGTCCTTCAGCCGGAAAGCCTCGATGCCGGGGCGCTGGAGGCCCTTCGCGCCCTGCAGCCGGACGCGGTCCTCGTCGTCGCATACGGGCACATCCTTCGCGACGAATTCATCGCCGTTCCGCGTCACGGGACGTTCAACCTGCACGCCTCGCTTCTACCAAGGTACCGTGGGGCGTCGCCGATCCAGGCGGCGATCGCCTCCGGCGACAGGGAGACCGGGCTCACGCTCATGCGAATCGTGCGCGAGCTGGACGCGGGGCCCGCCGGGGACGCTGAGCGTGTCGCGATCTCGGCCCTGGACACATTTCAGGAGGTTGAGGCACGGCTTTCGGCCGCCGCGATTCCCCTTGTCGCAAGGGCGCTGCCGCTCCTCGCGCGGGGAGAGCTTCCATTTCGCCCGCAGGAGGGCGCCGCCGCCAGCTACTGCCGCCGCCTGGACAAGGCCGACGGCGTCCTCGATTTCTCCTCGCCGGCGGCCGTGCTCGCGGCGCGGGTGAACGCACTCCATCCCTGGCCGTCCGTTGCGGTCGATCTCACAGGGACGCCGATAAAGCTCGGGCTTGCCGACGCCCTCGACCAAGCCCACGCATTTGCACCGGGCACAGTCGTGGGGCCGGACGCGCTGGGGCTCCTTGTGGCCGCGGGATCCGGGATCCTGAGGCTGCGCCGCCTCCAGCGCCCGGGCGGCCGGATGCTCGACGCTCCGGAATTCCTTCGCGGCTTCGCGGTTCCCGCCGGATCGATCGTGCCCTCGAAGCCGATGCCCGCGCTCGTCTCGCCGAAACCGTTCAGGCGCTGAGCGGGGCCGACACATGCCGCTTGTTTTCGCCGCGCCTTTGAGCCAGATTCCGGCCAATGCATGGCAGGCCAGCCCTTAGCCGTCTGACGCTTCTTTGCGCCGCCCTTGTGGCTCCGTTTTCGGCGGCGCGCTTGTCAGCGCAGACGGAGGTCGCCGACCTGCGCGAGGATGTACGGGGCCTTTCCCAGCGCGTCGGCGAGCTTTCGCTGCGCGTTGAGCAGCTTGAGCACGAGAACGCGGAGTTGAAGGCGAGTGTCGCCGCCCACGGAGCGGCGGATTCTGTGACGCCTGCCCAGTTCAACGGCGCGGTGGCCGACCTGAATGCGTCAATAAAGTCGGCGGTCGAGGCCTCGAGGACCGAGATCCTGGCAAAAGTCGCCGCTCAGATGGAAAACCTTGCGAAGCAGACCAACGCCGCCCTGGACTCGATCGCCAAGGCGGGGCCAGCCGTGCAGGCCCGCGCTCCGACCCAGGCAGAGGCGGCCAGGCCCGCCTTCGGTGGCTCCTTTCCCAAGGAGGGCGTCAGCTACACCGTGCAGAAGGGCGACTCGGTCGGAATCATCGCGAAAAGGACGGGGTCGAAGGTCCAGGACATCATCGATGCGAACAAGCTGGCGGATCCCTCCAAAATCCAGGCAGGCCAGGTCCTCTTCATCCCGGGGGGCAAGTAGCCCCGCACGGCGCGACCCATTCGAACATGGCATCCCCCTCAAAATCCCGACTCGGCCGCGGACTTGGCGGCCTCATATCCGCGTCAATGCCGGCTTCTCCGGCTCCCGCAGCCCTGACTTCCGGCGCCCCGGGCTACATGGAGATCCAGGTGCACCTCGTCGAGCCGAGCCCCTACCAGGCGCGGCGCGATATCGCGCCCGAGCAGCTCGCGGAGCTCGCCGAGAGCATCCGGAGCGAGGGCCTGCTCCAGCCGATCGTTGTTCGCAGGCATGGCGAGAAGTTCCAGCTGATCGCGGGGGAGCGGCGCTGGCGGGCCTTTCAGCTCCTCAAGATCCGGTCCATTCCCGCCCGGATCGTCGAGGCGAGCAACGCATCGGCGGCGTCGATCGGCCTGATCGAGAATCTCCAGAGGGAGGGCCTCAATCCGATCGAGGAGGCCCTTGGGTATGCGAGCCTTGTCAGGGATTTCGATCTGACGCAGGAGACGGCCGCAGAGCGTGTCGGAAAGAGCCGCGCCACGGTGGCCAACACCCTTCGCCTTCTCACGCTGGACACCGAGATCCAGGGCTACATCGCAAAGAACCTCCTGAGTGTCGGCCACGCGAAGGCGCTTCTTGGCGTCGAGGACCAGGGCAGGCGGACGATCCTTGCGCGCCGGGTGATCGAGCAAGGCCTGAGCGTCCGGGCGACCGAAAGGCTGGGGCAGGCCGGAAGGTCCTTCGGATCGGCGAAACCGGCCGTGAGGAACCGGGCGCTTTCGGAGCGCGACGCCTCCGCAGTCGAGAATATCCAGAAGAGGCTCTCCTCGCACCTGGGGGCCCGGGTCGCGGTTATCCACACCCCGAAGAGGGGCCGAATCGTGATAGAGTACCGCGGGAACGACGACCTGCAGCGGCTGCTTGAAAAGCTAGGCATCGACGGCGCCGGAGCCATTTGAGGCAGGGCGACTTGCCAGCCGCGCCCCCAGCCCCGGCGTTGACAAAGCCGGGCCCGATCTGATTCGCTGACCCTTCCCGGATATGAGCATTCTCCTAGGCATTTCCACGTTCGTACTCATCCTGACGTCCATCTTTCTTATCCTATTGGTGCTAGCCCAGAAGGCTAAGTCCGACGGCGGAATGGGCGCCGCGATGGGCGGCGGAATGGCGGAGGCGACCTTTGGCGCGGACACGGGCAATGTGCTGAGCAAGGCGACGATCAACGCGGCGATCGTGTTTTTCGTGCTCAGCTTCGCCCTTTACTTAGGGCGAATCTATGAGCGGAAGCACGCGAGCGCGTCCGGGGCCTCGTTGCCCACGATTGCGGCCCCGCTGGCTCCCGCGACCCCGAAAAGCACCGCCGGAGGCGCGGTTCCGGCCAAGACGGTCCCGATTCCGGGTCCGTCGACGAAGCCGTGAGAGGCTCTTGAAGAGGCCGGCTGAGCCGTCGATTCGGTCGATGTGGGCGCTCGCTCGGTGCACGGCCGCCGCCGCGTCGCTCGCGGCCTTCCTTTTGGCGCGGCCTCAGTGCGTCGGCGCCCAGGCCCCGGACAAGGCGGCCGCCGCGGCCATTTTTGCCCAGTTCAGGCGGTCCATCTGGGCGGAGCCCATTTACGCCGAGTTTGATCTGCGCGAGATGCCCAGGCGGGGGGAGGAGCAGGTCTACCACGGGCGCTTCTGGGGGGCCCGCGACGAGCGCGGCCCTGTCACGCGGTTCGAGGTGGACGGTCCGGTCGAAGGATCCTCGCGCCACATACTGATCCAGGGCGGCCCCGAGTTTGGCATCTGGACCTCGGACGGTCCGGCCGGCGGCTCCCCGGGCGAAGGCGCGCTCGTAGCGCCGGTGGTCCCCGGCGTCGAGATCTCCCCCTTCGACCTCCTCCCGATGCCCTACCTCTACTGGCTCGACGCCGACTTCGCGGGCGTGGAGCGGATCCGGGGGCGGCAGGCCTGCATCTACGTGATTTCGCCCCCCGGCGAGTTTCTGGCGAGGAACCCCGGCATAAGGGCCGTCAGGGCGTACTTGGACGCCCAGTACGACGCGCTGGAGCAGTCGGAAACCATCGGCGCCGACGGCCGCGTTGCTAAGACCCTGTCAATATTGGAGCTGAGAAAGGTAGGCTCCCGGTGGATACCCAAGGATGTTGACGTCCGGAACGAGGCTACGAGGGACAAAACACGCCTCACGCTGACGGGCGTGGCCGTCGGCTTCCCAATCGACTCCTCGGCCTTCGATCCGGCACGGCTCGGGCTGCCGGTGGCCCGGCCCGCTGGCGCTCAATTCATCCGGATAACGCAATGACGCCGGCTTGAAGAATTTCGTTGCGGCAGGGCCGTCTCCAGTGCCTGCTCATGGCCCGTCCAGGTCCAATCAACGTTATGGCAAAACGCTCAGCCTCGGCACCGCTCACATTCGATCTGCCGATCTCCCTGATCGCCAAGATCGAGGGCCACCGGCGAAAATACGGGCTCAAGACGGCGAGCGAAGTGGTGCGCCTTGCGATCGAGAAATTCGATTTTGAGGACTGCAATCCCGTCCGCGATCCGCACCGCCAGGTGTCGGTGCGCCTCGGCTCGAACCAGCGCGCGATGCTGAAGCGTTACGCGAAGAAGAAGAATTCAAGCGTTGGCGAATTGCTTCGATTTGCCCTTGAGAGCCTCCCTGCGAGGAATTCCAGGTCCCGCTGAGGCAATTCCGGGACCGGGAGGTAGACGGGGCAATTGATGAGGTCCCCTCTTGCGTTCGGGGCCCCGGCCCGCTTTTGATGGAGCCCTTTGCACCCGATGCCATCCTCCCCCACGCCCCCCCTGTCAACATGGGCCCGCGGCATAGCCGCGTCGCCGACCCTCGCCGTCGACGCCAAAGCAAAATCCATGGCGGCCGCAGGGGTGGATGTCTGCAACTTCGCGGCGGGCGAGCCGGATTTTGACACGCCCCAGCACATCAAAGACGCGTGCGTCGCGGCGCTCCAGGCCGGAAAAACGAAATATGTGGCGACGGCAGGCATCGAGGACCTCCGGCGGGCGATAGCCGAGTCCTACGGCGAAACCTACGGATTGAAGGTGGCCCCCGGCCAGGTGGTCGTCAGCCCAGGCGGCAAGTTTTCGGGATACCTGGCGATCCTAGCGACCTGCTCGCCTGGCGACGAGGTCGTGATCCCGGCGCCCTACTGGGTGAGCTATCCCGAGATGGCGAAGCTTGCGGGAGCCGTTCCCAAGGTGGTCCTCTCGACCGACGAGAGCGGATTCAAACTGAGTCCGGAGCGGCTCGAGGCGGCGGTGAGCCCGAGGACAAGGCTTCTCATCCTCAACTCCCCGTGCAATCCAACGGGGGTCGTCTATTCGCGCCAGGAGCTTGAGGCGGTGATGGCGGTGGCGATCCGCCACAACCTCTACGTCCTGTCGGACGAGATGTACGAACACATAATCTACGACGGGCTGAGGCCCACGTGCATGGCGACGCTAAGCCGAGAGGCGGAGGCGCGCTCGATCATCGTGTCTGGTTTCTCGAAGACATACTCGATGACGGGCTGGAGGCTCGGGACGCTTGTCGCTCCCGCGCCGATCGCAAAGGCCGTCGCCGAACTCCAGGGCCAGATGGCGTCGAACGCCACGACGTTTGCGCAGTACGGCGCCCTCGCCGCGCTCAGGGAGAAGGGGAAGACCGAGGCCTCGCTGAAGACGATGCTCGGCGCCTTCGACCGGCGCCGCCGCATGTTCCACGAGGGCCTCTCGGCGATTCCCGGCGTCACGTGCATCCTCCCCCAAGGAGCCTTCTACCTCTTTCCAAACATATCGAGCTTCGGGCTCAGCTCGCTCGAGTTCTGCGAAAGGCTGCTGGAGCAGGAAAAAGTCGCGATCGTGCCCGGCTCCGGCTTCGGGGCCGAAGGCTACGCTCGCCTGAGCTACGCGACGAGCGAGGAGGTGATTGCGAGGGGCATAAGCAGGCTCGCGAACTTCTGCAAAGGCCTCAAGGGTTGAGGCTCGCTCCGAACCCACTTCACTCCCATGGCCTACAAAGACGTCACCCCGCCCGCTGGCGGAAAAATTTCCATCGCCGCCGGCAAACTTAGCGTTCCGGACAACCCTGTCGTTCCATTCATTCGGGGCGACGGCACAGGCCCCGACATCTGGGCCTCGGCCGTGCGCGTCCTCGACGCTTCGGTGAAGAAGGCCTACGGCGGCGGGCGCCGGATCTCGTGGTTCGAGGTCTTTGCCGGCGAGGAGAGCTTCAAGCGGTTCAGCAACTGGCTGCCCGACGACACGGTCGAAGCCTTCAGGGAGTACATCGTCGGGATCAAGGGGCCGCTCACGACGCCGGTAGGGGGAGGCATCCGCTCTCTAAACGTCGCCCTCCGTCAGATGCTCGACCTCTACGTGTGCCTGCGGCCCGTGCAATGGTTCGTCGGCGTTCCCTCGCCCGTGAAGCATCCCGAGCGGGTCAACATGGTGATCTTCCGCGAGAACACGGAGGACATCTACGCCGGGATCGAGTTTGCGGCCGCGACGGGCGACTCGCAGAAGATCCTGGACTTTGTGGCCCGGGAGTTCCCCAAATCGTTCGAGAAAATTCGCTTCGGAACAAAGGCCAAGGCGGAGGCGTTCTGGGCCGCGGTCGGCGCGAAGGGGTTTCCCTGCGACGTCCAGGTGGGCATCGGGATCAAGCCGGTCAGCTATTCGGGGAGCGTCCGGCTAATTCACAGCGCGATTTCATATGCCATCACGAACAAGCGAAAGAGCGTCACGCTTGTCCACAAGGGCAACATCATGAAGTTCACCGAGGGCGCGTTTCGCGACTGGGGCTACAAGACCGCCAAGGAGTTTTTCGGCGCCGTCGAGCTCGACGGCGGTCCCTGGTGCAGGATACCCGAGGGCAAGCCCGGCGCGGGGATCGTGATCAAGGATTCGATAGCCGACATCACGCTCCAGCAGGTCCTAACGCGTCCCACGGATTTCGACGTGATCGCTACGCTCAACCTGAACGGCGATTACCTTTCGGACGCCCTTGCGGCGCAGGTCGGCGGCATCGGGATCGCACCTGGGGGCAACATCAACTACGTCACCGGCCACGCCATATTCGAGGCCACGCACGGCACCGCGCCGAAGTACGCCAACAAGGATGTGGTCAACCCCGGCTCGGTGGTGCTCTCGGGGGAGATGATGCTTCGCTACATGGGATGGGCCGAGGCGGCGGACCTTGTCCTGAAGGGCCTCAACGGTGCGATCGGCGCGAGACGGGTCACCTACGATTTCGCGCGCCAGATGGAAGGGGCGACCGAGATCAAGTGCTCCGCGTTCGGCGACGCGATCATCAGCCACATGTGAGGCGCGCCGGCTGCGGGGCCCGGCTGCGGGTCACTTCTTTATCAGGCCCAGAAGCCAGATGAATATCAGCGCGCCCACGACGGCGAAGATGAACCGGCCGATGAGCCCGAACGCGGCGATTCCCAGGACTCCGAAGCACAGCCCGCCGAGGATGGCGCCCACGATGCCGACTACGATGTTGCCTGCGACGCCAAAGCCGCTCCCCTTTGAGATCACCCCGGCGCACCAGCCCGCAAGGCCGCCGATGACGAGGAAGATGATGAGATTTGCCGGCGACACGGGTTACTTCGCCGGCGTCTGATTGAGGAACTGCATCTTCCTTACGATTCCGGCGAGCCGTCCGCGCAGGATCAGGTTTTCCTCCGCGGTGGTCTTGTTGTAGTGGCCGCCCTCGGTCACACGTTCCGAGAGCTCGGTGGAGATGACAAACATGTACCCGTTCCTGACAAACACCAGGTTGCCCCGCTTGGCCTCGGGAACCTCGCCGGGTTTCGAGAACACTGATCGGTTCCCGACCACGGACCCACCGGGCATGAGGACGTAGGTGAAAAGAGCCCCGTCGAGGAAATCGGGCGAGAACCCGGCGCTCTCGACATGGGTGCCGGGGAAATAGCGCTTGAAGTCCTCCAGGACGAAGTTGCTGAAGAAATATATAAGGTAGTCCTTGGTCCCCCGCGTCGAATATTCCCACTTAAGCGATGCGTCCTGCGGGAACGCGCCGACGGTTATCTGCAGTCCG
>Ga0182030_10027828_pt1 | contig 10144 bp, 8 predicted proteins | sample 812S3MmetaG_FD_121299 | JGI IMG/M metagenome (GOLD analysis project Ga0182030, IMG submission 121299) | Permafrost microbial communities from Stordalen Mire, Sweden - 812S3M metaG (Illumina Assembly) | ecosystem: Environmental > Terrestrial > Soil > Wetlands > Permafrost | place: Sweden... | reverse complement strand
CCGTCCTCCGCAAACGCCTGGTCCGTCCAGTCCCACCCCGAATGCTGCATCAGGAACACGTGCTCGCCCGGAGCCGCCTTCACCGCCTCATACGCCACCACCGGCAGGCCCGTGAATTGCCGCAGATGCATCGCCGTCAACGCCATCGTGTCGTGTTTGTTCCACCGCATCTCCTCGTCCGCGGAGTACACCAGCGTCATCCGCGCCTTCACATCCGCATCCGGCTCGTAGTAGCGGTCCTCCTCGAACGCGCCCATATCCTGCACATAGAGCCGCCCATCCGCACTCGCCTGCAGCGCCGACTTCGCCTCTGCCGGCAGAGCCAGGCTCGCCAGCCTCGCCGCCGTCTTCTGTTGTTCCGCATGGATCCTCACTGCGCCGCCGCCCACAATGCCCACCCCCAGCGCCACCAGCGCGAAGTGGAACACCGCATCCCGCCGCAGCCACGGTGCTAGCGCCACGCCCACCAGCGCGGCAATCGCCACGATTGCCCCCAGCGCGAACCGCGCCTCAATCGAGTGGGTCACCACCCGCGCCAGCACGTACGCGAGCAACGGCATCGCCGCCAGCATCAGCATCAGCACCCACTCCGCCGCCGCCACAGTGCGCCGTACCCGCACGCATCCCCACGCCAGCGCTACCGCAAACACCACCAGCGCGGCCATCCAGACATGCTGCGCCGCCAGGCCCATCTGCGTGTAGTCGAGCAACATCGACCGGTACGCCCGCGTAATATCGTGCGGCCCCACCGTCCCGCCGTTGTAGTAGTTCCCGCGAAACGCACTCGCCGCCTGCAGAAAGGGCATCGTCCCCAGCCAGCCAAGCATCCCCGCGACAATCGCCCCGCACATCGCCCAGTCGATCCTCCGCCGCGCTAGCGTCCTCCAAGCCTCCGCCGCGCATACCGGCGCCAGCAGTAGAATTCCGAAGTAATGCGCATTGATCGTCGCCGTAATCGCCGCCGCCAACCCCACCAGCGCCCACCCCCGGCCAAAACCGTCCTCCTCGCTGACCGCTGATCGCTGACCGCCGACCGCCGGTTCCTGCACAGGTTTCTCTCCCGAACCCGCCGAATGTACTCTCGAGCTGCGACTCGCCACCTGCCAGCACCACAGCGCCAACGCATACAGCCCCAGCATCAACCCATACGGCCTGCCTTCAGCCGAGTAATACAATGTCGCCGTCATCGCCGGAAATGCCGCCGCCACCGCACCTGCCCGCTCCCCCGCCAGGTTCCGCACAAAAAAGAACAGGCAAACCTGCATCAGCAGAAATCCCGCCAGCGCCGGCAGTCGCGCGGCAAACGCTCCCACCCCGAAAACCTGCATCGCCCCATGCGAAAGCGCGTGGTCCAGCAGGGGATCAAGCGAAATCGGCGACGTCCGTTGCACTTCAATCAGCTTCCCCAGTGTCCCCACGCTGTCCGTCTGGAACTGGTACATCTCATCCTGCGACATCAGCTTCGCATGCGACCACCCCAGCGACGCCAACGCCGTCGCGCACACAAACACTACCGCCATCGCCCGCGCGAGCCGGCATTTCTCGGGTGCCCCATTCACTTGAGTCTCACCGTCGCGAGGGGGAAGGTCACCGATGAAACGTTCCCACCCGTCGGCTGCACCACTGGGATCGTCGGCATAAAGAGGTTTTCCAGCCACGGCAGCCGCACAAACAGCAGCATCACCATCACCACCACCGTCACCGTAAACCACAGCATCAGTCCCCGCTCGCGATACAGCTTCTCCGGATTCTGTACCGCGGAATGATGCTCGAACGCCAGCTTGAAGTAGATCGCCATCACCAGCGCCACCAGCGGAAACCCCAGCAACAGCTCAATCCGGTAGCGGATCACGAACGCGCCAAAAAACAGCATCGCCGTCGACGCATAGAACACCACGCTCACCAGCAGGCTCTCCGGCGTATACCGCTTGAAGCTCGCCCGGTATGCCCCTGCCACGCCCCTGTCGCCAATCTCGCGCAGCTCGCTGAACCGCTTTAGCGCCATAAAGTAGCACCCGATCATCCAGTAGCTCATCAGCAGGCTCAGCGGCGGCACCAGGAACGCCGCCACCGCATACCATCCCAGCAGCATCCGCAGCGGGTTGTTCACGCTCTCGGTCAGCACGTCCAGGTAGGGCACGTCCTTGGTCCGCAGCGGCTTAACGTTGTACACGCACCCCATCACCCACAGCGCCAGCGCCGTCACCGCAAACGGCCGCGAGATCGTCCACCCGATCGCCACCCCCGCCACCGCCATCGCAATCCACTGCACGTATGCCAGCGGAACGCTCACCAGCCCCAGCGCCGCCGGTCGCTGCCGTTTGGTCGGATGCAGCCGGTCATACGGCGCATCCAGCACCTCGTTGATCACGTAGTTGCTGCACGCCACCAGCGTGATCGACACCAGCGCCCACGCCAGCTTCGCCACCAGACGCGCATTTATCAGCCCCGGGTCCACGCTCAGCGGCACAATCACGCCGGGCAGCACAAACAGGTTCTTGATCGAATGGTCCAGCCGCGCAATCGCCACATGCGCCTTCAACCGCTCCGCAAAAGTCACCTTCGTCCCAGCCGTCTCGATCATGCGGAACCCATCGTCCCCTGGCCGTTCGCCTGCACCGGCCTGCCGTCGCTTGCCGGCCGCCGTTCCCACCATCCCCTTGCAGTTGACAGGGTTAGTATATCGGCGAAATCCCTGAGAAAATGTTTGAATAACTCGGGTCAGAGTCTTTCGGAGTAGTAGCGGGCTTCAGCCCGCGGTAATCGGTCAACCAAACAGTGGGCTTCAGCCCCGGGCCCTTTGCTTGGCGCGACCATTCCGCTTCGTTCAGCGCCCTCTTCAGCCCGCGAGAACAAGGTCAATCAAAATCAAAGCCGATTCGATTTCCGCGCGCCCTTCAGCGTACCCATCAGAACCAGGTCCCCGCCTTATACCTCACATACTCCTCGCCAAACGCCTCGCGCAGCACCGCCTCTTCCTTCCGCGCCCGAGCGATCTGCACCGGCATCAGCACCGCGATCGGCGCCAGCAGCAGCCATCTCTCCGACACAATCACCAGCCCCACCAGAAACATCGCGCTGAACACATAAATCGGGTTCCGAATCCGCGAGTACACCCCCGTGGTCACCAGTTTCTTCGCCTTCGCCCGCACCGAGAACGACGCCCCCAACTGCACCCTTGCCGCCATCAACAGCGCCACCCCGACTGCCGCCATCACGCCACCCACCATCTTCACCGGCGTCCACGTCACCATTCCCACATGCATCGCCAGCCACACCGTCATCCCGACAATCACCACAAACGTAATCACGTTCGCCTTCATCGTTCTATCCTCTCCTGTCTAAACCTTCGCTCCCCACACCGCGCCCTCCAGCAGTGTCACCCGGTCCCTCGTCTTCCGCAACGCCAGGAAGCTCTCCCGCCGTTCAACCATCGCCATCACCGAAACCAGCGCGTCGAACGCGTCTTCGCTCCCCCGCGCCTTCTCGATCGCCTCTCGCGGCAACGCAACATACGCTGCATCCTTCCTCCGCTTCCTCGCAAGATACTCCTTCCTCGCCTGCGCATTCCCTTTGTGCACCTCGCCGGTCAGCAGCCGCGGATAGATCTCCACCACCAGCGGCCTTCCTCGCTGCGCCCGCAGCGCCGGCTCCTCAAAAGGCCATACGCGAAATCCCGCATCGTGCAGCCGCTCCAGTTCCGGAATCCCGCGCAGCGTCCCGGTCCCCACCGCGCCCGCCCCGCCAATCTGAAACGGCGACTTCGGCGCGATCCCCTTCACCTTGGCCGCCTGCTCCGGGTCGATGATCCGCGCCCGCACCTTGCACGCCTCATCCGCGCGCCGCAGCATTCGCAGCGCGCCTGCCGCGCCGCAGAATTCTACCGGCTTCTTCCCCGTGCGGTGCGGCCCCACCCTGCCCCAGAATCGCGCCTCCGCGCACTCCCGCGCCAGCCACCGCTCCCCATGCTCGGCCACAATCCGCCAGAACTCCGGCCCCGATCGCGCCCCATGCTCCGCCACGAACCACGCCGGATAGCTGAAGCAGAAATCCACGCCCACCACCATCCGCGGAGTCTCCCGCGCCGCCGCAATCAGCCACTCGCGCAACTCCTCCCGTGTCCGCCCACCCTCCAGCGTGACGGATCCCCCGAACACCCGCCCAACGCGGGGTGCCCCATTCAAGGCGGTCTTATCGCCATCCGGGGTCCCCGACGAGCGACCTTTGCTCGGTGGGGTGGCGTGGGTGGGGTCCTTCGTCCACACCCCTGCCCAAAGCTTCCGCCGCTGCCCCGCCGCGCTCCGGTCCCCCGACCAATCAACCGCCACCACCCGCTGTACTTCCATCATTTTCACGGAACCTCTCCCGCCTCACCCGCGTATTCTTCTCTTGACTGTCGCGTTGGGCAAAATGCGCGGCCGAAAGGTGACCCATGATCAAGTTCCTCCTCTTCTGCATCCTTCTCGTCCTCTGCTGGCCGCTTGCCCTGCTCGCGCTCATCCTTTACCCGATCGTGTGGCTGGTCGCTCTGCCCTTCCGCATCGTCGGCGTCGCGGTCACCGGAGTCTTCGCCCTCATCACCGCCATCTTCCTCTTCCCCGTCCGCATCCTCCGCACCGTCTGATTTCCGTCTGCCATCCCCCATTTTTGTTTGTCATTCCGTAGCGCAGCGGAGGAATCTGCTTCTAGTTGTCACCACCCTCATCGACGCCTTCCCCCACATCCACCTCCTCCACCTCCACCCCCCACTCCCGCAGCCCCTTAAAGACCGTCCCCGCCGAGAACCCCGCCCGCAGCAGCCTTCCCATCACCCGAGCCGTCTCCTGCTGCTTCCGCTCGCCCGCCGGCTGCTTCATCCGTTTGCGCGCGACATACTCCCGCGCCAGTGCCACCTCATCCACGCCCGCGTACGCCGCACTCACCGCCTTGCCCACCGTCTCCGAAGCCACGCCCTTCGCCGCGAGGTCCTGTTGCACCCGCCGCTGCCCGAACTTCTCATTCTCCTTGCGCAGCCGCGTGTAGTCCGCCGCAAACCGCGTGTCGCTCAGGTAATTCAACTCCTTCAGCCGCCGGACCACCGCGTTCATCGCCCGCTCGCCGTCGTCTCCCTCCGCCGCGCGCGTCTTCATCAGTCGGCGCAGCTCGCGCTCCGTCCGCATCTTCGCGGCGAGCGCCCGCACCGCATACTCCAGCAGCCCCGCCTCGCTAAGCGCCTCCCGCTTCTTCGCCTTCTTGAACACCACTATCCCTCTCCACTTACCCGCCGCTGCTACTTACCCGCCACTGCTACTTATCCGCCGTTGCTTCTTATCCGCCGTTGCTTCTCAGATAGGTCCGGGCTTTAGCCCGGACATTACCTTTCGCCAAGGATTGGGGGCTTTAGCCCCCGGGATATGCACTACTTCTCCGCATACCTCCCCGTCTTCGTCCACCGGTCGCACCAATCCCCCACCACGGCATTCCACAACTCCGCATTCGGCGGCTTCAACACCCAGTGCCCTTCATCCGGGAAGTACAAAAACTTCGACGGAACCCCCAGCCGCTGGAGCGCCGTATACAGCTCAAAGCCCTGGCTCACATCCAGCCGGTAGTCCTTCTGCGAGTGGATCACCAGCGTCGGCGTCTTCGCATTCTCGATAAAGCGCATCGGCGACCACCGCCGGAACGGGTCCTCATCCGCCGGCAAATCCTGATACCGCCAAGGCTCCGCCGCATGGCCATCCGGGTGCCCCACATCTCGACTCTGAGATGTGGGTTTACCCGTCGGATCGTATCCCGCACCAAACCCATCCCACCCCTTCGGAAAATCCTCCGGCCGTCTGAACTCCCACTCGTTGAACCACAACTCCTCGGTCGTCCCATACGCGCTCACCGGGTCGACCATCCCGTCATGCGTCACGATGCACTTGAAGCGGTTGGTATGCGTCAGCACCCAGTCCGCCATAAACCCACCGTAGCTCGCCCCCAGCGCGCACTCCCGCGTCTTGTCGAGGAACGGATACTTCGCCTCCGCATAGTCCAGACCCTTCATCGAGTCCTCATACGCGCGCCCGCCCCAGTCGCCGCTCACTTCATCGACAAACTTCTGCCCATACCCCGTCGACCCGCGCCGATTGATGCCGATCACGACATACCCGCTCGCCGCCATCAGCTCCCAGTTCCACCGATAGCTCCACGCATCCCCCCAAGCCGTCTGCGGCCCGCCATGCAACAGGAACTTCACCGGATACTTCTTCGCCGGATCAAACTCCGGCGGCCGCATAATGAACCCTTCCACCTTCGTCCCCTCTGCCCCCGCAAACCAGAATGGCTCCATCTTTGGCAGATCAAGCTGAGCAATCAGTGAGTCGTTCAGATGAGTAATCGCTTCTTCACCGCCCCACTCGGAAACTCCTGCCTTGTGCTTCTTGGGAAGCTTTATGATCTCCGATGGCCCTTCCGCAGTCATGCGAGTCGCAATGAGGATGACTCCTTCATCCGGCACTCCGGCGCCGGGAAGCACATGGACATCACTGAATTCTCCCTCACCTTCAAGCCATCCAAACTGGTTGCCAGTAACACCAACATAGTCAACGTTCTCTTCGCCTGCACACCCGTTCACATAAAAAATGCCCTCCGACTCCGGGGTCCAAGTGAACTCATCCACCCAGTTATCAAACTTCGGCATCATTTCCTTGATCGTCTTCTTCTCCCGATCAAACAACATCAACCGAAACTTATCGCTCTCAAATCCCGCCTGCGCCTGCGACCGAAACGCCAGCCACTTCCCATCCGGCGAATACTCCGGCTCGTCATCGCTCCCCGGGCTCGTACTCACCTTCACCGCCTTCGCCCCCGGCTCGTCCAGCCGCAGAGTAAAAACATCGTTGTTCGTCGAAGCCGCCGGCACCGGGTCCAGATTCGTCACATACGCAATCTCCTTCGAGTCCGGAGCCCACGCATAGTCCTGCACGCCCTCCAGCGTCCACGTCGGAGTCTCCGCATCCCCCACCACGCTCGCCGGAGTCAGGTCGCGCACATGCGTTCCCTCCACATCCCTCACCAGCACGTGGCTCCGCTTCTGGCCCGTGTACTGGTCCCAGTGCCGGTACAGCAACCCCTCCCACACCTGCCCCTTCACCGCGCTCGCATCCGTCGCCTTGTCCCTGGCCTCATCGCAGGCGTTCTCCTCCGCCCACGTCGCCGGCTCCGCCGTCTTCCACGCCGCAACATCCCGCGTCCCACCCACCACCACCCCATTAAAGTTGTCATCCTGAGCGGAGGCTGGCGCACCCGCGCCAGCCGCAGTCGAAGGACCTGCGGTTGTTTCACCGCCACCACCCTTCACCGAACACTCCGGCCACACATCCGCCACAAACATCAACCGCTTCGAGTCCGGCGACCAGATCGCCCCATCCGCCCCGCCCGCAATCTCCGTACCCGTCACGATCACCGGCGCGCGGACCGTCCCGTGGAACTCATCCCATCCCGCCACGTAAATCTGCCCGCCCACGGTCATCGACACCCACTTTCCATCCGGCGAGAACCGCCCAAACGTCTCCCCATCCCCAAACGTCACCTGCTTCTCTTTTTGTTTGTCATCCTGAGCGGAGGCTGGCGCACCCGCGCCAGCCGCAGTCGAAGAGCCTGTCCTGAGCTCGTCGAAGGAACCTGCGGTCGCATTTAGCCCCACCACCCACAGATGGTTCACCTTCGTGTTCTTCTCCAGCGACACATCCGTCACCGAGAACATCACCCATTTCCCGCTCGGCGAAATCTGCGGATCGCTCACCCGCTTCATCGCCATCATGTCGGCAAACGTCATCGGCCGCTTGGCTTGCCCCGGAGCCGTGTGCCCCACAATCGGGGTCCCCGGCGAGCGCGTTTGCTCGCTGGGGTGAGCGTCTCGACTCTGAGATGTGGGATTTTGCGCCACGAGACTGAATCCCGTCGCCGCAACCCCAACCACCCCAACCGCAACCGCTCGACACCAACAATTCCTCATCGCGCCAGTCTAAACCCGGCTGCCCCCGCCTCGCGGCACCACCCTCACAAGGGTGCTCCAGCGGCCACGCGACCGCGCCAGCCTCCGCCCTCGGCGCCCGCAAATGCTTGACACCCCGACTACAATAGAACTAGGGGGAACATTGGAAACAGAGCCTGGGCAGCCGCCGCACTAGCCGGCCTCCGGCCCGCCTAACTCTTCTGGATTCTTGACATTGACGCAGAATCAGAACTTTCGGAGAGCAGTCCGGACCAGTCCGGCTCGGGGTCCGGTGCCAAGCGCCATTAGAAGGAAGACTTTGAGACTCACGAGTCCGCAGAAAGGCTGGAGATAGGTGGGGGGAGGGGTCACCCCAATGAGCACAACAACGTCTAACCATTCGCCGCTCCACCAGCGCTCGCGCACCGGAGTTACCACGCCGATGAAAATATTTTTCAAGGCACTCGCCACGCTCCTCACTCTCGCTCTCGCAGCGCCATTCGCCGCGCACGCGCAGCAGGGCTTCGGCCCGCTCGACCCCAGCCCGCCCAAGGACCTCACGCCCGAACAGGTCGTCACCAAGATGGGCGAGCGCGAGGCCGTGTTCCGCGATGCCCGCGACAGCTACACCTTCCGCCAATCGGTCAAAATCGACGGCATCGACGACGACACCGGCAAGGTCGTGGGCGAATACCAGCAGGTCACCGACATCGTCTTTGACAAGGACGGCAAGCGGGCCGAACACGTCGTATTCGCCCCGCAGAACACCATCGACAACGCCGGCGTCACCATGTCTCCCACCGACTTCGATGAAATCGAGCACCGCCTTCCCTTCATCCTCACCACCGAAGACCTGCCGAAGTACAACGTCAAGTACCTCGGCCGCCAAAAGATCGACGACCTCGATACCTACGTCTTCCAGGCCGGCCCGAACAAAATCCAGAAGAACCAGCACTACTTCCAGGGCAAGGTGTGGGTCGATCAGCAGGACTTCGAGATCGTCCTCGTCAACGGCACCACGGTGCCCCAGGTCACGCGCCCCGGCCACGAAGACCTGCAACCGCCTTTCACCACCTACTACGAGCAGGTTGACGGCAAGAACTGGTTCCCCACCTACACCAAGGCCGAGGGCGTTCTGCATTTCGCCGCGCAGAACGGGGCTCTCAGCCAGGATGTTCACCTGCGTTCAGTCGTCAAGTACACCGACTACAAGCAGTTCCGCTCCACCAGCCGCATCATCTACAACGGCGAGGACATCACCAACAAAGGCTCCGATAACCCGAACAATACTTCGCCGCCGGCCCCCGCAGCGCCGCCCAAGTGAGCCTGCAACGCATCGGCGACAGCGAATTCAGGCCGGAACCCTCGGCTCCATTCTTTCCGCGCGGCTTGCCCAACCGTTCGTCCGCCACGATATCCAGTAGACGCCGGCCGCGTACGGGACCGCGCAAAGCAAATCGAAAAAGTAGTGCTTGCCGCTGCCCAGGGTTGCGAGGATCGTGAGCGCCAGAAACACGCATCCGAACAGACTTCCAATGCGCCAGCCGCGGAGAAACCACCAGATCAACAGCGCGCCTGCGGCGTGCACTGAAGGAATTCCGTTGGGAGCCGCAGCCAGAGCGATCGGATGCGGAACAATTGGCGGCGGCAGACTGGGAAACGCCAGGAACGCGAACTGCGGGCCGCACACCGGAATAAGAAAGTAGATCGGTACGGCCAGAAAAAGGTTCAGCACGAAAGCCCGCAGCAGAAGCGCCACTTCGGCTTCGGAGCGTTCGTACAGGTAGACAATGAATACGCCGACAAAGACCATCGTCAGCATGCCGTAGCTGATGCTCACCAAATCCTGGAGCGCGCGGCTGCGCTGCACGACGCGACCGAGGAAGAAGCTCGGTTCGCCAAAGACTGCGTCGACGCGATAGATATACAAATCGTACTACAGTGGTCGAAGGACGGAAATGTAGTTGACCACGGCCACCGCCGCAGCGGCTGCGATCACCGCAAAGATTCCCGCGAGCAGCACGTACTCTGTCCGCCTTCGGTCCGAAGGCACGAGATGCCAACGCGCAATCGCAGCCAAGGTCAGCAGAAATGACAGCACAACCGATGGATAGGCAACTACGAACGCCATGAACGCTCCAGCAGTTCGGATCCGCGAACGCCTAGGAACTTGTTGAAATT